>Ga0310811_10004345_pt1 | contig 17810 bp, 17 predicted proteins | sample YCmetagenome_FD_207642 | JGI IMG/M metagenome (GOLD analysis project Ga0310811, IMG submission 207642) | Soil microbial communities from experimental microcosm in Duke University, North Carolina, United States - YC | ecosystem: Engineered > Artificial ecosystem > Soil microcosm > Unclassified ...
AGCCGCGCGGTCAGCGCGCGGATGTCGGGAATGTCTTCGAGATGGGTGAGCTGCGTGGCGACGCCGTCGGCCTCGTCGGGACCGAGCACGGGGCCGGCGCAGGCCAGGAACTTGTCGCGAAGCTGCCCATCGGTGAGCGGCTGATCCGGATGCCCGGAGGCCCCGCGGGGCGGGGAATCGAGGGTGCGGCCGTCGCGCAGCCGCACGGTCACGCGCGTCCACGCGTGCTGATCGAGGCCCTGGGGCAGCGTGGGATCGACCACCATCCGCACGCGCGTCATGAGCCCGCGCATGGCCTCGTCGGCGACCGGGCCGTCGTCGAACGAGGTGAGATCCACCCGACCCGTCGCCAGCGCCGCCGCGGCGCAGTACTGCATCGAGAACTTGCGTTCGAGCCCGTTGGTGGGGCAATCGTGGCGCAGCACATCGGGGACGACGCCGTTGACGCCCACGACGATCTCCGCCACCTGCTCGGCGGCGGGCGCGTGGGCGGCGCGCATCGTCAGCAGGGCGTCGATCGCCGAGTGCGTCAGCGCGCACGACGGGTAGGGCTTCACCGCGATGCCCGAGGCCAGCACCTGCCACTGCTGGCCGAGCCGATCGAAGACGTCGGGCGCCAGGGTCGCCTGACCGAACGCGGCCGCATAGCCTTGACGACCTTCCAGCGCGCTGTCGGAGGCGGTGAGGCCCTCGCGCGCGGCCATCGCCGCGAAGACGCCGTTGCGGGCGGCGTGGCCGGCGTGGAACGGTTTCGTCATCGAGCCGAAGTTCTCCTTGAGCCCCGAGGCCAGCGACGCGGCCACGCCGAGCGCGTGACGGGTCTGGGTGGGATCGAGGCCGAGGAGGCTGGCCGCCGCTGCGGCGCTGCCGATCGTACCGATCGACGAGGTCGCGTGCCAGCCGCGCGTGTAGTGATCGGGGTTGAGCGCCAGCCCGAGCGTCACGCTGACCTCGAAGCCGATCAGGTAGGCGAGGACCACCGCCGCGCCGTCGGCCGGCTCGGCCTCGGCACACGCCAGTGCCGCCGCGAGCAGGGGCGCGCTCGGATGGCCGAGCAACGCGAAGTTGGTGTCGTCGAAATCGTGGGCGTGGGCGGCGGTGCCGTTGGCCAGGGCGGCCCAGGTCGGTGCTGCCCGCATCGAGGTGCCGACGACCGTGCACAGCGGCGTGCCGCCCTCCACGCGAACCACCGACCGGACCGCGGCGGCGACGGGCTCGGCCGCCCCCGCCAGCATGACCCCCAGCGTGTCGAGCGCCGCGCGGCGGACCTGGACGATCGCCGCCTCGGGGCAATCGCGCAGCGAGGTCTTGACGACGAACTCCGCGAGCCGGGCGGTGGCAGTCATGGCCGCACCATAGCGGAGGGTCCGGGCCGTTGCAAGGTCGGCAGGCGGTGGCGGACAATCCCGCCCGGAGGAACCCCATGACCGCCGCAACCAACCGCCGCGTCCTGCTGCGTGCCCGTCCCGTCGGTGAGCCCAAGGCGACCGACTTCGAGATCGTCGATGCGCCGATGCCCACGCCCGGCGAGGGCGAGATCCTCTGTCGAACCCTGTGGCTGTCGCTCGACCCCTACATGCGCGGGCGGATGAGCGAGCGGAAGTCGTACACCGCCTCCGTGGAGCTCGGCCAGCCGATGGTCGGCGGCACCGTCAGCGAGGTCACCACCTCGCGGCATCCGGACTTCGCCACCGGTGACATCGTGCTCGGTTACGGCGGCTGGCAGACATATCACGTGGCGCGCGCCGGAGGCACGCCCGGACCCTTCGGACCGCTCAAGCTGGATCCGAAGGTGGCGCCGGTCTCGACCGCGCTCGGCGTGCTCGGCATGCCGGGCATGACCGCCTACGTCGGTCTTCTCGATCTCGGTCAGCCGAAGGCTGGCGAGACGGTCGTCGTCTCGGCCGCGGCGGGCGCGGTGGGCTCGATCGTCGGCCAGCTCGCGAAGATCAAGGGCTGCCGCGCGGTGGGCGTCGCGGGCTCACAGAGCAAGTGCGACTACGTCGTCACGGAGCTCGGCTTCGATGCGTGCGTGAGCTACCGCTCACCCGACCTCGCCACTGCGTTGAAGGACACCTGTCCCCGGGGCATCGACGTCTACTTCGACAACGTAGGCGGCGATGTGCTCCGCGCGGTGCTGGGGCTGGTGAACCCCTTCGCGCGCATCCCGCTCTGCGGCCTCATCTCGCAGTACAACGCGACGGAGATGCCGCCCGGACCGAACCTGGCGCCGTTCCTCTTCAACCGGATCACGCTGCGCGGGTTCATCGTCTCCGACCACGTCGACCGGCTGCCGTCGTTCCTCGCCGATATGGCTGGCTGGGTCCGCGGCGGACGCATCAAGTACCGCGAGGACGTCGTCGAGGGGCTCGATCAGGCGCCGCGGGCGTTCATCGGCCTGCTGCGTGGCGAGAACTTCGGGAAGATGCTCGTGAAGATGGGGTAGCTATAGCCACACTCATGTATAGTAGTCGGCATGCGCGTGGAGTATCGAGAAGAACCTTGCCGTTCCGCCCTCAACCGGGTGGAAGGTATGGACTTTCGGTGGTCCCTGAACCCCTACATGGGCTGCGTCCACCGCTGCACCTTCTGCTATGTCCGAGGATTCGAGCTCCGCGCTGATCGTCCCTGGGACGACCGATACGGCCGGTCGATCCGGGCCAAGATCAACATCGCCTCGGTCCTGGCCGCGGAGCTGGCGCGACCGAGCTGGGCCCGAGAGTCCGTCGCGATCGGTGCGGCCACCGATCCCTACCAGCCTGCCGAGGGACGCTATCGGCTGACGCGGCAGTGTCTTCAGGTGCTGGGGCGGGCGCGGAATCCGTTCAGCATCGTCACGCGCGGTCCGCTCGTCGTGCGCGATGTGGACGTGCTGGGCGAGGCGGCCCAGCGTGCCGCTGTCCACGTGAGCTTCTCCGTGCCCACGCTCGACCTCGACGTCTGGCGGCGCACCGAGCCGGGTACGGCACCGCCGCAGCAGCGACTGCGGGCGCTGCGCCGCCTGATCGACGCGGGCATCGATGCCGGTGTGGGCATGGCGCCGCTGCTTCCGGGTCTCTCCGACAGGCCCGAGCAGCTGGCCGAGGTGGTCCGCGCCGCGCGTGACGCCGGCGCCACTGGGCTCTGGTGCAACGTGCTGCACCTGCAGCCGGGTACCCGCGAGCACTTCCTCGAGCACCTGGCGCGCGATTGGCCGGCGCTGCTTCCCCGCTACGAGGCGCTCTATCGCGGCAAGTACCTCGACCGGCGCGATGCGCAGCCGATCAAGGATCGCGTGGCCGAGCTCCGCGAGCGCTTCGTGATCGCCGATCGGCGGGCGCGACGGCTGGCACCGCCGGCCGAGCCCGAGCAGCTGGCGCTGTCGATCTGAGTGTCTGCATCCGCACACGCTAGCCGCGTCGAGCTCGCTCGGCTATCATCGCGCCATCATCCAGACTGAGTTTCTGCACGAGACGGTCCGGCGCATCTGGGGATACGATCGCTTTCTCCCGCTGCAGGAAGATGCCATCGCGTGCGTGCTCGACGGGCGTGACTCGCTCGTCGTGCTGCCGACCGGTGGCGGCAAGTCGCTCTGCTACCAGGCCCCCGCCGCTCACCGGCGCAGTCTCGCCGTCGTCGTCTCGCCGCTCATCGCGCTCATGAAGGATCAGGTCGACGGCCTGCGGCAGGCGGGCGTGCCGGCCGCGGTGCTGAACAGCAGCCAGACGTCCGCCGAGCGCGCTGCGGTCATGCGCGCTGTCGCGGGCGGCGGCGTGCAGCTGCTCTACCTGGCGCCGGAGCGGCTGGTGATGGACGGCTTCCTGGAGCGTCTGCAGCGCGCGGCGCCGGCGTTCTTCGCCGTCGACGAGGCCCACTGCATCAGCCAGTGGGGCCACGACTTCCGTCCGGAGTACCGCCAGCTCCGCACCTTGCGGACGACGTTCCCCAAGGTCGCGGTCCACGCCTACACGGCGACGGCCACACCGCAGGTCCGCGACGACATCGTCGCCGAGCTGCGGCTGCGCCAGCCGCGCGTCCTGGTCGGCTCGTTCGATCGGCCGAACCTGGTCTATCGTGTACGGCCGCGCACCGATCGGCTGGGCCAGGTCGTCGCGGCCATCCAGCGCCACCGCGATCAGGCAGGGATCGTCTACTGCATCCGGCGCAGCGAGGTCGAGGAGCTGACGGCGGCGCTGGTGCGGCGCGGCTTCCGCGCCCTGCGCTATCACGCCGGCCTGGCCGACGAGGAGCGGCGCGCCAACCAGGACGCGTTCGTGAACGAGCGCGCCGACATCGTCGTGGCCACCGTCGCCTTCGGTATGGGGATCGATCGCTCCAACGTCCGGTACGTCATCCATACCGGCATGCCGAAGTCGCTCGAGCACTACCAGCAGGAGGCGGGACGGGCCGGCCGGGATGGGCTCGAGGCCGAGTGCCTGCTGCTGGTCAGCGGCGGAGACTACGGCCTCTGGAAGTCGGTCATGGCGCCGGACGGCGCCGAGCCGCCCCCCGGGGCGCTGCGCAAGCTCGGCGAGATGTACGCGTTCTGCCAGCAGGCGGTCTGTCGTCATCGCGCGCTCGTGACCTACTTCGGGCAGGAGTATGACCGGCCCGGCTGCGGAGCCTGCGACGTCTGTCTCGGCGAGACGGTGCAGGGGACCGACACGTCGGCCGTCGCGTCGCGCATCCTCGAGGCCGTGGGCGAGCTGCGCGGCCGCTTCGGCGGTGCCCACGTCGCCGACGTCCTGGCGGGCGCTGCCACCGGTCGCATTGCCCAGCTCCGCCACGATCGTCTCGCGGCGTACGGCGCCCTGCGCGGCGAGACGAAGGCGCGCGTTCGCGGCTGGATCGATCAGCTGCTGGCGCACGGGCTGCTGGTGCGGACCGGCGACGAGTACCCGACGGTCGCGCTCACCGAGCAAGGCCGGGCCGTGCTCCGCGGCGAGGGCCAGGCGCCGGCGCTGACCAGCGCCGGGGCGGTGCGGGCGACGGCCGCCGACTCGACGGGCGGCGGCGGATCCGAGTCGGTGAGCGACAGCTCGAGCGAGGATCCGGGGCGCTACGATCGCGTCCTGTTCGAGGCGCTGCGGACCCTGCGCCGGACCCTGGCCGACGAGCGCGGCGTGCCACCCTACCTCATCTTCAGCGATGCCTCGCTGCGCGACATGGCGCGGCGGCAGCCGACGACGCTTGCGCAGTTCCGCGAGGTCAAGGGCGTCGGCGACTGGAAGCTGGAGACGTTCGGCGAGCGCTTCGTGAAGGTGATCCGCGAGACGGTCTAGCCGGCAGCGCGTCGAACGAATCCGGCTCGGGCAGCGCGATCCACCCCTCGGCGGCCGCACGCTCGGCGTGTTCCGACGGAGGTGCGGCGCAGCGACCGAGGGCGGCAGCGCGCGCGATCAGGGCCGCCACCAGCGCGTCGAACGCATCGTCGCTCCGCGTGCAGAGTGTACGGGCCGCGCCCTCCAGCGCCAGCCAGCCTCGCGCACGAGCTCGCACCGCCGCCAGCAGCCGTCCGAGGCTCGGCAGGCCATCGCGACGCTTGTAGCCGGTGGAGGCGAAGCCCCACAGGCGCAGCGCGGCCGCGGGGTACGTCTCGACCACTCGGCCGCCGCCGCTCCGGTCGATCGTCTCGCCCCCTTCGGCCAGACGCGTCAGGAGGCGAGCGGCGCGGAAGGCCGGCACGCCGATGAGGTCCGTCGAGACGCTCAGCGGCCAGCGCCCGGTGACGCGGGCGACGACATGGTCGGTGGCGCGATAGCGGAGCGCGCCGACCGTCGTCGCCGGCCACGGCCCACCCGCGTGAAAGCACGCCACCGCACCGACGAAGTCCTCCGGCCAGCCGAAGGGCGCATCGATCCCCACCTTGTCGGCGGCCGCGATGCGCGCGAGCAGCGCTGCATCGTCGAGCCCGCAGGCGAGATCGACGATCCGTGCACGTCCGTCGCTCCACTCGAGCGTGCAGGACGCGGTTCGCTCGGGACGCGAGGCGAGATCGATGCCGAGCGTGATCACGCCGGCCGGCGCGAGGGCCGGGCCACGTAGCGACCGCGCGCCCCACCGACGACCGCGCCGTCCGCCCACGCCAGCGCTCCGCGCAGGAACGTGGCGGTGACGCGCCCGGTCAGCTCCTGGCCCTCGAAGGGCGTGTAGCCCTGGGACGAGGGCGAGTCGACGGCGCGAACCACGAAGCGGCGATCCGGATCGAGCAGTGCCAGGTCGGCGTCGTAGCCGATCTCGATGTCGCCCTTGTCGAGCAACCCGTAGCGGCGGGCGGGATTGAGGGCCGTGAGCTCCGCCATGCGGTGGTACGGCAGCCCGCGCTTACGCCCCTCGCTGAAGACGCCCGCCAGCAGGTACTCCGTGCCGCCGAAGCCCGACTTCGCCAGCCAGATGTCACCCTGCCCATCGGGGCCAGCGCCCTTGACCTCTGCTGCGCAGCAGGCGTGATCGCTCACGATCCAGTCCACGCGCCCGTCGAGCACGGCCCGCCAGAGATATTCGACGTCCTCGCGCGGCCGGATCGGCGGGTTGACCTTGGCGAACGCGGCCGTCGGTGCATCGACGTCGAGCAAAAGGTGCCCTACCGTGATCTCGCGACGGAAGTCGATGTGGGGAAAGACGCCGGCCATCGCCGTGGCCGCCTCCAGCGCCTTGCGGGACGAGAGATGCAGCAGGTTCACGTTCGAGCAGGCGGCCTCGTTGGCCAGATAGGCCGCGATCCACACCGCGAGTCCCTCGGCGTGCGGGGGGCGCGCGGCGCTGTAGGCCCGCAACCCGCTCAGCGAGCGGTCGCGGCCCACGATGCGCGTGTAGGCGTTGAGGATGTCGGCGATCTCGCAGTGCAGGCTCACGCTCACGTGCTCGGCCAGCGCCGGGTGGGCGCGCTGGATGCGACCGGCGGCGCGCAGGATGAACTCGAAGTGGGCGAGGTCGTAGGTGTCCTCGGGGCCCAGCTTCAGGAACTGGCGCTGGGCGTCCTGGCCGGCCTGGCCGTGCAGGCCGTAGCCGCCGTAGAACATGAAGATCTTGAACGAGGGCACGCCGTGTCGCGTGGCCAGCGCCTCCATCTCGTCGATGTGCGCTCCGGCGATCGGCGCCAGGTGATAGGCGTAGTCGCAGTGATAGCGCCCTTGCGACTGCCGCAGCACCTCGGGAAAGAAATCGGCGTAGGCGCCGCCCCGGTTCAGATAGTACTGCCCCGTGCGGAAGTAGGTGACCATCGTCGTCACACCACCGCTCACGGCCGCACGGCTCTCGGTCGCGGCGTCCTCGGCGAGCGGGCCATAGATCCCGACGTGTGTGTGGGCGTCCACGACGCCGGGGAACGCCAGCTGGCCGCCGGCGTCGTGCACCGCCCGGGCGTCGCTCACGGGGATGTCGGCAGCGATCCGTGCGAACCGACCGTCGCGGATGCCAAGATCGAGGCGCTCGACGTCCGGGCGGCCCGGGCGCACCACGCGCGCGTTCTTGATGACCAGCTCGAACGGAGCGTCGGCCATGCGAGCGATCTCCGGGTGGGCTAGGGCGTGGGGTGGAGCGCGAGGCCGAGCGTGTCGAGCAAATCTGCGACAGCACCGTGAGGGCGGAGCACCGGGGCGGTCAGGTCAGCGATGTCGGCCATGGCGGGAGTATCGCACTCCCGCCATGGCCGACGCCGTGTACGAGCTTAGGGGCAGGTCGAACCGCCGTTCGAGTCGGCGGCCGTGCTGTCGCCGCTGCCGCAGATCACGAACGTGCCGACCGCCGTGCTGGCGTACTTGTACGAGGTGCCCGAGCCCGTCCAGCCGGCCGGCAGGCGCGGCGAGCTGTTCAGGAAGGGACCGCCGATCTGGTTCTGAGCGTTGGTCTGCTGCGTGAGCAGCACGGCCGGGAGCGCGCCGCTCTGCGCCGCCGTGGACGTGGGGCAGGTCGTGGCGGCCGAGGTGTTGTCCGGCAGACCGCCGCAGTGCGCGGAGTAGATGCTGACGGCCGACGCGATGGCGCGGGTGTCAGCCTGGGCCTTGGCGATGCGGGCGCGCGCCTGGACGTTGGCGTACAGGGGCACGGCGATCGCGGCGAGGATGCCGATGATGGCGACGACGATCAGGAGCTCGATCAGCGTGAAGCCTCGCTGACCACGAAGCGAGCGACGCAGTCTCAAAGCGTTCATGGTGGCCCTCCTTGGGCGCGGGAGGAGGGGAATTGCAGGAGGAATGCCACGCCGCGTTCAACGGAGAATCAGCAGCTTAGGGCGGAAAGACCGTCGCGACCAGAGAAGAAACGGCCTTCCCGGACCAGATCGCTGGCCAGTTTGTCAGCGATAGGCACCCGGGGAGGGCGTCACCGTCTTCCAGAACTCGGGATCGTGGCCAGGAAAGAGGCGCGCGTCCAGCAAGCGCGCCAGGGTGGTGAGGCGCTTGATGGAGTGCAGCGCCAGCGTGGGATTCCAGACCACGCCGGGCACGCGATGGTGCTGCGCGTGCTCGAGCCAGTAGCACGCATCGCCCGTCAGGAGCACCGGGCCCGTGCGGGGCAGCTGTACGAGGAGCGATTGATGGCCGGGCGTGTGGCCGTCGGAGCGCAGCACGGTGAGGCCCGGCGCCAGCTCGGTGTCGCCGTCGAGCAGCCGCCAGCGATAGCCCGGCAGGTCGAAGTTCTTCTTGTAGTACAGGGGCGCGAAGAACGAGGCCGGGTACTGCGCGTACGCGTACTCGTCCTTCTGCACGATCAGCTCGGACTTGGGGAACAGGTGGGCGCCGCCGGCGTGATCGTAGTGCAGGTGCGAGAGCACGACCATGTCGACGTTGTCGCTCTCGAGCCCGAGGGCGTCGAGTCGGTGGACGAGCAGATCCTCCTCGGTGAAGCGAGCCAGGGGATCGTTGCGCAGCAGCCCGGGCACCGCGCGGGGCGACACGCCGGTGTCGAATAGCACGATCCCGTCGGTCGTCTTGATGAGCCAGCAGGCGATGGGGATCTGCGTGCGGGCCTCGGTGTACTCGCCGTAGAAGAGGACGGAGCGCTCGACGCCCATGAATCCGTTCTGCAGTGCGTAGAGGGCTTCGACGGCCATGGTGGGTGGATTCTAGCGCGGCCCGGCGGCGGCGCCGTGGAGCAGGAGGGCCGCCGCAACCTGGACGAGCCACCCCACGAGACAGACGCCGACCGCGCGGGCGGTGGACTTGTAATCGAGCGCCTGGCGGACGGCGATGACCACCGCGACCAGGGTCCATACCGCGGCGACCACCGAGGCCAGGTGGGACAGGACCGGGACGATGCCGATCACCCGGATGATGCCCGGTGTGGAGGCGAAGCCCAGGGTCCGGAGCAGCTCGCCGATATCGGCGCGGGTGTCGGGCTCGGGTAGCCAGCGCGTACCGATGAAGTAGATGAGGACCGCCCAGATGGCCCAGCCGATGATGCCGAGCACCGTGCCGGCAATGAGGCCGCGCACCCCGGCGCCCGCCCCGATGCCGGCGGCCACCGCGGTGATCACGACCACCGCCAGCGCCTGCGGCGTCGCGGAGCGGTCGGCCTCGACTTCTTCGTAGACCGCCACGTCGAGCTTCGCGGCTCCGATCATGCGCTGAACGAACGTCATCGTGGGACCTCCGCCGCCGGGAGTGGGCCGGTCGGCCGCCGGTATCCTACCCGGAACCCGCGCCGACGGTTGGAGTAGAATCGCGGCAAACCTTCGCGAGGCAGGTGCCATGGATTTCGCGCTCACCGAGCAACAGGAGCTGATCCGCAAGGAAGTCACGACGCTGGCCCGCTCCTTCCCGCCGGAGTACTGGCTCGAGAAGGACGGCAAGGCCGAGTATCCGTGGGAGTTCATCAAGGCCTTCGCCCAGGCGGGCTGGCTCGGCGTGATCATCCCGGAGGAGTACGGCGGCTCCGGGCTCGGCGTGACCGAGGCGGCGCTCATGCTGCACGACATCGCCGCCTCCGGCGCCGGCACCAGCGGCTGCTCGCCCATCCACTTCTACTGCTTCCCCCCGATGCCGGTGATGAAGCACGGGACCGAGGCCCTCAAGCGCAAGTATCTGCCGCGGGTCGCGACCGGCGAGATCGTGATGTCGTTCGGCGTCACCGAGCCCAACGCCGGGACGGATACCTCACGCATCCAGACGCGCGCCGAGCGGCGCGGCGATCGCTTCATCGTCAACGGCCGCAAGGTGTGGAACACCAACGCCCAGAACGCGACGCACATCCTGCTGCTGGCCCGTACGGCGCCGCGCGATCCCGCCAAGCCCTTCAAGGGGCTGACCCTGTTCTTCACGGAGTTCGACCGCAGCAAGATCACCGTGCAGGTGATCGAGAAGCTCGGCCGGGCGGCCGTCGACTCCAACGAGATCTACATCGACGGGCTGGAGGTGCCGGTCGACAACGTCGTTGGCGAGGTTGGCTCCGGCTTCTACCATCTGCTCGACTCGCTCAATCCCGAGCGAGTGATGACGGGCATCGAGGCGGTCGGCATCGGCCGCGCCGCGCTGGCCCGCGCGGTGGACTACGCCAAGGAGCGCGTCGTCTTCGATCGCCCCATCGGCCAGAACCAGGCCATCGCCCATCCGCTGGCGATGGCGTGGGCCAAGCTCGAGACGGCGGAGCTGATGTGCCTGAAGGCGGCCTGGCTCTTCGATCACGGCCAGCCGTGCGGCGCCGAATCCAACGCCGCCAAGCTCATGGCCGCCGAGGCCGGCTTCGAGGCCTGCGACGTGGCCCTGCAGACGCACGGCGGTTACGGCTACGCCAAGGAGTTCCACGTCGAGCGCCTCTGGCGCGAGGTCCGGCTCTACAAGATCGCCCCTGTCTCCCAGCAAATGGCCCTGAATTATCTCTCCGAACACGTCCTCGGATTGCCCAAGAGCTACTGAGCGGCAGCGTTCCGAGCGCGGGCTTCGCCCGCGCAATCCTGCTGTTGGGTCTGGGAGGCAGGGAGGAGCACGCCGAACGGCGTGCGACGACCGTCGGAGGGGGCCGTCGAGGCCCCCACCGAGACACTCAGTGCATGCGCGAGTCGTCGTACCCCGCCGAGCCCTTGATGCGCTCGTCGCTGCCAGGGATGTAGCGCTTCTCGAGCTCCTGGAACTCGCTCACGCGCGCCATGACGTGGTGGCTCTCCGTCGGGTGCCCGGTCTTCACCTTCTCCAGGCGCCACTGGGCCTGCTCCTGGTCCTTGACCAGCTCCTCCATCGCGTTCCACACCGCGTACATGCCGGCGTGGGCGGCGAAGAGCGTGATGAAGATGAACTTGTAGCCGAGCTCGCCCAGCTCCCGGAACGTGAACGGGTTGCCGTCCTTGTGCCACTTGAACGAGGACGAGTAGTTGAACGCCAGCGGCAGGTTCGGGTGCGACTCGCGCATCGCCCGGGCGAAGGCGACCGCGGGCTCGCGGTCCGGGCTCGACAGCTCCGGCCACACGAGGTCCACGCCGGCATCGGCGTAGGCGCGGCCGCGGCGGATCGTCTCCTCGAGGCTGCCGCCCACCGCACCGAAGGCGTCGGTGCGCGCGATGATGACGAAGTCGGGGTTCAGGCGATCGCGGGTGTCGATGGCGGCCCGGTACTTGCCGACCGCCTGATCGAGCGGAATGATCGTCTTGCCCGCGATGTGGCCGCAGCGCTTCGGGAAGACCTGGTCCTCGATATGGATGCCCGCGACGCCGCTGCGCACGTACTCCTGTACTGTCCGGATCGTCGACAGCGCGTTCCCATAGCCGTCGTCGGCGTCGGCGATGACCGGGATCTCCACGGCGCTGGCGACCATGGCCCCGATGCGGGCCACCTCGGTCTGGGTGAGGAAACCCATGTCGGGCCAGCCGTTGGCCAGGGCCATCGAGTAGCCGCTCAGGTAGATGGACTTCATCCCGACGCGCTCGGCGATCTGGGCGTCGAGCGGCGAGTAGACGCCGCCGGTGAACAGGTACGGCTCGGTACGGAGCAGGTCGCGGAACGCCTTCCCGGGATTGTGCATGGGCCCTCCTGGGCGGTTAGTGCAGCTCGAACGTGGTGGCAGCCCTGACCGTGGTGGTCTCCAGCAGCGCGGCGGCGCACGTACGGCAATAGGTGAGCGACTCGAGCGAGATTGCGCACTCGGGACAGCAGGCCGAGCCGCAGTCGAAGCATCCGAGGCTATGCATGTAGGTCCGTTCGTCCGGACCACAACCGCACTGGGCGAGCATGGTGTGCATGAGGTCTCCTCCGTGCCCCTCGCTGATGACTGGAATGTTCCTGCACTCAATGTGCCGGTGGGGCGGTGGAGGCCGCAACCTCAACGTTTTTATCGGGGTGATAGAATTTCTCGATCGGAAATATCTTTCACATGGGGCATAATGGGGCCGTATCACGCGACGCGCCGGGCATAAAGGAGTCCGATCAGTGGAGATCGCCCAGGTCGAGGCCTTTCTCGCCGTCGGCACCTTCGGCGGCTTCCGCCGGGCCGCGGATGCCCTTCGCGTCACCCAGCCCGCGATCAGCGCCCGCATCAAGGCCCTCGAGGAATCCCTCGGCGTGACCCTCTTCGAGCGGGGCCGCGGCGGCCTGGCGCTGTCGGCGGCCGGTCGCGCGCTTCGACCCCACGCCGAGCAGCTCCTCCACGCGCTGGCCCTGGCCCGCCAGGCCGTGCACGACCTGCGGCCCGCCACCGGCGGCGGCGCCATCACGATCGCCGCCGCGCTCTCCATCTGCACCTACGTGCTCCCCGACGTCCTCAAGCGCTTCCAGGCCGCCCATCCCAAGACGCTCATCACGGTCCGCTCGGGTCACTCCAAGGAAGTGCTGGAGATGGTGCTGGCCGGCGATGCCGAGCTGGGACTGGCCCGCTCGCTCCAGCATCCGGAGGTGGAGACCGTGAGCCTGCGCGACGACCCGCTGGTCCTGGTCTCGGCGCCCGGCGGCGCCATGGCCCGGATGGGACGGGTGCGGCTCGAGCAGGTGGCCGCCCAGCCGCTCATCCTGTTCGATCGCGGATCGAGCGACTGGACGCTGTCGCACGGTCTGTTCCGCCGTGCCGGGCTGGTGCCGAACGTCGTGCTCGAGGTGGAGTCGATCGAGGCAGCCAAGCGGATGGTGGAGCGCGGGATCGGCGTGGCGTTCCTGCCGCGCCTGGCCGTCGTGCGCGAGATCCAGCGGCGCCGTCTCATCGCGATCGACGTCCGCGATGCCGAGCCGCTGCGGCGCAGCCTCGACCTCATCCACCCGCGCCAGCGCCCGCTGAGCGCGGAGGCTCAGGCGTTGCTGAAGACCCTGCGCTCGGCCGTCGGCGACTCGCCGGCACCGGCGCGGTCCAGCGCCCGCGCTCGCGCCGCCCGCTGAGCGTCTCCCCCGTACCCCGCGCTCAGGGCTCGCGCGATGGGCGTGTGCGCGCGCGCCGGCGTGCTCAGGCCTGAGCGGTCGGCTCGCGCGTCGCGATCGATCCGGCCGCCGCGGCCAGCGCCAGGCCCAGCGCGATGCCGGCGAGCACGTCCGACGGCCAGTGCGCGCGCAGGATCACGCGGGCCATGCCCACCAGCGCGATCATCACCAGCGCCAGCCCGCGGACCCACGCGCACGTCCTAGGCGGCAGCGAGCCGGCCATGAGCATGACGATGCCGAAGAAGGCGGCGGCGGCGGTCGAGTGACCGCTCGGAAATCCGAGCGACGTATCCTCCGGGCGGGGGCGGCGGATCAGATGCTTGACGGCCCATTCCATGATGGGCGCCAGCGCCATGACCGAGATCCACAGCCACCACTGCTCACGCGCCCGCCGGAAGACGACGAACAGCAGGACCATGCCCGGTAGCAGCACGCGCCAGTCGCCGGCCCGGTTGATCGCGTGCATGATCCGGATCACTCGCGGCGTGGCCAGAGAGAGCAGCGCCTGCCGTACGGCCGCGTCGGCCGGGAGCGCACCCAGCACGATGACCGCGGCCGTCAGCGCCACGAAGCATGCCGCGGCCACCGTGAGAACGCTCCGCGGGCGCAGCCGAAGTGGCCTCGTCATTCCGAGGGCGAGTCTCCGCGCCGGGTGAGGATGGCGACGACGATGACGACAATGGCGCCCACCAGCAGGGCCAGGCCGCCGAAGACGAGCGCAGCGGTCATCGGGCTCCAGCCCTCGCTGCGCAGCCCTACGCCGTGATCGGCCCACGCCGCCGGTGGGGCCAGCGCCGCTACCAGGACCGCGACGAGCGCGGCGGACGACCGCCTCACGCGGGCTCCCTCCGCACCGTCACGGCGCTGTCTTGACGATCGCGGTGATCGCGAGATTGGGCGGCGTGCCGCGCAGCGTGAACCGCACCGTGTCGCCGGGCTTCACCGACTGCACCATCTGCGGCGATTCCGCGCGGAAGCCCATCGTCATCGGCGGCATGTAGCCGGCGATCTCGCCGTGGGTGATGACGATGATGGCGGAGTCCAGCAGGCTCGCCCGGACCACGCCGCTGCCCTGGAACTCGCGCTCGCCACCGGTTGCGGCCTGGGCCCGGGCGATGGCCAGCTCGTGTGCGAGGCGCTGGGCCTGCTGGCCCCACCAGAGATAGCCGGCGCCCAGGCCCAGCGCGAGCGCCAGATCGATCAACAAGATCGCGCGCCAGGTCCGCATCAGTGCACGTGCTCGGCCGGCGGCGGCGGCGTGGCCCGCTCGGCATTGAGGCGCTGGACCTCGGCCAGCAGCAGATCGATGTCGCGTCGCGCGTCGCTCACCGCGCTAACGATCGCGCGCAGGTAACCCTGGCGATCGATCAGCAGCTCGACGTGCGGCGCGCCGCGGAACAGCCGGTACGTCGCGACGATCTCGCCGGCGCCGTCGGTGACGACCGGGAAGAAGATCGGCGGGGTGGCGCCGAGCTGTCCGATGGCAGCGGGCGCCGCGTCGCTGGGCACCGCGATGATCTCGACGTCGAGCGAGCCGAGCAGCCCGTAAGCCGAGGCCAGCTCATCCAGGCGCGGGCGCGAGGCCGGCAAGGTGTAGAGCACGAGGAGTACGATCTTGCGCCCGCGATAGTCCTTCAGCGAGCGGGAAAACTCGGGGCCGACATTGAAGGCGAAGTCGGGCGCGACGAGCCACGGCCGCTCCGCCTCGATCTTCGGGCCGAGCAGCTTGGAGGCGTCGGCGGCCGCGAGCGCGCGCAGATAGTTCACCAGGTGCCAGCGCGCGTCGGCGTCGAGACGGTCGCCGAAGGCCGGCATGGGTGGCCGGCCGTGGCTGATCCACCAGAAGATGTCGCCGGCGGTGTGCAGGGCCACGTGGTGCGCGCGCAGGTCGGCCGGGGGCGGCTTGAGCGTGGCCGCCGCCGGCCCGTCCCCACGGCCACCGGCCCCGTGACAGACCGCGCAGTGCACGGCGAAGAGCGTGGCCCCCTCGGCGATCGACGTCGCCTGGTAGGCGACGCCGGGGCGCTGGAACGTCGTCGGGTACGCGTCGCTGACCAGGGGCGGAACGGCGATGGCGATGCCGGCCGCGAGCACGATCACACCACCGGCCAGCAGCGCCAGCCGCAGGCGGCGCAGCGCGAGCGAGGCGAGCAGCGCCACCACGCCGATCACGGCCACCTGGCTGCCGATCAGCACCTGCGCCTCGAAGTCGGGCGCGGCGACGAGATTGTCGAGTGTGAGGCGGAAGTGCAGCGGCCAGGTCGGCTGCTCGTGGCGCGCCGGCGGGGTCACGGTCATCACCGCGACGATTGCCAGCACCACCGTCGCGAGCACCGACTCGGCCGTGACGAACGCCGCGAGCCGTCGCATCGCCGGGCGGCCGACACCGACCGCCTCGCCGCCGAGGGCGGGAAGCAGACAGCGATTGAACGCCGCGATCCCCAGCATCGCGACGAAGAGGAGCAGCTTGGCCAGCAGCAGGCGGCCATGGGTCGTGCCGAGCAGGCCGGCCACGCTGCCGACCTGCACGATCGTGCTCCAGGTGCCGGAGACGACCAGGACGCCGGTCAGGCCCAGGGCCCAGCGCGAGAAGCGACGCGCCGCGAGCACCGCAAAGGGCCGCGCGTCGGCGCCCCGATCCTGAGCAGCGAGCCCGAGCAGCAGCGCCAGGGCCGGCAGGCCGCCGACCCACACGCCGGCGGCGAGCAGGTGCAGGACGTCGGCCGCGAGCGCGATGGCCGTGCCGGGCTCGACGGCGACGGCGTGGCCGGCGCCGGACGCGAGGCCGAGCGCGAGCATGCCAAGCAGGACGATCTGGCCGCGGGCCGCTCGCCAGTCCGCACGATCGCGGATCTCGGCCCGTCCGGCGACGAACGCGCCGAGCAAGAGCAGCAGGCCACCGCGCACGAGCCATACGACGCCGCCCTGCGTGTGCGTGAGCATCCGGGCGAGCGCGGCGGGCTCGATCGCGGCGTGCGCGCGCGCCTCGAGCGTGGCCGTCTGGACGGCGACGGCCACGAGGGCACTGGCGAGCGCGATCACTATGAGGATGCGGCAGGCGGTGACGATGCGGGCCTCCCAGCGCCGCGCCGTCGGGCGATCGCTCGGACCCGCCAGCACCAGCAGGGCGGCGCCGCCCACCACGAAGACCAAGGACGTGAGGTGCAGCCAGCGCGCGATGAGCCCGATCACGTCTCCCCGGTGGAGCGGAGCTCTCCCATCGTCATCGAGCATCCTCCTCGAGCATGATGCGCGTCACCTGTTCCTGGTACCAGACGACGAGCACGCCGCCCGGCACCGCGACTGCCGCGGGCGCCGACGCCCTGATCGCTGTCGAACGCGTCCACACCCGCCCCAGAGTACGCCCGCCCGGCGCGACCGAGCGTAGCAAGATCCGCCGCCGGACCGCCGTCGCAGCTTATCCGATGGAACCGTTCTTGAGTGCCGCCGATTGTCGGGATACAGTGACGTCCGTGCGCCGCCCGGCCGTGCCGATCCTGATCGCGCTGCTGATGCTCGCCGCAGCTCTGCTGCCTGGGCCGGCGGCGGCGCATTCTGCCCGGCCCGGCGTGACGCTCCTCGCTGCCACCGCCAGCGCCGCTGGCGCGCCTGCTCCGGTCGCCCTGGTGGGCGCTCAGCCGACGGGCCCGTCGCTGCCGTGGGTCCTCGTCGCACTCGCCGCGGCCGTCCTCCTGGCGATGGTGCGGCCGGGCTGGCGGCGCGCCGTCGGCGTCACACTCGTCGTGCTGCTCACGGTGCTCGCCGTCGAGCAGAGCGTGCACTCCGTCCATCACCTGACGGCCCCGACCCGGACCGCCTGCGTCGTCGCCGCGGCCGCCGGTCATCTGAGCGCGATCGAGGACGGCGGCGCGCCGATGCTGCCCGCTCCGGTCCTCGCGCCGCGCGCCCTCGCCGAGCTGGCGCCGAGCCATCCGCTCGGCGTCGAAGTCGGCCCCGATCCTGCCCGCGCCCCACCGCTCGTGATCGCGTAGCGCCGCCGTTCCGCGCTTCTCACCACGCGATCCCGGAGGTGGATGAGCATGACTCGACGCCTGATCTTCACGTTCGCACTGTCGATGCTGGGGCTGGCCTCGGCCACTGCGGCCGGCGCCCACGGCCTGGCCGGCAAGCGCTTCTTTCCCTCGACCATCGCCATCGACGACCCGTTCGTCTCCGACGAGCTGACCCTGCCGAGCATCCTGCACATCAAGCGACCCGCGTCGGGCGATGAGCCAGCCACGCGGGAGACCGAGATCTCCGGTGAGCTCTCCAAGCGCATCACCAGGTTCTTCGGCATCTCGCTGGAGGGCGAGCTCGCGCATCTCGATCCCGACAACGCGCCCAGCAAGACCGGCTTCGGCAACCTCGAGGTCGGGCTCAAGTGGCAGGCCCTCACCAGCGAGGCCCACGAGGCGCTGCTCTCGTTCGGCGTCGGCTGGGAGGTGGGCGGCACCGGGCGCAAGGCCACCGAGGCCGAGTCGTTCGACGTCGTCACGCCCT
>Ga0310811_10004347_pt1 | contig 17806 bp, 14 predicted proteins | sample YCmetagenome_FD_207642 | JGI IMG/M metagenome (GOLD analysis project Ga0310811, IMG submission 207642) | Soil microbial communities from experimental microcosm in Duke University, North Carolina, United States - YC | ecosystem: Engineered > Artificial ecosystem > Soil microcosm > Unclassified ...
GCCTGGTTCGAAACGCACGACCCGTTTTCCGGTGCGGCCTGGGCGGAGATTCCGCGCGCCAACGCGGCGGACGTCGACCTGGCGGTGAGCGCGGCGGCGAACGCATTCGAAGGCCCGTGGTCGCGCATATCGGCCAGCGAACGCGGCATGCTGCTGCACAAACTGGGCGCCCTGATCGAACGCGACGCGGCGCACCTGGCGGAGGTCGAGGCCCGCGACAACGGCAAGCTGGCGCGCGACGTGCTGGGCCAGATCAAGTACATGGCCAAGTATTACTTCTACTACGGCGGCCTGGCGGATAAGATCCAGGGCGCGGTCGTCCCCATCGACAGGCCCAAGGTCTACAACTTCATTCGCTACGAACCCATGGGCGTGGTGGCGTGCATCACTCCCTGGAATTCATCGCTGCCGCTGACCACCTGGAAAATGGCGCCCGCGCTGTGTGCCGGCAACACCGTCGTCTGCAAGCCATCCGAGTACACGTCGGCATCGCTGTTCGAGCTGGCCAAACTATTCGTCGAGGCCGGCTTTCCGCCGGGCGTGTTCAACATCATTACCGGTTTCGGCGGCGAGGTCGGCGATCCCCTGGTCCGCCATCCGGACGTGCAGCGGATCGCATTCACCGGCGGCGATGAAGCCGGCCGCAAGATCTACGCGGCCGCCGCGCAGAACCTGAAGCGCGTATCGCTGGAACTGGGCGGCAAATCGCCCAATATCGTGTTCGACGATGCCGACCTGGACCAGGCCGTCAATGGCGTCATCGCCGGGATTTTCTCGGCCACAGGCCAGACCTGCGTGGCGGGATCGCGCGTGCTGCTGCAGGAATCCATCCACGATGCCTTCGTCGAAAGGCTGGCCCGGATCACCAAAACCGCGAAGGTCGGTGATCCGGCCGACCCGGCGACCGAGATCGGCCCCATCACCACCAAGCCACAATTCGACAAGATCCGCGATTACATCGAGATCGCCAAGAAGGAAGGCGCGCGCTGCGTGGCCGGCGGCAGAACCCTGAGCGGACCGGGGTACGGCGCCGGCCAGTTCATCGAGCCGACCATCTTCGCGGACGTCACCAACGATATGCGCATCGCCCAGGAAGAAGTATTCGGCCCGGTCCTGTCCGTGCTGAAATTCAAGGACGAGGAAGACGCCATCCGCATCGGCAACGACATCCGCTTCGGCCTGGCCGCGGGCGTCTGGACCACCAGCCTGCACCGCGCGATGCTGATGTCCGAACGGTTGAAAGCCGGAACGGTGTGGATCAACAATTACCGTTCCAGCAGCTACACCACGCCGTTCGGCGGGGTAAAGCACAGCGGTATCGGCCGCGAAGGCGGCATCGAATCGGTCAAGGAATTCCTGGAGGCTAAAAGCGTCTGGATCTCCAGCGATCTGAAAATGCCCACGATTTTTTCCGGGAAGTAGAATGCTGCTTGCGCGGCCGTGCGCCTGGAACGCATAGCCGCGCTGGACTTTCAGCCACGGAACCTAATGAAAGAAACGCCTGCCGCCACGCCGTTGCTTTTCACGCCGATTACCTTCAGGTCGGTCACGCTGCGCAATCGCATCGTGGCCTCGCCCATGTGCCAATACCATTCGGTCGATGGCGGCCCCGGCGCCTGGCAGGAGATCAACTTCGGCAAATTCGCCGTCGGCGGCGCGGCGCTCGTCTTCGGCGAGGAAACGGCGATCGAACCCCACGGCCGCAAGACCTACACCTGCGCCGGCCTGTGGAACGACAGCCACGTCGCGGCCTATCGCCGCATCAACGAATTCATTTTGGAACAGGGTGCCGTGCCGGCGGTGCAGCTCGGGCACTCGGGCGGCAAGGGTTCGTGCCATGGCGCGCTGCAGGACTGGGCACCCCTGACCCACGAAAGCGCCGCGGCCGGCATGCCGCATTGGACCTGTCTGGTCCCCAGTCCGCGTCAGCCCCCTGCCCCGTGGCCCCAGACCCGCGAAATGGATGCGTCGGATATCCGGCAGCACATGCAGCGCTGGAAGGAAGCCGCCGTCCGGGCAGCGGATGCGGGTTTCCAGATCCTGGAAATCCACGGCGCGCACGGCTACCTCATTCATCAGTTCCTGTCGCCGGTGACCAACCGCAGGCAGGACGGCTACGGCGGATCGCGCGAAAACCGCATGCGTTTCGCGCTTGAAGTCGCGGAAACCGTGCGCGCCGCCTGGCCGCGCGAGTTGCCCTTGTTCTTTCGCGTTTCGGCGGTCGACGGACGCGGCGGGTTATGGGACCTGGACGATACCGTGGCGCTTGCCGCCGCCCTGAAGGACCGCGGCGTAGACCTGATCGATTGTTCATCGGGCGGGATTTCCGGCACTTCCTCCATGCCGGTTGTGCGGCGGGTTCCGGGGTACCAGGTTCCGTTCGCCGAGACCGTGCGCCGCGAGACCGGCTGTCCCACCATGGCCGTGGGCCTGATCACCGAAGCCGAACAGGCCGAAGCCATACTGCAGGCCGGCCAGGCGGACCTGGTGGCGCTGGCGCGCGAACTGATCTGGAATCCCAACTGGCCCGTGCACGCGGCGGTTCGCATGATGGGACAGGATGCCTATCGGCTGCTGCCACCGGAGCAATCCGTGCGGCTGATCCGCCGCGAAGTGATCGCGGCCTTGCCGCTGAACCGCACCGGCGCGCCGTCATCGGCGGCCGACGAAGCCCTGAACGAACGGATCTGATCGGCCTGCCCGCGCCGGCGTCTTGCCCGCTGTTGTTTTCATGGCACCAGGTAGTCTCATAAGAAAACGGCTCGCCTTGGGGCGTGCTGTTTTGTCTGTATCCTCTCCGCTGGTTAGCGATCGATCAATAGGCCTGCTCGATGTACGGACAGGTCCTGGGTGGTTGTTTGCCTGAGATCGCGGACGCTCGGCGCATTCGTTTCGCCAGCCGTACCGCATAACGACAAAACCAACGGAGACACGAATGAAATCCCGTAGAGCTTTTCTGAAGACCGCCACCGGATTGGGCATCGGCTTTTGCTCATGCGGCCTGCTGGACGCCGCGCGCGCACAGACAGCGCAAGCCCCCAGGCATCTTCCGATAATCATCAATGGCAAGCGCGTCAGGACCATCGACACGCATTCGCATTGCTACTTCCAGGAAGCCATCGACCTGATGGGCGCCGACGCCGGCAAAGTGTTGCCGCCGGTCAAGGGCGTGCCGGAGCACTTCATCCCGGCCAGCAACAAGGATGCGATAAAGAAGCGCATGGCAGCCATGGATGCGATGGGCATCGACATGGAAGTGCTGTCCATCAATCCCTTCTGGTACGGCAAGGACCGCGATACCTCGGCCGCCATCGTCAAGATCAACAATGCGGGCTTCGCCGAACTGTGCGCGGCGTATCCCAAGCGCTTTGCCGCGTTTGCCTCGCTGTCGCTGCAGCACCCGGACCTGGCCGTGCAGGAACTGGAATACGCCGTCAAGACACAGGGACTGCGCGGCGCGGCCATCGGCGGCAGCGTGGCCGGACAGGAGTTTGCCGATCCGAAATTCCATCCCGTCCTGGCCAAGGCCGAGGAGCTGGGCGCCGTGCTGTTCATCCATCCGCAAAGCACGCCTGAAATGGCCAAGCGCTTCAAGGGCAACGGCTGGATGTCCAACGTGATCGGCAATCCGCTGGACACCACGATCGCCCTGCAACACCTGATTTACGAGGGCGTGCTGGACAAGTTCCCCAAGCTGAAAATCCTGGCCGCGCACGGCGGCGGTTACCTGGGGTCGTACGCGCCGCGCATGGATCATTCCTGCTTCGTGTCGCCGCAGAACTGTGATCCGAATATCGTCCTGAAGAAGCAGCCGTCGGAATATCTGAACCAGCTGTACTTCGATAACCTGGTGTTCACGCCCGAGGCGCTGCGGCATCTGGTCGCCCAGGTGGGCGCAAGCCAGGTTGTGCTGGGAACCGACCACCCGATTCCCTGGGAAGAACACCCCGTGGACCAGGTATTCGCCACCAGGACACTGACCGACCAGCAGCGCGTCGCCATCCTGGGCGGCAACGCCCAGCGCCTGCTTGGCGTACATCTGTAATTCGCCGGAAAGTCAGGACGCGCGGCGGCGAGCGGACCGGCGCGGCGCGTCCGCGGCGGATTCTTCTTCAGGGTCCTCGCGGGCGGTTTCGCGCCGTGCCACCCCTGCGCCGCGGGCCATCGCCCTTCGGCGCAGCAGTGCCGCGAAGGCGCGGCTCGCCCGCGATTGCGGCAGTGCGCTGTTGAACAGCAATCCCGGCGTTCGCGTGGGCGTGGGGTTTTCCAGCGGGATGACGCGCAGCGCGGGGTGCAGGGTCGTGGAGGCGGCAACCGCGATGGTTCCTACCTGCATGCGCCCGACCAGGCCCAGCATCGCGGCGACCGAATTCATTTCCGCGATGACGGCGGGTTCGGCGCCTGCCGCGGCAAAGCATTCGTTCAGCAGGCGGCGGGTTGAAAAGCTGGGCGGCAACAGCACCAGCGGTTCGCGATGGAGTTCTATCATGCGTATCCGCCGGCGCGCGGCCAGTGGATGCTGGTGGCCGACCAGCAACACGAGCTCTTCGTTGAACCAGGGTTCGAATTGCAGCGCACTGAACGATTCCGGGCGGTAGGCCACACCGAAGTCCAGTTTTCCGGCATCCAGCTGCGATGCGATGGCATCGGCCGGTAGTTCCTCGACGACGATCTTGACCGATGGACTGCCCTGGAGAAACCGCGCCACGCAATCCGGAATGAATTCCAGATTGAATGTGTGGGTCGTACCGATGTGGACTTCGCCGATCATGGACGCGGTATCGCGTTTGAGTTCGCCCAGGCCCATGTCCACTTCTTTCAGCGCGCGCGCGGCGTAGGCAAGAAAAGATTCGCCCGCGGGCGTCATGACCACGCGTTTGCCGATGCGCTCGAACAGGCGCTGCCCGACTTCGTCTTCCAGTTGCCGTATCTGGTGCGACAAGGTCGATTGCGTCACGTGTACGCGCTCGGCCGCCCGCGTGAAATTCAATGAGCCCGCCAGGGCGATGAAGTAGCGGAGATGCCGCAATTCCACCATGGTCTCCGTCAATGATCGATGTCATCAATGATAAATCGTCAAATTAATCATTTCCATCTTTTATCCGGCGCGGATAGTCTGCCCACCTGTCAGGGAACAGCGACAAGGAAGCGTCTATGGCTGGGGTATTGGACGGCATTACCGTCATCGAACAAGGCACCTTCATCACCGGGCCGGCGGCGGGCATGTTGCTCGGCGACCTTGGCGCGAACGTCATCAAGGTCGAACAGCCGGCCACCGGCGATCCGTTCCGCGCCTTCAAGGGAGGCCTGTACAGCCCGCACTACCAGACCTACAACCGCAACAAGCGCAGCATCGAACTGAACGTCAAGGACCCGGACGATGCCGCGGTGTTCGACGACCTGATACGCGGCGCCGACGTCTACATCCAGAACTTCCGGCCAGGCGCGGCCGAACGCATGGGCGCCGGACAGGAACGCCTGCGGGCCCTGAATCCGCGCCTGGTGTACTGCGCCATCAGTGGCTTTGGCCAGACCGGGCCCGCCGCGGGCCGCCCCGCCTACGACACGGTGGCGCAGGCAGCCAGCGGTTTCCTGAACCTGTTGGTCAATCCCGCCAATCCCCGCGTCGTCGGCCCTGCCATCGCCGACGCGCTGACAGGCTTCTACGCCGCCTATGGCGTGCTCGGCGCGCTGGTCGAACGCGCGCGTACCGGCGTCGGCCGCAGCGTGGATGTGTCGATGCTGGAAGCCATGTGCCACTTCAACCTGGACGCCTTTACCCATTTCTTCGCCGAGGGCGAGGTCATGGACCCGTATAGCCGGCCCAGGGTATCCCAGTCCTATGCGCTGGCCTGCTCCGACGGCAGGAAGATCGCGCTGCATATGTCTTCGCCCGAGAAATTCTGGCGCGGACTGGCCGATGCGATGGAGCGCCCCGACATCCTGGCGGATGACCGCTTCGCGACGCGCGAGGGCCGTATCGCCAATCAGGAAGCGCTCATCGACATTCTGGGGACCGTATTCGCGCAACGCACGCGTGACGAATGGTGCCGGCGGCTGGCCGACCAGGACGTCCCGCATGCGCCGATGTACGACACGGCCGAAGCCCTGCAGGATCCGCAGGCGCTGCATCTTCAGCTGGAAGTGGAGACCACGCATCCGGCGCTGGGGCCCTGGCGCACGGTGCGGTCGCCCGTCAGCTTCGACGGCCAGCGTCCCACGACGGTGGCGCCGCCGCCCTTGCTGGGCGAACACAATATGCAAATCCGCGCCGAGCTGGCTCAAGGCTGCAAAACGATCAAGGAGAAGAACCCATCATGAAAATCGGCAAGGCGACTATTCCCCGCACCGCTATCTGCACGTCGGACGAGCACACCATCGTGGTGCGCGGCGCCGACCTGTGCAAGGACCTGATCGGCCGGATCTCATTCACGGACTACTTCCACCTGCTGGTCACCGGACGGCGGCCCGACGCCGCCGCCACGGCCGTCCTGGACGCAACCCTGGTCGCCATCGCGGAACACGGTTTCGTGCCCAGTGTGCAGGCGGCCCGCATGACGCTGGCGGCCGCGCCCGATGCATTGCAAGGCGCGGTGGCCGCTGGCTTGCTGGGTTGCGGCTCGGTCATCCTGGGCGCTTCCGAAACCGCCGGAAGACTGTTCGCGCAGATCCACGATGCGGCGACGGCGCAGGGCATGGACATTGATTCCGCGGCGCTCGCGGTGCTGCGGCGCTATGCGGCGCAGGGCATGGCCATTCCGGGCTACGGCCATCCGCTGCACAAGGAGCGGGACCCGCGCGTCGCGCGCTTGTTCGAAGTGGCGCGCGCATGCGGTTCCAGCCTGGCCTACGTCGATATCGCGGAGGCCGTCGAGCGCCAGATTCCCGCGGTCATCGGCAAGTCGCTCAAACTGAACGTATCGGCCGCCATCCCCGCGGTGCTGCTGGGAGCGGGCTTTCCATTGCAGGCGCTGCGCGGCGTACCGCTGCTGGCGCGCACCGCCGGCCTGATCGCGCACCTGACCGAAGAATTCCAGCAAGCCGCGGGTTTCGCGCTGTCGTACCAGGCCACGCGGGAATTGCAGTACGACGGTGTTGTTCCGGCCGGATTCGGCGAGCCGAAGTCCTGAAGCCCTGCTCCCATACGGCCCCTGCGTCCCATACAGCCCTTCCCCAGGGCACACATTCATAACAACGGAGACAAGCACAATGAACGAAATCCATGCCGTATCGCGCGGCGCCGTCGTGAACCGGACCCGGCGCGGATTGGCCGTGTTGGCGATGGCCGCCGGCGTACTGGCCTTGCTGCCACCACAGGCGCGGGCCGCGGACTACCCGGATCATCCGATCAAAATGATCGTTCCCTTCGGCGCCGGCACCACTACCGATACCGTCGCGCGCATCGTGGGCGATGCCATGGCCAAGTCGCTGGGCCAACCGATCATCATTGAAAACCGGTCTGGCGCGGGCGGTTCGATCGGAACGGAATATGTCGCGCGTTCGGCGCCCGATGGCTATACGCTGGTCATGGGCACGGTAGGCACGCATGCCATCAACAAGGCGCTGTTCCATCGCCTGGGCTACGACCCGATCCGCGATTTCGCGCCGATCGCCATGGTCGGCTCCACGCCCACGCTGCTGGTCGTAAGCGCATCATCGCCCTACCAGTCTTTGGCGGATCTGGCCGCCGCGGCGGCCAAGCCCGCCGGCATCAGCTTCGCATCGGCGGGCACGGGCACCTCGGGGCATCTGGCGGGCGAACTGTTGAAAGCGCGGCTGGGCGGCACGATGGTTCACGTTCCTTACAAGGAAGGCAGCCAGGCCCTGACCGACGTCATGTCGGGACAGGTGCAGTTCATGTTCTACCATCCCATCGCGGTGCTGCCGCACATCAAGTCCGGCAAGCTGCGCGCGCTGGGCGCATCCGGCGCGCAACGCAGCGCATCGGCGCCGGATGTACCCACCATCGCCGAACAGACCCACAGCGATTTCGATCTTGTGGCGTGGTTCATGCTGTACACGCCCTCCGCGACGCCGCCCCCCGTCTTGCAGAAGCTGCGCGATGCCGCCCAGGGCGCGCTGACCGATGCCAATGTGATGGCCAAGCTGCAGGGCCAGGGCGTGGAGAAGAGCACGCTGCCGGCGTCGGGCCTGGATGCCTTCGCTCGCGACGAACTCGCCAAATGGTCCGGCCTGGTCAAGCAGTCCGGCGCGCAGGTGGACTGAACTGACCGCCGCCGGCCTTGAGACGGCGCTGGCCGCGCGACCCTCGACCCGCGGCTGGCCACGGTATGGCCGGCAACTTCTGGGTATGGCACTTGCTTCTAGCGACGCTTCATCATCGTTATAGAACGAGGTCATCCATGGAAAGCACCACTTTGCATACCGGCGGGTCTCCCGCCTCCCTGGGCAAGCGCGAGTCCTTCGGCTCGGCTGTTTCCTGGGGCGCAGTGCTGGCAGGTGCGTTTGTCGCGGCGGCGACCTATCTGATGCTGTTGCTCGCCGGGGCCGGTTTCGGCTTCGCTTCCATGTCCCCATGGGGCGACGAAGGCGCTTCGGCCAGGACATTGGGAATAGGCGTCATAATCTGGCTGGTCATCATCCAGATCATTTCCGCCGGGCTGGGCGGCTATATCGCCGGCCGGATGCGTACCAAATGGGTGGATGTCCATTCGGGCGAGGTCTATTTCCGCGACACCGCGCATGGATTCCTGGTCTGGGCGGTGGCTGCCGTGGTCAGCGCTTTCCTGCTGGGCTCCGGCGTGTCGTCAGCCGTGAGCGGCGCGGCCAGGATAGGCGCGAGCGCGGTTTCCGGCGCGGGTGCAGCGGTATCCGCAGCAGCCGCGGCTGGCGGCGGAGCGGCTGCCACGCAAGGACCCTCGGCCCAGTACTTCGTCGACTCCCTGTTCCGCTCGGATCGTCCCGACGCGGCGCAAGGGGACGCCGCCAAGGCTGAAGTCGGCCGCATCCTCGCGGTCAGCCTGAGCCGGGGTTCCATCACGAACGAGGACAAAGCCTACGTTGCCAAGGTCATTTCGACACAGGCAGGTGTCGACCAGGCGACCGCGGAAAAGCGCATCGACGATACGATCAATCGCGCCAAGCAGGCGGCGGACGAGGCCAAGCAGAAGGCGCGCGAGGCCGCCGACCAGGCGCGCAAGGCGGCTGTCGGGTTCGCCCTGTGGGCCTTCATCTCGATGCTGATCGGTGCGTTCTCGGCCAGCTATGCAGCCACGCGTGGCGGGCGTACCCGCGACTCCGTGTTGTGATCTGTGATCCGACGGGTGCGGCGGGCCCGGGTTTAGGTCCGGGCCCGCCGCGGCGCTACAGCAGGACGGATGCCCCGCGTGCCCGCGCGAACGCAGCCAGGCTCTTCAGCATCAGTTCATGCATATGCTGCGCCGCCGGCAGCAGGGATTGTTCGGTGCGGCACAACGTACCGACGATGCGGTTCACGCGCGGCGAGATTAGCGGCACGAAGGCAAGCTTGTACTGGGCCGGCGGCCGCGCCAGCGTCGGCAATACCGTAATGCCCAGTCCCGCCTGCACCGCCGCCATCAGAGACCCGCGATTGTGCAGGACGATATCCGGCGCATCCACCCACGCGCCCACGTCATGGCCCTGCAGCGCGTGGAAAGTCGTGTTGCCGATAAGCGTTTCGCCACGCAGCGCTTTCCAGGGTATCGAACGGCCGGAAGCGGCAATGCGGTGATCGGGCCGGCATACCACGCCGAAAGTATCGCGCACCACCGGCGTGTGGCGCAGCAAGGGATTCGGTGCGATCAACCCGGCCACGCCCAGCTCCGCCAGACCGCTTTCCACCATTTCGGCGACCCGCGGCGACGATACGTCGGCCGCATGGACCTTGACCCCCGGGCGGTCCAGGCGGAATCGCCGCAGAACATCCGGCAGCCATTCCTCGGCCAGCGAGGGCATCAGGGACAGCGTGACGGCACCGCGTTCGCCGCGGACGATCTGCCGGATATCGCCCTGTATGCGGTCATGCACGTTGATCAATTCAGTGAACAGCGGCAGCAATGACTCGCCCAGCGGCGTCAGACGTGCCTGGTGGCCATCCTCGAACAGCTGCGCCCCGACGTCTTCCTGCAGGGCACGCATGGCCAGCGTGATGGCGGCCTGCGAACGATGCGTCTCCAGCGCGGCCACGCGGAAACTCTGGTTGCGCGCCGCGATAGCGAATTGGCGCAACTGCTGGATCTTGAACGGCGCGGACATGGTGGGCGAACTGCGTGTTTAGAAAACCTCAATTTTAATTTCGAAAATTCAAATTGTGTTCGTCCGGTGCCGGCCGCATAGTGCAAGCGCCGCGGCCCCTTGCCTGGGCCGTGTCCTTACCCAACATAGATGGATGCACGATGACCGCCACGACTACCCTTTGGCCCAACGGCGCCCGTACCGCCGTGGTTTTGACGTTCCTTGTGGAGAGCTGGTCCGAGGGCAAGGCGCCCCCCTACTCTCCCATGACCAGTCCTCCCCGCCCCGGCGCCGTGGACCTGACGGGCATCCAATGGTCGGAATATGGGGCTCGCGCCGGCGCCTATCGCCTGATGCGGCTGGCGCGCGATCATGGCCTGCCGGCCACGTTCTGCGTCAATGCGCGGGTGGCGGAGCTATTTCCCGCCGTGGTCAAGCAGATCGTCAAATCCGGCTTCGAGCTGGCAGGCCATAACTACGCGCAGGACCAGGTATTGCCCGGCCTGGACGAAAAGCAGGAGCGCGAGGTGATCTGGGGCAGCCTGGATATCCTGGAACGCGTTTCCGGAGTGCGCCCATGCGGTTGGCTGAGCTCCACGATCGCGGTCACCGAACGGACGTCGTCGCTGCTCGCGGAAGCCGGCATGCTTTGGCATGGCGATTACAACTATCTGGACCAGCCCTGCAAGCTGGACACGCCTGCCGGCAGCCTGGTCGCCATCCCCCACAGCGATTACGCGGACAACCGGGTGCTGCGTGCGTCGCCGCGCGATTTCCTGCAGTGCTACCGCGATACCTTCGACTACCTGCACCGCAAGGAGCCCAACGGCTTCATCAACATCACGATGCATGGCCATTTCGGCGGGCGGCCGCTGATCAGCGCGATGCTGGACCAGATACTGACCTACCTGCGCTCTTTCCCCGACGTCTGGTTTCCGCGCCACGACGAGCTGGCGCACTGGGTAAACAGCCATAACATCCGCGAAGTCAGTTACGTAGAGCGCTTCGGTTTGTAGAAATGACCGGCGTGCCGCGATAACACAAGGAAATGGTCCGGCGCGGCTACCGCCGCCCAGGACATCGCGGTGCGGAACGGGCAGTCAAGTACAGGGCCGGAACAGGCCCGAGGAGACAACGTGAAATTCCTGATCGGCATGAGCCTGGCCATGCTGTGCGCGACGCCTACCCTGGCCGCCTCACAGCCGGCCTATCCGGACCACGCGGTCCGCATGATCGTTCCTTTCGCGGTCGGCGGTGCCGCCGATACGGTCGGGCGCTCCATCGCGCAGCGCATGGGCATCGAAATGAAGCAGAGCGTGGTGGTCGACAATCGCGCCGGCGGCAACAGCATCATCGGTTCCGACATCGTGGCGCGCGCCCAGCCCGACGGCTATACGCTGCTGATGCAGGTCGGGCCGCCTCACACCACGTTGCCCTTCTTCACGCGCAACATGCCGTTCGATCCCGTGAAGGACTTCACGGCCATCGCGGTGATCGGCACGGCGCCGCAGGCGCTGGTGGTCAATGCGTCGCTGCCGGTCAGGAACATCAAGGAGTTGATCGCCTACGTCAAGGCGCATCCCGGCAAGGTTGCCTACGCTACGTCCGGCATCGGTTCGTCGCAGCATCTGGGCGGACAGCTGTTGAATGCCATGACGGGCATGGATCTGATGCACGTTCCATACAAAGGCGGTGCGCCGGCGCTCAACGACGTGGTGGGCGGCCAGGTGCCGGTGGGGATACTGGTGCTGTCCAATGTCCTGCCCTTCGTAAAGACCGGCAAGCTGCGCCTGTTGGGCGTGCTGGAAGGCCAGCGTGCCACGGCGGCGCCGGATACGCCCACCCTGGCCGAAGCCGGCGTGCCGGGATTCGCCTTGCCCAGGACCTGGGTAGGCCTATTGGGCCCCGCGCACATGCCGCCGCAACTGGTGCAAAAACTACATGACATTGTGCAGCAGGCGATCGCCACACCCGCCGTTCGCAGCCAGCTCGACACCGCGGGTTTCGAGGTCAGTGGCGGATCCTCCGGCGATTTCAGCGCGATGCTGCGGAACAGTACGTCCGTCTACCGGGATATCGTGGCGAAGGCCGGCATTCAGGCGGAATAAGCCTGGATGGCGCCAGGCGGACGATTGCCTCATATTACCCAAGGAGATATGCTTATTACCTTGTGGAATTACGGGGACGACCATGATCCTGCGCCAGTTTTTCGATGCCGCGTCGTCGACATATACCTATCTGATCGCGTCGGATCCCGGCGGCGAGGCGCTGATCATCGATCCGGTCAAGGAACACTGCGAAGCCTACGCCACGCTGCTGCGCCAGCTGGATACGCGCCTGCTGCATGCCGTGGACACCCACACCCATGCCGACCACATCACGGCGCTGGGCGACCTGCGCGATGCGACGGGCTGCGTGACCGTGATGGGCGAGCACACCAAGGCGGAGTGCGTGTCGCGCCGCATCGCCGAAGGCGAAATACTGCGAGTCGGCGATGTCGCGCTGCAGGCGATCTATACGCCTGGCCACACCGACGAATCGTTCAGCTTCGTGCTGCATCCCGAGCGGCCGCTGGCTGTCTTCACGGGCGACGTGCTGCTCATACGCGGCACGGGGCGCACCGACTTCCAAGGCGGCGACCCGCATCGGTCCTGGGACTCCATCGTCAACAAACTGTTCCGCCTGCCGGAGGACACCATCGTGTATCCGGCCCACGATTACCGCGGCTGCACCGCGTCCAGCATCGGCGAGGAAAAGCGCTTCAACCCGCGGCTGGCCGGCAAATCGGAAGCCGAATACGTGGCCATCATGAACGGCTTGAACCTGCCGCCGCCCAAGCTAATGGATATCGCGGTGCCCGCGAACCTGGGTTGCGGGCGAGCTTAGACTGTGCATGCGCGCCATTGCCGACGTCTGATCGGATGCGGCAATTGTCCAACAAGCCGTTGGACAATTGCCCTGATCTAGCGCGGGCTAAGGCTGGTTATCAGATCCACCACCCCGTGATGGATTCCCTCGAACATGGCGAAATCGATCTTGCCGACCGAGACGAATACGCCGATGTGGCGCTGCGGGGATAGTGCCACATAGCTCATGAAACCGACCAGGCCGCCGCTCTTGCCCAGCACCAGCGGTGTATTGCCATGCGGCATGGACACGACCCAGCCCAGTCCCATGCCATCGCCGCTATCCGCTTCAATGCCGACCGCGCTCTTCAGGCCGTCGTTGGGCCGGTACAAGGCATGGGCCAGCGTGCGCGCTTCCTCGCCCGCCGCGTCGTCGGCCAGATGCCACTTCATCCAGCGCACCATATCGTCGGCCGTCGAATGCAGGCCGCCGCTGGCGTCCAGTATCTCCGACGTTTCCCAGGGATGCGCCGGCTTGCCATCGAAATCGATACCGCCCAGCATCCGTTTCTGCTGTTCCGGCGTCAGGCGGCCGACGGTGTCCTTCATGCCGAGCGGACCGGTCGTATAGCGTTTCAGCAGTTCGGAATACGGTGCGCCGCCGGCGCGTGCCAGGGCCTCGCCCAGCAGGCCGAAGCCGAAGTTCGAATACATGGCCACGGTGCCGGGCTTGTACTCCAGCTTGTGATCCTTGAACCAGTTCCAGTAACCCTTGGCCGTGTACACGTCGAAGGGATTCGTGCCGGGTTTGGCTTCGTGTTCCGGCGCTTCGCGCGGCAGCGAGGCGGAATGGGTGGCCAGATCCAGCAGGTTGATGCCGCGGCCAAAGACGCTGGGAATCGTGACGCCGGACGGTGCGAACTTGGATAGCGGCTCGGTCAGGGATATCTTCTTGTCCGCCACCATGGCAGCCATTACGTCGCCGGCCAGGACCTTGGACAACGATCCGATACGGACGATGGATTGACCATTGGGCTCGATGCCGCTGCCAGGCTGGGTTTCGCCCAGGCCTTCCACATATACGTCGTTGCCGCGCACCACGGCGATAACCATGGCGGGACGGCCCGCGTTCAGCCACATCGAAGCGGCCGCGAAGTTGGCCGCTTCGTTCAGCGCCAGGTCTTCGGCATGCGCGGCCAGGGGCAGCGCAACAAGCGCCAGCGCGGCCAGGAGCTTGCGCGGGGTCGGTCGGACGGACATCGTGGTACCTCCGTAAGGGTCATGTGCCGGTCTGCGATCCGGCGGGTAGCGGGGCGATGCGGGGCCGTGGCCCGCACCATGGGTCGATCAGGGCTTATCGCTGCGCGTGAACAGCGCGTCGGGAATATCTTCCAGTGGTGAAAGCGTCAGGGCGCGGCTCGCGCCGCCAGCGCCCGGCAGGAAGGTCACGGCGTCGTCTTCCAGCGTGGGCACGCGGAAGGTGTCGCCCTGCCATGGCTGCAGCGCGCGCTCCGGCGCGTTGCCGGCTCGCATCTTCAGCTGCGAGCCTTCGGCGGTTATCACGATGTCGCCGTAGTACGGATGCGAATAACGGCCCACGTAGCGCGCCGCATCCGCCACCGGATGGGCGCCCGCGGGCGGCTGTCCGTGCAGGCGGCCTGGCCGGTCCAGCAGCGATTGCAGGGCCTGCCGCCATTTTTCGGCCAGCGTCGGCCACGTATCCACGTCTGGACGGTCCTGGAACAGCAGCGTCTGCAGCTTGTATTCCAGCGCTTCCGGAATTCCCATCGGCGGCGCATTGGTCAGGATCACGATGCCCAGGCGTTCGTTCGGCAGAAAGGCGATGCGGGTGTTAATGCCTTCTTCGAAGCCGCCGTTGTGCGCGAGCTCCTTGCGGCCGTGGTCGTCCCGCACCTCCAGCCCCAGCCCATAGTGCACCGCCGGAAAGCCGGCGCTGACGATGGATTGCGGGGTCTGCGTTTCGCGCATGGCCGCTTCGGCCACCACCTGGCGGCCCTGAAACTTGCCGCCATCGATTTCGAAGACCAGCCAGCGCAGCATGTCGTTGACCGTGGAAGACAGGCCGCCCGCGGGCGCCTGCGAATCGCGGGAAATCAGGGTTTCCGCGTGTGCCTTGCCGTTTTCCACCAGGTGCGGCGCCGCGCGGTCGGACAAGGCCAGGTATTCCTTGCGCGAGGCCACCGTGCGGTGCATGCCCAGCGGCTCGATGATCGTGCGGCGCACCAGGTCTTCCCAGTGCATGCCGACCGCCTGCGCCGCGACTTCGCCGCCCAGGGTCAGGTTCCAGTTGGAATATGCGTAATGCGTACGAAACGCCGTGGCCGGCGGCAGATAGCGCAGGCGGTGGAAGACCTCTTGCCGTCCATAGCCGAAAATCACGTCCAGGTCCTCGCCGTAGAACGGCGCATAGCCGGTGCGTTGCGAAAGCAGATCGCGCAGCGTCATCTCGCTGGTGACGTAGGGATCGTGGAAGCGGATGTCGCGCGCCAGGGTGGACACCTTGTCATCCCACTCCAGTTTGCCTTCACCCACCAGGGCCGCGACCGACGCACCGGCCAGGGACTTGGAAACGGATGCCAGCGGGAAAAGCGTATCGGCCGTCACCGGCTTGCCGTCGCGCACGTCCGCCACGCCCCAGCCGCGCGCCAGCACCGTCTTGCCGTCGGCCACGATGCCGACCGCGAAGCCGGGCACACCGCTGCGCTTGAGCAGGTCCTGGGCATAGGCCTCGAACCGCGGCAGGATGCGTTCGACATCCGCGGGCGCCACTATGCGCTGGGACTGCGCGTCACCGACCTCCAGGTTATAGGCATGCGCGGCGGGTGCGGCGCAGACCGCCACCATCGCCAACACCATTGCTATTGCTGTCGACGCCGGCCCGCGGCGCCGCGCTACCGGCTGCTTCGCTACCGACTGGTCCAGTATCCGCTTCTTCATCATCATTACCTCCCGCCAGGCCGGCGATCCCTTATAGATTGGTTTGATAAATGAACCGCACCAGGCCCTGGTTGAATGTCACGCCCTGCTCCTGCTGGCGCAGCAATCCCGCCTGGATGATCACGCCGAAATCCGTCTGGTACGCCACCGTGCCGGACACGCCCCAATCGCGGTTGTCGGCAAAGCCCTGGCTGGCCAGCGATCCGCTCAGCGATTCCAGATTGCGCTGGGCCACGGCAACCGTGTATAGAAAGCGGCCCGACGATACGCTGGCCGCGGCGATGGAATCGGTGGCCGCCGCCTCGCGGCCCAGAAAGCCGCGCATATGCACGGACTCGGCGAACAAGCGCAGGCCCATGCCGTCGCCCAGCGGCCTTTCGTAATTGACGTGCATTTCCAGCGCGGTCTGCGAGCGCTGGTCGCCTTGTCCGGCGGCAAGCTGGGCCACCGTGCCGCCTGCCCGCAATCCGGCCAGGCCCGGGATATTGGAAATGTCGTAGGCGATGCCGCCCGATTGCAGGCCGTTGGTGTTGCCCGGGCCGCCGTCCTGCAGGTTCGGCTGCGATGGATAGTTGTTGAACCAGGTCTGGCCCACGACCGTGTTGTCGCGCTTGAACACGATGGCGCTTACGGTTTGCGTGGCCGCATCGGGCTGCTTCAGGGTCCACTTGGCGCCCGCGCCCAGCGAGCCGGGATAGTAGTAGTCGCTGGAAAAGCCGCTATAGATGCCATCCATCGTTTCCCAGGCTTCGCCCAGGCCGACTTCGAACTTGCCGGCGAAATACGACATGCTGCCGGCGTCATAGCTGACGAACAGGTTGCGCAGCTGTCCATCCAGGGTTTCGAAAGCGCGGTCGCCCGGATCGTTGCCGAAGGCGCGTAGTTCGGCCAGTCCCGACAGGGTCCAGCGCTGCGACAGGCGGGCCACGGCCGCGCCCTGCAGAAAGGGATCCACGGTATGCCACGACGACGGCAGGCCGGTGGCGCCCGGCCCCTTCACGCCGAAGAAATTGGCGTTCTCCACATAGCCCAGGAAACGCCCTTGCACGGTCGGGTATGTCTCCAGGGGAGCCACTGTGTCGGCCGCGGGGGCTGGATCCAGGAAGATCTCGGATTGCGCTGCCGCCGACGCGTCGTCATGCAGCGCCGCCAGGCAGACCAATGCGGTCACCGCCACGGCCCGCCGCGTCGCGTCTCGTGCCGCGGTCCGTGTCGCCACGGGCCCGAGGGCCAAGAACCACTGCACGATGGACCGGCGCGCCGGCAGGCGCGACACGGTCGATGTGCCGCGCCCCAGCGGGAACATCACTGCCCCGAATCCTTCTTCTCGGGCACGATGCGCATGATCAGCTCCACGCGGCGGTTGGCCGCCTTGCCCGCCGGAGTGTCATTGCTTTCCAGCGGCTTGGTATCCGCGTAGCCCACCGCGCGCAGGCGTTGCGGATCGACACCGTCATGGACCAGTTCGCGCAGCACGGACGTGGCGCGGCTGGTCGACAGGTCCCAGTTGGACGCGAACTGGCGCGTCAGGATGGGGACGTTGTCGCTATGTCCTTCCACCGACAGGGGGAACTTGCTGCGGTTGATCACGTCGGCCAGCTTCTTGATCAACGGCCCGCCTTCCTTGCTCAACGTGGCCTGTCCGGAGGTGAACAGCAGCTCGTTGCTGATGCGGAAGCTGACCGTCTGGCGATTGATCTGTACGTCGACCGATTTGCCCAGATCAGTCAGGCCCAGTTCGGCGGCGGTCGGCATTTTGACCGGCGGCTCGGGTTTTTCCAGCGGGT
>Ga0310811_10004348_pt1 | contig 17802 bp, 14 predicted proteins | sample YCmetagenome_FD_207642 | JGI IMG/M metagenome (GOLD analysis project Ga0310811, IMG submission 207642) | Soil microbial communities from experimental microcosm in Duke University, North Carolina, United States - YC | ecosystem: Engineered > Artificial ecosystem > Soil microcosm > Unclassified ...
GAGCGATGTGGCCACCTCTTACTTCAGCCTGCGCGAACTGGATTACGAACTGGAGATCTCCAAGGAAACGCTCGGCACCCGCCAGGAGTCGCTGCGCCTCATTCAAACCCGCCAGGGCGGCGGGGTGGCGACGCTGCTCGATCTGCGCCAGGGCGAACAACTGGTGGACACAGCCGCCGAAACGATCCCGCAGTTACAGCAGCGGGTCGAGCAGACTGAGAACCAGATCAGCCTGCTACTCGGGAGGAATCCCGGCGAGGTCGTCCGCGGACGCAGCCTGACTGAGCAGGAGCTGCCACCCGAAGTGCCCACCGGCTTGCCTTCCGCGTTGCTCGAGTGCCGCCCCGACATCCGCGCAGCGGAGCAGAATCTGGTCGCAGCTAATGCCGAGATCGGGGTGGCGAAGGCCGCGTATTTCCCGCAAATCAGCCTCACCGGATTTCTGGGCGGTCAAAGCACGCAACTATCGAGCCTTTTCAGCGGACCAAGCCGCGTGTGGACTTTGGCTCCGCAGATAGCGCAGCCGGTCTTTACTGCGGGCCGTCTCAAGTCGAACGTGAAATTGGCGGAGGCCCAGCGGCAGAGCGCGCTGATTCAATACCAAAAGGCGGTCCAAACGGGTTTCACAGATGTCTCAAACGCACTCATCGCCCATCAGAGGGTCAGGGAAAGCCGCGTGCAGCAGGAGTTACTGGTCACCGCCCTTGCAGACCGGAAGCGGCTAGCCTATGTGCGTTACCACGGCGGCGTGGACACGCTGTTGAACGCGCTGGATGCCGACCGGGATCTCTTCCAGGCTCAGCTCGCTCTCTCGCAGATTCGGTTGAGTGAGGTGCTCAGCGTTGTGCAACTCTACAAGGCTTTGGGTGGAGGCTGGCAGTAGGTCAGAACCCGGAGATTCTCGCCCAGAGAATCCAACCGGCAATGAAGGTGACCACGCCCAATAACGCCATCAGCGCCCAAATCCTGACTTCGTGCCCTCTGGAGCGTGCCGGAGGAACGCGCCCGGCTTTGGCTTGGAATAACTCCATGTTTCAACCTTCCTCGCTACCTGAACTACTGCACACCACGAACCAGCCGCGACAGCAGTGGGCTAAAACCGTCAATGCTAAGGAGATGCGGTGCGACGGCGCCTTCCAAACGACGGGCTCCCGGATGCGCCATTTTACGCAGCTTCGCTAAAACCCGCAGCTGCGGAACCAAGGCAGCATATCTCGGAAGGTTTTGGGTTTCGCTGACTGGCGCAGCTGCTTTTGTGGTGATAGCCGGTTCCGCTGTTGGTTTTCGGTTTTGTCCGGCGAAGCCGTCACCGGCGCCCGGGTCTGACGGACGTTCAACCCGTGGCGGAACCTCCGTGGGTTCTACCCGCCCCGATGTCGTGGCGCGCAAGCGTAAAGCCGCTTCTCTCCGCCCGTCAGATCTCGGGTGCGCCGGGAATGGGCGTGGGATGGCGGAGCTCTTACCAAGGTCCGATCCTTGCGGGCCTGAGTGTGATATTCTTCTATCGGCTGCTGCCAACTCCAGCGGTCATCTGCAAACGTCGTTTCCAGGCGCCGATTTCCTTGGCAACGGGTCGGCGCCCTAGAACTCACCTGGAACTCAACAAGAATCCTAAGGGCGGCGACGCCAGTTTCCAGGGCGAGCGTGCGAGTCACACGCCAAGTACACGCCAGAATTCGGCGGATTCAGGCAATTTTCAGGGGGTTTCTAGGCGGTCTCGCCCTGTCGTGTCGCGCGTAACTACTTGAGGAATGGTGGGCGCGACAGGACTCGAACCTGTGACCTCCTGCGTGTGAAGCAGGCGCTCTAACCAACTGAGCTACGCGCCCATCGGGGTTCAGGAACCGATGAACCCGCTGAAATGGGGTGAATTTAGTATTATAGCTTTAATGGCGCAGCGGGAAATCATGGAAGCCCCGCCGGTCGCATTCGCCCCTCCCGTCGCATTCGCGAAACTGGCTGCGCTCGAGTTGGCGCTCGGATCGGCGATCCGGGGCAAGGCGGAAGTGCTGCGCCTGTCGCTCGTCTGCCTGCTCTCCCGCGGGCACCTGCTGATTGAAGACGTTCCGGGCGTGGGGAAGACCACGCTGGCGCAAGCGCTGGCGCGCTCTGTGGATTGCGGTTTTCACCGCTTGCAGTTTACCAGCGACATGTTGCCCTCCGACGTTGTGGGCGTAACGATCTACAACGCACACGCGGAAGCCTTCGAATTCAAACAAGGACCGATTTTCACGAACTTCTTGCTGGCGGATGAAATTAACCGTACCACTCCCAAGACGCAATCGGCGCTGCTCGAAGCCATGAACGAGCGGCAGGTGACCATCGACGGGCACTCGCACGTGCTGCCCACGCCGTTTATGGTGATCGCGACGCAAAACCCCGTGGAGCACCATGGCACTTATCCGCTGCCCGAGTCGCAGCTGGACCGGTTTCTCATGCGGCTGCGCATCGGCTACCCCGATGCGGCCAGCGAACGCGACATCCTGCGCAATTTTGCCGAGTCCGGACCGGCGTTCGAGCGCGTGCTCTCTGCCGACGACATTCTGCAGTTGCAAGCGATGGTGCATCGGGTGGTGGTTGACGAATCGCTCGTCGATTACATGCTGGCCATAGTGGAAAAAACGCGCACCCACGATTCGCTGGCGCTGGGAGTCAGCCCGCGCGGCTCGCAGGCGCTCTACCGCGCAACGCAAGCGCTGGCTTTGCTGGAGGGCCGCGACTACGCTATACCGGACGACATCAAGCGCCTGGCGGGGCCGATTTTCGCGCACCGTGTGGTGGTGAACGCGCGCGCGGCCATGGCGCAGCGGCGCGGCGATCTGGGCGACCGGATCATCGACGACATCCTGAGCCAGATTGACGTTCCGTTGTAGTCCGCAATCTCATTCATGAAAACTGCCATTATCGGCCTGCCCATGGTGGGCAAGACCTCTCTGTTCACGATCCTGACTGGCGCCCATCAGGAGACGCGGCTGGGCTCGACCGCGGCCCGCACCGGCGTGGCCAAGGTTCCCGATGCGCGCCTCGACGCACTGGCGAAGATTTTCGAGCCGCCGAAGATCACGCACGCCACGGTCGAGTATGTGGATCTCCCCGCGATCTCGAAAGAGAACCTGCGCGACCCGAGTTACCTGGCGGGCCTGCGGGTAGCGGACGCGTTCGCGCACGTCGTGCGCCTCTTTCAGGATGCGACGATCCCGCACGAAAAGGGCTCCATCGACCCTTTGCGCGACATCGACGACGTGGAAACGGAGCTCGTGCTGAGCGACCTGGTGGTGATCGAGAAGCGGCTCGAGCGCCTGGATAAAGACCGCAAGAAAGTCAAGAATCCGGAGCTCGATCGGGAGTTCGAGCTGCTCGAAAAATGCAAAACGCTGGTCGACGCCAACCAGCCGCTGCGGCAGCTCGAGCTGGATGCCGAAGGCGAGAAGCGCATCCGCGGTTTTCAATTCCTCTCCCAGAAACCCATGCTGTACGTGCTGAATATCGGCGAACAGGACGCCCCGCGGCTGCATGAGATCGAGGAACAGTACCGTTCGGGGCCGCTCAAAGGACGCGCGCACACCGAAGTGACGGCCGTGTGCGGGAAGATCGAAGCCGAGCTGGCGGAGCTGGCGGCCGAGGAGGCACGGGAGTACCTGGCCAGTTACGGTCTGAAGGAATCGGGGCTCGAGCGCATGATTAATGCGTCCTACCGGCTGCTGGGCTTGATGTCGTTCCTCACGGCAGGTGAGACTGAAGTCCGTGCCTGGACGGTTCCAATTGCGAGCACGGCGGTGAAAGCCGCGGGCGCCATCCATTCGGACTTCGAGAAAAAATTTATTCGCGCCGAAGTTGTGAACTGGAAGGTGCTGGTGGATCACGCGGGCTATCATGGGGTGCGCGAGAGGGGGCTCCTGCGCCTGGAGGGAAAAGAATACGTCGTCAAGGATGGAGACGTGCTGGTGATCCGGCACGGCTAAAGGGCATCACCGGATTCCCGAGCGCGTGTGACACAGAATGTAATCCCGTTGCCCCCGAGGCAGATGGTCGATATATGCTGGAGTTGACACCATGCACCGCCGCACTTTTCTGAGCCTGACCGCACTTATGCCTGCTTCGCTCGCCTTCCAATCTGAAAACAGCAAACTCAAGATCACCAGCGTGCGTCTGGTGACCCCCCGCGCTCGCCGTCCTATACCAAGCTATACGCCGGCCGCCGGTTCGTGGTCGACCACGGGTGTGGAGGTGGCCAACCCGATGTCGATCTATCCGGAGTATAAAGCGAACCGCGCGCTATTCATGCCCGAGCCAGGCGCGCTCGGGGGATTCACGGTCGAGATCGCGACCGACAAGGGCGTGAAGGGCTATGGTGAAGGCGGCATGGCCGGCGGCGTTGTAGTCGAGAAGCATCTCGCGAAGCTGCTAGTTGGCCAGGATCCATTCGATATCGAGCGCATCTGGGACATCCTGTGGCGCTCCACCATGTACTACGACCGTGCGGGCATCGCGACGAACGCCATCAGCGGCGTGGATCTGGCGCTGTGGGACCTCGTCGGGAACGCGCTCGGTGTGCCGGTCTACAAGCTGCTGGGCGGCGAAACAAAGCCGCGCATTCCGGCGTATTGCACCGGCAACGATCTCGAACAGCACATCGAATTCGGCTTCAAGCGGTTGAAACTTGCCGTGCCGCACGGCCCGGCGGACGGCCGCGAGGGCATGCGGAAGAACACGGAGCTGGTGAAGCACACCCGCGATCTGTTGGGGCCCGATGGCGACATCATGCTGGACTGCTGGATGGCCTGGACCGAACGTTATGCCATCGAGATGGCCGAGATGGTGGCGCCTTATCGTGTCTACTGGATGGAGGAGTGCCTGCCGCCGCACGATTACGAAGGTTTCGGCCGCCTGAACGCCGCCATCAAGTCGACGCGCATCGTCACCGGCGAGCACGAGTACACACGCTACGGCTTCCGCCGGCTGCTCGAACACCGCTCCGCGGCCATCTGGCAGCCCGATGTCCACTGGTGCGGCGGCCTCACGGAACTACGCCGCATTGCGGCGCTCGCGTCGGCGTATGATATCCCGGTGATCCCGCACGTCGGCGGCGCGCGGGACTGCGTGCACTTCATCGCGGCCACCGTGAACAGTCCCTGGGCGGAGCTGTTCATTCCGGCGCCGGGCGGGCCCAAGGAAGTCTACGCGCGCTACGAAGAAGACTACCACATCACGCGCGGCCCGGAGGGGATTTACACGCGGCCTTCGGACAAGCCGGGGTTCGGCTGGGATTTTGTAGTGGACTAAGATGCGGCCTAGACGAGCACGGTAAAAGAGGTTTCCGTGCGCTGCACCGGGCGGTACAGCGTATCGCGCTCGACCGGCTCGCGGCCGGCTTTGCGAATCAACTGTAGCAACTCGCCGCGCCGCAGGGACTGGCTCGTAGTGGCGCCGGCATCATGGTAAATCTTCTCTTCGACCACCGTGCCGTCGATATCATCGGCGCCGAAGCGCAAGGCGATCTGCGCGATTTTAGGCGTCATCATGATCCAGTACGCTTTGATGTGCGGAATGTTGTCCAGCATCAGGCGCGCCACGGCGATGTTCTTGATGTCGAGAAAGCCGGTGGTCTTGGGAATATGCTGCAGCGGGGTGTTGTCCGGGTGAAACGCCAGCGGGATGAAGGTGACGAAGCCTTGCGTCTCATCCTGGAGCGCGCGCAATTTCATCAGATGATCCACGCGGTCCTCATCGGTCTCGATGTGGCCATAGAGCATGGTGCAGTTGGAGTGCAGGCCCAGACGGTGAGCGGTGCGCGCCGTTTCGAGCCACTCTTCGCCAGTGATCTTGTGGTCGCAGATGACGCGCCGCACGCGATCGCAGAAGATCTCGGCGCCTCCTCCGGGCAGGGAATCCATGCCGGCATCGCGCAGCCGCTCGAGCACTTCTTGTACGGCAATCCTCGAGCGCTGCGCCAAGTAGCCGATTTCGACCATGGTGAACGCCTTCAGGTGGACTTGCGGAAAACGCTGTTTCAGACCGCGTAGCATTTCGCAGTACCAGTCGAGTGTCAGCTCGGGATGAAGTCCGCCCACGATGTGGAACTCGGTAACGGCTTCGGTCCATCCCTCGCCGGCCACATGCCACACCTGATCGAGCGACATGGTGTAGGCCTTCGGATCTTTCGCCCGCTTCCCGAAGGCGCACAGGCGGCAACTCGCCACGCAGACGTCGGTGGGGTTGATATGCCGGTTGACGTTGAAATACGTCATGTTGCCGTGCAATCGCTCGCGCACCAGGTTGGCCATGTAGCCCAGCGCCAGGAGGTCCGAGGTCCGGTAGAGCGCGACGCCATCGTCATAAGAAAGACGGCCGCTTGCCTCGACCTTTTCGAGGACTGGTCGCAATCGCGGATCTTCTATGAACACTGGCATGATTCACGCACGCCGCACAAGCAGTATGTCGGCGGCCCAAAACACAAAGAATAGCACGCTGACCCAGCCATTCATGGTGAAGAAGGCCGCATTTACGCGCGAAAGATCGTCCGGTTTAACCAGGCTGTGCTCATAGACCAGCAGCAGCCCGACAGCAACGATCCCGGCAACGCTGAGAGGCCCCAGATCGAGAGCGTTCACGAGCGCTATCAAACAGACCAGCATGAGGATATGCAGCAATTGGGAAACGCGCAGCGCCCGCGCCACACCGATTTTGCGCGGCAGGCTGAAGAGGCTTTCGGCCACGTCGAATTCGTAGTCCTGGCACGAATAGATGATGTCGAATCCCGCGGTCCAGAGCGTCACCGCGGCGGTGAGCCACAGGATGCGCGGATCGAGCGAGCCCCGCACGGCGATCCAGGCGGCGGCGGGCGCGACCCCCAGCGCGAAGCCCAGCACCAGGTGGGACAGTGTAGTGAAGCGCTTGGTGAACGAGTAGAAGAAAACGACGCCCAAGGCCAGCGGCGCCAGCTTGAAGCACAGCGGATTCAGCTCGCGCGCGGCGTAAATGAAAACCAGGCTCGAAAGCGCCACAAAGCTCCATCCGAAGGCTGCGGAAAGCACCCCGGCGGGAATATGCCGCATGCGGGTGCGCGGATTGCGGGCATCGATTTCGGCGTCGATCAACCGGTTAAAAGTCATGGCCGCCGAGCGCGCTCCGACCATCGCCACCACGATCCAGAGAAGTTTCCCCCATAGCGCCCGAACATCCAGCCCGCCTTCACGGACAGCCAGCAGCGCCCCTGTCAGCGCGAACGGCAACGCGAAGACCGAGTGCTCGAACTTGATCATTTCAAGTGTCAGCCGGACTCGTTTCCAGAACATGAAGTGGAGTTCCCCCCGGGTACGTGCAGCGCCGGAGTAAAAGAAGCTACCATTTTATCGCATGCGCTTCGCGAGCCTCGTCCTGATGTTCCTGTTGGTTTGCTGCGGCTGCGGCCGCAAAGCTAACAATGGCTTCGAAGAGCCGCTCAACACGCGCCTCGTCTCTTTACCCGATGGCACGGAGATCCGCGCGGAGGTCCTGATCAATCCGACCGAAATGGCGCGCGGCATGATGTATCGCGATCCACTGCCGCAAGGCCGTGGCCTGCTGTTCGTCCACCAAAGGCCCGACTACTATCGGTACTGGATGTCCCACGTGAAAGCCCCGCTAGACATCATCTTTATGGATGCCGGCCGCCAGATCGTCGAAATCTCCGCCGATACACCACCTTGCACGACAAAACCTGACGACTGCCTGCTCTACGGCGGCCATCACCTCGAACAATACGTCCTCGAACTGCGCGCCGGCGAGGCCAGCCGTCTGGGGCTTCGCACCGGGCAAAAGCTGAGCTTCTGATATTCTGAGGTCGTATGAATGAGGATCAGCTCCGGTCGCTGCTGGAGCAAGTGCGCGACGGCGGCACCGATGTGGAGGCGGCGCTCGCTCGCGTCCGCCATATGCCCTTCGAGGATCTGGGCTTCGCGAAGCTCGACCACCACCGCGAGCTGCGGCATGGCATGCCGGAGGTCGTTCTGGCGAAGGGCAAAACGCCCCAGCAGGTCGTAGCCATTGCGCGCCGGCTGCTGGCAGTCTCTCAAAACGTGCTCATCACGCGTGCCGACACCATTGCCGCGTCAGTCATTCAGGAGAATCTGACCGGCGCGGAGCATTTTCCGCTGTCCGGCGCCATCCGGTTCTGGCGCGATAAGACGGTGCGCGGCAAGGGCAAGATAGCGGTCGTGTGCGCGGGCACCAGCGATATTCCAGTGGCCGAAGAAGCCCAGGTGACCGCCGAGGTGATGGGCAACCAGGTGGAAGCGGTTTACGACGTGGGCGTGGCCGGCATCCATCGCCTCCTCGAAAGCAGCTCGCGGCTCGCCGAAGCAAGAGTCGTCGTCGTCTGCGCCGGCATGGAAGGCGCGCTGCCTAGCGTGGTGGGCGGGCTGGTTTCCTGCCCGGTGATCGCGGTTCCAACCAGTGTGGGCTACGGCGCGAGTTTCCACGGCCTGGCTGCGCTGCTCGGCATGCTGAACAGTTGCGCAAGCAATGTTACCGTGGTCAATATCGACAACGGCTTCGGCGCGGGCTACGTGGCGAGCTTGATCAACCGCCTGTGACACCAAAGAGCGGGGCGCGCCGTCACTCCACTCCCACCACAAACGAAATCTGCTGCTCGTTCGGCCGGACCGAATGCCCTGGCCGCGCGTTCAGGCGCAGCGGGACGGATATTGCGCCCACTGCGTGGTCCAGGCTCTTCTCTGGGGCGTCAGTGTACGGGTCGTACGGGTATACAGGCCACTCCAGCCGCGCCGTGGGGTCGCATTTCATCGTCCAGCCATGATGGCGAATCGAGCCGTGCAGATCCTCCGGTCCTAGGTCGATGCGTTCCCGGCCTAGCAGGATCTTTCGGCCAGTTCCCGTCTCGAGTGTCTCACCTCGCTTCAGACAGAGTTGCAGCGTCAGGAGTGGATTTTCGGCGGGCCGGCCGTGGCCGGTAATCGAAAAGTGGAATTGCAGGACTGAGCCTGTGGGCTTAGGCACGTAGAGATCGCTGAAGAAGGTGTTGTAGGCGAGTGAGAGCCGGTCCTGGCCATCACCCATCTGGAGGCGGCTGCTCATGGGCATGTGAAACACCTGCCCGAGAAGTATTTCAGAGAACGTGGCCAGCTCCGGCTGCCGTTTCGAGTTGGCTCCGGTGATAATCAACCCCGTTTTCTCGTGAAAGATCTCGAAATTCCCTTGGCGATCGAGATAGTACTGGTTGTTGACGGCCTGCGTGCTGATGAGGCCGGAGAGGCAGACCACCCACGGGTTGGTTTTGCGAATCGCAGCCGGAACGCCCAGACGCCGCACGTATAAGGGCTCATCCTGCGGGATCGCGGCTTTCGGACCTGGATGATAGTACAGTGCATCCTGCGCCAGCCGGCCCAGATCTTCATAGGCCACTTCGCCCGTGCGAAAAAAACTCGTCAGGAACCCGGCGTAACGTCTCCCGTCGGGGAAGTTCGTGAATCCGAACTGGCCTTTCGAAGCGGACTCGTCGTTGCCCGCGGGCGGAGGGTTGTCTTCGGACCACTCGTTGAATCCGGGGGCATTCCAGCCGGCGACCACCGTATAGCGATTACGGTCGTCTAGCACTCCGGGCACGGTCCCGTCGGGATACGTGAAGTATTTGTGAAAGTCGAGGCCGCGGCGGAGCGCTTGGAGCGCCGCGGGATCGTGCGAGTGCTCGTAGTAGAGCGCCACGCCGGTGTAGCTGGTGTAATCATAGCCGGGAGTGGGAAGCGACCTTTCGTGTTCGCCCCAAAAACCGTCCGGCGACTGCTCCTCCGTGGAAAAGCGGCGCATCACGCCGGTCCCGATCTTAATCCATTCCCGGTTACCGAATACGCGACCCGCGAGGTAGACAGTCGAAGCCCACAGCGACAGGTGGTTCGGCGAAGTGCCGATGAACGGCGACTGGAATCCGGGGAAGCCGCTGCGCTCGGCGGAGTCCGCCGCCAGACCGGTGATGTTTCGCTCCAGCTCCCGCCGCCAGCGCGCGCGGCGCTCGGCTCCGAGATGCGGCTCAAGGATGCGATACGCATCCAACCACATGTAGGTGTCGCGATCGCTATTCAGTCGCGCCTGAAAAGCGCCGCGCTCGCTCTCGCCGGCCAGCAGATCACCGATCCGCAGAGCCAGAGCGAGCATTTTGGGATCGTGATACCGGTGATTCTCGGCATCCTTCTTGGCGTACAGAACGGCCGCGACCAGAATGGTGTGGGGAAACAGTCGCCAACCGTCTCCACGGGCTTCGAGCGTCTTCAAATCAGCGGCCGGCTGGGTGGCGAGCTGCTGTTCGACCCGCGCGGCTCCTTTTTCGAGCAAACGGAAATACTGGCCGGGCAGTTCGCCTGTTGACTGCCAGCCGATAAGAGACTCAACTGCGATGAGACCTAAGAGAACCGCCAGGCGGCACGCTCGCATTCAGTCCACGTCGAACGCGGCAGTATTGACCTGGCCGCTCAGCAGATCTTTGACCCGCAGCGTCCAGTGGCCACGCGGGTCGTTGAAGGCAAGCGGCACGAGCTTTGCCGCTTGGCCGTGCGAGGCGATGATATTGCCGGAATACGCCTCCAACGTCTTTCCGGTGGGATCGATCACGTCGAGATGGAAGACATGCGTGGCGGCCGGTGAACGGCGTGCGAAGCTCAGGCCGATGTGCGCGCTCTCGCCGGGGCGCAGGTGAACCGGTACTGAGAGATCGAGGTTCGGGAGCGCGACCGGCGACACCGCCAAGACTGCAGGCTCATAAGGATCGAGCGTGAGAGTTACCTGTCTTTTCTTCCCCAGTGCTTTCGAGGCCCGCACGTCGTACACGCTCATTTCTTCGGGCAACGACAGCGTGAGCGTGCGCGGTTTCGCGAATCGGTCGTTCGACTTGAACTCCGGCGGGCCCAACTCATCCACGCGCAACTGCGGATTGCTGAGCAGGCAGACGATGGTTACGCCGCCGTTGCGAAACAGGTGGGTTTCGACGCCGGTCGGATACGCGCCGGATTCGTCTGTTACGGCGAACTCTGGGTGCACGCCGGCGCCCGCGAGTAACCGGCCCACCATTTCGCGGACCGGGCCTTCCTTTCCCACGAGCCGGTTCTGGTGATAGTTGAGCGTGTCCCCAGTAATCGGGCTCACCGATCCGCTGAACGGTGTCTCTAGTTTTCGGCTGTGCTCGTCGAACGTGCCCGTTTGCCCATCGGCCAGGACCGTTCCACCTGCTTCGGAAAATGCCCGGATCTCACGTGCTTCGGCCGCGGAAAGTGCGCTCGAATGCGGCAAAATCAACACGCGGTAGCCGCGCTTGATCAGTTCGCCCTGCTCGATCTGGCCATCCGCGACGAAGTTGTATTGCAGCCCGAGGTCTTCGATCAACCGGCACCAGGATTCACGCAGCCGGAGGAAACTATTGTCGGTTCGTTCAGTCTTTGCGCCCAGGTTCACCCACGCGCCACCCTGATTCTTGTGCGCCAGCATCCATTCGGTGCGCATGCTTGGCTGCGAGTAATGGATGGCGATGGGATCAGCCAGGCGAGTGCTGTTGATGAGCAGCGCTCCAATCCCGCCGGTGATTTCGTTGTAATACGGCGCGACCTCCCGCCCGCGCTCTCCCACCGCGCCAGCCTTGGTGACGAGTTCGTTCTTGTCATCCCAGATGATGAGGCCGCGGGTGCCGTGCAACAGTTCGTACCAGACGCGCTGTTTCTCCCAAGGGCCGTGCGCGAACGCGGTTGTGACGACTGCGATTCGCGGGTTGAAGGAGCGCAGCATTTCGATATTGTTGCCGATGTCATAAGGCTCGATGGCAGTCACAGATTGCGAGAGCCGGTAATAATCATAGCCACCCCATCCGGGCATCTGGCCGCCGGCGATTCCGGCGTACGCATCGGGGTCAGCCGAACGCACGGCATCCACCCCCATCTTGACGGCGCTCGTGTAAGCGATATCCATCCACTCTTTGAAGTCGGCCCAACCGGAATAGTTATCATCGGTGCGCTTCATGGCTTCGCTGGTCGTCATCGGTATTACCGAATCCCAAGTCATGAAATTCGTCCCCCACTTCTGATTGAGCTCGGCCAGCGTACCATATCGCTCGCGCAGCCAACGGCGCATGGGCACGAGCGATTCGTCGGAGAAATCAAAATCCCAGAACGCAGCCAGATCGGCGATTCCGGATTCATCGCCGAGATCGTAGAACACCGGCCGGTAAGGCGAGAAGCGCTTGACCGAATCCACCAGGCGATCGTGAATCCGGTTGAGCCACGCCGGGTCGGATAGGCTGGGGTGCCGTTTGAAGGCTTCCATGCTTGTGGCGTCCTGCTGGTGGAGGTCCTTGGCAGCGCGGAACAGCCAGTTCACCGGACGGTCGGGAAACCAGCGGTGATAAGCCGAATAAAAATCAGTCGCAATGTTTTCCGCGTACCAGCGCAGGTCGTTATCGAGAAGAAACTCCGGTGGCGTCGAGCTTTTTCCGCCGTATTCGCCGCCATTGACGCCCAGCGTCTTCAGCAGGCGAAAGTCACGCGCGTTGTAGTTCTGCCACATCATGATGATGTAATCCCGCCACTGGCGGTCGGATGGTCGTGCGATGAAATTGACCTCGGCCTCCTCCTCGCGCTTGTCCGGCGCACCTTTCTTGTTGTGACCCTCAAAGGAGAAGTGCACGCGCAGGGTATTCTTCATGGCCGCAGCACGCCGCATGTCCAGGGGAAAACCAATTTGATCCTCGTCCGTGAGTTCGACCGGAATCTTGCGGTCATCCACGAGACGGCCGCGGATGTCGGTCCACGTGATGGCGAGCTGTCCTCTGCCGGTCGCCAGCCCGTTGGTCCGGTAAGCCGCCTGGACCACCGCATCGCGCTCGAGCGCATGCGAAGGGAGAATGATTTCGCCCGCGAGGCCGGCTGTGGCCAGCAACGCGGCAACCAGGAGCGATCGGATAGAATTATGCATCACGGAGCGAGTATATCGGATTGAAACACACGATCGGTGTCGACGTTGGCGGGACCAAAATCGCCGCGGCAGTGGTCGACTCCGAAGGAAACATCGGCGCGAAAATCAAGACGAAAACCGGCCAGGGCGGTTTCGCTGAGTCCGTCAACCAGGTTGCCGAGATAGCCCGTCGGGCGGCCCATGACAGCCGTATTGCGTGGAGCGATGTGTCGGCAATTGGCATTGCGGTGCCTGGCATTTACTACGCCGCAAGTGGTCTCGTCTGGGCGCCAAACATCCCCGGCTGGGACCACATCCCGTTGCGTGACGAGCTGACGGCGAAACTGTCGGTTCGCGTCGTGCTGGACAGCGACCGCGCCGCATACGCGACAGGCGAGCAATGGCTGGGGGCGGCGCACGGATTGAGCGACGTTATTTTCCTGGCGGTTGGCACGGGCATCGGCGCTGGAATCATCAGCGGCGGCCGGTTGATTCGCGGGACAGGAGACATTGCGGGCGCGGTCGGATGGTTCGCGCTCGATCCGCGAAAGAAGGAGATTTACAAGCAGATTGGCTGCTTTGAAGCCGAGTCCGCCGGGCCCTCACTGGCACGGCGTGCGGGTGCCACTACTGAAACGGTTATCGAGCGCGCGCGGCGAGGCGAAGAAGGCGCCCAGGAAATCGTACGGGCCGCGATTCAATATCTCGCCATGGGAGTCGCGAACCTGGTGAGCGTGTTCAATCCGCAGATGATCGTATTGGGAGGCGGCCTGATGCAGGCGGGCGACCTGTTTCTTGAACCGCTGCGACGCGAGATGTTAGAGTGGGCGCAGCCGATCGCAGCGAAACAGGTGCGCATCGAGTTGAGCCGGCTGGGAGAAGACGCGGGCCTGTTGGGCGCCGCACGGTTGGCGTTTCTGGAAACCGAGGCGTAATGTCAGCGGAAAGTTATTACAAAGAGATTACAGACGTTCTGGGGAAAATTCACATGTCCCAACAGGAGCGCATCCAGCGGGCGGCGGAGTCTATGGTCACCGCGATCGCCGCGGGAAGGCGCTGTTACCTGTTCGGCAGCGGGCATTCGGTAATTCCCGTGCTCGATATCTTTCCTCGCTATGGTAGCTTCACGGGTTTCTTCCCGCTCTACGATCCGCGGCTGATGTGGTTCAATGTCGTAGGTCCAGGTGGCGCGCGCGAGCTATTGTGGCTCGAGCGCCGCGAAGGCTACACTCCGGTCTTCCTGCAGAGTTATCCGCTCGAAGCCGGCGACTGCATGCTGGTCTTTTCGCATGGCGGGTTAAATGCCGCGCCAATCGAAGTCGCGTTGGAGGCGAAGAAGAAGGGCTTGACGGTGATCACGGTCTCGTCGCACGCCAATCTCAGCGTGGCTCGCCCCACCCATTCGACCGGCAAAGCGCTCTCCGATTGCGCCGATATCGCCATCGACAACTGCGTGCCGCCCGAAGATGCCCTGGTGGATATCGGGATGCCGGAGCGAGTGGCAGCTGGCTCGACTATGGCAGCGGTATTCATCGCCATGTCCCTGGTGGCGGAGATCGGCTGGCGCTTGGTGGCCAAAGGCGTGAAACCTGTGACTTTTGTCTCGCCGAATGTGCCCGGTGTGGAGAAAGATCACAACGAGCGTGTGTTCGACGCATTCTCCAAGAGTTTGTTTAGCCGGACTCCATAGAAACACCATGACGGTTCGCGTTGAGTGGCTGGGCCGCGCCGCATACAGCGGCATGTTCTTCTTCGGCGTGGTGATGGCGGTGCTCGGCGCGGTGCTGCCCGTGCTCACTGGACGCGTGCATCTCGAGCTCGGTCAGGCCGGCAATCTCTTCCTGGCGATGAATTTCGCCATGCTGATCAGCGGCCTTGTTGCGGGCCCGTTCATGGACCGCTTTGGAGAAAAACCGGTGCTGGTGAGCGGGCCGGTGTTTGTTGCGGCAGCGCTGGCATTGATGGCCGTGGCGTCCGACTACGCGACCCTGATGGCGAGCGTCAGCCTGCTGGGTTTTGGCGGCGGCGAGCTAAACAGTGGCACGAACACGCTGGTGGCCGATCTCCACTCCGATGCGCGCGCCAAAAGCTCGGCCCTCAACCTGCTGGGCGTGTTCTTTGGCTTCGGTGCGCTGTTCCTGCCGTTTGTCATCGGCTCGCTGGTGAAAACGCTCGGCCTGGCGCCGATCCTTTATATCACCGTCGGACTGAGCCTCCTGCCTGCGATTTTGTTCGCCGCCCTCGTATTTCCGCCGTCAAAGCACCAGCAGGGACTGGCGATTTCCGAAGTCGCCCGCCTGGCCCGCAACCGGCTCGTCCTCGTTCTCGGATTTCTGCTGTTTTTCGAGTCCGGCAACGAGTTCATCGTGGGTGGCTACACGTCGAGCTATCTCACACGCGAGCTGCACAGCACAGTCTCAGCGGCTTCCTATCTGCTCGCCATCTACTGGGGCGCAATCATGGTGGGGCGCACGATCGCGAGCCGGCTGGTTCTGCGCTGGAAGCCGGCAACCATGATTCTGGGCAGTGCTGTCGGCGCCTCGGCTGGCATGGCAATCCTTTTAGCGGCGCATTCGCAGAGTGTGGCGGCAGCGGGAATTGCGATCGTGGGGCTCGGCTTTGCCAGTATCTATCCCGTCACGCTCGGCTTTGCCGGCAGCCGCTTCGAAGCCTACTCCGGCAGCGTGTTTGGGACCCTGTTCGCCATCGCGCTGGTGGGTGGCATGACGCTGCCTTGGACCGTCGGGCAGATCGCACAGGCGCATGGGCTGCGGACGGCGCTGGCTATCGTGACAGGCGACTGTGTGATGATCTTCGTGCTGCAGATGGTGATTTCGGGGATCGACCGCCCGGGCAAGCATGCCTGATCCAAGCACTGCCAACGTTCCCTTGCTGATCTTCGACGGCGATTGCAGCTTTTGCCGCCTCTGGATCGAGTATTGGAAGCGGCTGACGGGCGGGGCGATTACTTACGCGCCCTACCAGGAAGTCGGCGAACGGTTCCCGCAAATCCCCGCCGAGAATTTCAAGCGAGCCGTCCAATTGATCCTGCCTGACGGCGAAGTGCTGAGCGCCGCGCACGCCGTGTTCCGTTCGCTGGCGTATGTTCCCGGATACGGGTGGCTGCTCTGGGCATATCTCCACGTCCCCGGTTTCGCTGCGGTTGCCGGGTGGCTCTACCGCCGGGTTGCCGCGCACCGATCGTTTTCTTATCACGCGACGGTTTTCCTCTGGGGCAAGCATCTCGAGCCGGCAACCTACGAAATTTCCGTGCGCTGGTTCATGAGATCGCTCGGGGCTATCTACTTTGTTGCCTTTTCGTCGCTCCTGGTGCAAGTAACCGGGCTGATTGGTGCACGTGGCATTCTGCCGGCCGCGCGCTACGCAGACGCGGTTCGCAAAGTCTACGGCGCTTCCGCATGGCTGCGCCTTCCTACGATTTTCCTGCTCGGCTCCGGCGATGTGTTGCTCAAATTGGCCTGCGTCGTGGGCGCAATCGCCGCGCTGGCCATAATCCTGGGCGTCGCACGCCGTGCTGCATTGGTGACGGTGTTTGTGCTCTATCTTTCGCTGGTTCACGTCAGCCAGACGTTTTTGTCGTTCCAGTGGGACTACCTGCTACTTGAAACCGGCTTCGCAGCTATCTTCCTGCTGCCCGTCTTTTCGCGTGTCTGGATTTTCCGCTGGCTGTTATTCCGGCTGATGTTTCTCTCGGGAACGGTAAAGCTGTTGAGCCACGATCCCGCATGGCGCAGCCTGACGGCTCTCACATACCACTATCAGACGCAGCCATTGCCCACGCGCTTCGCCTGGTATTTTCATCAGTTCCCGGCGGACTTTCAGAAGGTCTCGTGCCTATTTGTGTTCTTCGTCGAGCTGGTTGTGCCATTCCTCATGTTTGCGCCGCGCCGCGTGCGTTTCTTCGCGGCCACCATGACTGTTGCGCTCCAGGTCCTCATCTTCATAACGGGTAATTACGCTTTCTTCAATCTGCTGGCGGTGGCGCTTTGTCTGCTCTTGTTTGACGACGCTGCGTTCCGCAGGACTCATCGAGCGGCTGCGCGGGCTAGGGCAGCGGCACCTTGGCACGCCGTGACCGCAGTGCTCGTGTCCTTCATCATGCTGGTGAGCGGTCTTCAGTTGCTGGAAACATTTTCGGGCGCGATCCCCGGGCTCGCGGCAGCCGCGTTGGGCTGGACCGCGCCGTTCGGTGTCGTCAATACCTACGGCCTGTTCGCAGTGATGACCACGTCGCGTCCGGAAATCATCGTTGAGGGATCGAACGATGGCCAGACCTGGCTCGAATACGGATTCAAGTACAAACCCGGCGATCTCAAGCGTGCGCCCGTCTGGGTCCAGCCTCATCAACCCAGGCTCGACTGGCAGATGTGGTTCGCCGCATTGAGCAATTATCAGGCGAACCCCTGGTTCGTCAATTTCGCGGTCCGGCTGCTCGAAGGCTCACCGGATGTGCTGGCACTGATCGCCAGGAACCCGTTCCCGTCAGCTCCGCCGCGCTACGTCCGTGCGCGGGTCTATGACTACAAGTTCACGAATTTCGCCGAACGCCGCGCTACCGGCGACTGGTGGCGGCGCGATTTGAAGGGCGAGTATCTGCCGGTGGTGTCGCTCAGAGCCGTACAACGAGAGTAGAATGATCGCATGAATATACGGGGCTGCACTCTTCTACCTAGGCTTTGTTTCTTTCTGATGATGCTGCCTGCGGCATTCGCCCAGCCCAAGCTCATCGATGCGCACAATCATTACAATGGCGATCCCGCGTATCTGCATCAGCTGCTGGCGAAATTGGACCAGGTTGACGGGCTGGCATTCCTGCTCGTTGATCCCAAAGACCTCGACGGAGTGAAAGATTCG
>Ga0310811_10004350_pt1 | contig 17799 bp, 10 predicted proteins | sample YCmetagenome_FD_207642 | JGI IMG/M metagenome (GOLD analysis project Ga0310811, IMG submission 207642) | Soil microbial communities from experimental microcosm in Duke University, North Carolina, United States - YC | ecosystem: Engineered > Artificial ecosystem > Soil microcosm > Unclassified ...
CTCCCGTCTCACCGGTTCCAGCCCATCGATCCTCGATACGCCCGATCCCGCGCTCGTACGAGGAGATCGCCCGCTGTGCCGCCGTACGTGCGCGCAAGACCCGCTCATGCAGATGCAGGAGAACGCCGAACACTGCCACTGGCACCAGCAGGAGCCAGGGAGAGGCCTGATGGCGAACAGCGAGAAGGAGCACCGCCAGCCCAGCGCCGAAGACGGCAAGCCTGGCGTAAGCCAGGCGGGCATCGGCGACGCCCAGGCGCTGGTCTTCGCCGCGCCGGAGGTCGAGTCGCCGGGTGTATTCGCCGAGGGGGTCGATCACAGCAGCCCGATTGTCCTTCAGGGGGCGGCGGCCGGTCAGGGAACGTTCGCCGCTGGTTGCGGAGGGAACGACGCTCTGGACATACAGTATGTAACAGTACAAAATATAGATTGTAGTGTCTCGTAAGTTCAGTGGGAGAACGGCCAGGGATCTTGCCCGCTCCATTGAGGAGGCGGTACATACAGGCAGCCTGATGCCTGGCGACTCGCTGCCGACGATCCGCGAGCTCGCAGCGTCCATCCGTTTGAGTCCGGTGACCGTCGCCGCCGCGTATCGCCGCCTCCATTCCCGCGGGCTTGTTGTTGGTCAGGGACGTCGGGGGACCCTCGTCCGGCCGAACCCGGCGAGTCCCGTCCTGCCGGTCGATCAACGCCCTGTTTCCGAAGAGCTGGTCGATCTCGCAAGCGGCAACCCGGACCCTGAACTTCTTCCTCCGATCGGGCCCGCGCTGGGCGGTATCGCCGCCATGCCCCACCTGTATGGCGAACCGGCCCTGAGCGCACGCTTGATATCGTTTGCGGCTGCCGAGTTCGCCGCCGACGGCGTGGAGACCGCCCACATCACGGTCACATCAGGCGCCCTCGACGCCATCGAACGGTTGCTTCGCGAGCATCTGCGCCCGGGAGATCGCGTCGCCGTTGAGGATCCCTCGATACCGGCGTTGATCGATCTGATTGGCGGCTCGGGGTTCCACCCGGTGGCCGTCCAGATCGATGCGGACGGACTTCGACCCGAATCGCTCGCCGAGGCAGTTGCGCGCGGCGTTCGGAGCGTCATCGTGACCGCTCGCGCCCAGAATCCGACCGGCGCAGCGCTCTCGAAGGCGCGTGCCGCCGAAGTTGCACGCGTCCTGAAAGGGCACAGCAGTGTGCTCGTCATCGAAAATGATCCGGCGGGACCGGTGGCCGGGGCTTCGTACACGACGGTGTCCAACGGTTTGAAACGCTGGGCTGTCATCCGATCGGTCTCAAAATTTCTCGGACCGGACTTGCGCCTGGCGGTCCTCGCAGGCGACGAGCTGACGGTCGCACGCGTGCAGGGCCGTCAATCGCTCGGCGTTCGATGGGTTAGCCACGTGCTGCAGGATCTGGCGCTCGCGCTCTGGTCGGATCCGTCGAGCGGCCGCCGGCTGGCCCACGCCGCCGATGTCTATGCGTCACGCCGGCGCGCGTTGACAGACGCGCTCGGTCGCCTGGGCATTGCGGTACAGGCGCAATCCGGCTTCAACCTGTGGATTCCTGTGCGTGAGGAGACGTCAGCGGTGCAACACCTTCAGGCGTCTGGATGGGCTGTGGCTGCAGGCGAGCGTTTTCGGATTCGCAGCGGCCCGGCGATCCGCGTGACGACGTCGGCGCTCACGACTGATCGCGCAGGTGCACTCGCGGCCGACATTGCCGCCGCAGTTCGGCCGTCGGCAGCGTCAGTGTAACGTCGTCAGTTAGGATCTCTGCGTTGGCCAAGACCAGAAAATCGACTCCTTCGCTGTTCGATCTGCCAGACGCGGGTGATTCGCGCGGCGCCGCGCCGCCGAGCGGCGGTTCCACCGAGGGCGTGGCGCTGCACGAGGCTGCCCAGAGCCGCTATCTCAACTACGCGCTGTCCGTCATCACATCTCGCGCGCTGCCCGATGTGCGCGACGGACTCAAGCCTGTTCAACGCCGCATCCTCTACACGATGTGGCAGCAGAATCTGACCGCCGACGCGAAGCACCGCAAGTGCGCCAAGGTCGTGGGCGACGTGATGGGCAGCTATCACCCGCACGGCGACGCAGCGCTCTACGAAACGCTCGTGCGCATGGCGCAGCCGTTCTCACTGCGGTACCCGCTGGTTGACGGTTCCGGCAACTTCGGTTCGCTCGACGGCGACAGCGCGGCGGCGATGCGCTACACCGAGTGCCGGCTCGCGCGCATCTCTGACGAAATGCTCGAGGAGATCGATCAGACGACCGTTCCCTTCCGACCGAATTACGACGGGACGAAGACGGAGCCGGTCGTCCTTCCCGCGCGCCTGCCGAATCTGCTGGTCAATGGTGCGACGGGCATCGCGGTCGGGATGGCCACCAACGTTCCGCCGCATCACCTCGGCGAGGTGTGCACGGCGCTGATCAAGCTGCTCGACACCCCTGATTTGAGCAGCGCCCAGCTCTGTCGGTATGTGAAGGGTCCTGACTTTCCCACCGGCGGCCAGATCCTCAACACGGCCGACGAGCTCAAGGAGATTTACAAGACCGGCTCGGGAACCATCCGCCTTCGCGCCACGTGGGAAACGGGTTCTGTCTCACGCAGCGGGCGCACGCTGTTCGTCACCAGCATTCCATACGCGACAAACAAGTCCGCACTGGTCGAACGCATCGCCGATGTCGTCCTGTCACGCAAACTCCCGCCGCTGCTCGACGTCAGGGACGTCTCGACGGACGATGTCCGCATCGAGCTGGAATTGAAGGGCGATGCGGACCCCAAGCTGGTGATGGCGTATCTGTTCAAGAACACGCCGTTGCAGACCAACGTGTTCGTCAACCTGACGTGCCTGATCCCGACCGAGAACGAAGACGTCGGCCGGCCCGAGCGTCTCGATCTCAAGGCCATGCTCTGGCACTTCCTGCACTTCCGGCTGCAGGTCGTGACGAATCGCCTGGAGCACGAGCTCGAGGCGCTGACGAAGCGCATCCACATCCTCGAAGGGTTCGAGAAGGTCTTCGACGCCCTCGACGAGATCATCCGCATCATCCGCAAGTCAGAAGGGAAGGCGGATTCGGCGGAGAAGATCATGAAGCGCTTTGAGCTCGATGCTGAGCAGACGGATGCGATTCTCGAGCTCAAGTTGTATCGCCTCGCGCGGCTCGAGATCCTCGTTATTCAGAATGAGCTCGCCGAGAAGCGCAAGCGCGCCCGTCAGATCGGCGGGTTGCTGCGCGATGAAGAGAGCCGGTGGAAACTCGTCAGGGACGAAATCGAGGAGATTCAGACCACTTACGGCAAGAATGACAAGCGCCGGACGATCATCGAGGCAGACGAAGAGGTGGCCTTCACGGCGGACGACTTCATCGTCGAGGAAGACAACGTGGTCATCGTCTCCCGCGACGGCTGGGTGAAGCGCCAGAAAGAAGTACGCGACCTGTCGACGACGAGACTGCGAGAAGGGGACAGCGTGATCGCCGTGCTGCCAGGCAGCACGCGGGCGAGCGTCGCGTTCTTCAGCAACTTCGGCGCGGCGTACTCCGCTCGCATCATCGACGTTCCGGCGTCGACCGGGTACGGCGAGCCCGTGCAGAAGCTGTTCAAGCTGCGCGACGGCGAACGGATCATCGCGGCGTTCAGCCTGGATCCACGAGTTGTCGGCGACATTACGACGCGCAAGGAGGGAGTGGCGCCTCCGGTCCACGCCATCGCGGTGACGAGCGATGGTTACAGTCTGCGGTTCAGCCTGGAAGGATTTGTCGAGCCGAGCACTCGCGCCGGTCGTCGATACGCTCGTCCGTCAGATGGTGTCGAGGTCGTCGGTGTCGCGAAGATCTCCGGATCAGAGATCGTGATTGCGGCGACGCACGATGCGCGCGCCATCCTGTGCCGGGCCGATGAGGTGAACTACCTGTCCGGCCCTGGCAAGGGCGTCATTCTGATCAAGCTTCAATCCAAGGATGACCATGTGCTCGGTTTCATCGCGTCCACTGGCGATCGCGATCTGATGCGCGTCGAGACGAGCCGGGGCAGCGAGCAGACCATCAGCACCGCGAAATACGAAGTGACGGGACGCGGGGGAAAGGGCCGTGAACTGCTCCAGCGCGGTCAATTCACCCGCGTGCTGCCGACCGAGGTAGAGAATCCCCAGCCGCTGACGCCGGCGTAATATACTGTCTTAACACCAACGGGCCCCGGGATCCGGCAGTTCACCTGTTTGTTGCGCGTGCGCGCCTGAACTGCCGTTGACGCAAGTTACCCGGTGCCCCCCAGCCGGCCCACGGCCGGCGGACGCTACATGAACATCACGACAACCGACACACGCAGTACCCGCATTGCCGTTTTCATCGACTTCGACAACGTAGAGATCGGCGTCAAATCCACCATCGGGGGCCAGTTCGACATCGGCCTCGTGCTCGAGGCGATCAAGGAACGCGGCGAGATCGTCACGAAGATCGCCTACAGCGACTGGAAGCGCGTCGGCGACTACAGCCGACTGCTGACGCAGCATGCGATTCGCATGGTCCAGCGCAACATGACGCCCGGAGGCGACAAGAACGGCGCCGACATCACCATGGCCCTCGACGCGCTCGAGATGGCCTTCACCCACGATCACATCAACGCCTTCGTCATCGTCGGCGGCGACAGCGACTTCATCTCGCTCGTCGAGAAGCTGAAGCAGTACGGACGGAAGGTGATCGTTGTTGGTGGCCGGCAATTCACCAGCACGACGATGCAGAAGAACTGCCACGAGTTCATCGCCTACGAGAATCTCGTCGGCAGCCGGGGAGGCCGGCACGCTGAACGTTCCGGCGGACGCCCTGCAACCGGCGGTACCAGCGAGATCACCAAGGCGCTGCCGCTCGTGAAGCGTGCGCTCAAGGTCCTGTCCGAGCGTGAGGTGACACCGCAGCTCGGATTGTTGAAGAGCACGCTGCTGCAGCTCGATTCGACGTTCTCTGAACGCGAGTACGGCGTCAGCAGCTTCCGCGACTTCATGGAGAAAGTTCAGCAGGCCGGCGCCGTCACGCTCAAGCACGCCGGACGCAGCATGCTCGTGGAGTCGGTGGAGGATGGCTCCGCGCCGTCGGCGGCCGAACCGGATGAGCCGCCAACTGCGGCCGAGGCGCCTGCCGCCGTCACGCGCGCCGCTACGACGGAGAGGAACGCTACCGACGAAGGCGAGGACGAAGAGCAGATGCCTGCGTCGCCGATGAGCCTGCAGGACGGAATTCGTACCGTGCAGCGCGCGTTTACGGAATCGCCGCCGTCACGTTGGCCACTGTACGTGCGCCAGGCCAAGCAGCATCTCCGAAGTGCGATTGAGGGCTTCGATGAGCGGCGGTACGGATTCGCATCCGTCGTCGATCTGCTGCGAGCGGCAGGCAAGGAAGGTGTTCTCCGAATCGATCGTGATCGTCAGGGGGCGATTCGTGTCTTCCCAGGCGCCAATCTTGCGCCGAAGCCCGCGGTACCCGTTGACGAGCCTGAAATGATCGACATCGACGAAGAGGCTGCGGGCGTGTCGGCGGAGGCCGAGATCATCTCCGAGCCGGTGGCGGATCCACCGATCGTCGACATCAACCCCCTCGCCGCCGACGATACGGGGGCCGACTTCGGGGAGACAGGCGAACCGGTGGAACAGGCGTCGCCGGTGGAGACGTCACGACCCGCGCGAAAGCGGAAGGCGGCCGCCGGGCGCATCGCCAAACCGCGGACTGCCCGCGTCACGAAACCGCGCGCGCGCAAGCCAACCGGCGCAAAAAACATGTAATTATTCACGCGCCATGCGCGTGATTGCCTCCGTTCTGCTGTTACTGGTCGCGTCCACGGCATCCGCCCAGGACGCGACTGAATACCATGACCTGCGTGCGTCACGTCCAGATGGCCGCAGGATTCCCGTCAAGGATCTTGTCCTCGAGCGGGACGCGTTCCGCATCACGCTGCAATCGGGCGCCGTGCATCTGCTGGCGCCGGTCGGTGGCCACACCTTCGGCGCGGTCTTCATCGGTCAAGGCAACTACGTGCTGAATCCGGCGACACCTGCAGAGCGTCGTCACCTTCAGCTGGTGTCGGGCAGCACGGAAGTTCTCCGCGATCAATTCACCAAACTGATCCTGCTGTTTACCGATCGCACTGCGGTGGAACTGGAGACGCATTCGCCCGCGGCCAGCGGCGCAGCCGACCAGGCAGCGACGCGGGCCTATGAGGACTATCTCAACCGCACGAAGAACGACGACCTCCCGAATCTGCATCTGCGGGTGCTTGCCGATCTCCTCAATCGGCCCGCGCGGAACGACGGGGTGTTCCTGGCTTTCGTCGAAGGGCAGAACTATTCGCCGGTGATCCTCGCCGTCGATCCCCTCGGCATTTCCAACCTGACGACGCGCTTTTCGTTTTTCGGCGGAGAGGAAGTTGCGCTGTTCTCGTTCAACAACATGAACGGCGGTCTCTGGTACTCGAGTACGTATGCGTCACAGGCCGTGAACGGACGCGGCAAGCCGCTGCGGCTGCTTGCGGACGCGTCGCACTACGAGATCGACACGACGCTTGATGGTTCGTCATTGCGCGGGACGACAACCATCACCTTTACGCCGACGAGCGACGGCCTGCGCGTGCTTCCCGTCCAGCTCTTCGAGCGCATGCGTATCCGGACCGCAACGATGGAGGGGGCGGTGGCCCCGCTCGCCGTGCTTCAGGGTGATCCGTCTCTCAGTCCCCGCACCGGAGACACGGCGCCGGTGGACGTTGCGCTGCAGTTTCACGAACCTCTGGCTCGCGGCGCGTCCGTCAAGGTGACGCTGACCTATGAAGGCCGCGATGTCGTGGTGAAGTCGCCTGGAGACAATATCTATTCGGTGGGGGCGCGCGACAGCTGGTATCCGAACCTCGGCATCTTCGACGATCTCGCCACGTATGCGATGACGTTCAGGTTTCCTTCACGGAACGACCTGATTGCGGTGGGCGAACAGGTCAGCGAGCAGACGGACGGGAATCAGAAGGTTGCGGTGTGGCGCAGCCGGACCCCGATTCGTGTCGCGGGATTCAATTACGGCGATTACCAGAAGAAGTCGCAATCCGACGCGCAGTCGGGGTTCAGTGCGGACGTCTACGTCATCCGACGACCTGAATTCACGAACATGGCAGGTACGCCGCTGGCGGATGCCGTGAATACGGCCCGGGTCGGCACCTTGTACTTCGGCCCGATCCCGTTCCAGCGTCTGTCGCTCACGCAGGTACCGCAATTGGGGGCCGCACAGTCATGGCCCACGCTGGTCTATCTGGCGGCCGCCTCGTTTGTTGGCGGGAGCGATTTTGCGTTGGGCTTCGGCGGTGTGGATCCGCGCCAGCTCCAGAGCTTGAAGGAGTACGGCAACACCGTCACATGGCATGAGGTCGCCCATCAGTGGTGGGGCCACCAGGTGGGGTGGGCCAGCTACCGCGATCAGTGGCTGTCGGAAGGCTTTGCCGAGTTCACATCGGCGCTCCTGCTGGAGGTGAACAGCGGCCGGAAGAAGGCCGATTCATTCTGGGAGCAGCAGCGAAGCGAGGTGTTCGGTCGGACGACGGGTGTTGCCAACCACGAGGCAGGCGCCATCACGCAAGGCACGCGTCTGCGGACGCCTCGCTCGCCCCAGGCCGCCCAGGCCAATATGTACTCGAAGGGCTCTTTCGTCGTGCACATGCTGCGCATGATGATGTACGAGGAAGGCCGCCCCGATCCGGACGCCCCGTTCAAGGCCATGATGACGGACTTCGTGAAAACGTGGTCGGGACGGAATCCGTCCACAGACGACTTCAAGGCCGTCGCCGAGAAGCACATCACGCGGGACATGAATCTGGCGGGTGACGGCAAGCTGGACTACTTCTTCAACCAGTGGGTGTACGGGACGGACATTCCAACGCTTGGCGCAAAGCTCGAGGCCACCGACGCCGGCGGTGGCAAGTACAGGATCTCCGGGACGATCACTCAGGCTAATGTGCCCGCGGAGTTCCGCACACGTGTCCCGATCTACCTGGACTTCGGCGGCGACCGCATGCCGCGCCTCGGATCGATCGCGATCACCGGCGCGACTACAGTCAAGATCAACGTGGAGGTCAGCCTTCCCCAGAAACCGCGCCGTGTGTTGATCAACGGCTTCCACGATGTGCTGAGTCGTTGAATTAGGGCTTCAGCCTCTTTCCTTGATCAGCCCTGCTGTTAACCTATCTCCCAGTGGCCACCAACTACACCGCCAAAGACATCACCGTTCTCGAGGGACTCGATCCGGTTCGTAAACGGCCGGGCATGTACATCGGCGGCGTCGGCACCGCCGGCCTCCACCACCTGGTCTGGGAGGTTCTCGATAACGCTGTTGACGAGGCGATGAACGGCTTCGCGTCGAACATCGTCGTCACGCTGCACAAAGACGGCAGCTCGATCACGGTGAGCGATGACGGCCGCGGGATTCCGATCGACAAGCATCCGGCGACGAAGAAGAGCGCGCTCGAGGTGATTTTCACCGTGCTTCATGCCGGCGGGAAGTTCGAGCAGGGCAACTACAAGACGGCCGGAGGGCTCCACGGCGTGGGCGCCAGCGTCGTCAATGCGCTGTCGACCGAGTTGTGCGCACAGGTGAAGCGCGACGGCACGTTGTGGGAAATGACGTTCAAGCGCGGCAAGCCGGCCGGTCCGCTGAAGAAGGTCGGGGCCGCGCGCGGGACGGGAACGACGGTCTATTTCCACCCTGACCCCACGATTTTTCCCAAAGTCGAGTTTGATGCCGCGCTGATCAAGGAGCGTCTCGAAGTCGTCAGCTACATCCACAAAGGCGTCCGCGTCACATTCGAGAACGAAGCCGAGGGTACGAAAGACGTCTTCCAGCATCAGGAGGGACTTGCCGAGTACGTGGCGAAGATCGTCACGGAGCGTGGGGCGAAGCCCGTTCACGACGCCGCGTTTACGCTCGAGCGCGAAAGCGGGCCGCGTCTGGACCTCGTCCTCCAGTGGACCGAGGCGACCGACGAGCATATTCGCAGCTATGTCAACGGCATTCCAACAGGATCCGGCGGAACGCACGAGAACGGACTGCGCACGGGCATCGGCAAGGCCGTGCGCAATTACATCGAGACGCATAACCTGTCGCCCAAGGGCGTCACGCTGGCGGCGGAAGACATTCGCGAAGGGCTGACCGGCGTTCTCAGCCTGTTCATCGAGGAGCCGCAATTCCAGGGGCAGACGAAGGATCGCCTCAACAATCCCGAAGTGCTGTCGTCGGTCGACTCCGCCGTCCGTCCGGCGCTCGAGCACTGGCTGAATCACAATCGGACGATCGCTGAAGCGATCGTCGGACGCATCATTCTGGCTGCCCGTGCCCGCGAGGCCAGCCGTGCTGCGCAGGCAGAGGTCACACGCAAGACGGCTACGGGTCGTCTCAATCTGCCAGGCAAATTGAGCGACTGCACGACAGCGCATCGTGGCGACAGCGAACTGTTCGTGGTCGAAGGCGATTCGGCCGGCGGCTCGGCCAAGCAGGGCCGCGACCGTGCGCGTCAGGCGATCCTGCCGCTCCGCGGCAAGGTGATGAACACCGAAGGGATGACACTCGCCAAGGTGCTCGAGAACAAGGAGCTTGCGGATCTCGTGACCGCGCTCGGCTGCGGCATGGGCAAGAGCTTCGACCTGTCGAGGCTCCGCTACGGCCGCGTCATCATCCTTGCCGATGCGGACTCCGACGGCCACCACATCGCCACACTGCTGCTGACTTTTATCTATCGACACCTGCCGCAGCTGATCTTCGCGGGCAGGGTGTTTCTCGCGCAGCCGCCGCTCTATCGAATCGACATCGGCAAAGATACGTTCTGGGCGCTGGACGATGCGCAGCGAGACAGGCTGGTGAAGCAGCACAGCAACGGCCGCGGGCATCCGGAGATCACGCGATTCAAGGGCCTCGGCGAGATGATGCCAAAGGTGCTCTGGGACACGACGCTCAATCCCAGGACGCGTCGCCTGCTGCGCGTCGAAATCGTGGATCAGATCGTGACTGATCGTGTGATCAACGAGCTGATGGGCAAGGATGCCTCCGCTCGCTTCCGGTTCATCATGGACCGCGCGGAAGAGGCGCAGGAGCTGGACGTGTAAACGTCGGCTGGCGACTTCGCGTAGTACACTGCGCGTTTGCGTGGCTTCAGGAAATCAACCCAGAAGATTCGATAGGTCGATCGTCGAAGGCCCCATCGGCCCGGCTGTCTGGCGTCTGGCCTGGCCGACGATGCTGCAGAACGTGATCGCCGGGCTGCAGGGCATCATCGACCATGCCATGGTCGGCCACTTCGTCGGCTACACGGGGAATGCCGCCATCGGCGTCAGCTGGCAGATCATCCTCGTCGTCATCGTCTTCATCAGCTCGGTCTTCACCGGCATGGCCGTGCTCGTCGCCAGGTTCGCCGGCGCCAATCAGCCCGACAAGGTCAACCGGACGGTGTACCAAGCGTTTCTGACAGCCGCAGGCTGTTCGGTGATCCTTGCCACCGTCGGCTATTTCGTGTCGCCGTTGCTCCTGACGCTCGTCAACGCGGCACCCATCGTCCGCGGCGAGGCGCTTCCGTTCCTGCGCACCATGTTCGTCGGCATGTTCGGCATGATGATGTTCTTCATGCTGAGCGGGGCGTTCCGCGCCGCCGGCGATCCGCAGACGCCGCTGCGGCTTGGCGTCACGATGACGGTGCTGACGGTCATCTTCAACGTCATGCTGATTCCGGCATTCGGGACGGTCGGCGCCGCATACGGCACCATCGCCAGCAGCACGATCGTCGCGGTCTACGGAATGTGGCGCCTGACGCGGCCTCACTCCGTGATTCACTTCGAGCACGGCATGAGCCTGAAGCCGGACTTCACGATCATCCGTTCGTTGTTCCGGTTCGGTCTGCCGACGGGCGTTCAAGGCATCGCGATGAACATCGGCGGTGTGCTGATGCTGCGGTTCATCGGCTCCCTGGAGCAGAGCGCCGCCGCCCAGGCCGCCTTCGCCGTCGGCTACACCGAGCTCTTTTCGCTGATCACCTGGACGTCGGTGGGCTTGATGGGCGCGTCGGCGACCATCGCCGGCCAGAACCTTGGCGCGGGCAATGCGGAGCGTGCCGTCGATGGCGTCAAAGTCGCCTCGAAGTTTGGCCTTGGCGTCGCCGCCGCCATCGGTCTTCTGTTTGTCGCGGTGCCGCAGTATCTCCTCGCCGTCTTCGGCATGAGCGATCCGACCGTGCTGTCACTGGGCCGGTCGCTGCTGGCGTTTCTCAGCGTCTCCGGACTCTTCATTACGGTAGCGCTCAGCTACACCGGCGGACTGCAGGGAACGGGCGACACGCGGAGCCCGCTCTACATTTCCATCATTTCGCAGGTCGTCGTTCCGCTTGGACTCTGCTCCGCCTTTCAAGCCACGCGAGGTCTCCAGCCGACCGATATCTGGCTGGCCATCGTCGTCGGCCACTTTACCCGCATGTGTCTCAGCGTGATGCGGTTCAGGCAGGGTAAGTGGCGAAATATCGCGGTGGATATCGAACCGGCGAGACCGTAAGACGAAATGCAAAATGCAAAATTCAAAATGCAAACCCTAAACTGAGTACGAGAAATCTTCGTACTCACCAGAGCCCCATCCCGATACCTGCCCGATTCCGCGTTATGCCTTTTGGCGCCGTCGCTGCACCGAGAGCGGCATGCCTCCAGACTCTTCCCAAGACATTAGAAACCGCACATTCAGGTTCGCGTGTGCCGTCGCGGCGCTTGTTTTGATGCTTGACGAGTACAAGTTGCGATCGATCGTCGATCAGCTTCTCCGATCCGCCACTTCCGTCGGATCGAATCTCGAAGAGGCAAAGGCCGCATCCTCGAAACGCGAGTTCCTCCGTGACGTTCAGATCTCGCTGCGGGAATCTCGCGAGGCTGTCTACTGGCTGCGCCTGTGCGCCGAACTGAAATTCGGGCCTGAAGCCCAGCTTCGAGAGCTCATTGGCGAGGGAGATCAGATTGCGCGGATACTGGCTGCGATTGTCGTCAGCACAAAGCGCCGAATGCTTGTCGGCTATGCAGTGTTTGCAATTTGCATTTTGAATTCTGCATTGCTGCTATCGTAGATCATGGCTTTCAACGGCATTCCGAAAGTCCCCACTCCGGTTAACGACGTAAACCGGTCGTATCTTCCGGGTTCACCGGAACGAGCTGAGCTCAAGGATCGACTGGCTCACATGTCGTCCGAGCAGGTCGACATTCCCATCGTCATCGGCGGCAAAGAAATTCGAACGGGCCGCGTTCAGCAGGTGGTGATGCCGCACAACCACCGTCACGTGCTCGGACAGTGGCATGCCGCCGACGCCGAGCATGTCCAGCAGGCGATCGCGGCCGCCGCAGAAGCAAGCCGCGAGTGGGCGAGCTGGGCCTGGCACGAGCGTGCGGCGGTGCTGCTGCGCGCGGCGGAACTGCTGACGACGACCTGGCGCGCCACGATCAACGCCGCGACGATGCTCGGGCAGTCGAAGAACGTGTTTCAGGCGGAGATCGATGCGGCGTCGGAGATGGTGGACTTCTGGCGCTTCAATCCGTTCTTCGCGCAGCAGATCTACGAAGACCAGCCGATCAGCAGCCACACGATGTGGAACGCCCTCGAGTATCGACCACTCGAAGGCTTCGTCTACGCGGTGACGCCGTTCAACTTCACCTCGATCGGCGGCAACCTGCCGACCGCCCCGGCGCTGATGGGCAACACCGTCATCTGGAAGCCGGCATCGAGCGCGATCCTCAGCGGCTACTACATCGTGAAACTGCTCGAAGCCGCAGGTATGCCGCCTGGCGTCATCAACTTCATTCCGGGCAACGCTGTCGAGATTTCGAACGTCCTGCTCGATTCGCCACACCTGGCGGGGATTCACTTCACGGGCAGCACGGGCGTGTTCCAGTCGATGTGGACCAAGGTCGGCCAGAACATCGCCCGCTACAAGAGCTATCCGCGTCTCGTCGGCGAGACGGGCGGCAAGGACTTCATCGTCGCGCACCCGTCTGCTGACGTGCAGGAATTCTCCGTCGCGATTGTCCGCGGCGGTTTCGAGTATCAGGGACAGAAGTGTTCAGCAGCGAGCCGCATCTACGTGCCGAAATCGCTGTGGCCGGACGTCACGGATCGCGTCGTGTCGATGATGCGCGAGATCAAGGTCGGGGACGTCGCGGACTTCCGGACCTTCATGGGCGCGGTGATCGACCGCAAGTCGTTCGACAAAATATCCGGCTACCTGGAAGACGCGCGGAAGAATGCCACGATCATCGAAGGTGGAACCGCGTCTGACGAAGTCGGCTACTTTGTCTCGCCGACACTGGTCCAGGCGCCGAAGGCGGACTATCGGCTGATGTGCGAGGAGATCTTCGGTCCTGTCGTCACGGTCTATGTCTATGACGACGCCAGATGGACCGAGACGCTCGCGGTGATCGATCAAACGTCGCCGTATGCTCTCACCGGGGCCGTCTTTGCGCGTGACCGCAGCGCGATTCGTGAGGCCACGCGGGCGCTGCGGAACGCTGCCGGCAACTTCTACATCAACGACAAGCCGACCGGCGCAGTGGTCGGACAGCAGCCATTCGGCGGCGCCCGAGCGTCCGGCACGAACGACAAGGCGGGATCGAAGATGAATCTCTTGCGGTGGGTCAGCGCGCGGACGATGAAGGAAACCTTCTCGCCCCCGCGCGAGTACACGTATCCGTATATGTCGGAGGAGTAGGTCCGGCTGAAGCCGGACCTATTGGATCTTGACGAGCTCGATGTCGAAGACGAGCATTCCTTTCGGCTGACCGGTTTCGCCCTTGTAGGCGAGATTCTCCGGAATCCAGAAGCGTGTTCGCTCCCCTTCCACCATCAGTGCCACGCCCTCGGTCCAGCCGGGGATCACGCTGTTGAGATCCATCGTAATCGGTTGTCCGCGCAGCACAGAGCTGTCGAACATCTTTCCGTCCGTCGTCCAGCCGGTGTAATGCACGATCACTCGCGACCAGGCGGCAGGATTCCGCGCGCCCGTGCCGGGACGAAGCACCTTATAGGCAAGGCCCGTTGATGTCTTCTTCGCGTCATCAGGCGGACCTTTGACGTCGGAAGGGGCCACCGTCGGACTCGGTCTCGCCTCGAGCAGCTCGATATCGAACACGACGGTGCCAGTAGGCTTGCCGGCCTGACCCTTGTAGGCGAGCATCTCGGGGACCCAGCAACGGCGCTTCTCGCCGACGGTCATCAACTGAACGCACTCGCGCCAGCCGGGGAGCGACTTGTTCAGTGGAAAGGTCGACGGTGTGCCGCGAGCGATCGAGCTGTCGAACATTCGACCATCGCTTGCCACCCAGCCGGTGTAGTGCACCGTGACGATGTCTGCGGGCGCAGGCTTCTGCGTACCGGTGCCCGGCGTCAGCACGCGCGAGATCAGGCCGGAGGGGGCTTTGGCGGCATCCGCCGGCGGCGCGGCCAGGTCGGACGGCGGCGTATACGGCGATACCTGCGCGCCTGCGCCCGAGGTCAGAGCAATGAGTAATAGTCCCGTCGCAAAAACTCGTGTGAACATGAATCAACTTTCCAGCAATAAGCGCCCGGGGTCTTCGACGAACTCCTTGATCTTGACAAGGAACTGAACCGCCTCGCGTCCGTCCACGATCCGATGGTCGTAGGAGAGCGCGACATACATCATCGGCCGGATCGTGGGCTCTCCGTTCACCGGAACGACGCGATCCTGGATCTTGTGAAGACCGAGGATCCCAACCTGCGGTGGATTGAGGATCGGCGTGCTCAGCAGTGAACCGAAGACGCCACCATTAGTAATGGTAAACGTGCCGCCCTTGAGATCCTCGAGCGTGAGGGCGCCGTCGGCGGCGCGCTGTGCAAAATCCCGAATCGCCAGCTCGAGCTGAGCAAACGACGTGCGGTCGGCATCGCGGATCACCGGTACGACCAGGCCGCCTTCGGCGCCGACGGCCATGCCGATGTCGAAATAGTTCTTGTAGACGATTTCGTTACCCTGGATCTCCGCGTTGAGCTGCGGAAAAACCCGCAGCGCGGCAACGCTCGCCTTCACGAAGAACGAGGCGATGCCGAGGCTGACGCCGAACTCCTTCTTGAACGCCTCTTTTCGGCGCTCGCGGAGGCTCATCACCGCCGTCATGTCCACCTCGTTGAAGGTCGTGAGCATCGCCGCGTTGTGCTGCGCTTCAACGAGCCGCCTGGCAATCGTCTCGCGCCGCTTGGACATCCGCTCGCGTCGCTCACTGCGATCGCCGGATGGTCGCGGCGGTGGTACGGAAGGCATCGCTTTCGGGAGGGCAGCCGGAGCCGCCGCGGTCGGCGCGGCTTTCAGGGCTGGCGGTGGTGACGCGGGCTCGGGTGCAGCCGGCGCAGCCGCGGTGCTCTTCGTCGCCGTGTCGCCAGAGCCGTTGCCGGATGGCGGTGGTGGTGCCGGCGCCGGCGCGGACGCCGATTCGTCGACGACACCGAGCAGTTCGCCAATCTTGACGTCTTCGCCTTCCTGGCGCTTGATACTGGCGAGCACACCGCTTTTGTCCGCGTTGACCTCGAGGTCGACTTTCTCGGTTTCGAGCTCGACGAGCGGCTCGCCGAGCTCCACGCGGTCGCCTTCCTTCTTGAGCCACCGCGCGACGCGCGCTTCAACGACCGACTCACCTAATTCCGGAACAACGATGTTGGTCATGACTTAGGGCTTGGATCCCGCGAGACTCCGGACCTGCTTCGACAGAACCATGGACGGGTCACCGGCTCTGACGCCAAGGTCGAATGCCTGCTCGATCAGCACCTTCTGATTGAGCTGGTGCCACGCTGCCGATCCTTCTGACGGACTCGAGCTCCGTGCACGGCCGATGTACCGGAGCGGACACCGGTCGCCGATCAGCTCTTCGAGAAGCGGCCGCACGAACTCCCAGGCGCCCATGTTCTCCGGTTCTTCCTGCAGCCATACGACGTCGCGGAGCGCCGGATAGCCGTCGAGCACCTCGCGCAGGGATGTTTTCGGGAACGGATACAACTGCTCGACTCGGCAGATGGCCACCTGACTCGCGTTCTGGCGTTGCTCGCTGGTGATCAGATCTACATAGACTTTGCCGCTGCACAGCACGAGACGGCTGACGTTCGGTGCGCGTCCGCGCGCCTCCGCGTCGTCAAGTACCGAGTAGAAACGACCTTCCTCGAACTCGACGGGCGTCGACAGCGTTGCAGGATGCCGGAGCAGGCTCTTTGGCGTGAGGACGACGAGCGGCAAGGGATCCCGTCGGAGCAGGGCCGCCTGGCGGCGCAGCAAGTGGAAGTACTGCGCCGCGGTCGTGCAATTCACGAGGCGAAGGTTGATGTCGGCGGCGGCCTGAAGGAAACGTTCCGGCCGCGCGCTCGAGTGCTCGGGCCCCTGGCCTTCATAGCCGTGCGGCAGGAGCAGCACGAGTGATGGCTGGAGACCCCACTTGGCGCGCCCGGACGTCACGAACTGGTCGAGGATGACCTGAGCAGAGTTGATGAAGTCGCCGTATTGCGCTTCCCAGATCACGAGCCGGTCTGGCTCCTGGATGTTGTAGCCGAACTCGAAACCGATCGCGGCGTTTTCCGACAACGCGCTGTTGTGAATTTCGAACGACGCGCGCGCCTGTGGAAAGTCCTGCAGCGGCACGAACTGGAGTCCGGTAGCAGCGTCGTGAAACACCGCGTGACGTTGGCTGAACGTGCCACGCTCAACGTCCTCACCGGTAAACCGGATGGGGACTCCGTCCGCCAGGATTGTCGCGAACGCCAACTCCTCGGCGGTGGCCCAGTCGACCGATCGCTCGTTGGGGTTCACCAGCGCGGCCCGACGCCGTTGTCTGCCTCGCTCGAGCTTCTTGTGGAAGGTGAAGCCGGCCGGCGCTGCGAGCAGGCTCTCGTTGATTTCGCGCAGCCGTGGCAGCGGCACGCCGGTCTCTGTACGTCCGGCGACGCCCGCGGGCGCCGGCTCGGAGATCGGTGGAACGAAGTCCTGTTCCGGCTTCAACGACGCGAACGTCTGCTCGAGCTTCGTGAAGTGCTTCTTCACGAGGGCAGCCGCCGAATCGGCCGTCTGCGTCCCCTGCTTGATCAGCGTGTCGGCAAACAATTCGCGCACGGTCGGGTGCTCGTCGATGGCCTTGTACATCAGTGGCTGCGTGAACGCGGGCTCGTCGCCTTCGTTATGGCCGTGACGCCGGTAGCCAATCAGGTCGATCAGGAAGTCACGTCGGAACCGCGCGCGATACTCCCACGCCAGCCGCGCGGCCTCGAGGCAGGCCGCCGGGTCGTCAGCGTTGACGTGGACGATCGGAATCTTGAATCCGCGCGCCAGGCCGCTCGCGTAGCTGGTGCTGTACGACTCGCCAGGTGTCGCGGTGAACCCGATCTGGTTGTTGGAGATGATGTGAATCGTGCCGTCGGTGTCGTACCCAGCGAGTCGGGAGAGGTTCAACGTCTCTGCGACGATGCCCTGTCCCGGAAATGCCGCATCGCCATGAATCAGTATTGGAAGGGTGCTGGCGCCCTCGAACCGCGGGCTGCCGGGCTCCCTGGCAACGGTCCCCGCCGCCCGGGCCATCCCCACGACCACTGGATTCACGGCTTCGAGATGGCTCGGGTTCGGCGCCATCGAGACATGCATCTGACCGCGTGGCGCGGACGTCCTGGCGCCGGCGTGATACTTCACGTCGCCCATCCAGCCCAGGTCGAGTCTCAGCGCCTGCGTAGCGACCGGATCCTTGAACTCCGCCAGGATCTGCGCATAAGGCTTCTGCAGGATATG
>Ga0310811_10004351_pt1 | contig 17799 bp, 16 predicted proteins | sample YCmetagenome_FD_207642 | JGI IMG/M metagenome (GOLD analysis project Ga0310811, IMG submission 207642) | Soil microbial communities from experimental microcosm in Duke University, North Carolina, United States - YC | ecosystem: Engineered > Artificial ecosystem > Soil microcosm > Unclassified ...
CTTCACCAAGTTCTTTAAACACTTTACAGGACAAACCCCAAAGCAATACCGCGAGCAATTTCTACTCGAACAATTTAAAAATTCGGAAGTAGTCACCATTTAAACTGAAGCTGTCACCAGACTAGACTCTGCAAGTCTCCCGACTTTTGTATCATCTGCTAACAAAAAATGAAGAGATGATACAAACGAAAATTGCACTGGTAACCGGCGGTAGCCGTGGACTTGGTAGAAACATGGTATTGAGCCTTGCCCAAAAAGGCCTTGATGTAGTACTCACCTACAATAGTAAAAAAGATGAAGCCTTAGCTGTAGTAAAAGAAGTTGAAAAACTTGGAAGACGAGCAGTGGCATTACAATTAAACGTATCCGATGTAAAGAATTTTGATCCGTTTTTTAATTCACTCCGATCAGGTCTAAAAGAAATATTTCATCGTGATAAAATTGATTACCTGATCAACAATGCAGGTAACGGTGTTCATGCTGCATTCGCAGAAACGACAGAGGAACAATTTGATATTTTATTGAACACACATTTTAAAGGAAATTTTTTCCTGACTCAAAAAGCTTTGGCTTACATAGCTGATGGTGGTGGCATAATTAATATCTCAACAGGTCTCGCTCGTTTTACATTCCCGGGTTATTCTGCGTACGCTTCTATGAAGGGAGCAATTGAAACGCTTACAAAATATCAGGCTAAAGAATTAGGAAGCCGAGGCATTCGTGTAAACGTAGTTGCTCCCGGTGCTATTGAAACAGATTTTGGTGGTGGAAGAGTGCGTGATGATGCGGAGTTGAATAAACAGGTAGCATCACTCACTGCTCTTGGTCGTGTTGGTTTACCAGACGACATAGGTGGTGTAGTAGCATTCTTATGCACTGAAGATGCTAAATGGATTAACGCGCAACGTATTGAAGTATCCGGAGGCATGTTGTTGTAATACTGTCGTTGCTTGTTATTCATGTAGGAGTTGATCTGACCGCAAAACCAGAACAATTCTGGTTTTGCGTGTTGTAGTGGGAGATAATGTGTTAAAACTTTTATCTTCGCAGAAAGATCATCTACATGAAGAAGCTTATTTTCATTTCGCTGTTTTTAGCGGCACTTCAAGTCAATGCGCAGAATGACACGTTGTATTTTTCAACAGAATTGGATATTAATATTCTTTCTGCTGATTTTTTGAATTCCAAAAACAAGCTGGCAGAATTTTTACGCACAGATGGAATCGTTATTCAAAAACAGAATGAAAGCAAAACTTCAGTTTCCATTACAGCCAATGTTAATAAAACTGTTTACACTCAATTCAATGAACAAATGCCCTTGTTGGGGTTTGTGTTGTCGCGAAAAGTCAATACAGTAAATAACAATTTAAAAGTCAATGATATTAAACTTGAAATCGCTTTTTTAAAAAGTAAAAAGAAATCATATACAGAATTACTGAGTAAGATTGACGACAAATCTGATAAGTACATTTCACTATGGAATGAGAATAAGCTTATTGAGGAGAGGATATTCAACAAAGAGCGCGAATTGTTACCCTATCTTCAAAAGGAAAATAATTACTTTATCAACATTGAAATTGTAGATGAAGTAATGAGTCCTGGCAGTACTAAAGTTGCATTTGTAAATATGCCGGGTATTGAATACACCCATCTCACAATTGAAAACCCTAAAGCAGGAGTTTCGGCAAAGACCTATCAGGGCTATTCGTTGAAATATCTTTTCACAAAAGGAAAAAGTTTTGCTGTGATAGGTGCCTATAAAAGTTCTTCACCTGTTGCATCGTCAGATACCACTACATTTTCAGAATTATTCAACCTGGGTTTTGGGCAGGATTTTTATTCGCGCCATTTAGGCAGAGGAGTAAAAAAATTCTTTAATCTTTATTCAGGATATACAGTTGGATATCTGTTGGCTACGGGCAAAGAGTCGAGGAAAAATATATTTTATATTTCACCATCTGTAGGTATTGAGCTCTTTAAGAATAAATATATTCTGGTTGATACAAAGGCATCGTATTTTGTTCCTTTCTCTTATAACAACGAATTGAGAGGATTGAGCTTTAGCGCTTCTTTTAATTTCGTTTTTTAAGATGACTATAAAAGAAAAAGCAGAGCCCATAACTGGTACTCTGCCTTTTTAATTATTATTTCACTTTATCTGTATTAAGCAACTTCACACCTAAGATGCTTTCAAGCAATGAAGCCTGGTTGTTGCTACCACCACCATTCATGTAGGTAGAGGGTAACACAATTTTAGACAACGCTTCTGCCACACCAATTTTAGTATCCTTCTCAAACTGAGCACGCTCTTGAGGAGTCAAACCAGCGGTTACTAATCGTGTGTTAGCGTAAGCTTTTGCATCAGCATCTGTCTTCATCTTTTGTGCAGCAAGAATAGCAGTTTGAGCTTCAAGTGCAGCAACTTCTTTTTCCTGCTGAGCTTGCGTAATGGCCTGAGCTTTTATAACCTCTTGTTCCCATTTCGCTTTGGCAGCAGCAGCTTTACCCTGGAGCTCAGTGGTGATCGCATCCTGTTCAGCCTTCTTAGAGTTAGCAATCGCAGTTTGCACCTGCATGTAAGCCTGTTGCTGAACCTTGATTTGATTTTCAACTTCTGAATCATAATCGATAGAGTTCAACGCTAAACCTTGCAAGCTTACACCATACACCTTCACAGCAGAAACTTCCTGACGCATTGGCATATTCTTTTTGTCCTGAACAATTTTTACAACCGTTACTGTCTTATCTGTGTTCATCAAATCATCATGCACTTTAACATCTTCTTGTTTCGTACGATACACACCATTAATAGATTGGTCTTCAATGTATGATAACAAGTCATTTCTCTTTTCAGCAGACGATTCTTTTGATGACATCAACGGACCAGTCATGTAAACTGATTTTGTTACTACCTGACGTACCAACTGTTGTTCAACAGCTTCCTGTGAACCAAAGTCTGTATGCAGTTTCAAAATAGCTTTTTCATCAGCAGGCATGTACCATCGTACTGAACCTGAGATTGAGCCGTGACCACCATCATTAAAACGAATCTTGATGGATTGATCATTTTCTTTTCCTTCATCTTTTTTATCGCTAAACCAAAATTGGTTTGACTTTTTATAGTGTGTTGCAGTACCAAAGCTTTGCATAACAGGTCCTGCAGTTGTATAAATAGAAATTTTACCAGAAAATGCACTTTGAATAATTACAATCTCTGAGTTGTCAACGTTCTCAACAATTTTTCCTGAGAACAGAATGAGAATCAGAAACAGAACACCGACACCAATTAAAAGAATTCTTCTTGTGTTTAACATAGTTTTTACGTTTTGGAAATTAGTTTCCATGTATGGATTGTTTGTTTAGTTGTTTACTTATTAAAAAGATTATCTGCTTCTTCTTTAAGCTGTTCAGCCGATTTGAAATTTTTGTTCACCTCGTGCTGAATGTCCTTCACTTCTTTTATTTTTTCTTTTGCAACAGATAGTTTCTGTTCCAAAGAAGAATCATCAGCCTTACTTTCAATTACGACTGCTTTCTTTCTGAAGGAACCGAACAAAGGTTTTCCTGCCAGCAACGGATAAAAAAATTCAGTAATAGAAATCAACACGATGGTTGCTAGTACGATGAACTCAAGAATTGTCCACATAGTTTTTTAGATAGTTTAAAAATTACGCCGATTAATAAACAGGTAAACCTATAGGTAAGTGGTTGGGTGATGAATAAAAGAATAAGAATGTTGGGTGTAGATGTAACCTTTTTTCGAGAGTGAGTAATTGACCTTTCTAAGGCCTGTTTCAAATGCAATTGCAACGTTGCATCATCTATAAAGATGTTACGTTATAGATAAAAACAGTAAAGTATTTTATAGATTTGACTTAGCAGATAAGTCTGACAACTATGATGAGATAAGATTATTTATTAGCAAGGTACTATGGCGTTCGAACACCACTCACAACCACTATTGCCCAAGCGCAAATTCTATTTGCGTGTATTGAGGTATGCATGGTTTTGCATTTTGTTAATAGGTATCTCACTTGGTATTGGTGTGGTGGGTTATCACTACTTTAATAGTTTAGGCTGGCTTGATGCACTCGTTAATGCTTCCATGATTCTTACAGGTATGGGACCTGTAGATCCACTTCATAATGATGGAGCCAAATGGTTTGCTTCCATCTATTCTATTTTTAGCGGTGTTATCTTTCTCAGTGCTGTGGCTGTCTTCTTATCACCAGTAGTTCACCGGTTTTTACACAAACTGCATGTAGATGACGGAAATAAATAAAAAAAGGCCAGGCGTTTTGCCTGACCTTCTATCCTGTAAACTAATATCAGAATGCTAGTTAATTATTCTTTTTGAATTGATCAAACTTAGACTCTACAGCTTTCTTAGGGAAAGTATTATTGGTAACGTCAACATCAGCCAATTCAGCATTTGGATCCAGTAAGATGTTAACCACTTCTTTTTCTTTCACAAATACTTTAGTGACTTCACTTTCATTTGTTCTCCATATTTCTGCTGGAATACGTTCGATCTCCTTAGAGCCATCTTTAAATGTCCATTCGATAACAAGTGGTGAAACTAATCCACCAACATTTTTAAACTTCAATTGATAGATATTTTTGTTCTCTAACTTTTGAACAATAGCCTTATCATCAACACGACTCTTGAACTCGCCATAAAACTGATCAGGCGTGTTTTGAACGGTTAATGGTGAAGGACCTTCGCTGAAATCTTTAACACCTTCTTCTTTTGAAGTTTCGTTCAAGTCACCTTTTTTAACTTTTACTTTTTTCTTTTCGATATCAGTTTTTTCAGTTTGTACTTTAAACCACTTCGCATCGGCAACTTCTACATCAACATTGTCTGTTGTGTAAAACCAGCCACGCCAGAACCAATCGAGATCAACAGCAGATGCATCTTCCATTGTTCTGAAAAAATCTGCTGGTTTAGGATGCTTGAAAGCCCAGCGTTGTGCATACTCTTTAAAAGCTTTATCGAATAACTCTTTGCCCATAACAGTTTCACGCAATAGTGTAAGTGCAGCGGCAGGTTTTGTATATCCATTTGGTCCATGATTTCTTCCCTGGTTATCAGCAGTAGCCATAACAGGACGCATTTGTGATTTATCACCTTTCATGAATGGGATAATACTTTTCGGTGTACCTCGTACATAGTTTAGCTGAGGATATCGCTCTTGTAAAGTTTCCTTATCAAGAAATGAATTGAGTCCTTCATCCATCCAGGTTGATTGACGTTCATCACTATTAACAATCATCGGAAAAAAGTTGTGACCAACCTCATGCACAATAACGTGAATCATTCCTGTTAATGTTTGCTGAGAATATGTTCCATCAGCATTAGGTCTGCCACCGTTAAAACAAATCATAGGATATTCCATGCCTTGATCTGCAGTATGAATAGAGAAGGCAGTTGGATAAGGATAATCAATAGTGCGTGATGAATACACTTCTAATGTATTCTTGATTGCCATAGTTGATTCTTTTCCCCAAAGCGGATTACCTTCTTTCGGGTACATTGATTGGGCAAGTGGTGCTTTGTCGCCGATCTTTACAGCCATAGCATCCCAGATAAATTTGCGTGAATGTGCAAAAGCAAAGTCACGAACATTTTCAGCGTGGAATTCCCACGTACTCTTTTTAGTAGAATGTATTTTCTCTTTAGCTGTTGCTTCTTCCTGTGTGACGATAAGTACAGGGTTGTCAAAAGTCTTCTTTGCTTTTTCAAAGCGATCAATTTGATCTTTCGTTAAAACATCTTTTGGATTTTGAAGCCAGCCGGTAGCACCAACAATATGATCTGATGGCACTGTTATTCTTACTTTATAATTACCAAACGTTAAAGCAAACTCACCTGCTCCTAAAAACTGTTTGTTCTGCCAGCCTTCGTAATCATCAAATACACACATGCGTGGAAACCATTGAGCAAAGGTGTAAACATAATTGCCATCAGCTGGGAAATATTCATAACCACCACGACCACCTTCATACTCATTACGATCGTATTCAGTGTAGCTCCATTCAACAGAGAAAATAAATTTCTCCCCCGTTTTGAGGGATGCTGGAAGATCAACACGCATCATCGTGTAGTTGATGGTATACGGAAGAACTTTGCCAGTAGCATCTTTTACTGATTTAATAGTGTATCCACCTTTGTAATTCGTAGAGGCAACATTAGCAGTTAATGCAAAGAATTTAGCAGGAATTGAATCCCGAACAGTGCCACCCTGAGTTTTATCAGTCATATTATTTTCAGCAAACAGATTCTGATCCAATTGCATCCATAAGAAATTCAAAGGCTCTGGAGCATTGTTATAATAGGTAATAGTTTCTTTTCCGGTAAGAAGATGTGTTTCATCGTTTACATCGACATCAATAACATAATCTGCACGTTGTTGCCAGTAATTTGAGCCGGGAGCACCAGAACCTGCGCGATATGTATTGGGAGTTGGAACAGATTCGGGGCCAAGTTGTTCAAACTTGCCTTTCCATGTTGGCGATTGGGCAAAAGAAGCTATAAAAGCCACCATCACCACAAGGGTAATTAATAGACGTTTCATTCAGTAAGGTTAATAAATTGAAAAGCAAAAGTGCCGGGATTTCCCGGCACTTCAAAAAAGAGATCAGAATAATTTAACTTTTTTTCTTTTTAAAGTCATCAAATTTCGATGGCTTTTCAACACGAGGGAAGACGTTGTCATCTGTATTCCTTTACAAAAACCTTGCTCACTTTGCTTTCATTGGTGCGCCAGATTTCAGCGGGAATTCTCTCGGTTTCTTTTGTTCCATCTTTATAAGTCCATTCGATAATAACCGGCATCACTAAGCCACCTTTATTTGATACCGTTACTTCGTAGATATTTTTTCCGGTTAACTTTTGTACGATAGCTTTATCATCAAGACGGTTTGTAAACTCACCATAGAAACGTGCATCGGTATTTAATATCGTAAGTGGTTCCGGACCATTGTTGAAGTTGTTATACTTCTTATCAGTAGCATTGCTACCTAAATCACCTTTAGTACTTTTTACATTCTTGTTTTCAACGTTAGCTTGTTCTGTACTAACCTTGAACCATTTAACCTGATCGACCGACTGATCACAATTATCAGTTGTGTAGAACCATCCTTTCCAAAACCAATCAAGATCTACAGCAGATGCATCTTCCATTGTTCTGAAAAAATCAGCAGGCTTAGGATGTTTAAATGCCCAACGATTAGCATATTCTTTAAATGCTTTATCAAACAACTCAGGACCCATCACGGTTTCTCTCAAGATATTTAATGCTGTTGCACATTTAGCATATTGCTCTGAACCGAATTGTAAAATTTGTTCTGAGTTAGTCATGAGTGGACGTTGAGTAGATTTATTTCCACTCATATAAGGAACAAGTTTATTGGCTGGTCCACGACGTGAAGGAAAATCTTTATACGTTTCAACTTCTGTACGATATTGAATGAATGTATTCACACCTTCATCTTGCCAGGTCCACTGACGTTCATCAGAGTTGATGATCATCGGGAAAAAGTTATGACCTACTTCATGAATTACAACACCAATCATTCTGTATTTAACACGATCGTCATAAGAACCATCAGGATTAGGACGTCCCCAGTTAAAACAGATCATAGGATACTCCATTCCAATATCAGCGGTGTGAACAGAGATAGCAACCGGATAAGGATAATCAATGGTGTATTTTGAATATGTAACGATGGTATTGCGAACTGCTTTTGTAGACTCACGTTCCCACAAAGGATTTCCTTCTTTAGGATAAAATGACATAGCCAACGGAGTTTTTGATCCGATCTTCACAGCTTGTGCATCCCATATAAATTTGCGTGACGAAGCAAAGGCAAAGTCACGGACATTTTCAGCGTGAAACTCCCATGTCTTCTTTTCTTTTAACTTGGTCTTTTCCTTTTGTGTTGCTTCAGCTTGTGTTACAATCACTACAGGTTGATCGTAAGAAGTTTTAGCTTTCTCAAAGCGTTCTTGCTCTGTCTTGGTTAAAACTTCCTGAGGATTTTTTAACATGCCTGTTGATGCAATGATATGATCTGCAGGTACAGTAAGACGAACTTTATAATCGCCGAAGGCAAGGGCAAACTCTCCCTGACCTAAAAATTGTTTATTCTGCCAGCCCTGATAATCATCATAGACACACATGCGCGGGAACCACTGTGCAATAGTATAGATGTAGTTTCCATCTTGGGGAAAATATTCTAAACCACTACGACCACCAACTGTACTGCGATCGCCAATATTGAAAGACCACTCTACAGAAAAACTTACTTTTTCGCCAGCCTTTAATGGTTGTGGTAAGTCTATACGCAACATGGTTTGATTAATCGTGTAGGGTAGGGCTTTTCCTGCAACATCTTTAATGGATTTGATTTTAAATCCTCCATCAAAATCATAAAGATCATATGTGCCTGCTGCTGCCTGGGCAGTGATGGAATCTTTTACAGAACCTGTTTGAGTTTTATCAGTGTTGTTGCCCTTTGCAAAAAGATTTTGATCTACCTGTAGCCATAAATATTTTCATCATTCAGTTCGGCGTTAATAACATAGTCTGCTTTTTGTTGCCAGTATTTTGGCCCGGGCGCTCCAGAGCCAGTCCGGTATTCATTGGGGGTTGGCAGAGCTTGATTTAATTGTTCAAATTTTCCTTGCCATTTAGGAGCATCCTGCGCTATAGCATAGCACGACGCTAGCAGGCAGCCCGCTACTGTTAAAACAAATCTCATAGACGTATATAATTGTAGGTTAATAAAGTTCTACCAAAAAATCTTATCCTTCATCAGCATCAGCGCAACACCGGCAATGGCAGACGAAATAACAAGCTTCCAATCTCTGCGACTCACTCCGAAAAGATCGGTAACAATAAAGCTCAATGTAAGAAACAGAACAACAATAATTATTTGACCTACTTCAAGCCCGATATTAAAGGCAAATAATTGTGTTATGATGCTCTTATCGCGCCCCAATATGCTTCGTAAATAATTGGAGAATCCCATGCCATGAATCAAACCAAAGAAAAGAGCATAAGCATAATTGAGCTGCAGTGCACGATCACTGAGGTTCTCTTCATTTCTGAAAAGATTTGAGACGGCAGTAATAAAAATAGTAAGCGGTATTAAAAACTCAATTAAGTCGGCCTTAACATTAATTATATGAAGAGTGGATAATGCCAGGGTGAGCGAATGTCCGATGGTAAAAGCTGTTACCAGAATCAAGACTCTTTTCCAGTCACGTAAAGCATAGAGTGCACACAAGGAAACAACAAATAAAATATGGTCGTATCCATTTTTATAATCAAGAATATGCTCTCTGCCAAGACTAAAATAAAGCTGAAATTGCGTCATACAATACCACTGAGCGGCAAGTATACCGCTTAATTTTGAATTTGAAAAAACAGATCTATATATCAAGTGTCTGCTTATTCTGGCGTTTACCTATATTTACTTAGACACAAACAAAAATTCTGATTGAATCCTAAACTTGAAAAGCTATTCGTTGCATTGGAAAACGACAGGCTGAAACTCTTTCAACTTTTAACTAATGTTGATGAAGTAACATTAAGCCGTAATCCCAATTCGAATAAATGGTCAATACGTCAAATTGTGGTTCATCTTTTCGTTTCAGAAAAGCTCTCATTGGGGTATATGAAAAAGAAATCGCTTGGTATAGAAACTTTCGAAAACTCGGGCTGGATAGAATCTGTAAAACTCGTTCTGCTAATTTTATCACAACGCCTTCCCTTCAAATACAAAGCACCAAAGTCAGTCGTTCAGCACACTCCTGCAGACATCTCAATAGCGGAAATACAAAATCAATGGGATTCACTACGAAGTGAATTAAAAGAATTTTTAAACAGCATTGAAGATAAAAATCTGAAGAAAAAGATTTACAAACATCCACGTGCTGGCATGTTGAATGTTGTTCAGGCAATAACTTTTTTCAGAGAGCATTATATTCATCACTTGCCTCAGATAGAAAGGTTGTTGAAAGCGTAATGGAATTCTTTATCGCACACGATTTAGTGAAGTGATGATTATGTATTCAGCTTTATACTTAATCCTTTTCTTAAGGTATTATGTATTTCAGCTACGGTATCGGTATGTTTTATCAGCTCATTAATTTCTTCCTGCGACGACGCTGAACTAACATGAGCTGTATATTGAAAATTTGATCCAGGTTCTCCCTCAGCTCCAAAATCTCCTGTACATTCAACTTCAACAGAATCGATAGCAATATTTCGTTTGGCAGCTTCACGGTAAAGATCATTACAAAAACATGTTGCCAATGCCAGCATCAGTAATTCACCACCATTAACTGAAGACCCATAGCCTGTACTTTTTGGAGGAATGATGATAGCTTTTGAAGAGCCATTAGTCTGCAGATTAATTTCATGTTGATTTTGACTACTTCGTATGATGGCGGAAATATTCATGGATTTAGAATATTTTTAATTTATAACAATATCAAATCGTTTAGCAAGCTGATCTTTTAAGTCATTATCATCGACTAAAATTGATTCAAGTCTTTCATTCCCAGAGGTCTCAATTAATTTGTTGTTAAAGATAGTAATCCTGCCAGTAGTTGTTGGTTTTGTACAGATGATGTTCTGAACAAAATACGAATAAGGATTTGTCTGTTTATCAAAGCAAAGAGGTTGAAAACATTCAACATCAACCTCAGTTAGATTGAAGATGTATTTCTTCTGAAAATCAATACCATCATTTGACATTAACAGTAAATAGTTTTCAGCGTCATACTTTTCAATTTTAAAGAAGCTCCGTCCATCGGTCTGGACACCTTCTTTTATTTCGAGCGGACGAACAAATAAATCTCCAAAGCCTACATCAGCCAGGTATTCTTTATCTGTTTTAACATAGACAGACATGTGATCATATAATGGCCCCGGAACTCCAGTTGCAGTAAAAATTTGTGATGATATTATTTTACTGGAAAAACCAAGCTCACTTAACAGATTACTAAAAAGGTAATTCAGCTCGTAACAAAAACCACCTCTTTGGTTATTCACTACTTTTTTAAAAACCTGATTGAACTCCAGATCAAAACTTCTTTTGTAATGAATATCGAGATTCTCAAAGGGCACGTGCATAATATGATGTTCGTGCAAATCGATAAGTGTTTCATTGTCAACATTAATATTGCCAGTGAACTTTATTCGCTTGAGATATTTATTCTTATCCATGATATGAATTACAATTTAAGTAAGTCATATCATCCATTGTAGAAATGGTTTAAGAATTAATGCAGGATTTATAGCTTTAACTTTCATTATTTAAGACTGAAAGCTTTAAAAACTAAACTGACTGATAGAAATAAAAAATGTGCCCTGAAACATTAAATCTTTCAGAACACATTTTTCTTAATAGTGAATCAAAGATACACTAAGCAATTGCCTTCAATGCAGCATCATAATTAGGCTCTTGACCAACAGCTGGTACTATTTCTGTATGTACTACTTTCAAAGAAGCATCTAACACAACAATAGCTCTGGCAAAAAATCCTGTCATGCCACCATCAATCATTTCTACTCCATAGTTTTTAGAGAAGCCTCTGCTTCTAAAATCAGATAGTGATATAACCTTGTCTATGCCTTCGGCGCCACAGAAACGTTTAAACGCAAATGGAAGATCTTTCGAAATGCAAAGAACTACTGTATTGCTCAAGCCAGCTGCTCGCTTATTAAATTCACGAACAGATGTAGCGCATACGCCTGTATCGATACTTGGAAAAATATTCAGAACAATCTTCTTGCCTGCAAAATCTTTCAGGCTTACGTCTTTTAAATCAATTCCTGTAAGTGTAAAATCAGGAGCTGTGCTGCCGATGGCTGGTAAGTTGCCATTCGTGTTTACGGTGTTTTCGCCAAGTTTTGTTTGTGCCATTGTATTTTTGTTTAATAAAATAATGCTTTTTATCGTGCATAAAAGTAATACGAAAGTGGTTGATAAGATCAGGCGCACTTAAAAAATCTTTCTTTAACCGTATAAAAAAATAAACAAATAAAGTGAGCGATAAATCATAACTTACTTATCAAACCTGTTACCCATGAAACGTGTATTGATCTGCTTCCAGTTTATAGTGCTAACCATCAGCGTTTCCAGAGCTCAGGATGCTGCTTTGGCTGCCCGTAGTTTTCTTGGCTTGTTAGATGACAATTTGAAGGCAAAAGCACAATACGCTTACGGCGATGACGAACGATTTAACTGGCATTTTGTTCCGCGTGAACGAAAAGGTGTTCCGCTTAAAGATCTAAACAAAAAACAAAGAGATGCAGCCTTCTATCTTTTGGAGAGCTCACTTAGTTTTCAGGGATATACCAAAGCAACTTCTATTATCAATCTTGAAAATGTACTACGCTTGATTGAAAAGCGTGGGCCAACGGATACCTATCGTGATCCGCTTAATTATTACTTTACAATTTTCGGAACACCATCAAGCGATTCAACATGGGGATGGCGTATAGAGGGTCATCACTTTTCTATTAACCTTACCTCTATTCATGGCGAAATTGTATCCTCTACACCAACGTTCTGGGGTAGTAATCCAGGAACAGTACCATTTGGTGTAGACAAGGGTAAGCAGGTTCTAAAACGCGAAACCGAACTTGGATTTCTTCTTGTAAATTCTCTTACAAACGAACAGCTTCATGAAACTATGATAGCTGATGTTGCACTGCCAGAAATTATTACGGGCGACAGTCGTAAGGCGCAGATAGAGCAACTGCAAGGACTTTCGTTTACTAAAATGACGCCACAACAACGCAAGGTCTTCACGCAATTACTGGATACCTATGTTAAAAATTATGAATTTGGATTTTCGAGTAAGCTGATGGCAAAGATTGAGAAAGCAGGTCTCGACAATTTGCGTTTTGCCTGGGCGGGAAGCTTAAAACCTGAGCCTGCTACAGGATACTACTATCGCATTCAAGGCCCAATGCTTATTATCGAACTTGATAATACGCAGAACAATGCCAACCACGTTCACACCACCGTTCGCGATCTCACCAATGATTTTGCAGAAGACATTTTACGTGAACACTATGCGAAAGAGCACGGTAAATAATTTCAGATTTCAAGTTTCAGATTTCAAATCAATTCAAAACCTGAAACTTGAAATCTGAAATTTATTTAATTAATCAAATTTTGCTGGAGAAATAGAACAATAGACCATTGCATATAGTCAACATTGTTTTTCTTTCTGAAACCATGACCTTCGTCTTTGCCTAGCAAGTACCATACAGTGTTTCCCTTGTTACGAAGTTTTTGTTTCATCTGTTCTGATTCAGTGAAGGGTACTCGTGGATCATTCTGTCCTTGAATAATGAGAAGTGGTTTGGTTATTTTATCAACGTTGTTGGCTGGCGAAATTTTTGTGAGATATTCATTCATTTTAGCATCACGCTCATCGCCATATTCCACACGTCGTAAATCTTTGCGATAATCTTCAGTATTCTTGAGGAAGGTTACAAAGTTACTAATGCCAACAACATCGATACCGCATTTTATTTTAGCATTGTAATTAAAAACTGAAGAGAGAACCATATACCCTCCGTACGATCCGCCATACACAGCAATGCGCGATGCATCTAGCTCAGGCTGCCTGGCTATCCAGTCAAGAAGTGCGCCAATGTCTTTTACAGATTCTTCACGAAGAAATCCGTTATCGAGTTTCAGATATGTTTTGCCATAACCGGAAGAACCGCGAACATTCGGAGCGATGACAGCAATGCCTAATTCATTTGTCATGAAAGAATTGAATGAACTGAAGAATGGTTGAAACTGAGCTTCAGGGCCACCATGAATACTGATGACAACAGGCATCTTGCCTGATGTATTTTTACTTTTATAATAAAATGCAGGAATCTTTCTGACTTTACCATCTACCTTATCAAAGGTTTCATATTCAATAAGTGTTGGTATTGTAAAACTTGAATTATTTAATCCACCAACTTCGCTGTATGTCCATCGCGTTAGCTTATTATCTTTTAGGTTGATGGAATAAATGTCACCAGGTGATTGTGAAGTGTTGATCACCAATCCTAATGCTGTTCCATCCGGAGTAAATTGAATATTACTTATAATACCGATAGGAATGGCACTGAGCGATGGTGTAAATTTTTTTGTAGCAGGATCAAGATTGTAAAGTTTGCTGATGCCATTTTCGTTGGTAGTGAAGACTATTTTACCCCGATCTTTTGTGGCAGTAATATCATCTATATCCCAATGAATGGAAGAAGAAATGTCAGTTGATTTCTTGGTTGTTATATCATAATATTTCAACGTCTGAAACTCAGAGCCCTGATCAGAGATCATATATAATCCTTTGCCATCACCAGACCATAGGGCGCCGCCGAATGAAATATCTTCAGATGATGGATTAATCTGCTCCAGCTTGCCCATCTCGACATCAAGAATATAAAGGAATGACTTGTTAGCAGAAATATAATTTAATACGAGCACATGCTTATCATCTGGAGCCCAATCAATAGGAGCCCACGATCCTCCTTGTTGCAAAATAAGTTTTGCATCTTTTGGACTCTTCATATCAGCGAGATACAAATCGTAGTCTTTGCTATTTCTGCGCGTGCTCACCATTAGGAACTGATTGCCTTTATTAGACCACGTTGGCAAACTATTTTGTGAACGACCGCCGTCAGAGATCATTTCATACTTGCCTGTATTGGTATCAAACCAGAAGAGTTGTGCGAACTCATTACCGCCCAGATCTTTCGTGAACATAAAACCTTTATAGTTGATATCAGGACAATAGCTGCCACTGGTAATAGGTTCTTTAAAAAATGTAATCTGTCTCCGTGCTCCACCCGGATGATCAATAAAATGAAGCTGTGGCGTTTCGGCAAAGCGAGTGCTAATAAGCATGCCACTTCCATCAGGATTCCAACTTGATAAACTTGCTGAACGAACATTCTGATACTGATTCATTCGCTCCATGAGTGCTTGCGGTATTTCAGGAATACCCTCAGCAACCAGGTTTCCTATTTCCTTTTTATCCGTCTGACAAAAAGATGTTGTGATAATTATACAACAAAGAAGTGTTGAGGAGATCAGCTTTCTCATGATTACAAATTTCAGTTGGTTAATAAAGCTGAATAATGTAACACGAAAAATTGTATTAAGCCAATGAAAAGTGATGGGACATTGGGCTTCTTATGCTGCAGGCTTAAAAGTTCAAGGTTCAACATTTAGGTCTTCTCTTAACCCAATGTTGAACCTTGAACTTTTTAATTAGAGAACTTATTTCGAATACAGCTCCTTATACTTGGCCTTACCTTTATCTAAGAAGTCAATAAAGTGTTGTACGTTCTTATCGTAAGCGTGTGGCCAGGCGAGAACACGTTCATCTTTGCCTACTAATACATAAAAAGGTTGTGCATTATTATCGAGGTTGGCAATTTGAAGATCAGCATTTTGCTTGCCAATGGTCTTCTTTACTTTTTTATCATACGCTGATGTATACCATGCGGCTTCAGGTAATTCAGTTTTGTCATCTACATAAAGTGCTACCACCACAAAATCATTTTGCAGGCGATGCAATACCTGTGGATCTGACCATACTACTGCCTCCATCTCTCTGCAGTTAGTACAACCATGGCCTGTGAAGTCAATGAAGATTGGTTTGTTTTGCTGACGTGCACAAGCCAGAGCTTGTTCATAATCAAAGTAGCCTTGCAGGCCATGAGGTAAGTGCAGGAAGTCTGCATACTTAGGTTTATCACAAACTTCATTTTCGTTAACACCTCGTGTAAGCGATACCAGATCAAAGTCATGTGTATACATCGGAGGTAAATAGCCAGCTAATCCTTTTAACGGAGCGCCCCACAAACCGGGAATGAGATAAGCTACGAAAGAAAATGTAGCAATAGAAAGAAGTAGTCTTGGCACAGTTACTTTTTCTACAACGCTGTCGTGTGGTAAACGAATTTTACCGAGGAAGTAGATAGCAAGAAATGAAAAGATCACAACCCAGATAGCAATGTTTATATCACGATCAAGCAGGCCCCAGTGATATGTTTGATCGGCGATGCTGAAAAATTTTAAAGACAATGCAAGTTCCAATAGACCTAGCGTTACTTTCACAGCGTTTAACCATCCTCCGGATTTAGGTAACCCTTTTAACCATTCAGGAAAGAAAGCAAAAAGAGTAAACGGAATTGCAAAGGCAAAAGAATAAGCAAACATACCCATGATGGGCTTAACAATTTCACCACCAGCAGCTAGCACCAATACGTTTCCTACCAATGGTATGGTGCATGAAAAAGAAACGAGCACAAGAGTAGCTGACATGAAAAAGATTCCGCCCCAACCGCCTTTCTCTGCAGCACGATCAGCACTGTTAACAAGTTTGTGAGGGGCTGTGATTTCGAAAAGCCCCAGAAACGAAAGCGCGAAGATGATGAAGATAACGAAGATCAATAAATTAGGAAGCCAATGTGTGGCTAAAGCATTAAGTCCCTCTGCACCAAAGATCAATGCGAACGCTGTTCCAACTAATGTATAAATGGCAATGATAGATAAACCAAAGAAAATAGCTTTGCGCATTCCTTCTTTCTTAGTTTGTCCATCTTTCAAAAAGAAAGTGACAGTCATCGGTATCATGGGAAACACACAGGGTGTTATTAACGAAGTAATCCCCAATAAAAACGCAATGATCATATAGCCGAGCAATGATTCATTCTGCGCAATGGGTTCGCCGCTGCCAAGAATTGATTTGTCTAACGTTGGTCCTTTACTTTTGCCATACGTTTCAACTTGTTTTGATGGAGTTATGGCTGATGAATCAACAACGGCTACTACTGGTTTCTCCTGGGTATTAACAACGACAGGTTTTGTATTTTCAGTTGTAGCTTTGTCGGGAGCATTTCCAGTGACGGTTATTTTGTCAATTAAAAAATCCTGTTCTAAGGAAATACATTTTCCATCGATATCAGAACACACCTGACATTCAATTATACCACTAATGCTTATTGGCTTACCTGTTATTTTTACTTTTTGTCTGAACTCTGCAGTGCCATTAAAGAATTTAACTTCGCAGCCAAAAGTTTCGTCATGTTTGATAATGGGATTGATTGATTTTAATTCACCAACCAGGCTGAAATTATTTTTATCGTTGAATGTTACCTCCGTTAATATCGGCCCGCAATCAGGATCAAAACCATTGGCATACATGTGCCAGTTCGCATCAATTTTAGCGCGGAAGATTAGCTCAACTTCTTCATTGATTGAAACCTGTTGCTTAGAGGCTTCAATAGTCCACTTCGCAGGCTTTAGAAGTTGGGCCTGAGTATAAAAAAAGAACAGTGAAAGGAATAAAGACAAGAATAATCGGCGGAGCATCGTGTATTGGTTAATAAGTCACCAAAATAACGAACTCCTGATTAAAATAGTTATTTAATAATGTTAAAAGGTAGTATGGCCGACAAAAAAAGAGCGTTATGAGTTCTGAACACTCTTGATACATGAACGGATAGCCAATGGCATAACACCATTTTCTAAACATCAATCTCTACCTGCCCTTTAATAATGTCTTGTAATGTTTCGCGTTCGCGGATAAGTTTAGCCTGACCATTAATAACAAGTACTTCTGCTGGCTTTGGTCTTGAGTTGTAGTTAGAAGCCATTGAGAAGCCATAAGCACCCGCATTTTTAAATGCAATGATGTCGCCTTCACGAACTTCATTAAGATGACGATCAGATCCAAAAGTATCTGTCTCGCAGATATAA
>Ga0310811_10004352_pt1 | contig 17798 bp, 13 predicted proteins | sample YCmetagenome_FD_207642 | JGI IMG/M metagenome (GOLD analysis project Ga0310811, IMG submission 207642) | Soil microbial communities from experimental microcosm in Duke University, North Carolina, United States - YC | ecosystem: Engineered > Artificial ecosystem > Soil microcosm > Unclassified ...
CAACGCATAATCGCTTTCGATATGCCGGAAATCATCGTATTCAAGAAGACTGTTGATGCTGACCAGTCCCTCGCATTTGTGTTCGATGGTCTCTACCCAGAAGCCAAACGACGCCACGCCGCTGATCACGCCCTCGAACTCCTCTCCAAGAAAATCCTGCATGTATTCTACCTGCTTGTATTTATTTGCAGCTCTTTCACTGTCCATCGCCGCCCGCTCGCGTTCGCTGGTATGTTTGCACTTTGCTTCGAGCTTTTTGTCTATCTCGATCTTTTCATCCAGGCATTCCTGTAATATTCTGTGAACCATCACGTCCGGGTACCGGCGGATGGGACTCGTAAAATGACAGTAGTTTTCAAAACCCAGTCCGTAGTGACCGATATTATCCGTCGTGTAGACTGCCTTAGCCATAGTACGGATCCCCAGCTGCTCGAGAACATGCTGCTCCGGCTTGCCCTTCACATCAGCCAGCATCTGGTTAAAGGATCTGGCTATCGCCTGCGGCGATTCGAGATCGAAGGTATGACCATATTTTTTGGCGAACTCGATAAAGGGAGCCAGTTTTTCCTTGTCCGGCGTATCATGCACCCGGTAGGGGAATGGAACAGGCTTTTTATCGACCTTTATCTTGCCGACGAATTCCGCTACAGCACGATTCGCCAGGAGCATAAATTCTTCTACCAGCTGATGCGATTCTTTACTTTCCTTCACCATGATTCCGATAGGTTTGCCTTTTGCATCGAGCTTGAACCGGACTTCGGTCGAGGAGAAATTGATGGCGCCTCGTTTAAAACGCTGTTTCCGAAACGCCTGCGCCAGTTCATTCAGGGTTTCGATCTCGGGCTGGTACAGACCAGTTCTCTGTTCGATGATCTCCTGGACCTCTTCGTACGTAAACCGGTGATCGGAATGGATGACCGTTCTGCCCAGCCAGGTCTTCTTTATCTCTCCTTTCGGAGTCATCTGGAAGATGGCGGAAAAAGTCAGCTTATCCTCATGCGGCCGCAGCGAACACAATTCATTGGAGATCCTTTCCGGCAACATGGGGTTGACCCTGTCCGGGAGATACACGGACGTGGCGCGGTCATAGGCTTCCTTGTCCAGGGCCGTCTCCGGTTCCACATAATGGCTCACATCAGCTATATGTACACCTATCTCCAGCAGACCACTGTCCAGGTGACGGATAGAGATGGCATCGTCAAAATCTTTTGCATCCACCGGGTCAATGGTGAACGTAAGGATATTACGGATGTCCCTGCGGGCGGCGATCTCCGATGCGCCTATCAGATCCGGCAGACGCTGGGATTCTTCCAGTACATTTTCCGGGAAGAAGATGGGAAAGCCATTCTCCAACAGGATCTCTTTCATGGCCTGGTCATTGACATTTGTCTTGTCCATGACCTGAACCACCTGTCCCTGGGGCTTTTTATTCTTCTCCCATTCCACTATCCGGACAATGACCTTATCCTGGTTAACCGCGCCATTAAGGCCGGATAATGGCACATAAATATCGGGCATTGGCTTATCGGTCTCTGCAATAAAAAAAGCAAAGGACTGGCTGATCTCGATCCGTCCCAGAAACTCCATTTGCTTCCTTTCCACCACTTCCACCACTTCACCCTGCCACCTGCCGCTGCGGGCAGAATTATTCACCACCCTGACCTGCACCGTGTCTCCGTGCAGGGCAGTATTAAAATCCGATGGTCTGACCAGGATGTCCTGATCCCGGCCCTCTACGATCACGAACCCCATGCCACTCCGGGTGACATCCAGTCTTCCTTTATATAAGTTAGCCGTGTCCGTTGTACTCTTCTTCTTTTTCTTCTTTTTATCTTTCATCTTGTTCCTCTTTAAATTCAACTATGAATTTACTTATTAAATCATTAAATACCGGTTCTTCTCCGAACAAAAACCGGGGTGTTATAGGCAGTACATAAAAGGGTAAACCCTCCAGCTCCTGCCTGAATTTGGTCAGCCGCACCGCATCCTTTTCCGTCGTCAGGATGATCTTACGGCCTGCCGTCAAACTATCGAATCTCCGGGTCATCGTATTCAGATCATCGATGCTGAAGATATGATGATCCCCATACTCGAGCTCATAGTAGGTCCGGGAATGTTCATCCAGCCAGCGTTTGAGCGGAGCGGGATTGGCAATGCCCGTCACCAGCAATACTTCCACCTGGTCATTGACGATGGTATTTGCGCCCGCTGTTCCCCTCCCATCTTCTGCCCTGATTGCGGCCTGCCCATCCTCTGCATCGTCCGCTGCTCTCCCATCGTCTGCCCCGCCTGCTGGTTGCCCCGTGATAAGATAAGGCTCTCCATAACAGATGGACGTAAAGAAGATCCGCTGATGCGACAATGGACCGATCTCGACAACGATGGCCCGGCGTTCCTCTTCGGATAGCTCCTCCGGACACTTGGTGACGATAATGATATCAGCCCTCCGGTAGCTGGATGGTGCATCGCGCAGATCGCCGCTTGGCAGCCACCAGTCCCGGGTGAACAGGTTGGAATGATCGGTCAGCAGGATATTCATTCCCGCCCGGACTGCCCGGTGCTGGAAAGCATCGTCCAGGATAATAGCCTGTGTACCCGGCCGGTCATGCAGGAGCTGCGGGATGGCAACGATCCGCTCCTCCCCCACTGCCACGGCTATGTCGGGGAATTTCTGATGGAACTGCATGGGTTCATCGCCGATGTCCAGGGCTGTCGTCGACTCGTTTGCCAGCGCATATCCTCTTGTCTTTCGCTTGTATCCCCGGCTGAGCACAGCAATCTCGAACCTTGACCTCAACGACCTGATCAGCAGCTCAACCATTGGTGACTTGCCCGTCCCCCCTACTGCAAGATTCCCGACGCAAATAATAGGCAGATTAAAGGCCGTAGAAGAAAGAAGCTTTTTATCAAAACACCAGTTGCGGATCTTTACAACCAGTGCATAAAACAGCGAGACAGGAAATAAAAGTATTCTAATAGGCCTCAGCAGTGGAAAATTAAACTTCATATTACAAATTCATCGCATCGGCGATTCTCGCCTTTGGATAAAGATACACCAAATTTATTGGTTGATCCCCAACACCTTCCACAAGGCTGGCCCGATAAGCCCCGCCTGTGTCCTAACAAATTCCGAATCCGGGGAATTTTGGAACGGTACCGAGCCGATCCGCGGCACCCCGCTCCAGGACACGATCTCCTGTTCGTAGTGCAGATACTGGTCGTTAAAGATCCAGCCCGCGACTTTTAATCCATGGCTCCTGCAGACCTCGGCGGTCAGCAGCGAATGATTGATGCTGCCGAGATAGTTCCGGCTGACCAGGATCACGTTCGCATCCAGCTTTTTTACCAGGTCGAGGACAAACTCCCGTTCATTCAGCGGGACCAGCAATCCGCCCGCACCTTCAATGACCAGCGGGCAACGGGCCGGCAGGGCAGCGCCGATATCCGATAGGCCGGCCGCAATTTTATCCAGGCTGATAACCACGCCCTCTTCCCGCGCCGCAATATGAGGTGAGGCAGGCAATTTTAGTTTATACAGCTCGGGCGCGATACGCGATGAGACAGTCGCTCCGGCGCCAGGTGCGCTGACGCCTTGCCCATTGCTTGCACCGCTGAGCGGGCTGATCCTCTCCCCCACCCACTCCGAGTCCGTGCCATCGGCAAAACCAGCCTGCACCGGTTTCCAATAATGGCCTGCCAGCGCTTCCGTGACAATAGCAGAGATCAATGTCTTTCCTATACCCGTACCAATGCCTGTAATAAAGATAGGTTGCATACTATTTATTCACGAAGATGGAGAAGATGGTAGTGCCATAATTCCTTTCGGTCACATAGAAAGGGTATTTTTTATAATCATTGCGCGGCGTATGTTCCAGCACAAACCACCCTTTGTCATTTAAGAGCGGGGTGACCAGCTTTGGCAGATCATCGATCGTAGCCAGTGCGTATGGGGGACCCGCGAAAATAAAATCAAAGCTCTCTTTACACTGTTGAATGAACTTAAAAACATCCATTTTGATCACCTTATAATTCTCCAGTCCCAGCTCCTTTGCGTTCTTCTGAATAAAGGCAAACATGACGGGGTCCTTTTCTACCACCGTCAGGTCCTGCACACCGCGGGAAGCCAGCTCATAGCTGATGCTGCCTGTGCCTCCGAAAAGGTCGAGGGTTTTCAACGAAGCAAGGTCGAGATTATTCTCCAAAACATTGAATAAGCCTTCCTTGGCAATATCGGTCGTCGGCCGGGTATGCGGCATTTTAGCCGGCGGGTTCACCCGCCTTCCTCCCAACTCTCCTCCGATTATGCGCATACAGCCATTTTCAGGATAGATGAAAAATAATGCAGGGGCAGCTCCTTCAGCTCGTCGGTGACCTTGATACTTTCGTCGATCTCTTCAAAGCTGATCTTCAAAAAGTATTTGTGCAGTTCGGTACTTAGAGCCGATTGCCGGTCGATCAGACCGCCGACCAGCAGCCTCACGGCTGATTGATCGATGCCAAGTTGCTGACAGCAGTTCAGCAAATGATAGGCGACATCCTTGGTATCCTGGTAAGGAAAGGTTTGTACAAGGTGTACTTTCCCTCCACGCACCACCAGCGCGATCATCTTGTCGGTATAGAAGATCACTTTCATACAGTCTTCCTGATCGGAAGAATCGAACATCTTGTAGCTCTTGAGCAGCAAACTATAATAATGCCAGTACTTTCCGGCAGTAAACGACTGCTGCAGCAGCTGGTGCAGATCGGGGGAGATCCGGTAGACATTGAACAGTTCCCACCAGGGGATCTTTTCGGTCAGGATGAGCCCTTTCTGCAAGTTGCCATGCAGCGTATCGATGATCTCCCGGTTCGTATCCATGGTGAATACCGGCTCAGGGATCAGGCTGCTTTCGGGGAAATTGTAGACCAGGAGCGTCTCTTTTACCGGGCGCCTCAACAGACCATCGGCCTCCAGGATCTCGCGCAACGTCTCCGTCAACGAAAGCTCCTTATTGGGTTCCAGCTGGAAATATTTGACTACCAGGGGACTCATATTCCGCTGGTTGAGCAAAACATAGGTAAATGCATTCGGGTTTACCTCCACAAGCAATCGTGACTGGAGTAAATCCTCATCTGCGATATCGGCTACTTCGATCTGAAAGGCTGGTTTATGCATAGTTGACAGAAAATGTGCCGCTCCGGCGGCTTCTGTGCAATAATACTACAAAACAGTGAAACCCGGGCGAAGCCCTGAATCGAAAGCGGGTTGATGCCCTAAAATGACTTATATTGGGGCCTTTTTGCAGCATGGAAAGCGCCGCCACGATCAAAACCTATAAAGTCAACATCAGTAACCGGGACATCCTGCAGATGGCACTCCCGATCAGCCTCGCGATCCTGGTACCCCAGATCAACTTCATCACCAATAACATTTTCCTTGGACATCTTGACCAGGCCGGGAATGCCTTGTCGGCAGCCGGGATAACGGGTGTCTTTTATCTTTTATTTGCCGTTATCGGTCAGGGACTGAACAGCGGCCTTCAATCCCTTATCTCTCGCCGGGCCGGCGAAGGACGGATCGAAGAGATCGGCAAGCTTTTCTCACAAAGCCTGATCATCACCCTGATCCTGTCTGCGGCTGGCATCCTGCTGACCTGGTTCCTGGCCCCCTATATCCTCTCCTTTTCTCTCCATTCCGAAGATCTGAGACAGCAAGCCATCCAATTCCTGCGCATCCGGATCTGGGGACTGCCTTTTCTATATATCTACCAGATGCGCAACGCCCTGCTGGTCGGAACGAACCAGAGTAAATTCCTGGTATATGGCACCCTGGCCGAAACAGTTGTCAATATCGTGCTGGACTATGGCCTTATCTTCGGCCACCTCGGTTTGCCGGCTCTCGGTTTCAACGGAGCCGCAATTTCCTCCATCTTTGCGGAAGCATCCGGTATGGGAGTCGTATTCTTTGTTATCCATGCCAAGGGTATCAGCCGCGAATTGCAGCTGTACAAACACTGGAAGTTCGACCCCGCCAATATCCGTCTTATTCTGTCCCAGTCTTCCCCCCTTGTCTTTCAGTATACCATCGCCATCACAAGCTGGGTCTTCTTTTATATCCTTGTAGAACATCATGGCCGCCAGGCGCTGGCCATCAGTAACACGATGCGGAATATCTTTGGACTGTTCGGTGTATTTACCTGGGCCTTTGCGTCCACTACAAATGCCATGGTCAGCAATATTATCGGTCAGGGACAGGAGAACAGAGTGCTTTTGCTGATCGGAAAGATCACAAAGCTCAGCATGTCTTTTGCCATTGCCGTTGCCATCCTGCTCAATATCTTTCCCGGATTATTCCTTGCTGTATATGGTCAGGACCCGGCCTTTACTGCCGCTGCAATTCCAGTCATCCGTATCGTTTCTACCGCCCTTGTCATGATGTCCTTCTCTACCGTATGGCTCAATGCCGTCACCGGAACAGGCAATACCCGGATCAACCTCCTGATAGAGTTCATCACCATTATTTTTTACTGCTTTTATGTATACTTCGTTCTGGAACGCTGGCACTTATCCCTTGTGGCGGGTTGGATGTCCGAATGGGTCTACTGGCTCTCCATTTTTTGTATGTCCTTCCTGTATATCCGCAGCGGCAGATGGAAAGGAAAAATAGTCTGAAAACTTAATCCTCGAGGTCATTTAATAGTGCCCGGCCTTCTTTTCTTACCTCGCGGTCGTCATACATCCCGTCCTTTAAGGTATCCATTTGCCGCAGGAGACGGATGGCCTCCTCTTTTTTCCCGGCCCGGCGATAGGCCCGCGCCAGCTCGTAATAGTTGAGCATAAATCCAGGGTTGAGCGCTTTGCTTTTTTCATAATACCCGATGGCATCGTCCAGCGAAGCATCAGGCAGCGTACCAAAGAACCAGCGGGCAATGGTGCGTTCGATAAAATTCAGTCCGCTTACTTCATAGTTCCAGCGGCCAAGGATATGATACCCCTTGTAGTTCCGCGGGTCCAGCTTTGTGGCGTTCTCTGCATAACGCCGGATCTCGCCCGCCGCTGCCACCTTTTCTTTCCCGCTTTGGATCAGGGCCATCCGGGCGAGGGAGAATGCCATGACGATATTTACTTCTGCATCGGCAGAGTCGACAGACCATGCCGCCTGCGCATAAGCATACCCCGCCTTGAAATAATCGATCTTTTTTTCCCTGTTCGTCTGTCGGTTGCCGATACGACAGCTGAGATCGCTGCATTTGCACAAAGCCACTACGTTATGCGGCTGCAAACGCAGCACACCCTGGTACACCGGCAGCGCCTCCTCCTCCCGGAATTCGGATTCCAGCCGGGTGGCCTGGTGTAATAAAGCAGTAAGGTCCTGTGAGAAAGCCGTGAAAGGCATTGCAAGGAACAATAACAGAATAACCCTGTTCATACAGTATGAACGGCACCAAAAAGGCGCCGGTTGGCCGGGATCTACCGGCTAATTGTTAAACTTTTTATGCAGCGTCATACCCGCCTTACCCTGGAAATTTCCGATGGGGGCCTGTAGTTTATAGATAGAAAGGACGACTTCCCGCAGAAAAGGATAGTAGGCTTTTATTTTCTCAATGATCTCATCGGCTATCTTTTCCAGCAGGGGGGAAGGCTGGTGCATCCGCTCCTTTACTATGTCGAAGAGCGTTACATAATTAACGATGGTCCCCAGACTTTCGAAGGGCTGGTCGTTCTCGTCGTAGAGAACGTCCAGGTTCACCTCAAAAGTGTTGCCCGTCGCCAGCTCTTCTTTAAAGACACCATGACGACCGGAAAAGATCAGATTATGCAATTGTACTGTTACCATTTTGTCTGGCGCCTTCGGGCTTTGTTTAAAATTTAACCCTCGGCGCCAGACAGCTAAGGTCGGCCCTTCGGGCAGCAGACCCGGGGTCTGCTAAGCCAATCCTTTTGCTGATAAATATCTTTCCGCGTCCAGCGCAGCCATACATCCGCTGCCTGCGGCCGTCACCGCCTGGCGGTAGATCTTATCCTGGACGTCCCCTGCTGCAAAGACACCTTCTACGTTCGTCCTGCTTGTCCCAGGGATGGTCTTTATATATCCAGCTTCATCCAGGTCCAGAAATTCGCTGAAGATCCCCGAATTGGGCTGGTGACCTATCGCCACAAAGAAACCGCTTACCGGCACTACTGTCTTCTCTCCAGTTTTAGTGTTCTTTATCCGCAACGCTTCCACGCGGCTTTCCCCCAGGATCTCATCGGTTTCGCTGTTCCAGTATAATTTGATGTTCGGGGTCTGCTGTACTCTTTCCTGCATAACGCGGGAGGCGCGCATCTTTTCACTGCGAACAAGCATATGCACCGTCGTGGTCAGCTTGGACAGGTACAACGCCTCTTCTGCAGCCGTATCGCCGGCGCCGATGATCGCCACTTCCTTGTTTCGGAAGAAAAATCCGTCACAGACGGCACAGGCGCTGACACCATAGCCATTCAGACGCTGCTCACTTTCCAGGCCCAGCCACTTGGCGCTGGCGCCGGTCGCGATGATCACTGCATCGGCAAGGATCAACTTCTCCTCGTCGATCCAGACTTTGAAAGGCTGGCTGGAGAAATCCACCTTAGTAGCCAGTCCATACCGTATATCGGCGCCCATCCGGCTCGCTTGCTTTTCAAAATGGACCATCATTTCCGGGCCCTGAACGCCATCCGGATAACCCGGATAATTTTCAACTTCCGTTGTTATAGTCAGCTGTCCCCCGGGCTGGATACCCTGGTACAACACGGGTTTGAGGTTGGCTCGGGCCGCATAGACTGCAGCCGTATAGCCCGCGGGCCCGGACCCTATAATCAGACAATGTACTTTCTCACTTGCTGTTTGCTCCATATAAAAATTTTAATTGCGGCAAAAAATTTTCAGGAAAATAATTTTTCGCCGCAATGCCGTTAATGTCCTTGAACTGGACTCCGTCCAGTTTGGTGCCAAATGTAACGCGAATTTGCTAAAGTCAATGTCGTTTAAATGACCACTACTAAAAAAGTCCCGGCAGACGCCGGGACTTTTTTTAAATAAGTAAGCCCCAAAAATAGTAAGAGTCGACCGGGCTATTAACCCAGATATGCTTTCAGCGCATTGCTATAACGAGCTTTCTGCAGGCGTTTGATCGCCCTTTCTTTGATCTGACGGATACGCTCCTTGGTCAGATCATACTTCTGGCCGATCTGCTCAATGGTCACACCATTTTCGCCATCCAGGCCAAAATACGCATTTACGATCTCCGCTTCACGTGGGCTCAATGACTTGAGTACACGGCGGATCTCAGCGCGTAAAGAATCCTTCATTACATCGTCATCAGTTTCATCACCACCTTCCAGCAGATCACCCATTGCTACGTCCTCAGCCTCGTGTACCGGGGCATCCAGCGAACTGTGACGGGTGTTGCTTTGAAAAATGTTGTTGATCTCCGTCTCACTCATTTCCAGTAACTCGGCTAATTCTTCCGTGCTTGGCTCCCTTTCATGTTCCTGTTCGAAAGCCATGTAGGCCTTATTAGCCTTGTTGTACGTGCCAATTTTGTTTTGAGGCAGGCGGACTAATCTGCCCTGCTCTGCCAACGCCTGTAAAATGGACTGGCGGATCCACCATACCGCGTATGAGATAAACTTGAAACCCTTGGTTTCATCAAAGCGTTGAGCCGCTTTAATTAAGCCGAGATTACCCTCGTTAATCAAATCACTAAGCGATAATCCCTGGTGCTGATACTGCTTTGCAACGGAGACCACGAAACGCAAGTTGGCCTGGACTAACTTATCCAAGGCCTTCTGATCTCCCATCTTGATCCGCTGTGCGAGGACCGTCTCCTCTTCAGGAGTGATCATCGGGATCTTGGAGATCTCCTGCAAATACTTCTCAACCGCCTGGGAATCACGGTTAGTAATCTGTGTAGCAATTTTGAGTTGCCTCATATCAAATAAAAAATAAAAAGGGTGACAAAATACTTAGCCATTACAAGAAGCCGCCGGGGCATCTTCCTGTAATTGTCGGGTACTCAACTAATATAACACTTCAAAACCTGGGGAGTTCGCGGAAAGGGCAAAAAGATATAAAAATAATTTAATGCAATCCATCCAGAACCGTCTGCAAAACTAGTCATAGAATCTGGAAATTCATAGCGTTGTGGAATAAATTGGACGAATTTTAATCTTTTTTTTGATTTTTGCATGTAAAGCATAACTGGAATGCCCCTTTGCAGTTATACAATGACCTTTGCAGATATGGAAGCTTATTCACATCAGCGCGACCTGATGTCCTTCACGTTTTATTAACAGTTTCTGTTCTAAAAAGTTCTGCGCAAGGCAGACATTTTCGGCAACTAGCTGATTGTTAATCAATTGAATGAGATAACCTGCTTCAATAAACGATCTCCTGCCCTTTCACGGTCAGTACGAGGCTCTTTGCGGGCGCTTCCTCTACCCGGCCAACGATCTGTGCGTCGATATTGAACCGGCGCCCTGCTTCGATCATCGCATCAGCTGCAGCCGCAGTGGTGAAGACTTCGAGCCGGTGTCCCATATTAAACACCTGGTACATTTCCCGGTCATCGGAGCCGGAAGCCTCCTGGATCTGTTTGAAAATAAGAGGTGGTTCGAACAAATTATCTTTTATGACCCGAAAATTCCCGGGCAGATATTTCATACATTTTGTCTGCCCGCCGCCGCTACAGTGGATTAGCCCATGAATAGCATCGAACTGCTCTGTCAGCAATTGCTTCAGCAGCGGTGCATAGGTCCGGGTAGGGCTCAGCAGAAGGTGCCCGATATCCGTCGTCACCGTTCCTGGCGCGCCTCCGCTGTTACCGGGTACATCCACCGGATCCGTCATACGGTGCGGGCCAATATATACTACACTTTCATCCAACGTAGTGTCGTAAGACTCATGGAATCGGGCTCCATAAGTTTTATGTAAGGTATCATGCCGTGCGCTGGTCAGACCATTGCTGCCGATCCCGCTGTTATAGGCCGTTTCATAGCTGGCCTGGCCAAAGCTGGCAAAGCCGACGATAACATCCCCGGCCTGGATCTTGTCATTCGTGATCAGTTTGTCCTTGGGCCAGCGCGCGGTCATCGTCCCATTTACGGCGATGGTCCTTACTACATCCCCTACATCCGCCGTCTCGCCGCCCAGGTACTGAATGCCTACCCCAAAGGTCTTCAGCTCGTCAAAAAATTCCTGTGAGCCATTGATAATGACAGAAAGCACATCCCCGGGAATATTTCTTTTGTTCCGGTCGATCGTAGAAGAGAACAACAGGTTATCGAAGATCCCCACGCATAACAGATCGTCGAGGTTCATGGCAATGGCATCCTGTGCAATGCCTTTCCATACCGAGATATCCCCCGTCTCCTTCCAGTACAGGTAAGCGAGGATGCTCTTCGTTCCTGCCCCATCGGCATGCATCAGATTGACCCATTTTTCATCACCCCCGAGATAATCGGGATAGATCTTACAAAAGGCGTTCGGGTAAAGCCCCTTATCGAGCTTTTCCGTTGCCTGATGAACTTCTTCTTTCTGAGCGGAAACACCGCGTTGGGCATAGAGTGACATAGTGGTCGCAAAGGTAAAGGATAAATCCTTTAAATTTGCACCGCCAAACCAACGGTTTATACGGCTTACCCGTTTAATCACACATGCGCATATATAACAATACAGATCAATTACCAACTTTCCGGCAGGCGGTCATAACGATAGGCACTTTTGACGGCGTTCATACCGGTCACGCGCGGATCCTGGAGCAATTGAGACAGGAAGCGGCACGCATCGACGGCGAAACGGTGATTGTTACCTTTTATCCTCATCCCCGTAAAATAGTAAAAGGCGGCTCGGAAGAGATCCGCCTGATCAATACGCTCGAAGAAAAGATCCAGCTCCTTTCCTGGTTACAGATCGACAACCTCGTCATCGTTCCATTCACCGAAGCTTTTTCCCAACTGACCGCTGAAGAGTATATAAAAGACTTTCTTCTCGCAAAGTTTCACCCGCATACCGTGATCATCGGGTATGATCATCGCTTTGGCAAAGGCCGGCTGGGCGACTACCATTTGCTGGAGAAATACAGCGCAAGCGAAGGATTCCAGCTTCAGGAAATCCCGGTTCACCTACTCGATGAGATCTCTGTCAGCTCAACGCGTATCCGCGAAGCTATTCAGCGCACGGATATTGCCGCTGCAAATCAGCTGCTGGGTTATCCCTTCTTTTTCTCAGGGATCGTCGTAAAAGGAGATCAGCTGGGTCGTACGCTTGGTTACCCCACCGCCAACCTGCGGCTCACCAGTGCAGAAAAACTTACTCCAGGGGACGGCATTTATGCTGTGGAGGCAGTGCTGCTGCCGGTAAACGATGATGAACTTTCCGATACGGAAGCTTCGGCCAATCTTTTCGGGACGCCGCGGCTAAAAGGAATGATGAGCATCGGCATTCGTCCGACAGTAGGCGGAAAGCTCCGCACCATTGAGGTCAACCTCTTTGATTTCAATGAAGACATCTACGGCCGCCAGCTCCGTGTTTTTGTAAAAAAGTATCTCAGGCCGGAAGTAAAGTTCGACGGCCTGCCAGCACTCATCGAACAATTGGGCAAAGACAAAGAAGATACGCTGGCGGCGCTCGGTTGAGCAGGCATCCTGGCGCCCATACCGGCAGCAACGGGCGTCCGGCTAACCCATCATCTTAACCACCAGCTCCTTTAATAGCGAAGCATCCTCTGTGCCCGTACTGCCTACCCCAACGCTTTTCAGATTATAGGCATGTAACAGCAGCAGCCCGTTCTCGATGCCCTCATAGTTGTAATTCCTCACCGCCGCCAGGTAGTCCTTCGCAAAAAAAGGGTTCACCCCTATCGCCGCTGCGATGCCCTTTTCGTCACGGGCAGGCTGACCAAAGATCATATAGGCCTTACTAAAGAAGTTGTATATAGACGGCAGGATCAGCTGGATCGGCGCAGCCTTGGGATTGCTTTCAAAATACTGGATGATCCTTATGGCCTTCACCCGGTCTTTTTTTGCAAAAGCGTCCTGCAACTCAAATACATTGTATTCCTTGCTGACTCCCACATATCGTTCGATCTCATCTTCGGTGATGTTCTTCCTGCCCGACAGATTGACCAGCAGCTTCTCGACCTCATTATTGATCCTGCTCAGGTCATTGCCGATATGATCCACCAGCAGCAGCAGGGCCTTTTGGGTGATCTCATATCCTTTCGAACGGATCAGCTCGCTCGCCCAGTCGGGCAATTGATTGTCGTATAATTTTTTTGTGGTATACAGTTCGGCCTTTTCCTTTAGCAGCTTCGCCAGCTTGCTGCGCCCGTCCACCTTCTTTTCCTTATAGGCCACTACAAATATGGTAGAGGACAAAGGCTTGTCAATATAGGCTTCCAGCTTATCTATATCCCGCATCTGCTGTGCTTCCTTTAGCAGGACCACCTGCCGCTCCGCAAACATGGGATAACGCCTGCAGGCGTTGATAATCGCGGTCCAGTCGGCATCCTTTCCATAAAAAACCGTCAGGTTGAACCCCGCTTCCGCCTCGGAGAGTATTTTGTGCTCCGCATAATTCACCAGCTGGTCAATGTAGAATTCTTCCTCACCTTCCAGCCAGTAAACAGGTTTAAATTTCATCTTTTTCCAGTCATTGAGGATTTTCTCTACCGACATTCTCGCTGATTTTATTCACACAAAAGTGGGTCAAAAAAAGCATCAAAAATATGTTTTTTTGACCCAATCCAACCAATATCTGTGCACATCGTTACCTCGTGCACGAATCGGACTCCGTCCGATTTGGTACATAAATCTTTAGAAATCAGGACTTGAACACAATAAAAATGATTTTGGCACGGTTTTAGACCAGCTCCATGTGTAACCGCGAAATTCGGTTTGCAGGATGAAAAAAAGCATTTTTATAACTTTTGTAAAAAAAACATAAGCTATGAGTACGACAACCAACTATCCCTCAGCAACGCCTCAAAGTCAGCCACCTAAAAAGGATTATAAAAACCTGGTCATAGGACTGCTGGCCGCCGGCTTCCTGGGCACCTGGGGTTACTTGCTCTGGAACAACAACAAACAGGAGCAGGTTCAAACCCAGCAACAGGCTCAGATCTCAAAAGTGACCGATGAAAAAGGTCAACTGCAGAAGAACTTCGATGACGCCCTTGTTCGCCTCGATTCTCTGACAGGCACAAACAATAAGCTTACCAGCCAGCTTAACGAAGGTAATGGTCAGATAGCCAAGCTGAAAGGAAATATCCGCAGCCTGTTGAACAAACAGCATCTTACAGAAGCAGAAAAGAAGAAAGCTGAAGAACTGATCAAGGAACTGAACGACAAGATCGGTAACCTTGAACAACAAGTCGCTCAGCTGACCCAGGACAATCAGCAGCTGACTACTGAAAAGACTCAGCTGACCCAGGACAAGGAAAAGCTCACCAACGATCTGACCAGCACTACTGCCGCAAAGCAGGACCTGGAAAAGAAAGTTGACGTAGCTTCTACTCTGAATGCATCTAATATCTCTATCACTCCAATGCATGAAAAAAGCGACGGAAAAGATAAAGAAACCACTACCGCACGTAAGGTAAACAAGCTGGTTATCGGTTTTGATGTTTCCAACCGTATCGCACAGACCGGCCAGACCGATGTATATGTTTGCATCACCGGCCCCGACGGCAAGCCCATCTCTGTTCCTGCACTGGGTTCAGGCAATTTCACTTCAAGGGAAGATGGCGACAAGATCTACACTGCTAAGGTCCCTGTAGACTTCGAAGCCGGTAAATCCAAATCCATTCAATTTGCATGGAAGCAAAACAGTACTTTCCAGAAGGGTAACTACAAGATCGAGATCTATCACAATGGTTTCAAGATCGGCGAAGGTACTCGCGAACTGAAGAAAGGTGGTCTCTTTGGCTAGAATATTTGAGAAGACATTATAATAAAAAAAGGTCGGGGTTTCACCCCGGCCTTTTTTTATAACAGTGCCCGCAAAGCCGCCCGGCCCGTATGAATGATCCTCGTATCACCCGCCTTTCGTCCCTCATACTGGATGCTCAGCTCCAGGCTGCTGCCCAGCCTCTTCGTCAGATCCAGGTTCCACAGATAGTTCTTCCCCGGCAGGAGCCCTTCCAGGATCGTATAGGATACCGCTGAAGTAGTGCTAGGTTTTCCGCCGGCAGCGGTATAAGAGATACTGCTCATGGTAAACTTTCCCTGCACCGAAGTACTCTGCAGGATATTGTATTTAAAGTCGGTATTCAGCGCGGTGGAAGTATAGTTCTGCCCGCCCCACATCAGCGCATTCTGTTTGGTGGTCAGTCTGTAACCTAATCCTATCCGCAGATTGGACTTTCTCGTATAGGTCAGACCCGGTTCGACAGAAAATTGTTTCAGGTTATAGTTGCTGCTGTCGAAGTTAGAGCTCGAATTATTCAGCTGGTTGATGCCCTGTCTGAAAGTAGCGCTGAGCGCAACAGACTTATTCATGTTCAGACGGCTGCGAAGCGACCATTCATTCGTCTGTCTTGCCTCATATCCATAGGTCAACAGGCTCTTGGAACCGTTGCGGGTATTGCTGAGATCAAAACCCCAGTGCGGGTCCTGCCGGTTGAAGGATAAGGTGTTGACCACGATCAAAGTGCGGGTGATCAAAGAGGTGTCATCCAGCGGGGCTTTGAATGGATTCCACTCGAGCAGCCCTTTTGCCTGTTGCTTCTGGTTCAGCTGCATGGAGGATTGAAAGGTCATGCGGGCCAGGAAATGTGCAAAAGAACCGCTCTTCTGCCCGACAACCGCTTTTGGTGTCAGCGTAAAGCTAAAGTTCAGCGTATTATAGGTGGCACGTACATAATCATTCGTCGGCGTATATACCCGGATATACTGCGCCTGGTCCTGGAATTGCGCCAGCACAAATTCGCTCAGCTGCTGGATGCCATCCTTATTGTAGTCGATCCAGGTATACTGCCCGGTACCCGCAGGCACCTGCAGATACGTGTAGTTCTGTTTCTGCTGTTGTCCGGATCCTACCTCATAAAGAGCATTGCCCCGCAGAAGCCCCTTCCATTCGTTGACGATGTATTCCGCCCGGCCCAGGATAGTATTGTCTGCCGTTTGGGTCGTAATGGCGCTGTCGAGGATTTGCAGCCGGCGATAGGTGGCGTTGATATGGAACTGGTGATGCGGGTTCTTCAGGAAGTCCGCATAGAGATTGAAGTTCCGGCTGCGATCGCCCCTGATCAGGCTTCTTCCGTAAGGATAGGAATTCTCTCTCTGCATATATGTCATACCCCAGTGATTCGGATTCTTTTCCGGTGACTTCAAATAGGCTGACCAGGTGTTGTACTCAAAACTGGTGGTCGATACTGTATCGGCCAGTTTGTCCAACATTTTATTTCGTTCCAGCGAATAACTCGCGCCAACGAGGTAGTCCTTCAGGAAGGACAGTTTTTTATTCACGTCGATGGATGGCCGCAAATAGACCCCTGAAAATTTGGCGCTGTCGCTGGTCGTTACACTCAGCTGATCGTTGATCGTCCAGTTATGGAATGACTGGTGGTGTGTGAAAATATTCCTGGTACCGGTAAAGCCATCCCCGCGTTCATAACGGGAAACATCGTATTTCAGGGAGTTGAGTTTCTTGTCGCTGAGCTGGAAGCTGGCATTATAGATCCGCTCGTCGGCGGGATTGACATTCAGTGACAGCCCCCAGTCCCTGGTAAATTCGGGCGCCCTCAGCCGCTCCAGCGGAGTAAAATTCTTTTGCACGTATTCATATCCCAGCCCGGAGGTCAGCTGCAGGCCCCTGGCCGCAGACCCCAGAGATTTTATGTTCTTGAACTGGAACCGGGCTGCGTATCCGTCATCGTTTCCTTTATCGATAGTGGAAAGCGTATTTATATCATAGTGACTCTTTGCGACCTCTGCGGTCATCGAGGTATTCTTATTCAACGCATAATCCGCACCCAGCGTCATTATTGTCTGTGTCTTGGGAGTGACCAGGAACTGCGCCGCTTCGTACGAACCCTGCATGACCCCGTTGATCGGCGCCACCCAGATAAAAACACTGCCATTGACGCCATTGAGGTCGGGTATATAATTCCCATAACCCGGGCCGACATCGGCAAAAGAAAGACTGTAGAGCGTATTGGCAGGGTCTGTTGAAAAGACATAGGCCGAGTCATGCACCGTGGCGCCGGCGGCGTTCTTGTACGTAGTGTCGACCCGTTTGTACAAGATCTTTCCGGCAGCAAATGTATCGATATTAGCGACCGGGTAGAAAGCGCGGCTGATGCTATCCCCCAGCTTGCTCAGGAACTTGTTCTGATCAGGTGTCAGGGTTTGATTTATGGGTGAGTTCCTGGAATCGCTGTTGCTGAACAGTCCCATACGCACCTTTAGCTTATTGTTGAAATTCGCTTCGTCATAGAGGTAGAGGTTCACGTTGAGGTAATTCCTGTCCGCATATTCGAATTCCACTTGTATTCTCGCATCCTGCGTGATCATGCGATTGGCCGTGAACGTTACTTCACCCGTATTGTAGTTGATGACATAATCCTGGTCCTCTCCTCTTTGCATCAGGGCCCCGTCGACAAAAACCTTTTCCGTTCCAGCCAGTACGATAAAATACAGCTCGCCGTTGGCGCCCTGCAGCTTGTAGGGTCCCTGGTTGCCCTCCTGTCCCTGGAAGATGTTGCGGGTGAACTTTCCCTTTGCAATGGCAGCGCTGACCAGGGTTTTGTTCGTGGTGGTGGCGTCTATCTGCTGGGTGGTCTCGAAAGAAGCCCCCT
>Ga0310811_10004353_pt1 | contig 17796 bp, 14 predicted proteins | sample YCmetagenome_FD_207642 | JGI IMG/M metagenome (GOLD analysis project Ga0310811, IMG submission 207642) | Soil microbial communities from experimental microcosm in Duke University, North Carolina, United States - YC | ecosystem: Engineered > Artificial ecosystem > Soil microcosm > Unclassified ...
TGATCCCGAGCTCCAGTTTGAGCAATCTGTTCAGGCGAATATTCGGTACAAGATTTTCGTCGAAACGTACATTCCCATTGTTGTCAGAGATAATTCTAGAATAGATCAGCAAGCTAAATCGGTCCGTTTTTTGAATGGAGTCCTTTTTCTGCGCATAGGCCAAATGACTTCCAACCATCAGCATCCCGTAAATCAATCCCATTATCCTCATGCTGCAAAATAAATCATTTTCGCTTTACTCCTCGCACTGCTTCCGCAGTCCAAGGATCTTCTGGCCAATGATGTTTGGGGTAACGCATGCGCAATTCCTTTCGCACTTCGTGATACGTGGTGTTCCAGAAACTTTTCAAGTCTTGAGTCACTTGCACTGGCTTGTAGCCAGGAGAAAGTAAATGCAAAATAATTTTAGTGCGACCCTCGTTCACCGTTGGTGTCTCCAGTAATCCAAAAACTTCCTGCAAGCGCACTTTCATCACGGGCGGTTCGCCATGCGGAGAATACTCAATTTTGATCATCGAATTGCTGGGCACCTGTAGTTTCTCAGGAGCGAGCTTTGCAAATTGTTGTTGCAACTCCCATGGCAGCAAGCCCAGTAAAATAGCCCCCAGATCTAATCGTTTGAAATCCTGGCGATTGTTCACGTTTATCAAGTAAGGTGCAAGCCACTCTTCGGCCGTCGTTAGCAGAACTTCGTTGTCAACGTCAGGCCAGAGTTGATCTGGCCTCCACTTCTTCAAGCTTAAAATGCGAGCCTGCCATTGGGTATGCGTTTCGTCCCAATCCAAAAGAGTAAGTCCTTCTTCGCGAAATGCTTGACATAATGTTTTGATTCGCAACGACTCTTCGATTTTGGTAACGGGCTTTGTTGAAAGGGTGATAGAACCGATTTGTTTTTCTGACTGGCCGACGATCATACCACGATCTCTGTCCCAAACGACACGCTCCATTTCCTTTGCCAGCGAACTCAAGTCGTCCACGTCAACCGGCGCAGCGGAAAAAATTTTTCCCTCGTTAGCACCAAGGTCAACCGAGGCGACAGACAGCCAAGCCTTTTGCAACAACGGGTCGTGATCTTGAAGTTTCGCCACTCTTCCGTTGGCTAGCTTGTATCTCACGCTGAATTTTTCAGTTTGTTTTGCGATCCGTTCGGGATATGCTTCGATCAGCAACCTTCCAACGTCGGTGTCGGCAAATGTGGAGTTGTCTGTTTCAACTTTAAGAATCTTTCGATAACTGGCCGCTCCCTTTTCTATTCGTTCGAGATTATTTCTGTCTCCCACTCGTTCACCACTTCGCCATTTCCGCAGGAGTTCAATCCGCAGTGAAATGTCCGCACCAATTTCCTTCTGCAAAGGGTCACGTTCTTCTAAGATTGCAGCCAGATCGGTAGCAAGCGCTTTTTCTTGAGGTTTTTCTGCGCTTAAAAGCAAATGCGCGAGGCGAGGGTGCAAGGGTAATTTTACCATCTCCTTTCCACGAACGGTGATCCTATTCTCCACAATTGCTCCCAACTGCGTGAGCAAACTCGTTGCCTGGCTCACATTACCTGAGGGTGGGGGTGTGATCCATTTTAATTCGTTGATGTCGGAGCCCCAGTTAAAAAGCTCGAGCATGAGTGAAGCGAGGTCGGCATCCAATATTTCCGGCAAGCGTGCGGGCGCCAAAAACGCATGAGTCGCTTTCGCCCAAAGTCGGTAACAAATGCCTGGACCAAGTCGGCCTGCACGACCCGAACGTTGATCGGCGGCGTCTTGCGTAACTTTCACTGTTTCCAATTTCGTCAAGCCAGATCGAGGATCAAATTTCGGCACACGTGAAAGTCCACTATCAATGACCGTGGTGATGCCCTCAATCGTGAGCGATGTTTCTGCGATGGAGGTGGCCAGCACCACTTTGCGAGCACCAGTGGGGCTCGGCAAAATCGCTTCCCTCTGTTTTTGAAACGGCTGGTCACCGTACAAAGGAAAAATCTCAGCGCCCACATTTTGCGACTCCAGAATTTCTCTGGTTTTCAATATCTCTCCTACCCCCGGAAGGAAAACAAGGACATCACCCGATCGCTCTTTCAATACCCGCTTCGTGCATCGTGCCGCGGACTCCGCGATTGACTCCTTCTTTTCCACAACCTCATATTTTATCTCCACGGGAAATTGTCGGCCGAGGCTTTGAATGATCGACGCATTAAGGAGTGTCGCCAATTTTTCTGTGTCCAGCGTCGCCGACATCAAAAGGATACGGAGATCATTTCGCAACAATTGCTGCGTTTGCAAACACAGGGCAAGCGCCAAATCGGCATGAAGACTCCGCTCATGAAATTCATCGAAAATGACAAGACCGACTTCTTCCAGGGCATTGTCAGCCTGCAACATACGAGTGACAACACCCTCGGTCACTACTTCGATGCGGGTGTCCCTGCCAACCACGCTTTCAAAGCGAACACGATAACCGATCGTTTCTCCCAATTTTTCATTGAGAAGCTCCGCCAACCGAGCTGCCACAGACCGTGCGGCGAGCCTTCTTGGTTGAAGCATGATAATCTTTTTGCCTGTCAACCAGGGCTCATCTAGAATCCTAAGTGGGACAACCGTGGACTTTCCTGCGCCGGGTGGTGCTTGGAGAACTACCACCGGCTTTAACATCAACTGACTTTTTAACTCAGAAATATTTTCTTCCACAGGATATGGCATGGGTCAAAAGTAAATTCAAAATCCAACACATCTAAACTCTTCTTACATTAGATGTATGAAAAATCTCACTGCTGTCATTTCATTGGTCATTTACTTCAGCTTCGCCTATGGCAACACACACGCTCAATGGCGTTCTTTGTTCAACGACAAAAACCTTGAGGGATGGGATACCTATCTGGGGCCAGTTTACGACAGCACAAGAAAATCTTTTGACACAACCAAAGTGATAGGGTTGAACATAGATCCTTATAGCGTCTTTTCTGTGATAAAAATTGATGGCATGCCGGCCATCCGAATTTCAGGAGAACATTTCGGAGGGATTTCCACAAGAGAATCCTTCGCTAATTATCATTTGAAGCTTGAGTTCAAATGGGGAAAGAAAAAGTCAAATCCGAGAAAAGATAAGGTTCGCGATAGCGGCCTTCTTTATCACGCGGTAGGAAGACACGGTGCCGACTTTGGGTTTTGGATGCGCTCGCAAGAATTTCAGGTGGAGGAAGGTAATGTAGGAGATTATTGGGGTGTGGCCGGAGGTTCATTTGAAATACCCGCCACCCTTCATGAAAAGAATTACATCTACGATCCGCGGGGGCCACTCACCACTTTCAATGAAAAAAGCAAGGTGGGACGGAACTGCGTCAAATCGGAGGACGCTGAGAACCCTTCAGGTCAGTGGAATACAATTGAGCTTTATTGCTTGGGTGACACAGCTGTTCACATGATCAATGGTCGTGTGAATATGATTTTATATCATTCCAGGCAATTGGATAAAGGTAAATTAACAAGATTGAGCAGTGGCAAAATTCAGATTCAATCGGAAGGTGCAGAGGTCTTTTACCGCAATATTCAAATTGAAAAAATCAAAAAACTCCCGGCAGAGATTTTGAAGGCGAAATAATTTTTATTTTGTCCAATCTTTCACCAGAGAAATCGCTTTATCGATTTCTTCCTCCGAATTAAAAATGTGCGTGCAGTGCCTCACGCCAAAAACATCGCCTTGAGAGCGGGGGCGCATTTTCGCTTGCACCCAAAAGGCGTCTTGGATTTTTGTACCCGTCCAACCTTCCATATTGTAGACCGTGATGCCCGCACACATGCTTTCCTCGGTGGGCGAAAAGAATTTCACCTTCGGCGACTGGGCCAAGCCATCTCTCAATCGTTTACCTAAGGATTTGATGCGTTCATAAACACGGTCAGGGCCAATCTCAAAATGAAAATCCAGTGCGGCGTCCACTCCTTTCAAAATCGGAAAGCTACCAGTGCCTCGTTGGGTGAATCGAAATCCTTCGTCTGCATGATCGTCCCAACGATAGCTGGCCACCGTGGTATAAAGATTTTTCAAATACTCGGCCTTGACAAACATAAAACCGCTGCCTGCAGGAGCGCCGATCCACTTATGAAAACACCCTACATACGCATCACAATCGATGTCTTTCACGTCTACCTTAATGTGTCCTATGGTCTGAGCACCGTCGAGTATGGTAAAGATCCCTCGCTTTTTTGCTTCAGCGCATACCTCTTTCACCGGTAAAATCGCGCCACTGCCCGAGATCATATGCGAAAGCATGAGCACCTTTGTTTTTGCCGTGAGGGCTTTCACTATTTTATCATAAACTTCATTTGCATTGGCAATCGGTTTTCCGATGGCAACGGTTTTAAAAACCGCTCCGAACCGTTTCTCTTTCACTCTCCATGACGACTGTCCGCCACCGTGTTCTTGATCGGTGGTCACAATTTCATCGCCTGGCTGAAGCGTCATGCCGTTGGCAATGTAGCTCATGCCATGGGTGACATTATCTGTCATGGCAATATCGGCGGCGTTCGCGTTGATGAGCCTAGCCACTTTCTCGCGAATACCCATCAGATTGTTATAGCCACTGATGAACTCTTCCTTGTTGTCGTCTTTATAGGCCCAATCGGCCACGCCGGAGCCAATGTACCTCAAGTGTTCAGTCATTTTTTCAACGACCACTTTCGGCATCGCGCCTACGGTGCCAGGGTTGAAAAATACTTTGTCTCTGTCAAGTGCAAATTGATCCCGAATTTTTTTCCAGAATTGCGGATCGTCCGCCCCGGGCAAGCTGGCATTTTCTATCGATGGGTTACTGTAACTCAACATCGGTGGCAGCGAAAATGCAGTGAGTCCAAGTGATTTCAACAGATTTCTGCGCGAAAGCATAGGCGATTTTTTAGGTTATGGAAAGATAAATATTTTATCTTTAGCGGTAGTATTTCACTGACAAAACCGGCTCAATGAAGAAACTTGTTATAAATGGATTCGTGGAGTTCCAAACCTACATAGGCAAAGAACTTGGAGTTTCGGAATATATAAAAGTCACGCAGCCGCAAATCAACAAATTTGCCGAAGCCACGCTTGACCATCAATGGATTCACACGGACCCCGCACGGGCAGCAACAGGACCTTTCAAAAGCACGATCGCTCACGGATACTTGGTACTTTCCTTAGTGCCTTATCTGTGGGAAGAGATCGCGGAAATTCAAAATGTGAAAATGTTGGTGAACTACGGCATTGAAAAAATGAAATTCAATCAGCCTGTTTTGGTCGATCATGAAGTGCGCCTTCGGGTTACATTGAAGTCCCTGGCCGATTTACGAGGAATATGCAAAGCGGAAATGGACATTGCCATGGAGATCAAAGACAATTCTAAGCCTGCCTTTACTGCTACGATTATTTTCTTGTATCATTTTAATAAATAGATTGCGGAATATATTTGATATGAAACTCATTTGCATTGTAGACGATGACATGGCTCACCGCAAAACGCTGGAATTCACGCTAACGAGCCAGAACTATGAAACCCTATCGTTTGCTAGTGGCACCGATTTCATGAAACACACGTTTGCAGAACATCCCTTTGCAATCATCCTCGACCATTATTTGAAAGAAGAAAAAACAGGCCTCGACTATTTAAAAGAAATCAAAAAGAAGATGCCAAAAGTGCCTGTCATCTACATGACCAACGAAACAGATGCAGACTTAATCAGTCAAATCAAAGCATCGAAAGCGAGCGGCTATATCGCCAAAGATCCAGCATCGCTTGTCCGCTTGAGAACTTTGCTTGATGAAATCGGGGAGCAATCCAAAGGAGGCTGGCTTTCCAAAATCTTTAAGTAGCGAGCGCCGATCTAGGCAGAAATCAAAATTTCAAATCAAAAATTCTTTTTGATCCAGGCAATACAGGGTTCGATCCACTGCCTCTTTGCGGTTGGGTTATTCATTCCAAATCCGTGGCCACCCTTTTCGTAGATAAATGATTCAACCTGGACTCCGTTTTGTTGAAGAGCGGCAATAAAACCAAAAGTGTTTCCAGGCAAAACCACGTCGTCATCGAGAGCGGTGACTATAAACGTTGGTGGTGTCATTCCCGTTACCTGCAATTCATTTGAATAATACCGAATGTCTTCATCAAGGAATTTTCCATTGGACTCAATCAGGTTCTTTCGAGAGTCGACGTTGGCCAATGCATCAGAAAAACTGATCACTGGGTAATTCAGAATCATAAAGTCCGGTCTGAGGTTTGTTCCTTTGGGGTTATCAATTTTAGCATCATTAAAATGAGTACCCACCGTTGACGCCAAATGTCCACCGGCGGATGACCCGAGTATTCCAATCTTTTTCGGATTGATTCCCCAATCCTTCGCCCGTTCGCGCACTAGTTGAATGGCTCGCTGGGCGTCCTGCATAGGCCCAATCTTTTTGTTAGTCATCAATTCCTCACGCGGCAATCGATATTTAAGAACAAAGGCCGTGATACCCGATTCGTTCAAACGCTTGGCAATATCAGAACCCTCATGGCTTGTTGCCAGAATCCAATAAGCACCACCCGGGCAAATAATGACAGCGCACCCTGTTGCTTTTGATTTGTCCGCTGGATAAACAGTGATGGTAGGTCTGACGACTCCGTGGAGGATGTCGATGCCTCCTTCGCTCGTCAACGACGTATCAATAGGATTAATCAGTTTCTTGGAATTTGGAATCGCACCTTCGTATAGGGGTATTTCCTTCTGGGCATAAACCGATATTGGGACAAGCATTATTAATAGAAAAAATGATTTCATGTGCATCCTTTGATTCAATATACTCAACCGCTTTGATCGACAGATATGTTTTTTTGATGAAAAAACTGTTCTTCTCATTCTTAGGCCAGTACTTCGCCGCAGTTTTGTGTGGAGTTTTCCCCACAGTAAGTGTGGAGAAAAGAAACACTCCAATGCCTAAAACAGCACCCCCGCTTGGGTGGTTTGTTTTGAAATTCAGCCTCTTACCGCTTTTTCAAAACCACGGCATGGTATGAGCATAGAGAGTTTGGAATGTTTTAAAACCAAAACAAGTATTTTATGAAAAAGCAAATTCTTATTTCTGCCATCTTATTTGGCGCATGCACAATGTTTGTAAATGTTCAGGCACGACCGTCGAACACAGCAACGATTGAAACTGCAATTCAGGAAAAAACTGAAGTTAAAGCAGCGGACCTTCCGGACGCTGTGAAAAAAACACTGGCCAGTGACGACTACAAAGGCTGGGAAATAGCCAAGGCATATCTAGCCAAGGAAATTTATGAAGTTGAGTTGAAAAAAGGAACGGAAACTAAAACGGTGAAATTGGACAAAGACGGTAAGATTGTGATGTAATTCAGGGTGTCCTTTTGTGAGGAGCCGGGAAACTATTTTCCCGGCTTTTTTTACGTCCATTGCAAATGCCGTTGATCGAAGTAAAAATCGTCAATAAAAGAGAGAGTGTTGATGGAGATCAGCAAATGCAGCGAATTTTGTTCTGTGGCAGCAGTAATGTTCGAGGCATGTTGCGATGTAATCCTCAGAAGATCGTGTATCCATTATCTGTCTGCCTAGCCTAGGCGTATACAGCTTTATAAAATTAAAAACTCTCTGTGCCGATCCCTTGGCTATTCGTCCAGGGAAGCCACCCATCGCTTGTTGGTATTGTGCGTCGATAATCTTTGGTCAAAGACATAATACCTAATAACCGTTAGCTTAATCTTTATCGAATGCCTAATTTTGGCGCTCAAAATCAGATTTTTCATGAGCACCACCGTTGCCACTAAAACCGAAAAGAAGCCAAATCTTGCTGGTCACGCCGCCGCGGAGCCTTATAAACCCAAGAACAAAGTTCGCATTGTCACTGCAGCCAGTTTGTTCGACGGACACGACGCGGCGATCAACATCATGCGCAGGATTATTCAAGGAACGGGATGCGAGGTCATCCATTTGGGCCATGATCGAAGTGTAGAAGAAGTAGTGAACACCGCCATTCAAGAGGATGCGCAGGCGATTGCCATGACCAGCTACCAAGGTGGCCACAACGAGTATTTCAAATACATGTATGACCTTCTCAAAGAAAAAGGAGCCGGTCATATCAAGATATTTGGAGGTGGTGGTGGCGTCATCCTGCCGGAAGAAATAAAAGAGTTGATGGACTACGGCGTCACTCGCATCTACTCCCCCGACGACGGCCGGGCCATGGGCCTGCAGGGAATGATCAACGATCTGATAACACAAAGTGATTATTCAACAGGCGAGACTCTAACGAACAACGAACAACTAACAACGAACAACCATTTACGAATAGCCCAACTGATTTCAGCCGCGGAGAACTATTTTGATAAGCACGCGGCAGTTTTTAACGACATCAAAAAGAAAGCCGAAACCTCAAAAACGCCGGTACTCGGCATCACCGGAACCGGAGGTGCAGGAAAATCTTCCATGGTCGACGAAATCGTACGGAGATTTTTGATTGATTTCAAAGACAAAAACATTGGCATCATTTCGGTAGACCCATCAAAACGAAAAACGGGCGGCGCCCTACTGGGCGATCGTATACGTATGAACGCCATTAACAACGCTCGCGTGTATATGCGGTCGCTAGCCACGCGCCAAAGCAATTTGGCACTCTCAGCGTATGTAAAAGAAGCCGTTCAAATATTAAAGGCGGCAGGTTTTGATATGATCATTTTGGAAACTTCCGGAATTGGTCAGAGCGATACCGAAATCTTAGATCACAGCGATGTTGCGCTGTATGTAATGACACCTGAATATGGCGCCGCCACGCAGCTTGAAAAAATCGACATGCTCGATTTTGCCGACGTGATTGCACTCAACAAATTCGATAAGCGTGGCGCGCTCGATGCACTGCGTGATGTTAAAAAACAATACCAACGCAACCACCAACTATGGACATCGAAGGCGGAGGACATGCCCGTCTTTGGTACCATCGCGTCTCAATTCAATGACCCTGGCACAAATCAGTTGTACAAACATTTGATCGATAAAATCGCAGACAAAACGGGTGCCGGGTTGAAGTCCAACTTTCAGATCACACGCGAGATGAGTGAAAAGATTTTTGTGATCCCTCCTCATCGAACACGCTACCTCAGCGAAATCTCGGAAAACAACAGAGGCTACGATCGATGGGTAAAAGCCCAAGCCGAGCTTGCCCAACAATTGTACGCCGTGAATTTATTATCGGCCTCAACGAACGATTCCATTGCAAGGGGATTGGCGGAAGAAGCACAAAAGATCAAATTGAATCTCGACCCGAAAAATATAAAGCTAATCGAGTCGTGGCCGGAGCAGATTAAGAAATACAAAGAGCCCGTCTTCAAATTTAAAGTGCGCGATAAAGAACTTGGAATTGAAACGCATACGGAGTCATTGTCTCACCTGCAGATCCCAAAAGTGGCGTTGCCAAAGTATGAGGCTTGGGGCGATTTGCTCAAATGGATGCTGCAGGAAAATGTGCCGGGCGAATTCCCATTTACTTCGGGGATCTATCCATTCAAACGCGAAGGGGAAGACCCTACACGTATGTTTGCCGGCGAAGGTGGCCCCGAGAGAACAAACAGACGTTTTCATTACGTGAGCCTCTCGATGCCCGCCAAACGACTCTCTACCGCTTTCGATTCAGTAACCCTCTACGGAAACGACCCTGATTATCGTCCCGACATTTACGGGAAAATTGGAAACTCGGGCGTGAGCGTTTGTTGCCTGGATGATGCCAAGAAATTATATAGCGGATTCAACCTCGCTGATCCAAAAACTTCAGTGTCGATGACAATCAACGGACCGGCGCCGATGTTGCTCGGCTATTTTCTGAATGCGGCCATCGATCAACAATGTGAAATTTACATCCACAAGAATGGACTCGAGGCTGAAGTAAAAAAGAAAATCGAAACCATTTATAAGAACAGAAAAGACGAAAAACCAGCGTACCAAGGTGCATTGCCCAAAGGAAACGATGGCCTTGGTTTGATGCTGCTCGGGGTCACGGGCGACCAGGTACTGCCTAAGGACGTTTACGAAAAAATAAAGGCCGATACGCTTTCGCAAGTCCGCGGCACTGTTCAAGCCGATATTCTCAAAGAAGACCAAGCGCAAAACACGTGCATTTTTTCTACCGAGTTTGCGTTGCGCCTGATGGGCGACGTGCAACAGTATTTCATCACGAAAAACGTACGCAACTTCTATTCCGTTTCCATTTCCGGCTACCATATCGCTGAAGCCGGTGCCAATCCGATCACGCAGTTGGCGTTTACCCTGAGCAACGGCTTTACTTACGTGGAATATTATTTAAGCCGCGGCATGGACATCAACGAGTTTGCGCCGAATCTTTCTTTCTTCTTCTCGAACGGCGTTGATCCTGAATATTCAGTAATCGGCAGAGTCGCCCGTAGGATTTGGGCAAAGGCGATGAGAAACAAGTATGGCGCAAATGCACGCTCTCAGATGTTGAAATACCACATCCAAACTTCCGGCCGGTCATTGCACGCTCAGGAAATTGACTTCAACGACATCCGTACGACCCTGCAGGCGCTGTATGCCATTTATGATAATTGCAATTCGCTTCACACGAATGCCTACGATGAAGCAATCACGACTCCAACAGAAGAGTCCGTTCGCAGGGCAATGGCGATTCAACTGATCATCAACAAAGAACTCGGTTTGGCAAAAAACGAAAACTCGCTCCAGGGTTCGTTTATTATTGAAGAACTGACCGATCTTGTCGAAGAAGCTGTCCTTACTGAATTTGATCGCATCACCGAACGCGGTGGCGTGTTGGGCTCAATGGAGACAATGTATCAACGTGGTAAGATCCAGGAAGAGAGCATGTACTACGAAACGCTCAAGCATACCGGCGAATATCCAATTGTCGGTGTGAACACATTCTTGAGTTCCAAGGGATCACCAACCATTGTTCCGCAAGAAGTCATTCGTGCAACAACGGAAGAAAAAGAGTATCAAATCACCATGCACAAGACGCACAGCGAAAAATCATTGGAGCTACTGGACCGTGTGCAGCAAGCCGCCGTTCAAAATAAAAATATCTTTGAAGAACTGATGGAGGCCTGCAAGGTTTGCTCGCTGGGTCAGGTCACAAAATCACTTTTTGAAGTCGGTGGGCAGTACAGAAGGAATATGTAATGCAAAAAACCCGACCACTCGATCGGGTTTTTTTGTTTGCGTGTGTCTGATCCTCAATAATTGATCGCTTTCACCAATCCATTCTTGTCGGTCACCTCGATGGTGAATGCATCGAGGTCCTTCATATTATATACTTGCGCGAATTCCTTGCCGACAGACAGCGTTTCGCTGTGAAGTAAAGTCGAGTTGCGGTCATATACTCTTATCGTCACTGCTTCTTTTACTGGTGACGCAATTCTCAAAATATATTTGTTCGCTTCACTCGCCTTGGTTACGCTCACCAGTTTTTCAGATTGTGCTGCAGAGACATAGTCAATTTTTTCTACGGTAGTCCCGTTTTCGTCTTGAACCTGAAGAGTGTAATGCCCTTCCTCGACAGCACTGAAATTATAAGGACGCACAAATCCATTTTTATTTTTCAATGTTTCGTGAAAAATCGAATTGCCTTTTTCATCAAGCAAAGAAACTTTTACACTTTGTGCTTTATCTGACTTATAAAGCAGCTTAAAAAGGGAAGACCCTTCTACTTTGATCACGGCGACCGATGAACCTGTCGGTTTATCAATCCCTTTTGCCCACACGAGTGTGCTCAGCACAACTCCTGCTAGAACCAAACTTACTCTTTTCATAATATTTTTCGTTTGTATCTCTAAGACGAGAGTCACTCCTATCAAGTTGCTTCGCGAAGGTTAATTAACCTTTAAAAAATCTTAAGGTCAGTTAACGAGGTTTTTTTCTTAAGGAATAGGTAAAGAAGCAACGACAATCAATTCAAATGAAAGATGTCTTTTGCTTTCTCAGCTTCTTGAAGGAGTTTTGTTTGGTAGGCTAAATGAGAAAGCAAGAAAGATTCCTTCTGTTCGTCGTTGGATTTCGCGAAACGAAGTCGTTCCTCGAAATCCAAACCGAGCTCGTTAGCTATAGAAAACAAAGAGGGTGCTAACTCGCTATGTCGAATTTGAAAATACAGTAAATATTTTTTGAACTCGGTCCTCAGTTTTTCACCCACCGGCGCAGTGACATCAACACTCCAGAAGGTGACCTCACCACCAGGGTACTGTTTGTCTCGGAACGTGCGAAACAGCGTATTCATCGAAAACAAATCAATGCACTTTACGATGATATCCGACTCGCCGTTGTTATAACGTTTGATGACGCTCTCGAGTTTTACAAGGGAGCCGATTTTGTCCGTATTTGATACATGATTGAAATAAATACCGAAAAAAATGTCTTTGGTTTCGGCATCATTCAGCAATTGTTTGTAGCGCGGTTCGAAAATATGCAGGGGTACCATCTCACCGGGCAGCGGGAAAATGGAAAGGGGGAACATCGGTATCTTAACCAAATCTGCCATTCTCTGCTTTAACAGAATTTTACGAAATTATGTTGCAACTCAGAACTTCGCCAAGTAGTGAGGTACAACGCCAAAATTGTCTTTCAATATTTGCTCGCCCGGCAAAAACGATAAATTGATGATGAACGAATATCCTGCCACCACCCCGCCCAATCGTTGAACGAGATGACCTGCGGCTGTTGCAGTGCCGCCGGTAGCCAGGAGGTCGTCGTGCAGCAGTACACGAGTGCCTTTCTCAAAAGCGTCTTCGTGCATCTCTATTTTAGCTCTCCCATACTCCAGAGAATATTCTTCCGTCACTTTTTTATACGGGAGTTTACCCGCCTTGCGAATTGGTATCAATGGCACTTCCAATGCTTGGGCGATCAATGCGCCAAAGATAAATCCACGTGCTTCAACAGCGGCCAGGGCTTGAATGTGTTGATCTGAAAAGTGAGCCACAATCGCGTCTACTACTTTTCTTCTGGCCAACGGATCGTTCAGCAAGGGTGTAATGTCTTTGAAAAGTATGCCTGGTTTGGGAAAATCCGGCACATCACGCAACAAGGGTTTTACTATTTCTTCAGCTAGCATCAGTCAATGAGTTGGCCATTTAAAATTACACGATCCACAAAATTGTTTCCGAAATGATAAGGAAGATATGCAATGGAAGGGGATGGTTTGGTGATATATAGGTTTGCTATTTTTCCTTTGGTGATGGTTCCATGGGTGTCCGACAACTCTAACGCAAAAGCTGTATTTATCGTCGTTGCATTGAACACTTCCTCAGGCGTCATTTTCATTTTTATACACGCCAGAGACAACATCGTTTGCATGTTGCCAGAAGGGGAACTACCGGGATTGTAATCGCTTGCGATAGCGATGGGCAACCCTTGATCGATCATTTTTCGGGCGGGGGGCATCGGCAAATTCAAAAAGAAGGCAGCACACGGAAGCACGGTAGGCATTGTTCTGGATGTCTTCAGCAATTTGATCTCCTCATCACCAATATTTTCCAAGTGATCAACACTTAATGCGCCCGTCTTTACTCCTACCTGAACACCTCCGGAATTATGCAACTGATTGGCATGGATACGCGGCTTCATTCCGAATTTTTTTCCTTCCTCCACAATTCGTTCGGTCTCGTTCACCGAAAAAAAACCTTCCTCACAAAACACATCAATATAATCGGCCAGTTTTTCCTGAGCCACTGCAGGGATCATTTCATTAATCACCAGATCAACGTAGTTTTCTTTTTTTACGTCGGCCGGAACGGCGTGAGCTCCTAAAAAAGTAGTCCTTACGGTCAGCGGCGTTTCTTTGGCTATTCGTTTCGCCGCCCGAAGCATCTTCAATTCATCGGCTACGGTCAAGCCATAGCCACTTTTGATTTCAACGGCCCCCGTGCCAAGCTGAATAATTTCCTTGGCCCGTTCCAACGTCTTTTCAACCAATTCATCTTCGCTTGTGGCTCTTACTTTTTTTGCGGAGTTGAGAATACCTCCACCTTTCGCAGCGATCTCGGCATACGTTGCGCCTTTGATCTTCATTACAAATTCCTCTTCGCGGCTGGCGGCAAAAACCAGATGCGTATGCGAATCGACAAAACTCGGAAACACAAAACATCCGGATGCGTCTATGGTTTCATTTTGCGCCAAAGGCATATCTGCCATCTTTCCGAAATCGGCAATCAATCCATTCGAGATAAGGAGATAGGCATCCGAGATTACTGGCAATTCACTCATTGCCGACCCAGCGACGGAGTTAACTTTCGATTCTCTTACTTGCGCAAGGCCTTTGATATGGGTGATAAGGATATCATTGGCCATGGAAGAATTTTATTTGCCGAATGATTCGACTTTATTGTTGAGGTCGGTACCGAACAGAGGGAAAGCAATCTTGATCAAAGCGTAAAAGCCCATGCCCTTCACACTGGGCCGCGAGCCGATTTCTCCGCCATAAGACCAGCTTAGCGTGCGGTTGAATTTTCCATCGATACCGGCACGGAATCCAATCGAGTTGGTTTTGATTGCCTTCGTAGAATATTGCTCGCCTTGATAAGTCACGCCATCCAGGCTCAACTGAGGTGCGACGATAAGATCTAAAAACACAGTCATGATACCATCGTCGACGGAATCATCATACTTATCAAAGCTGACGGCGAGATTTCTGATCCAAGTCATCGACCCGCCGACGTACACGTTGGTCGCGTGAATATTGCCGAAGACATTTAAGTCTCTTGTCTGACCAAAATAGGGATAGGTAGAGACCAAGCTTTTTCCGGCGGCGGTTTTCAAGTCGGCGTTAGTAAGGTTTTGTTTCACCATTGCACGGCTTAAGTCGGTGGTGCTGGACCAGGCAATGGCACCCAAGCGCGCACCATAGATCTTTCTCACCTTACAAGGAATGTTGTCGGCCTGTAGCGGTACCATCGAAGACCATCGGTCTCCCTTGAACGTCTTTTTGTACAACACCATTTTCGTCTTTGAGTCCTGGTCAAAATCTTTAATGTGATAGGTGCCGCCAATCTCATAATAGGCAAAAGCCGTCGGTTTGTCGGATACGGCGCCGTTAACACCGGTATAATTGACCTGATCTTTTAAGGAAGCATTCCTGTTGTAATCAAAGAACTCAGCACTATAGGTCTTTCTGAAATTCGCTTTAATGTCAAACTTATCTTTTTGATAATAACTCGCTTCAATTCCAAATCCGGAATTTACATTCGTGGCAAACACCTCACCATAAAGAGGCTGAAAACCGACGAATAGCTTGTTGATGGAGTAGGGCTCATCGTACAATTGCTCAAAAGTCACCGTTGGCTTTTCTTTTTGAGCTTGAGCTGTTACTAGCAATGGAAAAAATAACACTAACCAAAAAAGGACAGACTTCATTGAAGATCTATCCAAGTTGTGTCCGAAAGGAAACTTCATTTCATAGGCGGTTTCAGATGCAAGTTAACTAAAACAATTAACATCAGGTCGTTAGGGCTTATTGACGGTGTCGAGTTTGCCATTCGAAAACGCGACAAAAGGTACGCGTGCGTTATCATGATTGGGTTGCATTTGGTACCCCGCCGTCAGTGCGCCAGGTATTCCTTCCTGCTCCATCCCTTTCTGGAAATGAACTCCGTACTTTTTGAACGCTCGTCCCATCACCATCATGAACTCGTAGCCTTTTTGCGAATAGACCCCCGGAAGGTTGCCATGTCGCTGAAGAAATTTTTTCCGGAAATCGAGGTAGCCTTTACTCGAGACGGACGAAAAATTGGGGGCCGCAAAGGCGATCTTGATTTTTTCAAATTTGCCGAGATCCACCGAGTTGTCTTCCAGCCAATTTTCTTGACCAACCACAAGCACAGAGTCGCCACGCGTTTCAATGCTATTGATCACTTTCGTGTAAATCAGCGGGTCATCAGACGCCACGAATACGCTTCCGATACTATCCAACTTCAGCTTAAACTGTTTGGGGTTTTTCCACTCGTCATATTCGGTTGCTGTCGCCAAGCGATCAAGAATGTCGCCCGATGTTTCCGCCCTGACTTCCTGGACATAGGCGATTTTCACCCCTCGGTCTATCGCAGACTTGATATACCCATAGGCCATCGCAGAATCTTTGGGGCTGTCTCCGTAAAACACAAATGAATTCTTGTTGGAAACTTTGGTGGCCACCAATTCAGCCGATTTTTCTCCGATGGTCTTATGACATGGTTGATACAACAACGCCCAAGGGTTTTGCCCCACCAAGTCGATATTATATGAAAGTGGATTGACGATTAGGTTGATCTTGTTCGTTTGCGAAAACTCTTGAACCATTTTTGCGTCTTCAGGAAAAAGCGGGCCTACAATCAAGTCGGCCGACTTTAGCTCTTCTGCTTTCAACAGGTTTTTTACAACTTCGAGATCGTGATCCGTATCATAAGCCAATAACTCCAGGCGCACTCCTTCGCCGACAAGAGAATCGGCCGCTTGCTTCATCCCCTCATACATGTCAAGTACGAACTGGCTCCTTTTAACTGTAGGGCTTGGATCGAGTGAACTCGAGCGGAATGGGAGTAACAAAGCCACGCGATAGATGTCCTTGAAAATAGGAGCTGCTCTATCTGTGCTGATAAAATCTTTTTTCTTCCACATCCATTGTTTCATGAGGGAATCAAGCATGAGTGTATCCTTTGGGTTTATCTGCTTGCCCAAGCCAAACGACAGTGCCCGCACTACTTCGCTGTCTATCGGATACTCTTCCGACAGCATCTTCAATGTTTCGAGGTCCTCTATTTTTAACAAGGCTTCGCGTTTCATCACATCCATGTTGTGTGCCATGGAACTGTTTTTGATTTCCTTCGAAAGCTTCAATGCATGAAAATATTCGCGCTGGTCTAGGTAAATTTTGAACAACCAATAATTCACTTCCTCCATTTCCTGCCAGTCTGGATAAATGGTTTTGATTTGCAAAAACATTTCCTTGGCCACCGTGTAAAATCCGAGTCGCTGGGCTGAAAGAGCGTAATAAAAACTGGCGTACTCAGGGTATGGATTTTCTTTATCATAAATGGTAAGCGGTCGGAATGCCTCCATCGAGGCGCTGTAATTCTCTTGTTCAAAGAGCTCTTTCGCTTGCTTGAACTGTTTCTTGAAATCTTGAGCAAATGTTGTGCTACCTATTAATAGACAAGCCAGAATAAGTCCATACTCCATAGTCCATAGTCTATGGTATATTGATTTTAAGCTATCGACTATTGACCGTTGACCGTTGACTACTTTCATTCCCATTCGATCGTTGCTGGAGGTTTAGAACTGATGTCGTATACGACCCGATTTATTCCTTTCACTCTATTAATAATGTCTGAGGAAACTTCACTTAGAAATTCGTGAGGCAAATGCGACCAATCAGCAGTCATGCCATCTACACTGACTACTGCTCTCAAAGCAACTACCTGCTCGTAGGTTCTTTCGTCGCCCATCACACCCACGGATTGAATTGGCAACAGTATAGCACCTGCCTGCCATACTTTCTCGTACAGATTGTGCTTTCGCAGAGCCGAAATATAAATATGGTCAGCCTCCTGCAAAATTTTCACTTTGCCCGCCGTGATGTCACCCAATATCCTAATCCCCAACCCAGGACCAGGAAATGGATGCCTCCCGAGAATGGTTGGGTCGATGTGCAATGTCTTGCCCACCAAACGCACTTCGTCTTTAAAAAGTGTATTGAGGGGCTCGATCACCTTCAATTTCATCTTCGCCGGCAGTCCACCCACGTTGTGATGAGATTTGATGGTAGCTGATGGACCTTTGATGGAGACAGATTCTATCACATCAGGAT
>Ga0310811_10004355_pt1 | contig 17794 bp, 15 predicted proteins | sample YCmetagenome_FD_207642 | JGI IMG/M metagenome (GOLD analysis project Ga0310811, IMG submission 207642) | Soil microbial communities from experimental microcosm in Duke University, North Carolina, United States - YC | ecosystem: Engineered > Artificial ecosystem > Soil microcosm > Unclassified ...
CCCAAGTTCGTGCCAACTCCGGAGTTCCACGAGCAGATGGAAAAGCTGGCGCTCGCGATCATGCTGATGCCTTGCGACCATCGCGAGCCCGGCTATCCGGACATGCGCGTGGCCGACCTGCGCGGCGTGTCGGCCAGCCCAGCCGACTAGATGCGCGCCCTCGTCCAACGTATTGGCGCATGGACCGATCGCCATGCGTTCGCATGTCGCGTGGCCGGCCTCGCGGCGGTCGTCGCGTTCACGGCGGTCCTGTCCATCAGCGAAGAGCGACAACGGGCGAGGTTCGAATCCGTCTTCACCCACAGCATGCGAGAGTTGTTCCGCAAGGCGAACTTCTGGCGGATCGACGAAACCTTCCTTCGGAACCGGGAGGAAGCCATGCGGGACATAAGAGCGCGGATGGCAGAGGACAATGAGTGATTATCGGAAGCTCCTGAACGGTGCTCTCGGGCTCAGCGTCGCGTTCAACGCGTCACTTAGCTCCGGTGCCATCGTCACTGCTGCGACCCGAGAAGAGGAAGATGCCGCGAAGGTCGCCGAATGGGAGAGACATCCCGTCGTTACCATCTGCGAGGATCCTGAAGGCCGGCAGTTCATTATCAGCCGCACCGAATCGCCGCCTGATGCGCCGCCCGGTCTTGAGCCGATCACAATCCTCTTCAGGCTCAGCGGCGACACGTGCGGCCAGGCGCCGGCGAATCAATCATCCGATTCTGAGGACGAGTGACATGGGCCTCCTTACGAATGCGCTTGTCTCATTCCTGCGCGCATACCGAAGCTCGCTGATCGTCGCGGCGATCGGTATCGCCGCGCTCGCGTTCATTGCCAACGATGCGCGAAACCAGCGCATGGCCGCAGGCATCGACGATGACTGCGCGCAGGCGCAATTCATGATGCGGATGTTTCCGATGACCCGGTGCTTCTCAATTGAAGATATCGTCAACATGCATCGCGGCGACGGAAGCGGCGTACCCACGCCGAACGACATCCGGCACGCGCGTTCCGCGGAAAAATCAAATCCGGCTCGGAGCGGGGGCAAACAGTGGGCCGCAACCCCGACGGAGCGACCGAGAGGGCCGGATTATGTTTACGGTCTGTTGCAGGGTTGGGACTGGGGCGAAGAGGACAAATCACCGGCCGACGACGAGTGACATCGCGGGCGGCGTCGATCGGCTGAGACAACATAAGGACGCCGCCGTCGCCATCGCCATTGCCGGAATGGCGGCGGTGGTCCTCATGAAACTTCATTGGTCGGCCGATGCGCGCCGGATGCGACCGATGCTCCAGTGTGGCCCGACCGGACCGGCAGCGGCGACCGAACCCGCCGCCGACGGAAACGAGCCCCGCTACACGTTCTACCTGATCAGTGGAGCCACGCCGGAAGAGGCCTGCGAACGGGCCTTGCGCCAGTCGCAAGCTCTGCCGCCCGAGCCCCGCTAGCGCCGCCGCCTTGCCGCCTTCTTCGCCCGCTTCGGCGTCGCGCGCTTCGCCGCCGACGTCCTGGACGAGCGCGCCGGCTGATCGACCTTCGCCGCGAACGCCTGGACTTCGCACAGCAGCTCGGGCTGGGCGAGCCCGGAGATGAACACTTTGGTCGAGGCCGGGCGCGCGTCGCCGAGCGCTTCGCGGCGCGCGCGGTCGTAGCCCGCGTTGTCCTCGCGCCGCACCACGAACGAGAAGTAGTGGACGATGTCGTTCATCGTCATGCCGGCGGATTCGAGCACCGCGCGGACATTGGCCCACGCCAGCGTCGCCTGGGCGTCGATGCCGTCGGGCACGTGGCCGTTCGCGTCGCGACCGACCTGGCCGGCGATGGCGAGATGCCGCGCGCCGGGCGCGGTCTCGATGCCGTGGGAGTAGTTCGTTCCCGGTGCGATGGAGGGCGGGTTGTGGACCCGCCGCACGATCTTCTGCCGTGCGCCCGGCGCTGCCTTCGCTTTACGCGTCGCACGCTTCGCCATCGCACCTCTCCCCACTTGATGCGCGACGCTCAGGACGCATCGCGGTTTACGCCGGCTCCTCGACGTCCTCGCCGGTGCCCTTGAAGCCGGTGATGCGCTGCGCCAGCGCCGCTTCCATGAACGGATCGATGTCGCCGTCGAGCACCGCGCTCGGATTGCCGGTGGTCACGCCGGTGCGCAGGTCCTTCACCATCTGGTAGGGCTGCAGCACGTATGAGCGGATCTGGTGTCCCCAGCCGATGTCGGTCTTGGCGGTCTTGCTCGCCTCGGCCGCCGCCTCGCGCTTCTCGAGCTCGACCTCATAGAGCCGCGCCTTCAGCATCGCCATCGCCATCGCGCGGTTGCGATGCTGCGAGCGGTCGGTCTGGCACGACACGACGATGCCGGTCGGCATGTGGGTGATGCGGATCGCGCTGTCGGTCTTGTTGACGTGCTGGCCGCCGGCGCCCGACGCGCGGTAGGTGTCGACGCGCAGGTCCTTGTCGAGGATCTCGACGGTGATGGTGTCGTCGACCACCGGGTACACCGTCACCGACGAGAACGAGGTGTGGCGCCGCGCCTGCGAATCGAACGGCGAGATGCGAACCAGGCGGTGAACGCCGCCCTCGGTCTTGAGCCAGCCGTACGCGTTCTCACCCTTGACCTTGATGGTCGCCGACTTGATGCCGGCCTCTTCGCCGGCGCTCTCCTCGATCCACTCGACCTTGAATTTGTGCTTCTCGGCCCAGCGCGTGTACATGCGCAGGAGGATCTCGGCCCAGTCCTGGGACTCGGTGCCGCCGGCGCCGGCGTGGACTTCGAGATAGCTGTCGTTGGCATCCGCCTCGCCCGACAGCAGGCACGACATCTGCATCTCGTCGGAGCGCTTCTGGAGGGCCTTCAGGGTCTTGAGGGCGTCGGCGATCAGGCCCTCATCCTTCTCGGCCTCGGCCATCTCGGCGAGCTCGACGGTGTCGTTGAACTCGCGCTCGATCGACTGGACCTGATCGACGAGGGTGCCGAGCTGGGTGCGCTCGCGCATGACCTTCTGGGCGCGCTCGGCGTCCTTCCAGAGGTCCGGGTCTTCGGCGAGTGCGTTGAGCTCGGAGAGCCGCCTTAGTGCCTTATCGAGGTCAAAGATACCTCCTCAGCAGTGCAAGCGACTGCTGGACGGCATCGGCGACGTTCTGTAGCTCGGCGCGCATGGTGGGACTCCCGTGAACACACCGGGATATAGCGGCCGCGGGCGCCCGGCGCAAGGCCGGCGGGGCGCCGGACGGCCGGACGCCGCTTACCGAGCCGCTTACCGATAGGTCAGGGGAAGCACCGATTCGTAGGCGTCGCGGATTACGCCGTAGCAGTCGCACGACACCCGTTCCAGCGCCCGGCGGTTGGTGATCGCGAGCTTGCCGCGGCGGTACTCGATGACGCCGAGCGACTGCAGCTTGCCGGCGACGGTCGAGATGGTCTGGCGGCCGACGCCGAGCATCTGGGCGAGGAATTCCTGGGTCAACGGCACCCGCTCGCTGCTGACGCGGTCGGCCGACATCAGCAGCCATTTCGCCAGGCGCTCCTCGCACGAGTGGGTCGCGTTGCACGCCACCGTCTGCATCGTCTGGGCGAGGAATGCGTGGATGTAATTGTTGATGACGGCGCGCAGCGTCGGGCTGTCCGCCATCGCGCCCTGCAGAGCGCGCGCCGTGATCACCGTGCAGCGCCCCGGCACCTGAACGACGCCGCGGCAGGGCGACGCCTTGTTCTCGACGAACAGCGGATTGCCGACCATCCCCTCGCGGCCGACCGTCGCGGTCTCGATGATCGGACCATCTTCGAACACGGTGACGAGCGAGATGAAGCCGTCGTGCGGAAAGTAGGCGCGGTGAATCGGCCGCCCCTGCTCGAACAGCACCTGATGCTGCAGTAGCATCGTGTCCTCGAAGTGAGGTTCGAGACGCGCGAGGTCTGATTTGCTGAGGGCTGCCAGCAATCGGTTGCTGCTGGAGCCATTGGCGAGGTCTTTGGGCATGGGCGTGGACGGAGTTTTATTCCGCTCCCTGTTGCATCAGCTAATTGCCGCGGACATTCACAAGTAAAAACGTCGCAGCGTCTGCCCGGTTCGCGACTTTGAAGTGTCGTAAACGCGACATAATCCTTTGTCTCGACGCCTCTTCGTCACTGGCCCTCCCGACACTCGCGGAAACGCGCGGTCGGTGATCGCGCGCATCTCCGATTCGTGTCGCTTCGCGAACATAGCGAACGGAATCCCGCGTCATCGCGAACCTCATCGGAGAACGCGATCTGGAGCAGCGCGCTCGCGCACTGCGACTCGTCGCTGCGCCACCACAGCGACGAATCCGGTCGATCGCCCGAGCATGGCTCCGCTGCCGTGCCACGGTCACGGCCTGTGGACGACTCGGACGAGACCTTCTCTGTCAGCCGAGTGACACTTGGCCTTGGCCGCGTCCTCGGGTAACCGTTGGTCTGCGTTGGCAGACGAGTCAGTCCGGAGTCCAATATTGCAAACACATCCCGAGGACCGCGGCCGCCTGCTGCGGAGACTGCTTACCCTCCAGCAGCTCGCCGAGTACGACGAATTCAAGCGGCACCTCGCCACGTGCCGCTCGCCCGACGAGGCCCTCGAACACACGCTGCACACCGCGATCAATGTCGCCGGCGCGCAGTTCGGCAACATCCAGATCCTCGACCTCGCCACGCGGACGCTGACGATCTGCGCCCAGCGCGGGTTCGGGCTCGATTTCCTCGATGCCTTCCGCACCGTGTCGATCGACGACGGGACGGCGTGCGGCCGCGCGCTCCGCGACAATGTCGCGGTGATCGTTCCCGACGTCGAGCACGACCCGACGTTCGCGCCCTATCGCGCCCTCGCCGCCGCGGCCGGGTTCCGCGCCGTCCAGTCGACGCCGATGGTGTCGTCGGACGGCAAGATCGTCGGCGTCATCTCGACCCATTTCCGCGATCCGCACACGCCGGCGCGGCTCGAAATGAGGGTCGTGCGTCTCTACGGCCGGTGTCTCGCCGACGCGATCGTCGGCCGCTATCCCGAAATGGCGGCGCTGCGCGCGACGTCGCTGCGGTCGTTGGCGAAGGGCCCGACGGCCTGACTCACCGCCGCGCGCGCTCGAGCTCGCGGGCGTAATCGGCAAGCCCCTCCTCGAGCGAATACACGGCCGACCACCCGAGGGCGCGCTTCGCCGCCGAGACGTCGAGCGGCTGGCCGCGTTCGATGTCCGCAACGTCGCCCTCGATCTCGACCTTGAGCCGCGGCAGCACCCGCTTCGCGGTCTCGATCAGCGTCGCGAACGGCGTGACCGTGCCGGTGCCGACGTTGAGGAACATCGCGTCGGCGGCCTTCGCGGTCACCGCCGCGTCGACGGCGCGGCCGACATCCTTGGCGTAGATGTATTCGTTGGCGCCGGCCTCGGTGGCGGGAATGCGCGCGGTCTCGCCGGTGAGACCGGCGCTGATGAGCGCCTGCATCTTGGCGCCGCCCGACGACCCGGCCCAGAAATGCCCGACGCCGTAGACGTTGGCGGGCCGGAGCACGACCAGTTCGTAGCCGTGGAGACGGCGGTGCGCCTCGAGGATCATCTCCTTGGCGACCTTGAAGTTGCCGTAGCCTCTGCCCGGCCCGCGCGCGAAATCCTCGCGCACCGGCGCGGTCATGGCGCGGCGCCAGTCGTAGACGCCGAACGTCGAGATGTGGACGAGGCGCGGGATGCCGGCGAACCGCACGGTCTCGGCGGCATTCAGCGTGCCGCGCAGATTGATGTCGAACGCGTTGGCGAGCGACTCCTCGACGCGCTTTCCGATCAAACCGGCGGTGTGGAGCAGCGCCGTGGGGCGCACCTTCTGCGCCAGCGCGAGCATACCCGGCAGGTCGCGCACGTCGCCGCGCTCGAGCCGCCAGCCGCTCGCGCCGAGGCGCATCTTGAGATAGTCGGCGCGCGGCTCGGGATCGACGAACACCACGTCGTCGCCGCGCCCGATCGCGGTTTCGGCAAACGCGGTGCCGACCAGGCCCGCGCCGGTGACGAGAACGGTCATCTGAATCCCCTCGCGTTTCGCTCATGCCCCTCTTTGCAGACATGAAGGAGCCGGCGCCGCGCGCCGTCAAGGAGGAGTGAGGCGGAGAGCGCTAGTACAGCCCGTCGGTGCCAGGGATCGCGCTGAAGCCGCCGCCCATGACGCCCATGCCGGAGCCGCCATCGGAGCCGTCGAGCACGCCCTCGCGCCCCGTGGGCTCGGTGCCGGGCTTGAACGCCTCGAGGATGGTGCCGCGCTCGCCGGCGCGAGCGAGCAGGCCCGTGGTGGCGTTGACGCGCACGAGCCGGATGCCCGGCGGCACGCGGAACGGAACCGCCGGCTTGTTCTTGAGCGCGGTGCCCATGAACTCCTTGAACACCGGCACCGACACCGAGGCGCCGGTCTCGCGCTGGCCGAGGCTGCGCGGGGTGTCGAAGCCGATGAACACGCCGACCGCGAGGTTCGGCGAGAAGCCGATGAACCAGGTGTCGTTCGAGTCGTTGGTCGTGCCGGTCTTGCCGCCGAGCGGAATTCCGAGCTGGCCGATGCTGGCGCCGGTGCCGCGCTGCACCACGCCCTGAAGCATCGACACCATCTGGTAGACGCTGGTGGCGGGGGCGAGCTGCTCGCGGTCGTCGGGCAGCACCGGCACCTCGTTCACGTTCGCCTCGGGACCGCTGCAGGTGTCGCAGGTGCGATCGTCGTGGCGGTAGACGGTCTTGCCCTCGCGATCCTGTATGCGGTCGATGAGCGTCGGAGTGATCTTGCGGCCGCCGTTGACGATCTCGGCGTAGGCGGTCGTCATCCGCAGCAGCGTGGTTTCGCCGGCGCCGAGCGCCATCGAGAGTTGGCGCGGCAGGCGGTCGACGACGCCGAACTTCTCCGCCATCTCGGCGACGCGATCGATGCCGATCTGGTTGGCGACGCGCACCGTCATCATGTTGCGCGACTTCTCGAGGCCGTTGCGCAGCGTCGACGGCCCGTTGTAGCCGCCGCCGTAGTTGCCGGGCTTCCACAGGCCGAGGCCCGGGCCCTGGTCGATCGCGAACGGCGCGTCGAGGATGCGCGACGACGGCGTGAAACCGTTCTCGAGCGCCGCAAGGTAGACGAACGGCTTGAACGACGAGCCGGGCTGGCGATAGGCCTGGGTCGCGCGGTTGTACTGGCTGAGATCGAAGCTCCAGCCGCCGGTCATCGCCAGCACGCGGCCGGTGTGCGGATCGATGGCGACGATCGCGCCGTTGACCTCGGGGATCTGGCGCAGCGCGAACACCCCCTTCTGGTCGGCGACGGGCTCGACCGCGACGACGTCGCCCGCCTTGAACACCTCGCCGGTTTTGGTTGGCTGCGGGCCGACGGTCTGATGCGCCTTGATCGGGCGCGCCCAGCGCATCTGGTCGATGGGAATGACACCGATCGAGCCGTCGGCGAAGCCCACGGTCGCCTTCTGGTCCTCGGCCGCGAGCACCACGGCGGCGCGCCAGGCGCGATCGAGGCCCTTCGCGGCGACGCCGGCCAGACGCTGCGGCCACCCCTCGCCCGGATCGATGCGCGCGATCACGCCGTGCCAGCCGTGGCGGTGGTCGTAAGCGAGCAGGCCGTCGTGCAGCGCCTTGTCGGCGATCGCCTGGAGCTTGGGATCGACGGTGGTGCGGATCGACAAACCGCCGCGATAGAGGCTCTGCTCGCCGAAGCGCGCGGCGACGTCGCGGCGCACTTCCTCGGCGAAGTACTGGGCGTCGGTGACGCGCGTCTCGGACGCTGGACGCATGACGAGCGGCGTCGCGACCGCGGCCTTGGCCTGGGCGCCGTTGATGAAGCCGTCCTCTTCCATGCGGCCGATAACCCAGTCGCGGCGGGCCTTCGCCGCGGCGGCCTGGCGCACCGGGTGATAGTTGCTCGGCGCCTTCGGCAGGCCGCCGAGATACGCCGCCTCGGCGACCGTCAGCTCGTCGAGCGACTTGTTGAAATAGTTGAGGGCCGCGGCGGCGACGCCGTACGAGCCCTGACCGAGATAGATCTCGTTGAGGTAGAGCTCGAGAATGCGGTCCTTCGACAGCACGTGCTCGATGCGGAACGCGAGGATCGCTTCCTTGACCTTGCGGTTGAGCGATACCTCGTTGCCGAGCAGGAAGTTCTTCGCCACCTGCTGGGTGATGGTGGAGGCGCCGACCGGGCGGCGGTTCTCGCCGACGCTCATCAGGTTCTGCACCACGGCGCGGGCGATGCCGGCGAAGTCGACGCCGGGGTGCGAGTAGAAGTTCTTGTCCTCGGCCGAGAGGAACGCGGCGATGACGAGCTTCGGCATCGCGTTGATCGGCACGAAGACGCGGCGCTCCTGCGCGTACTCGGCGATCAAGCTGCCGTCGCCGGCATGGACGCGGCTCATCACCGGCGGTTCGTAGGTCGCGAGCTGGCGGTAGTCGGGCAGGCCGCGGCCGTAATGCCACAGCACGCCGATCGCGCCCCCCACCGCGACGACGACGAGGAGCACGAGCAGGACCAGTGTCCGCACGAGCCAGCGAATCATGGAAGCGTCACAGCCCTAGCGGGCATCCCCGGTTTGAACGAGCGCCATCGCCGGCATTCTCCGCCAACGGCGACGGCGGGCAAAGTGCTCGGACATTATGGCAGGTTTGCGGTTAACGAGACATCACAATGACGGGGAAACCCCTGATTTCACGGGGATTTCAAGAGCGTTTTTCCGCGAAGAAGCGGTCGCACGCCTTGACGATCGCCGCCGCCACGCGCTTGCGCTGCTTGGAATCCCTCAGCGCCTTTTCGTCCTGGAGATTGGAGAGGTAGCCGAGCTCGATCAGCACGCTCGGCACGTCGGGCGCCTTGAGCACGGCGAAGCCGGCGTAGCGGTGGGGATTGATGTTGATCTTCGCCGCGCGGTCGAGCTCATGGACGAGGGACACCGCGAACCGCGCCGAGTAGTTCATCGTCTCGCGCTGGGCGAGGTCGATCAGGATGTTGGCGACCTCGGGATTCTCGTTCGACAGATCGAGCCCGCCGATCAGATCGGCTTTGTTCTCCTTCGCCGCCAGCGCCTCGGCTTCCTTGTCCGACGCGACCTCCGACAGCGTGTACACCGAAGCGCCGCGATGGCCGCGGTCGCCGATCGAATCGGCGTGCAGCGAGATGAAGAGCTCGGCGCCCGCTGCCCGCGCCCGCGCGACGCGCTCGCGCAGGCGGACGAACGTGTCGTCGTCGCGGGTCAGTACCACGCGGTAGCGGCCGCTCGCCTCGAGCGCCGCCTTGAGCTCGCGCGCCATGGCGAGCGTCACCATCTTCTCGTGGGTGCCGCTCGCGCCGATGGTGCCGGGGTCGACGCCGCCGTGGCCCGCGTCGACCGCGACGATGCGGCGGATGTCGGGCCGCTTCGGCGGCGGCGGAACGATTCCGACCTTGGTCGCGGACACCGGCGCCGAGGTCCGCGGCGCCTGCACGGCGACGACTTGCGTCCCCGCCGCCTCGACGTCGATGACAAAGCGGTTGGGCATGTTGGCGTCGGGCGGCACGCTGAACGCCTTGCGCACCAGCCCCGGCGCCGAGAGATCGAGCACCACCCGTACCCGGCCGCGTTCCGGCGCGCCGACGTGAAAGCCGGTCACCAGGCCCATGCCCGTGCCCGAGGGCGGCTTGGCTCCCATCCATCCCGTTGACGGCAGTTCGATGACGACGCGATCGGGGCCGCTCACGGCCGTCGCCTGGGCGCCGACCGGAGGTGCCGTCGTTTCGAGCACGAAGCGGGTAACCGGACCGTTCTGCCCAAGGCGCGCGCCGACGATGCCGACCGCCCCGTCCGCCACGGCCGGGCCCGCGAAAACCAGCAGAACGAAGAGGAAAAAGGCTGCGAGCACGCCGAAGCGGGCGAGCCCTGTCTCCCGTGCGGCGGCGGCCCCCTGTGCGCCGGCCGTTCTCTGTCCGCGCAAACACCACATTTACTTGGGGTCCCCAAAATCGAGAGGCCCAAAATATGCCGGTCCTGACTGTGTTTCAACGCCGGCGGCATCAGCCAAGCCTGGCTTAAGTCGCGAATTACAACGATTTACAATTGTGGAAAACCGCCACGGGCATTAGGGTGCGTGTTGCCTCGGTCGGCCGAAGAGCCGCTTTTAGCGGCTGTTCGGCGGCGCAGCACGCATCGCGCCCGGGCCCGAAATCGGGCCGCGTAATTGGCGCGGGATCGTCCGCAGCAGCAACTGTGGAATTGCGACGGTCCAGGGCCGTACGTGGTGCGCTCAGACGGAAACGAGGCTGACTGAACCTGGGGCCGACACCTAGGCGCGGCCGTGATGCCGCCGCCGCGGACCCGCGGGAAAGATACCTTGATCGCCGCCACGAGCTGGCGATCCGGCGCGTCTGATCCGCCGTCGTCCCCGCAGATTGAGAAGTGGGTCGCCGTTCTTTCCGGGGCACCGGAACGGATCGGCGCTGCTTCCGAGAAGAAGGAGACATGGTAAAGCGCATGCTGGTGGATGCCACCCACCCCGAGGAAACGCGGGTGGTCATCCTCAACGGGACACGTCTGGAAGAGTTCGATTTCGAGACGTCGACCAAGAAGCAACTCAAGGGCAACATCTATCTGGCAAAAGTGACGCGCGTGGAGCCTTCGCTCCAGGCAGCGTTCGTGGAATTCGGCGGCAACCGCCACGGGTTCCTGGCCTTCAGCGAAATCCACCCCGACTACTATCAGATCCCGGTCGCCGACCGGATGGCGCTCCTCGCCGAGCAGGAGCACGACCTCAAGCAGACCGCCGAAGTCGAGGACGCCGCGGCCGAGGCGGCTGCGGTCGAGCCCGCCGCGGACCTCCCGCCGGAGCAGCCCTGGCAGCCCGAGACCCTCACTCCGGAAACGCCGACCTCCGACACGCTGGCCGCCGAGCCGGCCCATCCCGATGAGGGCGCCGAAGCCGTGCACGCGCCGGACGCCCTGTCCGACGCCCCCTCCGCCGATCCCGGCTTCGCCGCCGACGCGCAGCTCCACGGCGAGCGCCAGCCCTTCGACACCGATCCCTATCCGCCGCACGACGCGCCGCCGGCCGAAGGCGACGCGCCCGCGCAGGCCGAGACCGCCGACGCGGCGCTCGCCCCCTCGGAGCCACCCGATCTCGCGGCGCCGACCGGCGAAGCCCCGGCCGCGCGCGCGCCGACCCACTACGAGGAAGTCGGCGGCGACGATCAGGAAGACACCCAGGAGGCGATGGCCGCGCGGCGCAAGGCGCGTTCGCATCGTCACCGCTACAAGATCCAGGAAGTCATCAAGCGCCGGCAGATCCTGCTGGTCCAGGTCGTCAAGGAAGAGCGCGGCACCAAGGGTGCGGCGCTCACCACGTATCTCTCGCTCGCCGGCCGCTACTGCGTGCTGATGCCGAACACCTCGCGCGGCGGCGGCGTGTCGCGCCGCATCCCGAGCGCCGGCGATCGCAAGCGGCTCAAGGAGTGCATGGACGAGATGGAGGTGCCGGAAGGCATGGCCGTCATCCTGCGCACCGCCGCGCTCGAGCGCTCCAAGGCCGAGATAAAACGCGACTTCGAATATCTGCTGCGACAGTGGGACAACGTCCGCGAGCTGACGCTGCAGTCGGTCGCGCCGGCGCTCGTCTATGAAGAAGCGAGCCTGATCAAGCGCGCGATCCGAGACCTCTACCTCAAGGACATCGACGAGGTGCTGGTCGAGGGCGACGACGGCTACCGCATGGCCAAGGAGTTCATGCGGGTGCTGATGCCGAGCCATGCCAAGAAGGTTCAGCAGTACAGCGATCCGGAGATCCCCCTCTACCACCGCTACCAGGTCGAGCCGCAGCTCGACGCGATGCACTCGCCGACGGTGAACCTCAAGTCGGGCGGCTACATCGTCATCAACCCGACCGAGGCGCTGGTCGCCATCGACGTCAACTCGGGCCGCGCCACGCGCGAGCGCAACATCGAGGAGACGGCCTACAAGACCAACCTCGAAGCGGCCGAGGAAGTCGCACGCCAGCTCCGGTTGCGCGATCTCGGCGGCCTGATCGTCATCGACTTCATCGACATGGAGGATCAGCGCAACGTCCACACGGTCGAGAAGCGTCTCAAGGAGGCGATGAAGGCCGATCGCGCGCGCATCCAGATCGGGCGCATCAGCCCGTTCGGCCTCCTTGAGCTGTCGCGCCAGCGCCTGCGCCCGAGCCTTCTCGAGGCTTCGGCCGAGCGCTGCCCGTACTGCGCGGGCTCCGGCATGATCCGCTCGACCGAATCGACGGCGCTGCACGTGCTGCGCAGTGTCGAGGAGGAAGGCATCCGCCATCGCACCGCCGAGGTCGCGCTGACGCTGCCGCCCACCGTCGCGCTCTACATCCTCAACCAGAAGCGCGCGCGCCTGAACGAGATCGAGCAGCGCTACCACTTCACCGTTCGCGTCACCATCGACGACGCGCTGATCCCGCCGGCGTTCAAGCTCGAGCGCCTGCGCGCCCGCGAGCTGCCGCCTCCGGGCACCGAGCGTCCGGCGCCGATCGCGGCCGGCGCGGTCGATATCCCGACTCCGGTCGAGATCGAGGAAGGCATCGACGCCGTCGTCGAGCCGGTGGAGGTCGAAGAAGAAACCGTCGTCGACAACGTCGAGACGGTGCGCGAGGACAGCGATCACGAAGATGGCCGCGGCCGTCGTCGCGGTCGTCGTCGCGGTCGTCGCGGCGGGCGCGAGGAACAGGGCGAACGCGGCGAGCGCGGTCCGCGTGAGGATCGCGGTCAGCGCGAGCAGCGCGCCGATCGCAGCGAACGTGGTGAACGCGGGGAGCGCGGCGAGCGTGGCCCCCGCGAGGATCGTGGCCCGCGCGAGGAGCGCGGCGAGCGTGGTCCCCGCGAGGATCGCGGCTCGCGCGAGGAGCGCGGCGAGGGTCAGCGCGAGCAGCGTCCGTTCCCGCCACGTGAGCGGTTCGGCCTGACGCCGGCCGACGTCGGCGCCATGCTCGACGGCCGCCCGGTGTCGTCGCTCGACGAGGAAGACGAAGGACTGCAGCCCGGCAACGGCGAGCCGACCGGCGAACATCACCCGGCCGAAGGCCACGGTCCCGAAGAGCTGGGCCCCGACGGACAGCCGCGCCGCCGGCGTCGCCGCGGGCGTCGCGGCGGCCGCCGCCGCCGCCGTCACTGGGAGGAAGGCCAGGAAGGTCAGGAAGGCCAGGAAGGGCAAGGCACGCCCGCCGGAGAAGGCGAGCAGCCGCCCTTCGCCAACGCCCATGAGCCGGGGCACCACGAGGCCCCTCACGCGCACGAGGCCCGTCATGAGGAGAGCCGTCACGAGGACGGCCACGGCCACGAGCATCGCGCGCCGGAGCCTCGCCCCGAGCGTGCGGCGCGCGAGCCGCGTCAGGAAAATCCCGCGCCCGAGCCCAAGTCGGCCGAGCCGGAGTCTCCGGCCGGTCCGCCGCGCAAGGGCTGGTGGCAGCGCTTCACGTCGTAGCGCCGCGCCGAACGACTGCCAAACCGTTGAAAGAGAAACGCCCGGGCTGAGCCCGGGCGTTTTTTTCGGCTACTGCATCATTGCCAGGCCGAAGCCCTTGGGATCGGGCTTGGCGATGCAGGACGCTTCCGACGTCCGTCCGGTCATCGGATCCATGCCCGTCGGGCAGTAGATCAGATTGACGAGGCCGGTCTGATCGGCACGCGGATCGGTGAACGCGACGTCGGGCGGTTCGCCGAGCGCGAACACGCCGAGCGCCGTCGAGAGCATGCTGCGGGTCCCGGCGACGCCGCCCGATCCCGCGAACGCGCCGAACGGGCGCGGAACGTTCGGATTGACCGCGAGCATCGGCGCCACCGCGCCGGCGCGACCGGCCGGATCGCGTGACGCCAGCACGATGCCGGTTCCGCGCGCGATCTTTCCCGCGCCGAAGTAGCGATTCATCGTCACCACGCACGACACCATGTCGCCGTCGCGATCGGCGACGACGAACGAGGTATCGCCCGCCGGGCTCTCGGCGGCGCCGGGCACCGCCTGCGCGACCGCGGCCGTGCGCGCGCTCGGCGCGGCGCCCGGATAGGCGCCCTCGGTGCCGAGCTTGGTCCACGCACTCGCCGCCGCGGCACCGCCGTCGGTCGGCGCGAAATACATCGCGTAGAGGCCGAACGGCGCCGTTGCCGGCGTGCGCCACGCCGGCGTGTAATCGCGCATCGCCACGGCGTCGATCGGCTCGCCCGCATCGGCGGCCGCGGCCTGGAACGTACGCGCGAACGGCCCGGTATAGAGCTCCTGCGGCGAGCGGCGGATCAGCGAGAGCGTCGCCGCGAGCTCCGGCTGGGACATCAGGCTGCCCTCGTCCGGCGTCGAGCCCGACGGCCCCGCGAACACCGCGCGCAGTCCGGCGTCGCCGTTGATGATGGTCCGCGCCGCCGCCAGATCGCGCGCGGTCGCGCGCGAGATCGCGGTATCGAAGCGGGCGATGCGCTCGGCCGCGCCGACGAGGACTTCCCAGCGAAGCTTGCCGTACTTGGCCTGGAGCGCCAGCATGCCGCGCGTATTGCCGGGGATGGCCCCGCGCCCGGGCGTGATCGGCGGCAAGAAGTCGAGGCCCTCGGTCTGCTTGGTCCGCCAGCTGTAGACCACGCACGCCCCGCCCCCGCCAAGCCCGGCCTGGCCGGGCTTGGTGACGGCGAGGGTGAAATAGAGAGCGACCGCGGCGTCGGCGGCGGTGCCGCCCGCCGACAGCACGTCGCGAGCCACCAGCGCCGCGCGCGGCTCGTCCGCCACCGCTCCGCCGAGGAAGCCGGTGACGAAGCCCGGGGTGCCTTCTTTTGGCCCCGAATCGGAGCTACAGGCCGTGAGAATCGAGGCGCACACCCCGACGGCGGCGACGGCGACCGCCGTGAATCCCGACGATTGACGGGACTCGGGGCCGTACCTACGTTGACTGCCGACCCGACGGCGGCCCCCAAATCCCAAGATGCACCGCAAGGCGGAACGCGGAGCGCGAAGCGTGCCGAAATTCATCAGATACCTGGTCTGTTGCGTGGTTGCGGCGGCAGTGACGTTCGTTCCCTGCAGCCCGGTGCAAGCCGCAGGGCGGCGGATGATCCGCGACGCCGAGGTGGAAAATATCATCCGTACCTATGCGACGCCAGTTTTCGAAGCGGCCGGCCTGAACGCCAAGGACGTCGACATTTACCTGATCGACGACCCGGTTCTTAACTCGTTCGTCGCCGGCGGCATGAACATCTTCGTCCACACCGGCCTGATCATTAAGTCGAAGACGCCGAACCAGCTCATCGGCGTGCTCGCCCACGAGACCGGCCACATCGCCGACGGCCATATCGCGCGCTTCACCGCGCACATGGAAGACCTGTCGAAAGCGGCGCTGATCGCAGCGATCCTGGGCACCGCCGGGGCGGTCGCGGGCGGCGGCAACGCGGCCATGGGCGGCGTCCTCGGCTCCCAGGCGGCCGCGCAGAACGCCCTCATGAGCTACAGCCGCACCCAGGAGTCGGCGGCCGACCAGGCGGCGCTGTCGTTCCTCGACCGGGCGCATGAGTCCGCCCGGGGCCTGTCGGAGTTCTTCCACTACCTCGAGGGCGAGGAGCTGCTGTCGAGCACACGCCAGGACGAGTACCTGCGGACCCACCCCCTGACCCAGGACCGTATCCAGGCGGTCGACGCGCACGTCGCCCGCTCGCCCTACTCCAACGTCAAGGACTCGCCGGAGCTGATGGACCTGCACCAGCGCATGGTCGCCAAGCTCTTCGCGTTCCTCAACGCGCCGTCGACGACGCTGGTCAAGTACCCGGAGTCCGACAAATCGATCTACGCGCGCTATGCGCGCGCCATCGCCTACTACAAGATTCCCGACCTCGCGCACGCGTTGCCGCTGATCGACGGCCTGATCGCCGACGAGCCGAACAATCCCTACTTCTACGAGCTCAAGGGGCAGATGCTGTTCGAGAACGCGCGCAGCGCCGAAGCGGTGGCGCCGTACCAGAAGGCGGTCAGTCTCCTGCCGGACGCGCCGCTGCTGCGCATCGAGCTCGCCCAGGTGCTGCTCGAGCGCAACGACCCCAAGCTGGTGAAGCCGGCGATCGACAACCTGCAGATGGCGACGCGTCGCGAAACGACCAATGCTTTCGCCTGGGATCAGCTCGCGATCGGCTACGGGCGCGACGGACAGTACGGCATGAGCGCGCTGGCGTCCGCCGAGGCATCGATGGCGCGCAACGACAAGCGGGGTGCGCGCACCTACGTCGCGCGCGCCGAGAAGGATCTGCCGCGCGGGTCGCCCGGCTGGCTCCGCGCCCAGGACATCAAGGACGCGGCGCGACCGACGCGCGACGAGCGCTAGCGCTCAGACGGCGCCTTAAATGGCGTCCGGCTGGCGCTCGGGCCGGGCGCGGTCGAAGGCGTCGAGCTTCTGGCAGGCGGCGTGGATCCGCATCACCGTCGGATAGGCGTCGAGCGGACAGTTGAACCGCTGGGCGTTGAAGATCTGCGGCACGAGGCAGATGTCGGCGAGCGTCGGCGTGTCACCGTGGCAGTAGACGCCGGTGTCGGGATTCCCCGCAAGCAGCGCCTCGACCGCCTCGAGCCCGAGCTTCACCCAGTGGCGGTACCACTCGTTGGTGGCGTCCTCCGGGACCTTCAGCGGCCCCTTGAGGTAGTTGAGGACGCGGAGATTGTTGATCGGGTGGATGTCGCACGAGACGACCTGCGCCAGCGCCCGCACCCGCGCCCGCCCCGCCGGATCGCGCGGCATGATCGGCGGCTCGGGCCGCGTCTCGTCGAGGTATTCGAGGATCGCCATCGACTGCGTCAGCACGTGGCCATCGACCTCGAGGGTCGGCACCAGACGCTGCGGGTTCTTCTTCACGTAGTCCGGCAGGTGCTGCTCGCCGCCGCCCTTCGACAGGTGCACCGGGATGTATTCGACGTCGAGTCCCTTGAGATTCGTGCCGATGCGCAGGCGGTAGCTCGCGGACGAGCGGAAGAACCCATAGTGGCGCATGGTGTCTTGTCCTTGGTGACGCGAGGGAGCGCTAGATGAGGCCGGCGAGCGGCGACGACGGATCGGCGTAACGCTTCTTCGGCATGCGGCCGGCGAGATAGGCGAGACGCCCGGCTTCGATCGCGAGCTTCATCGCGCGGGCCATCCGGATCGGGTTCTTGGCCTCGGCGATCGCGGTGTTCATCAGCACGCCGTCGCAGCCGAGCTCCATGGCGATCGCTGCGTCGGACGCGGTGCCGACGCCGGCGTCGACGAGCACCGGCACACGCGCCGCCTCGATGATCAGCCGGATGTGGACCGGATTCTGAACGCCGAGGCCGGAGCCGATCGGCGCCGCCAGCGGCATGATCGCGACGCAGCCCATTTCCTCGAGGCGCTTCGCCTGAATCGGATCGTCGGAGCAGTACACCATCACCTTGAAGCCGTCGCGGATCAGCGCCTCGGCCGCCTTCAACGTCTCCGGCATGTTGGGATAGAGCGTCTTCTGGTCGCCGAGCACCTCGAGCTTCACGAGGTCCCAGCCGCCCGCCTCGCGCGCGAGCCGCAGCGTGCGCACCGCATCGTCGGCGGTGTAGCAGCCGGCGGTGTTGGGGAGATACGTGTAGCGCTTGGGGCTCACGTAATCGATCAGCATCGGCTGATTCGGGTTGCTGACGTTGATGCGCCGCACCGCGACGGTGACGATCTCGGCGCCCGACGCCTCGATGGCGCGCGCCGTCTCCTCGAAATCCCGGTACTTGCCGGTGCCGACCAGGAGTCGCGAACGGTAGGTCTTGCCGGCGATGGTCCAGGTGTCCTCCGCCACGTCCAAGGGGGCGACATCGGCATGGCCGC
>Ga0310811_10004356_pt1 | contig 17794 bp, 19 predicted proteins | sample YCmetagenome_FD_207642 | JGI IMG/M metagenome (GOLD analysis project Ga0310811, IMG submission 207642) | Soil microbial communities from experimental microcosm in Duke University, North Carolina, United States - YC | ecosystem: Engineered > Artificial ecosystem > Soil microcosm > Unclassified ...
ATCGAAGCCCGGAGAGCGATTCTCCACCAAGAGGCCGGATACATTTACGCAGACTCGTTGCTTCGCTCAAACTTCAAACCTCTTGCAGCTAGGCGGCGGGCCATACATCATCACCAATCACGGCGCGTCATCATTCTGACAGTCAGCTATTCTGTAGACGGAGCGGAGGCGTGGTGACCGCAGTTAAAGAAAATGCTGATGAGCTAGTGGACGTATTTGTTTCGTATCTGAATGGAGCCGCCGAAAAGGTGAGCCGCCTCAAACTCAAGCACGGTTCTGCCGACGGACTCGGGACATCTGAAGCGCTTGAGTTCCTGGTGATAGGAATTCATGGAAAATGGGCTCTCTGGCGGGCATTGGCGGAGGTTGCGTCACTCGACAGGCGTTTGCAGGGCGTTGATTTCGGTGAGCTCGCTGCCCGGGCTGAGAACCAACACCAAAAGGTAGAAGAGCGCGGCTAGGTTGTGCTCAGTCCGTATTCCGAAATGGCGACGGCGGTGGAGACCCTGCACTGCATACGAAGAGGCGAGATGGTTGAGAACGAGCTGATCATTCGACACTCCCTCGGCAGGACGGTAGCTCAGCGGCCGCCCAAGTAGCTCTTTGCTTGCCAACTTTTGGAGAAGGTCTTGCATCACAATGCTGTTATAACGCTTTAGGTAGTCGGCGGAAATGAAAGGGGCCCAGAAAGCGTCGTTGTCGATCTGCCGGTTCTGTCGTTCATCCGTCATATTCTCACTAAGTATCCAAGTCTGCACTATCGTCCTACCCGGCGCCTTCGCTCAAACCGGTTCAATGCAGCAGCCTACGGTCGAGCGAAACTATCAGCCTCGTCCCTATCAGGGCCAACTCGAAGGCGATGATGGGCAGTGGATTCGTCCGGCAAAAGATTACGCGAGCACCCGTTACAGCTCGCTCGATCAAATCAACGCCAAAAATGCGAAGGACCTGAAGCTCTCCTTCACATTTTCCACCGGCATGAGTCATGGACACGAGGCTGCACCTTTGGTCGTGAACAACACGATGTACATCGTGACACCGTTTCCGAACAATCTGTACGCTCTTGACCTTAGCAAGCCGGGCGCTCCGATGAAATGGGTATATGAGCCGCTGCCGACTCCCGCGTCACAGGGAGTGGCATGCTGTGATGTGGTGAATCGAGGCGCTGCCTATGACGATGGCAAAATTTATTACAACAGTCTCGACAATCAGACCGTTGCGGTAGACGCCAACACGGGGAAAGAAGTATGGAAAACGCGCGTTGGAGACATCAACAAGGGCGAGAGCATGACCATGGCTCCCCTTGTGGTCAAAGGGAAAGTCCTGGTGGGAAACAGTGGCGGCGAATTCGGAGTTCGGGGTTGGCTCACGGCGCTCGATGGTAAAACAGGGAAAATCGTATGGCGAGCCTACACGGCAGGCCCCGACAAAGATGTGCTCATCGGTCCTCGCTTCAAACCGTTCTACCCACAGGATCGAGGCCAGGACCTTGGGGTGAAGAGCTGGCCACCGGACGCATGGAAAATTGGCGGCGGCGGGGTGTGGGGATGGATTTCATATGATTCCAAACTAAATCTCATCTATTACGGCACCGCAAACCCGGGACCATGGGATGCGGAAGCTCGTCCGGGCGACAACAAGTTTACGTCCGGAATCTTCGCGCGTGATCCGGACACGGGTGAAGCTGTGTGGTTCTATCAGTTCAGTCCCCACGATCTTTACGACTATGACGCCGTGAACGAAAACCTGCTGCTCGATCTCCCTATCCACGGACAAACCCGGAAAGTTTTGGTTCATCCCGATCGAAACGGCTATGTGTACGTCATGGACCGCACCACCGGAGAAGTCTTGTCAGCCAGCGTCTTCGCACCGATTACCACAAGCCGCGGCGTTGATCTCAAGACCGGTCAGCTCCAGTACGTTGAAGAGAAGAAGCCAATCACAGGAAAAGTAGTAAGGGGTTTGTGCCCTACAGCGCCCGGTGCCAAGGACTGGCAGCCTTCAGCGTTCTCCCCTCGTACAGGATTGATGTACATCCCCCACAATCATCTATGCATGGATGAGGAGGATCTCACCCCAAACTATATCGCCGGTACTCCCTACGTGGGAGCGAATGTACGCATGTACGACGCTCCCGGAGGGTACGGGGGAGAATTCACGGCCTGGGACCCGGTCGAGGGGAAAGTCGTATGGACGATTCCTGATCATTTCCCAGTCTGGAGCGGAGCACTCGCGACTGCAGGAGACGTCGTCTTCTACGGAACGTTGGATGGATGGTTCAAAGCCGTTGACGCCAATAGCGGATCGCTATTGTGGCAATTCAAAACTGGCTCCGGAATTATTGGCCAGCCCGTTACGTACAAGGGTCCAGACGGCAAGCAATATGTTGCTATCTTGTCCGGCGTTGGCGGTTGGGCGGGAGCGATCGTAGCGGGGGGTTTGGACGCTCGCGATGAATCTGCGGCCCTCGGCTTCGCCGGGGCCATGAAAGACCTTCCGCATTACACGAACAAAGGGGGAATGCTCTATGTATTCGCCCTACCTTAAGTTCTTGGTCGGTTTCCTGTTGATCGCTTCTGGATTGGCAGCGACTGCTCAAACTCGTGAATTGCGCGTATGCGCCGATCCCTACAACATGCCATTTTCCAGTCGGGATCAGACCGGCTTCGAGAATCGCATCGCCGCACTTGTGGCACGCGATCTGGGTGCACGCCTTACCTTCATCTGGCAAAGAATGGGCCGGGGCTTCGTCCGGGAGTACCTCGATCAGGCACAGTGTGATTTTGTAGTAGGCATCCCCACCAACTATCGGTCTGTTCTCACTACAAGCCCGTACTACAGGTCCACATATGTGTTCGTCTCTAGGCGAGCGCAACCTGTTCCGTCACTCGATTCTCCCGCACTGAATGGCTTAAAGATAGGAGTACAGGTGCTGGATGAGCAATACACACCGCCGGGAGAAGCACTTGCTCGGCGGGGTTTGCAAGCCGCGATTGTTGGCTTCGACACGCTCGGAGACGATGCAGACTCGATCGTCCGGGCGGTAGCTGATAAGAAGGTCGACCTTGCCGTTGTGTGGGGACCTCTTGCGGGGTACTTCGCCCGAAGAGTCGGCCCCGACCTCAGAATTACTCCTGTTGAACCTGAAGTCGACCCACCTGGCCTGCCCTTCACCTTTGCAATCTCAATGGGGGTGCGAAAGAGCAATCTTCCCTTGCGAGATCAGCTGGAGAAGATTCTTGTGGATCGGCGATCCGACATCCGCGACATCCTTGATGAATATGGAGTTCCTCAGTTGCCAATCGCCTCGCTCGTAAACGCGCAAGGAGCTGCGCGGTGATGCGCCGATATCTGCAACTCGTGATTTTGATTGGAGCAATGGCGGTGATCGGCTCGTGCAGTCGCGAAGATCGGATTTTGCGTCAACCTCCTTCCGCAAATGACACGCTCAACACCATACAGATTAGTGGTCTCAACCCAGGAGCAAACCTAGTTCCAACGCCACGCAGTTCCAACATGTATCAGGAGAGCGCCTACGCAGTTGCCGAAGGCCAGAAACTTTACGAGGCATATAACTGCGTGGGTTGCCACGCACATGGCGGCGGTGGGATCGGGCCTCCGCTGATGGACCGCAACTGGATCTATGGCAGCGAACCGGGAAATGTCTTTGCGACGATCATGCAAGGAAGACCGAACGGCATGCCTTCCTTCCGAAACCGCATTCCCGAATACCAAGCCTGGGAAATCGCTGCCTATGTCCGATCGATGGCTGGCCTGCTGCCTAAGGGCGTTTCCCCCAACCGCACCGACCAGATGAATATAAAGCCGGCAGAGTCCTCCACTCCGGAGCAAACTCCAACCGGAATCACTGGAGTTCCGGAGCAACCCAAATGAACGCGGCAACAAGTCTGACTGCGGCCCATTTGCTGGCTCAGGCTATGCCACTTGATCCGGGTCGCCATCACGTATTGCACGCCGGCGCTCCGCAGGCCGGCCACATTGAATGGCTGTATTGGGTCATTTTCTGGATTCTCTTCGTGGTTTTTGTTCTCACGATTGCTGCGTTCCTGAAGGCCAGCGCGAAGACACATGTTGAAGCTAGCCATCCGCTTCCCATCCTTGAGAAAGATGAAAAAGCAGATCATCGAGCGGGGTGGGGAGTTGGAGCTGCCCTCGGGATCACTGTGATCACGTTGTTCGTCATTCTCGTGCTGAGCGTGATCACCGGCAAGCGTGTCGAAGGACTGACATCCAAAAATCCAGTCACCATCCAAATCACCGGCCATCAGTGGTGGTGGGAGATTACCTATCCCAACCCACAGGCAGACCAGACGGTGACCACCGCCAACGAGATTCACGTTCCTGTGGGAACGCCGGTCGTTGTTCTGACGAATTCGAAGGACGTAATCCATAGCTTCTGGGCGCCAAATATTACCGGCAAACGTGACTTGCTGCCGGGATACTCTTCAGCTTTCTGGTTCGAGATCGATAAGGCGGGAACTTATCACGGACAGTGCGCCGAGTTCTGCGGCTTGCAGCATGCGCACATGGGATTTTCGATCATCGCGGAATCCGCTAACGATTTTCAGACATGGCAGCAACAACAACTGAAGACGGCTGCCGAACCGTCGACCTCGGCAGCGATTCATGGGCGTGAAGTTTTTCTAACTCATGCCTGCTTGATGTGCCATACGATTCGCGGCACCGACGCCGGTTCCCGAGTCGGTCCCGATCTCACCCATGTGGCCAGCCGCAATATGATTGCGGCCGAGACGCTGCCCAATACGACGGGCGCCCTGGCCGGGTGGGTCGTCGATCCACAACGCATTAAGCCGGGGACTCAAATGTCACCGAATCCACTTGCCCCAGATGATCTTCAGGCAGTGGTCGCGTACCTACAGTCCCTTCACTGAGGAACAGAGACTTGGCAGTTGCAGAACCCATTCTCGGGAATGATCAAGACACGGGGCAGTCGGAACTCGCGCACCGACTCGCTCGCACGTGGTGTCAACCTAAGGGTCTCTGGGGATGGTTTTGCAATACCCATCACACCGATATCGGTATCCGTTTCATGGTGACCGCCTTCCTCTTCTTCCTATTGGGAGGCGTGTTGGCCGCGGCGATCCGGCTCCAACTGATCCGGCCAGAGAACTCCCTGATGGGTCCTGATGTTTATAACCAGATCTTCACAATGCACGGCAGCACGATGATCTTCTTATTTGCCGTGCCCATGATGTTCCAGGGATTTGGTGTGTACATCGTTCCATTGATGTGCGGAGCTCGCAACATTGCCTTTCCCCGCCTGAATGCCTTCAGCTACTACCTTTATGTAGGAGGCGCTCTCGTCTTGTGGGGCGGTCTCCTCACAAATACCGGTCCCGATGTTGGTTGGTTCGCGTATGTACCACTCTCTGGACCTGCGTATTCCCCCGGACATCGCGCCGATATCTGGTCCCAGATGATCACCTTCACTGAGGTCTCGGCCCTCGGTGTCGCCATTTGCCTGGCAACGACAATCTTGCGACACCGAGCTCCCGGAATGACGCTCAATCGCATGCCCATCCTGCTCTGGGAGAAGCTGGTGATCTCTCTAGCTGTCATATTTGCGATGCCTGCAGTGATGGTAGCGAGCGGTCTGCTGCTGCTCGACCGATTGGTGGGCACGCACTTTTTCAATCCCGCGGAAGGCGGCGACGTTCTTTTGTACCAGCACTTGTTCTGGTTCTTCGGCCACCCCGAGGTCTACATCATCTTTCTTCCGGGAGCTGCCATTGTTTCGACTCTGGTGGAGTGCTTCTCGCGACGTCGCATCTTCGGATACACGCCGATTGTGGTCTCTGTCGTAGCCACGGGATTTATCGGGTTCAGCGTGTGGGTCCACCACATGTTTGCAACGGGCTTGCCTCAGTTGAGCGAAAGCTTCTTCACCGCCGCGAGCTTAATGATTGTGATTCCCACCGGAACACAGTTCTTCTGCTGGGTGGCGACTCTATGGTACGGGCGGCTGCAGCTTCGATTACCGATGCTCTGGTGCTTCGGGTTCTTCTTCGTGTTTTTGATCGGTGGATTGTCGGGAGTCATGCTGGCCTCCGTGCCGGTCGATTTGCAGGTCCACGATACTTACTTTGTTGTCGCGCACTTTCACTATGTGCTGATTGGCGGCGCTCTTTTTCCCATGTTCGCCGGCATCTATTTCTGGTTCCCGAAGATGACCGGACGTATGGCTGACGCAACGCTGGGAAAGTGGCATTTCTGGCTCTTCTTCATCGGCTTCAATATCACATTCTTCACGCTGCATTTTCTGGGATTGCGCGGCATGCCGCGTCGTGTTTACACCTACGGCCCGGACATGCATTGGCAGGGATTAAACGTGCTCGCGTCCAGTGGCGTTGTTTTCATGACCACAGGTTTGTTGGTCTTCCTTGCCAACGTTTTCCGGAGCGTGCGGGTTGGAGAAATTGCGGGGAATAATCCCTGGGGAGACGCGGGGCTCGAATGGTCTATGTCGTCTCCGCCTCCGCCCTACAACTTTCTTCATGTGCCGACCGTCAGTGGCCGGGATCCATTGTGGGAAGATCCACCGGATCAACCCGTTGTGGTGGGGCTGCGCGATGACATACGCGAGACGCTGGTAACGCACAGTCTCGATGCCGATCCCCAACATAGGGACGAGGACCCCGGTCCAAGCATCTGGCCATTCTTGAGTGCGCTTACTGTATCCGCCGCATTCGTCGGATCGATTTTTACGCCGTGGGCAGTTCCGATTGGAGCGCCGCCGGTCATCGCTGCTCTAATCGGATGGCTCTGGCCGCGCGGACAGTCCCCAACGCCTCGACCGACTGGTGAATCATGGGTTCGTTAAACGAGCCAATTCGAAGACCGCTGACGTTGGATGTTTCCGGTTTGCCGAATGTGGCATTTGGCCACCGCAATACGACATGGCTGGCGAACGTCTTTTATATGGCGATCGAGGGCATGATGTTTGCCCTGATGTTCGCAACCTATTTCTATCTGCGAACGCGCTCGACGAACTGGCCTCCCGGACACTTGCCGCCGGCTTTGGGATATGGCGTCGCAAACGCCCTAGTCTTTCTTGCGAGCATCATTCCTGCCCGGATTGTAAAGACACGCGCACCCAAGCGTAATCGAAGGACAATCAGAAACGGCCTCTTTGCTCTCGCATTGTTTGCCCTTGCAGCCACGGTTCTCCGCATCTTCGAGTTCAGCGCCTTGAATTGCCGATGGACCGACGACGCCTACTCGTCCACGGTGTGGGTCCTGATTGGATTGCATTCCGGGCACCTGGCAACGGAACTGATCGAAACACTGGTGCTTCTCGCAATTTCATTAACTCCGAAAATGGAGGGCACGCGCCTTGCCGATGCCGCGATCAATTCCGACTATTGGTATTTCGTTGTAGTCACGGGTTTGATGGTTGATGTGCTGATTTATGGGACAACTCGGTTTCTTTAAGGAGAAATCATGGCGAGGTCTCAACAACAGATCCAGGAAGGGCGAACACCGCGGGGACTTTGGTGGAGTCTGATCGCTGGTTTTGCGGCATGGGCGTTCGACCTCGGTTGCAGCTATGTGCTCGAACAGCACAGTTGTTCAACTGGTCATCACTATGTGCTGCATATCACCAGCATCGTCTGCTTCGTCATCGCGCTTACTGGCTTTGGAACCGGCTGGATGGAATTCAGACGCTTTCCCGGCACCACATCGGAAGAAGGCGGCAGCCATTTCGATCGTGCGCATTTTCAGGCTCTGCTGGGAATGGCATTCAGTCTTTCCTTCGCCGTGGTGATCATTGCTGGTGCTGTGCCGCGCTGGATTCTTAGTCCGTGTGAATGAAATGTCATTGAAGCGTTTCCAAGTCGCAGCGGTCGGAGTAGCGGTTCTTTCGGCGACACCAGCTTTGTCGCTGACAGAAGCTGCTGGTCCGTTGTTAGTCGGCTGGACATGGCCCCCTTTTATCCTGATGCCCTTAGTGCTCGCGGCGGCTCTTTACGGCCTGGGCACAATTCGGATGCTCAGACGGACTAACAACCGACATTTGCTTGTGTGGCCGACAGTCTCGTTTGCGCTTGGTTGGATTTCGCTGGTTATTGCGCTGGATTCTCCGTTGCACGAACTGGGCGACCAATTGTTTTGGGTACACATGACGCAGCACGAGATACTTATGTTGATCTCGGCGCCGCTGCTCGTCCGCGGGCGTCCCATGATTGCATTTCTGTGGGCACTGCCGCTTGCCTGGCGCGCGAGGGTCGCCGATCTTGGGCGTTCACGCACGTTCAAGAAGGTCTGGGCATTTATTTCGACCCCGCTCTCGTCATGGTTGGTTTCCGCACTGGCGTTATGGCTCTGGCATTTCCCGTGGCTCTTCGATCACACCCTGCGCAGTGACTGGATCCATGCAGCGCAACACACGACTTTCCTGGTGACGGCAGTGATGTTTTGGTGGCCAGTGGTCAACCGAACTTCCTCTCTCGGTTATGGCGGGGCCTTGGTTTACATCTTCACGACAATCCTGCACACCAGCGTCTTGGGAGCGCTGCTCACCTTTGCTCCGAGGGCTTGGTATTCGCCCTACTTGTTGACTGCCCCAGCATGGCATCTTACTGCTCTCGAAGATCAGCAGATCGGTGGTCTGATCATGTGGATCCCAGCTGGGACGCTACTGCTGATTGTTGCCCTCATTTTGCTCGTCGACTGGATGAACGAGTCGCAAACAAGATGGCAGTACACACGCATGGCGGAGCTGGGCCGTTTGTCTCAGGGGGCCATCGAATGAGAACAATTTTTCTCGTACTCGCCGCTGTTCTCGTGTTGATGCCGATCGCGTGTGATCGACCGAGTCGCACTCAAGTCAAGCGCGTAGCAATGCTGACAGGCGGCGGAGACGCTCGCTTGGGTCGAACCGACATTCGTAAGTATGGCTGCAATACCTGCCACGAGATTTCTGGCGTTCCCGGTGCAAGAGGTTTGATCGGCCCGTCCCTCGACGGTATTGGCCAGCGCTATTACATAGCGGGCGAGCTCCCGAATACGCCCGACAATCTCATGTTGTGGATTGAGCACCCTCGACAAGTGGAATCTCACACAGCGATGCCAGAAATGGGAGTCACCGAGCAGGACAGCCGCGACATCGCGGCGTATTTGTACACACTTAAATGATCCGACACTGGAGATGCCAGATGCAGGTCAAAATATTGTTACGTACACTCTTGCCTTCATTAGCATTCGTAGCGTGTTCACTTCTTTCCTTCGCGCAGAATCCGCAAGATTGTTCGAAGGTGCCGGATTACAACAAGCTCAAAGCGGCATTAACGAGCGCCGTCAAAGAGGGAAAAGGGGCGAATGGAGGACTCGGAAATCAGGAATGGGGCGCGGTAGTGAATCGCGAGGGCATCGTTTGTGCTCTTGTGTTTACCGGCCCGAATCGTGGAGCGGAATGGCCGGGAAGTCGCCTAATCTCCGCCGAAAAGGCGAATACGGCAAATGCTTTCAGCACCGATAATTTTGCTCTTTCCAGCGGCAATATTTTTTCGGCGGCCCAGCCCGGAAACTCTCTTTACAGCATCGTGACTGGTCCAAATCCAAATACTGCGTTTGCCGGTGATCCCGAAAAGTTCGGCCAGCCCGATGACCCCCTGGTAGGAAAGCCAATTGGAGGAGTCATCGTCTTTGGCGGCGGTCTGGCCCTTTACGACAAAAATGGAAGAATTGTGGGGGCCCTCGGAGTCAGCGGAGACACGTCTTGCGCCGACCACGTAATCGCCTGGAAAACCCGGCAGGCCCTGGGACTGAACGCGGTACCGATGGGGGTAGCTCCAGGCCCGAGTGACAATCTTATTTTCGATATTCAGAACGGCGTGAGCGCCAGTGGCTACGGCCACCCAACATGCAAGGGGGGGAATCCGAGCGAAGAAATCATCAACAAATTGACCCAGACCCATCCCACCGGGTCGCACCATTAGCGGGTCAGAAACCTGAGGGCTTGCGGATCGACCGTGGTCTGAGAAAGAACACAATGACCGACCAAACTCTTTTGCAGTAGATGAATCAAAACGTAGTGCCATGGGCGCCAGTCTCGCCAACGCCGCGTACGCGCGATCCACGGTCATACCGCCTCGGTCCAGAATTGCTCATTGCAAGCGCAAGTTCCTACGGTTTTTTCCGGATGGGTTTCGCGACGAAACATACCTGGATTGGGAACGTGGATACAAGTGGCGGGCACATGAAGAATGGCAAACTGTGCTGGATCGCACGGTATATCAGTCAAAGCTCTCCCAGGGAAAGTTTCTCGAGATCGGGGCCGAGGCTGTCAAAATTGAGTCGCGAACAAACCTTCTCTTTTCCTTTGAAAAGATGGCAATTCGTGACGCGCTTAAGTCGGAACGCGGCGCACGGGATTTCGCGGAAGGGCTCTATGCTTTTCTTCACGGCCACGGCAACCTCCAAACTAAATTTAGTCGCTGGTGCGACGTTCTCGCGGGACTGCCCCGCAAAAAGAGCCGCGTACTTACTTGGCCATTGGCTACCGTGTTCGGCTTCATTGCGCAACCGGACACCCATATCTTCCTGAAGCCTACCGTAACTCGTGTTGCCGCCACACAATATGGCTTCGATTTTCTCTACCGATCCAGACCCTCGTGGGACACGTATTCCAGTCTTCTCGCTTTTGCCGACGAGATCAGAAGAGACCTCCATGACCTTCGCCCTCGAGACCTCATTGACATTCAGTCGTTCATCTGGGTATTGGGATCTGATGAGTACGAAGAGTAGACAAGACCAGATGACACTTAGCAAAGACCCGCAAAGCAGCCTACGGTTGTTTTCTGAGTCGTGCCAAATTGAGCCGCGCCGAAGAACCAGTATTGGCGCCGAAGCTGTTCTTCATTACGTCGAGTGAGCGCCGATGTGCGCGTTCCGTGAGGGCAGCCACACAGTCAGCCGGGACAAACGATCGAAAATCCCGAACGTGCAGATCGCCAGCGGCGATCAGGACGCAGGCATTCGTGGTCACGCCGGCAACGATCGCAATCCGCGCACCGATGGAATCGAGTATTGTCTGCAATGGCGATGCGTAGAACGGCGAGTGTTTCGGCTTCAAAACGATGTAATCATCCGGTTCCGGCATGAGCAGTTTCGTCATTTCGCGACCCGGGCATTCCGTATCCAGGCAATGACGCAACACGGCAGAGATGTCAGAACGCCAACGGCCCCGATTATCGTTGACATAGATTGTGGGGATACCCAACTTCTTGCATCGCTTCTTCAGCTTGGCGATCGACTTCGCTAGTGCTACCGACCGGCGGACCAGATTCTGGTTGTCTGGAAAGCTGAGATCATTGATGACGTCGATCAGTAGCAGCACCACTTGCGACTGATCCGGAGCATTACCATGCAAATCGTCATGGCCCTTCGGCAAGCTACCCCTAGGATCAGGCGGCATATGTCTTCTCTTTGCGGCTGTCGCTAGGGTGTACGAGTCGCTTGAGTTCTAAGGCATTCCGGGCGGCATAGCCAGCTTGATCGTTATCGAAATAAATGTAGATTGCCGCCAGATCGTTTGCCCATTCCGCAATCTGTTTGGCCCAGAGGCGCAGGCGATCGGGGCTGTACGACTCTTGATATTTTCCCAGGCCGGGTCCGTGCAAACGTACATAAGCAAAGTCGGAGGTGACTGACAGAGGAGAGTGGTAGCCCGCGAGTTCGTATATGCAAAACGCTGCACCGAATCTTGCGAGCAGTGTGTCGATTTCAGGCCGAATCCAGGTCAAATCCCGAAATTCGAAAGTATATCGGAGATCGCGGGGCAAAGCCTCGAGCAGAGCTTCGAGGCGTCCGGAATTCACCTGCCATTTCGGCGGGAGCTGAAAAAGAATCGGTCCCAACTTCGTGGAGAGTCGAGAGGCTCGCGGGAGAAGATTTTCTAATGCATCCTCCGGATCCTTCAGCTTTTTCTGGTGGGTCAAAAAGCGACTGGCCTTCACCGCAAAGACGAAATCGACCGGAGTCGATTGACGCCAATTTTCAAAGGCGATTTCTGTGGGAAGGCGATAGAAGCTGTTGTTCAGTTCAACAGTGTCGAACTGTTGCGAGTAAAACTTAAGCATCTCGTCGGAAGAAATGTTCTGCGGATAAAAAGGCCCTCGCCAATGCTTGTAGTGGTATCCCGATGTGCCAATACGAATGTCACACGTCATGAGCGCCGAACATTCTCAACCGCGGCTACTGGACTTTCTTTTCTTCTTGGCCGCGGACGAGGCTTTCTTTCCCAAAGCAGTCCTTACAGGTTTCGGCAAATGCGCGATAGTACGCTTTCTTTTTGCAGCGGATGCTGCTTTTTTTATGTTTTTCCTTGCCGCGTTTCTTTGTCTGGTCGACGCCATTTATTTACACCGTCCTTTTCTCAGTCGACCGCAATGAATTCTGAAGATATTCCGTCGCGAATCTACGCCGCTCTATCCGCCACCGTGGGAACACCGGCTTAACGCGCGCAACTGGGCAACAATACATCCGGCCGTCACCTTCTACCCCGTACCGATAATCACGAAATCATCTTCGAGACGGAATAGCTTGCCATCCGAAAGGTAGCGCGAACGCGTGCGCACACGACGGATTGCAGCACTTGGCGAGCGTAAGACATCCTTCGACACACAGGATGTTGTTTCTCGTTTAACAGTAACGTTATAACGCAGTGCAGCGTTGTGCGTTCAATCAGGTGTTCGCTGTATTACCATTTGCTTCAATCCTTGCTCGACCGCGGATTAGAATAACGACAAAACATCTTCGGGAAATTGCCATTCCCGACAAAACCAAAACCGTGCTCTCGGAACGGGCGTCGATGACCGCGGGCGGATTTTTGCGAAGATGGATCGGTCGCACCGCAAAGCTGATGCCGCGTTCCAGCAGGAATCCGCGAATCTCGTTGATCAGGGCGGTGCGACGCTGTACTAGTCGATCGCGGACGCGGTGCATGGCTTGCACATCCAACTGCTCCTCGGTCTTGATCGGCACGAAGCGCATATTCTCCTTTGGTCACCGCCTCGGCGATGGCTTCGGTATCTAGGAAGTCGTTCTTGTTGGATTTCCGATAAGGCTTTACAAACCGCCCCGGGATCAGTCGCACCTGGTGCCCTTGCCCGCGCAGCACGGATGCCAAACCATGCGCTCCCGCACATGCCTCCAGACCGATCAAAGAGGATGGGTAGGTTTGCCGTGTAAGCCAGCAACTGTGCACGTGAGAACTTCTTGCCAAGCAGAACTTTGTTACGGTCTCCCAATGCAACCAGGTGAAAGGTGTTCTTGCCTAGATCGATGCCGATGGATGCGATGTGCATTGCGATGATCCTCCTGATATGAACTGCCGAGTCATCCTACTTGGCGGCGGACCATCTCATTAATCTCCATATCAGTCATTGACCTACCAACCGCCGAAGGCGCTAATCGGGAACGGCGAGGTTGTCCGTTGCAAACTCGCAGTTCAATTTGCCTTGACGTTGTTGCGCGATTTTGTAGCTACGAAGGTTTTGGTGTAGGCTTTTCGCGCGATTGTCTCTTGTAGCACGACCTTTGGTCGCATTCAGGCCCACGCAAGGAGAAAAAAGATGGCAGCGCCAGCAGACAGTGGTATCGGCAAAGAATGGTGGGCAAACCCGGCTGTCGTGGGGCTAATGGGCTTCGGCTTAACCACCATGGCAACAGGTCTTCATAACGTCGGCTTTTGGAGCGCTGGACCCACCCTGGCGCTGGCGATCTGCTTCGGGGGCACCGCGCAGTTTATCGCAGGAATTGTGGACCTTCGCAAAGGCAGCATCTTCGGTGGATCCGCTTTTATGTGCTATGGCGCTTTTTGGTGGTCAATTTTTGTGTTGTTGTATGTACAGCCGAAAACGGGCATCCCAGCAGGTCATCCTGAAGAATTTGGTTTCTTTCTTATGTGGACACTGTTCACCCTAGCTTTTTGCGTTGCTGTGCACGGGGTCGGAAAGTTCCTCGCGGTTTTGTTCTGGCTGCTTCTGCTGGCCTTCATTTTGCTGGACGGGATGGTTCTTGGGAAGGTGCCAGCGCCAGTGGCGGGGTGGGAGATATTTGTCACTGGGTTAATCGCCTGGTACATTGCCATGGCGACTTTAGTGAACACGGTTTACAAAAAAACGGTTCTGCCGCTTTCATAGAACAACGATTTCTGATTGTCTCCAACTCGCGAGTGACAGCTCATTTCCGAGCCGGTTGGTTTGAATGAGCATCGGAAACCCAAGGACCCCGAGCACTATTCGCATGGCCAGACAAGTTTAGACCGTTTGCTTGGAATCACACCCCCATAGTTGGTGATACATCTCCGCGCCTGTTGTTTCAAAGCCGAGCTTCGGGCGCACCTACTTCGCATTAGAGATCAGCAAAGACGCAGTTTTCGGCGGAACATCAACGAGAACAACCGAACCATTGGGTTGCTCACTAAGTTTAACTTCCAGCCGTGTGCCATCGCCGCTTGCGGAGACACGCGACCACTTTGAAGGAAGCTCGACTTTGACCGTTAGCGGAAGATCATAAATATTCTTGTCCATCGGCCAACTCAGTCTTACCTCAAGGTGATCCGCAGCGCTTTCAGCGATACGAATGGAAGCAGCCTTGCGCTCCTGAATGTAGCGAATGACGTCACCGAAGGTTGCGCTCCATATTTCGCGATGTCGCTGCAAATAAGTCGCCAGCTCGTCGAGAGCTTCCGGCGTGATCGAAAGCCAATCTCCACCCACTCCATGGAAGCAGTACACTCCCCAGCGTCCTCCCTCAAATGCTGGTTTGCCCATTTGAAGGAGAGCTACAAAGTCCTTGTCTGCCGTTGGGCCAAGGTCGCTCACGGCAAGGACGTTAAGTTCATCAGCATCGATTGCACCACCCCCGACCGCCCTCGCGGCGAACGAGTGTTCGGATACGTATCGCGCGAACAGAGCAGCATTCTTGACCTCATCTTCCGGTTTTCCGAAGCTCATGTTTCCGCACGGATAGGCGAAGGTCAGACCACGCTTTGAATTGCTCAGTTGCGTGATGTCTTCGGCTGCGTCCCTGATTTCGGCTTCCATCATTTCGGGCGTGTAATCCTGCGAATGGGGTGTGATCTGCGGGAGCAAGCATGGATGATGCACGGTGTGATTCGCCAGTTCATTACCGGCTTGCGCGAGCTGCTTCCATTCGGTTTTTCGCTTCTCCCACGGACCCATCGCGGTTGCGACAAAGAAAGTGCCCGTCAGATGGTGCTTGGCCAGAATTGGCTCGACAACATCAAGATCTGTATTGATGCCATCATCGAAGGTAAGTGATATCGCCGCAACGCGATCTTGCGGCCAGCGAGTCACACTTGCTTTCGGTGTGGCATTCTGAGCGAGAGCTGCGGTCGCGAATAAGACAAGAGCACACGTCAATGTTCGATTCACGCTTTTCGGTCCTCCTGACAACGAACAGAATCAGGTGGGAAGGTGTCGGGCAAAGCTATCTGGCTCTCACGTCGCTGACTCATTTGGTAAGATGAGACAGCAATTTGGAACCTTCAGTTCCAGAGAGCGGTAATGATAGAAACAGCCGGCAGTTTCAGCTTCAAGGTCCGTCCCTGCCACAATATAACCGTATTCGCATCCTCTTTTCGGCTATTCATGACTTCGACTACCATGCCGCCGTCTGGACGCTTGAAGGCCATTGCCCGAATCCCGTCCTGCAGTCCTGACGTCTTCACCCGAACCGCACCGGGGCGTACGAACTTGCTGAAGTGGGCCAGGTAGTAGTAAAGGCCGGTGTACGTGACCTTTTTCGTCTTGCGATCAACGATCACCACTGGATGCTGAATGTTCGGATCGGGATTCCCGTGGACATATGAAACCGACCAGGGGCCACCCTTTTCATCGAGGATCATGTTCCAGTAGATCCAGGCAGAGGCGTGTGACTCAAGATCATTGAAGATCTGAGTACCCCAGAAGTCCCCGTCCTCAAACTCGTAGCGAGGAAGAGAAAATGTCTTGGGGGTCCCGGCCTCGTAGGCATAGCAAACTTCTGTCATCCAAAGAGGAATGTCGGGATATTGTTCGTGCAGCTTTGCAATTTTGGGATAGTCCTTGAAGTCGTAGCCATGGTACGGCGCAACTGCCACATATTTGCGCGCAGCTGGGTCGTCGAGAACTATCGGATAGTTTCGGTACGCGTCGTCCCGGTCGGAGGCTTCACTCAACATGATTTTCGTGCGTAAGCCTGAATGCTCAAGCAGCGGACCGACATGATCGCGCAGCAGGTCCCGAATGTGGTTGTAGCGAATTTTGGTGTAAACACCCGGCTCATTGAACAGGCTTAGATACTCGATCGCAATTCCGTTCTTCTGATATTCCCGCAGGTAGCGCAGGTAATAGTGCGCGAGAGCATCGAAGTATTCCGGATTTACATCCTGGTTTGTGTCCGCATCCAAGAGCATCCAATCCGGCGGATAATCCATCGGGGCCTGCAGAACGAAGTTTCCGTAGCGGCGGGCGCGTTTGATGAATGTAATCAGCCCGTTCGGTTGCAGATCGCGGGCAATGGAGAAGTGGTTCATCTCCATGTCGCCCGGAACCGGGTCGTAGGTGTAGAAAGGACCCGCCGACATGAAATCCGTGGAAGCCAGCACGGTCTTCATCGCTGAAAATCCCGCACCCTCCTCAGGATCAAACAAAGCGCGTAGGACGGACTCCTGATCTGCCGGTGCAAGATCATTCAAAACCATGAGCCCCGCTTCAAGCAGCGAGGCTCCGAAACCATCCATCTTTTGAAACACGATGCTGTCATCGATCTCGAAGCCCGCAGATCCAGAATCACTCCCAGGTTCAAATCGGAGCTGTGGCTTTGCGGCGAGGCGGTCTCCGGCCTCGGAAGACACGTAGATGTGAACGTTCTGAGCTGCAGCGGGCCAACACGTAAGGAAAACGATCACAGCTTGTAGAAAAATGGCAGCACGGTTTCTTACAACGGCCGTTCGGTTTTTGTTTCGCATGAAGGTCCTCTCTGGTTCCGAATAGTCGGCTTTCCGGATATCAATACTGAACCAAGCCAGCCGCCGGCGTTCTGGGAGTTCCATACAGATTCAAGCGGTATCGCGGACCGTCACCGAAGAGGTCGTCGCCAACTCACCCGCATGGTCCTGGATTTTTGTCAGCGCCATGGCAATTTCATGCATGTCTTCCTCGTCTCCGAGTAAGGCTGGCTGCGGGATCCAGACCGTTTCCCAAGCCGCCCGATGAGTCTCAGGAAAATCTCTCTTCAAAAATGGATGTGGCTCTTCGGCTTGCCTGCCGCTTAGCTTCTTTCGGTATTCGCCGCTTTTGAAGACATCCAGATCGTGCAAAGGTGGATAGCTTGCCTGGTTGGGGATTCCTTCAGCATTCATGGCTGCGATGAACTTCTCAATGCTGACGTTCCCAAAAGCGTGGCGATCTACGTGGAAAATGTAAGCGTACTGTCCGTTGCGCGTGCACTGAGACGCCAGCGTTTGCGGCGTAATGCCTTCGATTTCTCCGAGCAGACTGTCTAGCAATCGTGCGTTCTTGTGGCGATGTGCAGTTTGCTCATCCAGGCGCGTGAGCTGTGCGCTCAGCACAGCACCTTGCCACTCGCTGAGCCGGTAATTGGACCCGTAAATGAAGTGACTGTAGAACCACTCGCCGGGCATTCGCCCGCAATCGTGGACGGATCGGGCCAGGCGTTCGATCTCGTCATGGTTGGTGATGATGATGCCACCTTCGCCTGCGGTCATCAGCTTGCTGGATTG
>Ga0310811_10004358_pt1 | contig 17790 bp, 14 predicted proteins | sample YCmetagenome_FD_207642 | JGI IMG/M metagenome (GOLD analysis project Ga0310811, IMG submission 207642) | Soil microbial communities from experimental microcosm in Duke University, North Carolina, United States - YC | ecosystem: Engineered > Artificial ecosystem > Soil microcosm > Unclassified ...
GACAGTGCCGTCGCCTTCGAGCGGGTCGGCGACTTCGAGCGTCGATCCGCAGATGGTGCCGCCGGCGTAGAAGGGCGAGCGCCAAGCCGGCGCGCTGTTGGCGAGGAACTCGGCCTGGCCCTGGACTCGCATCCCGCGGACGAACGGGTCGTCCATCCACTCCAGGACCTCATGGCTCAGGCCGGCCTCGTGGGCATCGTACCGGGCCGGCAGCGCGTCCCCGTAGTCGACGAACGAGGAATAGATGTAGGTGTTGACCGCATGAGGGGCGCGGTCGCTGAACCCGGCCCCGTGGTACGCGTAGAAGAAGCTGCAGCCTTCGGGGGTCAAGCAGTCCTCGGGGTTCTGATCGGTGGCGTAGGTGTTGTAGTCGACGAACATCGCCAGCGTGGTCGGGGCGATCTGAAGGCTCTGGAGCAGCCGGTCGAGCTGCACCTGGAGCCACTTCCCGCCGACGACGGCCTCGCTCCGGTTGGTGTACGGATTGAACACGGTCAGGCCCTGCGCGGCCGGGACGTGCAGGGTCTCGGTGGGCAGGACGTCGGGCTGGCCCAGCAGCACGTGGTACTCCGGGCTTCTGCTGCCGACCTGGGCCCAGAAGTTGCCGCGCTGGTAGGCGTCGGCATACTGGGTGGTTCCGGCCCGGAACGGCGCCGGTGCGAACAGGGGGGAGGAAGCGATGTCGGCGGCCATGCCCTCCCGTTCCTGCACGCAGTTGTCGGACGCGAACTGCAGCCGGAGCGGGACGAGGACGACGGGGACCGTCGTGGTCGCCGACCCGGCCCCAGGGTCGGTGCCGACCATGGAGTACGAATAGGTCACCCCGTCCGTGGTGAACGACCCCGACCACGACGGGACCGTATCGACCCCGGCCGGAAGGGGTGCGGCCGGGGCCACGTCGGCGTCGATCTGGTGCTCGTGGAACCCGGTGGCGTGGACTCGGGTCGAGCAGGTGGCACCGCCCGCCGCCGAGGCGGCAGGGGCGGGCAGCAGGGCGGCGGTGACGGCGGCCAGGGTGGCTGCCGTCAGGATCCGAGTCGACATCTTCCACTCCTCCGTTCTCCTCGGCTGCCAGAGGGGCGTTCAGGGTGGGGTCGCACCGTTCATTTCGTACTGAACGGTGCGGCGCGACCGGCCCCGGGCGGCCGGGGGGCAAACTGGACGCCGACATGGGGACGGTCGAAGAGATCCGCGCCGCCCTGGAGGGCTTCGACCTCGGCGCGGCAGCCGAGCTGCTCGACCGGTACCTGTCGACACAGGACGACCCTGAGCTGCGGCTCGTCCGCGGCCAGCTCGCCTATTTGTTCGCCGACTTCGACGTGGCCCGCCGGCACTTCGAGGCGTCCCTCGAGACCTTCCGCGCCGGCGGCGAGATGAACCGGGCCGGCTTCGTCGCCAGCTGGCTCGGCCGTCTGTTCTTCGACGGCATCGGCAACCAGGTGGCGGGGCGGGCGTGGCTGGCCCGGGCCCGCCGGATGGTGGCCGACCTCGAGCCGTGCGTGGAACAGGGGTGGGTCGTCCTGGCCACCGTCGGGTGCAGCGTCGCCGATGCCGGCGGCCTCCAGCGCGACGCTCGGTTGGCCCTCGACATCGCCCGCCGCTTCAGCGATCCCGACCTTGAGGCCAAGGCCCTGGCCGACGGGGGCCTGGCCCTCGTGTCGGCCGGCCACATCGGCGAGGGCCTGGGCTGGATCGACGAAGCGATGGCCATGGCGACCGGGGAGCGGGGCGTCAGCCCGGCGGTCAAGTCCCAGGTCGTGTGCTCCCTGTTCACGGCCTGCGAGCGCACCGGGGATCTGGCCCGGGCCCAGGCGTGGATGCAGGTGCTGACCGAGGCCGGCATGTTCGGCCCCCGCCAACCGGCGATGGGTCTCGCCCACTGCTCCAACGCCTGCGGGCTCCTGCTGACCGAGGCGGGCCGGTGGACCGAAGCCGAGGCCCTCCTGAGCCAAGCCGCGGCCATCGGCGGCCGGGGTGTCTACTTCACCCGGCTCAACACGGTCGTCGCCCTGGCCGAACTTCGCCTTCGCCAGGGCCGGCTCGACGAGGCCGAGGCGCTCCTGCTCGGCCATGACGACCGGGTGGAGGCGCTGCGTCCGTGGGCGCGCCTGCACCTCGCCCGCCGCGACTTCGAGCTGGCCGCGGCGGTGGCGCGCCGGGGCCTCCGCCTCCTCGGCCAGGACCGGGTCCGCGCCGCCGGCCTCCTGGCCGTGCTCGTGGAGGCCGAGCTCGGACGAGGTGACCTGGAGGCGGCCGCCGACGCCGCGGCCGCCATGGAACGTATGGCCGGGGAGTCGGAGAGCGTGGCGGCCCGCGCCGAGGCCGCGTTCGCCCGGGCCCGCGTAGACGCCGCCTCGGGGCGGGAGGAGGAGGCGATCAGCCTCTTGTGCGCCACGCTCGCCGAGATCGCCGGAAGTGACATCCCCCTGGTCAGTGCCAAGCTCCACCTCGAGCTGGCCCGCCTGCAGGCGAACCACAACCAGGCGGCCGCCCGGGCCGACGCCCGGGCCGTCGCCGCCATCCACGCTCGGCTGGACGCGCCCATTGCCGGCGAGGACGTGGCCCTGCTCCGGACGCTCGGCGTCGACGGCTCCGACCAGCGACCGACGGCCATGTTGTCCCGCCAGGGCGACAAGTGGACGGTCCGCGTGGGGACCACGTCCGCCCAGCTTCGGGACACGAAAGGGCTGCGCTACCTGGCCGAGCTGATCTCGTGCTCGCCGGTCGAGCGCCACGTCCTGAACCTCGTCGACGTCGCCGAGGGAACACCCGCCGATCCGGGCCTCCAGCGCCGGCAACTGGGCGACGCCGGCGAACTGCTCGACGCCACGGCCAAGGCGGCGTACCGGCGGCGGATCGAGGACCTGCGGGCCGAGGTGGAGGCCGCCCTCGACGTGGGTGACGACGACCGAGCGGCCCGGGCCGACGCCGAGATCGACGCCCTGGTCACCGAGCTGTCCCGCGCCGTCGGGCTGGGCGGCCGCGACCGGCGCGCCGCGTCGGCGGCCGAGCGGGCCCGGCTCAACGTGACCCGGGCCCTCCGGGCCGCCATCGCTCGGGTCGCCGAGGTGCAGCCGGTGGCGGGAGCATCGCTCGACCGCGCCGTCCGCACCGGCCTCTACTGCGCCTACGAACCGTCCCCGGAGGACGAGGTCGTGTGGTCGACCGGTCCCGGAGCGCAGATGTTCACTTCCGCCTGAACGGGCGCCCGTTCGACTGAACGCCTGATGGGCAGACCGGTCGCCGACGCGGGCCTCCGGCGACCTGACGAGGAGGCGCCGACGATGGTTGGGACTCACCCCAGGTGGTGGAGCGCGCCGATCGCCGCGATCGTGGTGCTGGCGTTGGCGCCGGCGGCTGCGAGCGGGTCCGTCGGCTCGGGATGGGCGGTGGTTCCCAGCCCGAACCCGTCCACCCAACAGGGATCGCTGGCCGCCGTCTCGTGCCCGGCGCCCTCGGCGTGCCTCGCCGTCGGCTGGTGGGCCACCGTGACCGCCACCGAGCAGCCCCTGGCCGAGCGATGGGACGGGGCCCGGTGGACGGACATGGCGGTCGCCGGCCCGGCGGGCGCGCCCGCCAGCTCCCTGCACGCGGTCACCTGCCCGACCGCGACGACGTGCTTGGCGGCGGGGAGCGCCATCGACGCGTCCGGCACGCAGCACACCCTCATCGAGCGTTGGGACGGGTCGGCGTGGAGCGTCCTGCCCGCCGCCGACCCGCCCGGGGCGACGACGGTCAGCCTGAACGGCCTGTCCTGCCCGTCCACCACGAGCTGCACGGCGGTCGGCAGCAGCCGGTCGCCGGCCGGCGTGCCGGCCCCGCTGGCCGAGTCCTGGGACGGCCACACGTGGTCCCTGCAACCCACGCCCAGCCCGGCCTCGACCGCAGGCGGCCGCCTAACGGGCGTGTCGTGCGCCTCGCCGACGGCGTGCACGGCAGTCGGGACCACCCTCGACCAGCGGGCGTTCGCCGAGCACTGGGACGGGACGTCATGGGCGCTGGACGCCGCCGCCGCTCCACCGGGCGCGGATCTCAGCGCCCTGAACGCGGTGGTGTGCCCGGCCCCGTCGACCTGTATCGCCGCCGGCAGCTCGGCCAGCAAGAAGAGCGGGATCTTCGGGCCGGGCCCCCTCGCCGAGCGGTGGGACGGCTCGGGCTGGACGGTTGTCGGGGCGGTCAACCCGCCCGACGCCTTCCACGGCAGCGAGTTCACGTCCCTTTCATGCCTGTCGACGACGGCCTGCACCGCCGTCGGGCACGCCTCCACGACGGCCGGCCCCCAGGCGGCGCTCGCCGAGGGATGGGACGGCGGGGCCTGGACCATCCAGTCGACCCCGGCCACCTCGTCGGCCGGCGTCGCCAACCTCGCCGGGGTGAGCTGCCCGGTAGGCGGCTCGTGCACGGCGGTGGGCACCGTCGAGCGCAACACCGCCGTGCCCCAGACCCTGGCCGAGCAGTTCGACGGCCGCAAGTGGGCGCTCTCGGGCACGGTCGACCACGACGGCGCCCAGGTCAGCTCGCTTATCGCCGTTTCGTGCCCTTCACCGGACCGCTGCATGGCCGTCGGGACGGCCAACGCCAGCCGTCGGGCCACCGGCGACTATCCGTCCTTCGCCGGGGCCCAGAGCGGGCTGAGCGAATGGTTCGACGGGACGGGCTGGGCCCTGGTCCCCGTGCGCAACCCGCCCGACGGCGGCGGGGTCGAGCTGGACGGGGTGGCGTGCGCGTCGCCCGCGAGCTGCGTCGCCGTCGGCTCCTACGACGTCAAGGGAACGCAGGTCACCCTGGCCGAGCGTTGGGACGGCCACAGCTGGGTCGGCCAGCACGCCGCCGACCCGGCCAACCTGGAGAGCGCCTCGCTCCGGGCCGTGTCCTGCACCGCGGCGGACAGCTGCACCGCGGTCGGCACGTGGACCGACTGGAGCGGGAACGACTACACCCTGGCCGAGCGTTGGGACGGCCGGGCCTGGGCGATCCAACCGACGCCGAACCCGCCGGACAGCAGCGCCGGCACCTTGACCGGCGTGTCGTGCAGCAGCGCCAGCGCCTGCATGGCCGTCGGCTTCTACATCGGCCCCGACGACAACGGGACCCGCTTGTACGCCATCGCCGAGAGCTGGGACGGCAGCAGCTGGACCATCCAACCGGTTCCCGACCCGGTTCCCAGCTTCGGGGCCACGTCGGGCGACGGCTTCAGCGACGTGTCCTGCACCTCGCCGACGGCCTGCATCGCGGTCGGGAACTACGAGACGTTCGACCGGCCCGACCCTGTGCCCACCCTGGCCGAGCGCTGGGACGGCCAGCGCTGGACCTGGCAGCCCACCCCGAACCCGGCCAACATCTCCGACGCCCTGGAGAACCTGTCGGCCATCTCGTGCACCTCGGCGACCAGCTGCCGTGCCGTGGGCTACTACTACGGCGGCACGGGGACGAATTCGGGCATCCACACCATCGGTGAGCGCTGGGACGGGACGAGCTGGGCCCTCGATCCCCCCGCCGAGCCGGCCGGGGCCCAGGTGGCCCGGCTGAACGGGGTGTCCTGCGTGGCGACCGGATGCCGGGCGGTCGGGAACTTCAGCTACGAGGACGGCTCGATTTCCCGCGACGCCTGGCCCACCTTCACCTTGACCGAGGCATCGGCCGCGCACTGAGCCTCTGCGGAAAACGGCGCCGCGCACAGCACTAGCAACGACAACCAAACCGGAGGGATGCATGAAGCAACGAATGGCAAGAGGACTCGTCGCCCTGGCGCTCGTCGGCGGCGGGGCGGCGGCCATGGGGTCGGCGCCCGCGTCGGCCGACGTGATCGCCTGCCAATACCTGCAGTACGGCGCAACGCTCGGATGCGCCACCGTCCCTGCACCCGCCTCCCCGGCGGGCTTCCTGGCCGTGGGGGTCGGCAACGAGCTCGTCCCGGTTCCCGCGGGACAGACACCGACGACCACCCAGACCTACGTCTGCCTCTACAACACGTCCGGGGTCCCCACCTGCGTGTCGCAGACGCTCGGCGTGCCCGCCCTGTTCTCGGTGGGCGCCGGTACGACCTGAGCCGGAAGGAGGAGGCCGAGCACGTTGCGAGGAACAGGAACGGCGATCCTCCTGCATTTGTGCTCGCCGAGCCCTACCATCGCGGCCGGACTAGCAGACAGGAGGCCACGATGGCCGTCGTAGCTCACGTCGTTCTACGGGGTGTCACCCGCGAGCAGTATGACGCCGTTCGGTCCGCCGGGGACTGGCTGAACAACTCTCCGGAGGGTGGTATCTCGCACGTGACTTGGTGGGAGGGCGACGACTGCCACAACATCGACGCGTGGGAGAGCGAAGCCGCATTCGGCTCGTTTGGCGAGAACCGGCTGGGGCCAGCGATGGGCCAAGCCGGCGTCACGGTGACACCAGAGGTCACGTTCCACGACGCCCATGAGGTGTTCCTCCCGAAGGCCATCACGATCACGGCCACGTAGGAGCGGCACCGGGATCGCCCTCCGGGTCCATTCACCGATCGGCGAACGGGACCCGGGGTGCCGGCCGCCGATCACCCGAGCAGGTCGCCCGCCCCAACACCCGGGGCCGGCGGCCTCTATAGGGCGTCCGAGCCGCGCTCGCCGGTGCGCACCCGGATCAGCGCGTCCACCGGGGTGATCCAGACCTTGCCGTCGCCGATCCGGTCGGTTCGGGCCGCGGCGACGATGACCTCAGCCACGCTCTCCGCGTCGGCGTCCTCGGTCACCACCTCGATGCGGACCTTGGGGACGAAGTCCACCGTGTACTCGGCGCCCCGGTAGACCTCGGTGTGGCCCCGCTGGCGTCCGAAGCCTCGGACCTCCGACACGGTCATCCCGTGCACGTCGTAGGCCTGCAGCGCCTCCTTGACGGCGTCGAGCTTGAACGGCTTCACGACGGCGGTGACGAGTCGCATCAGACCGCGCTCCCGTCCGGCTCGGTGCCGGCGACCGTGCCGGGGCGGGTCATGAGCGCCGGCTCGATGGGCCGGGCGTCGGCCACCGAGTGCCCGGGGGCGTGCCCGCTTCCCGAGGTGGTCACCACGACGAAGTCCGGGTAGCAGACGGATCCGAACTCCGAGAAGTCCAGCCCCTCCAACTCCGCCGACTCGGACACCCGCAGCTGCATGAACCGGCCGGCGACCTTGAAGATGAGGTAGGTGATGCCGAAGGCCCACGCCATGCCGACCACCGCGTGGACGACCTGGGCGCCGAGCTGACCGACGTCTCCGTACAGGAGGCCCTTGACCGTGCCGTTGACCCCGTTCCACTTGTCGCCGTAGGTGCCGTCGGCGAAGATCCCAACCGACAGGACGCCCCACATGCCGCACACACCGTGAACCGAGATGGCGCCGCAGGGGTCGTCGACGTGGGCGACGTGGTCGAAGAACCAGACGCCGTAGCAGACGAGGAAGCCGGCGACGATCCCGATGATGCAGGCGGCCCACGGGGCGATGAAGGCGCAGGGGGCGGTGACGGCGACCAGGCCGGCGAGCATGCCATTGCACGTCATCGATATGTCCGGTTTGCCCCATTTGGCGTTGGTCCAGGCCATGGCGGTGACGGTGCCGAAGCAGCCGGAGAGGAGGGTGTTCACCGCCACCACGGAGATGCGCAGGTCCGTAGCGCCGAACGTCGAGCCGGGGTTGAAGCCCATCCACCCGAAGACCAGGACGAGGGTGCCCACCACGACGTAGCCGAGGTTGTGGCCCGGGAACGCGTTCGGCGTCCCGTCCTTGTTGAACTTGCCGACCCGGGGCCCGAGGATGACGGCGAGAGCCAGGGCGGCCCAGCCGCCGGTGCCGTGCACCACCCCGGAGCCGGCGAAGTCGACCGCGCCGTGGCCCAGGTGCATGCTCTGGCCGATGTGGGCGAGGAAGCCGCCGCCCCACACCCAGTTGCCGTAGATCGGGTAGATGACGGCGCCCATGGCCACTTCGGCCAGGATGAACCCGGCGAAGGAGATCCGCTCGGCGATGGCGCCGATGATGATGTAGCCCGCCGTCTCCATGAACACGACCTGGAACAGGAACATGGCCAGGACGCCCACGTCATACCCGTGGCCGCTCTGGAGGAAGAAGCCGTGGGTGCCGATCAGGCCGGCGTTGCCGTGGGGGAAGATGCCGCTCAGCGGGCCGAGGCCGCCCAGGTTGGCCACTGGGGCGACACCGCCGAAGTGGAAGGCGAACCCGACCGCGAAGTAGGCGATCAGGGCGATGGCGAACGAGGCGATGTTCATCATCATCATGTGGCCGGCGTTCTTGGCCCGGGTCAGCCCGGTGACGAGCAGAGCGAACCCCACCTGCATGAACAGGACCAGGTAGCCGGTCATCAGCAGCCAGGTGAAGTTCACCGATATGCGCAGGTGGCCGGCCTCGTTGGCCAGCTGGTTGATGCCGGCCTGCGATAGCGGGACGTCGGTGCCGGGCTGGACGTCCGGCGGGTTGGTCGCCGTCTGGTAGTCGGAGATGGTGCCGGTCTGGGTGCCGGCGGCGTCGCCGTTGTGGCCGGAGAACTGGGCGCCGACGATGCAGAGGGCGATGAACGTGAGCACGGTCAGGACGACGAGCTTCTGGCCCCTGGACACGGACGGATGACCTCCTCCGCAGGTGCTCTCGGAGCCCGCCGGGCGGCGGCGTCTCAGCGACCCTGCGTTTCCAGGTTCCGAAAGTATTGACGTCCCGTTTCCGGTCTGTAGCCGGAAGATGACGGCTCTGTTAACCGGTCCTGCGGCCGCAAGGAGCGGATGACGACGTAGGCGCGCCGCCGGTGGTTGCCCTCGCCGGGGCCGGCGAAGGTGCGGTCGCTCGACAGCGGTTCGGTCAACGTGGGCATTGAGGGACGGTACGCGCAGTACGCGGGGACCGTCGTAGGGCCCGAGGAGCGGTCGTGCTCGTGGCCGAGCCCGGGACCGAGCTCGGCACCTTGAGACCTAGGCAACCAGCTCGGTGACCTCGGCGAGAGACCCGAGCAACTGGTCGGCTTCCCCCTCCGTGAAGGCACGCATGGTCCGCGTGCGGACCGCCCCGGACATGGCCCCCAGCAACGAGAATCTGGCCATCGTCTCCTCGTCCGGGGCCTCGAGGACGATGAGCACGTCGTACTCGCCGCCCATGAGCAGATACGACCGCTTCCACTCGAGGCCGAGCGCCGACGCCGCCTTCTTGCCAGCGGTACGGCCTCGCTTGGCGTCCTGGACGTTGGCCGCCGCCTCTTCCGAAAGCTTGATGAGCATGATGTAGGTAGCCACGTCTTCTCTCCTTGATCTGGCTCGTACAGACGAGGGAAGGGTAAAACGTGGCCCCTGGGGCCATGTCAAGGGTCAGGCGCCGGACCGGTGCGGTCCTGCCCGCGGGCGTTTGGTCGTGAGGGCCACAGGTCGCGGGCTCCGCCAAGACTGCCGTATTAAACCGCCCCGCTCCAGGCTCGCTCCAGGAAAGGTTGGATTCTCACGGCGGGAGGCCGAGCACCATGAGCTACATCTTCAACGGTCGATTGTGCGGATGGCTGTGTGACGAGTGTCAGGAGCCGTTGAGCGGCATCGGGGTGCGCCTGTACCGGACATCCGGCGATCGTGATGTGGTCGGCCGGGCGGTCGCGGACCCAAAGGACACGGTCGCCATTCTCGACGACGAGGCGACCGCCGCCCGGGCGGAGTTGCTGCTGGCCGAGACCACCGCCGACGAGCAGGGCAACTTCCGAATCGAGCTGCCCGCGGGCTACGACGGCCGGGCCTTCGATATCGACCTGTACTGCGGCACGGTCCCCGGCCACCGCCCGCCCAAGAAGCGCAAGGCCGTCCAGGTCGCGCTCACCACCCTTCAGCCCCAGTGGCGGACCACCGAGAACGACCAGGTCGCGGCGTGGAGCTACTGCTTGCCGGCGCGCGTGTGGTGCGGTATCCGGAGCCGGTTCGGGGCCTGGGCAATCTGTGGTCGACTCGTGACTTGCAAGGGTGGGGCGCCTGTGCCTGGTGCGACCGTCCACGCGTTCGATGCGGACTGGTTGCAGCCGGACGCCCTCGGTTCTGCGACGACGGGCCTGGACGGACGGTTCCGCATCGACTACTCGACCGAAGACTTCGAACGGACGCCGTTTTCGCCGCTGTTCAACGTCGAGTTCGTCCCGGGACCCGACCTCTACTTCAAGGCTGAGCTCGCCGGGGCCACCATCCTCGACGAGTCGCAGGCCGACGGCCGCCAACCAGGCCGGCAGAACGTGGGCCATTGCGCGTGCATTGAGTTGTGCACCGACGACGTCGAACCGGGATCGGTCGATCTTGTGCCGCACTGGGAGCAGGTGAGGACTGGGGCCACGATCTTCAACGTCCACCCGCCCGCATCCGACCCGGGCTCGGGCTTCGACATCAATGGGTACGCCGGCGGCACTTCCTTGTTTGTCCTCGGCGAGACCGTGTTCCTGGGGGGGAACTGCCCACTGCGTAACCTGGCCACGGGCAACCCCCTGCAGTACCGCTTCGTGGCGGGCGAGTACACACAACCGGGCGGCGCCGACGTCCCGGGCGTCATGCCGTCCGTCGCTCCGGCGGAACCGCTGCTGCCGATCTCCCTCGCCGGCGCGACCGTCGGGTACCTGTACTACCACGACGCCTTCGGCGTGCAGTTCCCGGCGCCGGTCGTGGTCAGTTCGCCCGACCTTGCCGACGGCTGGATCCAGGTAGACGGCAAGGCGGTCACCGTCGACATGCACGACGGCACGACCGCCGTGGTGAATGTCACGGCCGGGGAGTTCCTTCGCACCTTCGACTTGGCCGCCATGAACACGAACGCGTTGACGTCCCTACACCTTCCCAAGTTCTCGGGCAGCCTGCCGCCGGGCGAGGCGGGCCGGTCGCTCGCTCCGGCGGAGCAGGAGCCGATCCGCCGATACCGGATGCGCTTCGAGGTGCGTGACGCCGGCGACCACTCACTCGTGTTCTCCGACACCCTCAACGCGATCATCTTCAACAACTCGGACCCGGTCCTCGGGATCAACCTCGAGGAGCTCTTCCTGAGCAGTTGCAGTCCGGTCTCCGGGCCGCAGGTGCACCTCCTGTACACGGTCGACCACCCGCACCTCAGCCGCTTCGATGTCCAGATAAGCAACAACGGCGGCTTGGTCCATACGGCGCCACCGTTGCCCCACGGCGAGTTCGCAGGCAGCCCCTTCTTCCGCGGCGGGGCCAGCGGGCCGCATCTGGCGGGGTTCAACGGCGGTGTGCCGGTCGACGTTGGCGCTGACGCACCGTGCGCCTACCGGGCGCGCCTGACGTGGGTCACGCGTCGCCTGGTTCACGGTGACGCCGTCGGGTTCTGGGTCGAGGTTCTCTACTGCAAGTGACACCCCCGTGAACCGGACCGGGGCGGGCACGCCGCCGCTTCCCATCATGGGGAGCGGCGGCGGCGGGTCCGCTAATGGAGACGGACGACGGGAACGCCCCGATCAGCGCCGGCTCCTCAAGGCGCCAGGCGGGGCGGTGTCCGAGGCAGGCGACGCAGAAGCGCGCCGAGGGGATGGCCTCGAGCCGCTGGAACGGGATTGGCACACCACAGCCCTTCGCACCATCCGTACGTGGAGGCGCCGAGGCGCTGCAGGGCGTGCTCGATCGCATGATAATGCCGTCCGTCGATGAGCTGGGCTTATTGCCGCCCGGTCCTCGTCGGGTTGTCGCGGACCACCCAGAACAGCACCGCCGGGACGTTCAGCAGGTTGCGCCATCCGGAGACAGCGACGGTCGTCGCCAGTGCGGCATCCCCCGCTCGCATCACAGGTGTGTCGGACCCGATGGTGAGCTGCACGAGTCCCGATGCGACGAGCACCATCTCGGCCCCCTTGTGGAGGACGTCGGGCGCCCCCGAAGTGCCCGGCTCCAACCGCACCAGGTAGGCGCGCAGTCCGGCGTTCGGATCGTCGAGGAGCGCCGTCGTGCCCTCGGCCTGCGCGCGCGGCCGGCGAGCCAGGACGTATCCCGCGGGAGGCGACGACGCGAGCAGATCGTCGACGCCGATGCCAAGGCGCTCGGAGAGGAGCACAACCGTCTCGAGCCCGTGACCGAGGCGTCCGAGGGCCCGTTCGTCCTCGAGGTGGAGTCCGTCGTCGCCTATGGTCAGCCGAAGGAGGCGGCCCTGGACCGATGCGGGCCGACCCTCGGCCTTGATGACCCGCAAGTGCCCGCCTCCGATCTCCACGACGCACTGCGTGACGCTGGTCACCTCGTCGATGAACGGTGCGCCGAGCTGCGCTCGGGGCGCTTGCCAGTACGCGATGGCGCCGAGGTCGAAAAGCCGGGGACACACCAGGCTGAAGAAGGCCACCGCCTTGGACGCGCCCCAGCATCGGACGAACTGGACCAGCCCGTCGATCACGACGAAGCCGGGGGGATTGCTCCTCGCGCCCTCCACGATCGCCGTCTCGAGCACCTTGACCGGCTGGCCGAGGCGACAGAGGTGGGACGGGCGGCGAGGCTGTTATACGTGTGGCTCCAACCGGCGACCGGCAACATGACGTACGCCAGCGCCGGCGGCTGTCCCCCTTTCCTCCTCGACGGCGGTGGGAGCCACGGCACGTTCCTCGCCGTGGATGCGGGCGCGCCACTGGGGGCGGCAGCACAGGCGTCCCGTAGGGACTCCGCGCTCGTGCTCACGCCGGGCTCGACCCTGTTGCTGTTCACCGAAGGGCTCGTGCAGAGCGCCACGGTGCCGTGGGCGTCGGGATTGGAGCGCCTGCGCGAGGTGGTCGTCGGCGGCCCCGTCGACCTCGACGACCTGTGCGACCGCGTGCTGACCGTTGGCGCCGACAAGGTCCGCCGGGACGATGACATCTGCCTGCTCGCCGTCCGGGTGCCGGTGGCGACGGTGAGCCGCCGCGCATAGGAGGAGGTCAGCGCGAGGGTCCACGAGCACCTTGGCATGGTGTGTACCGCCCGACGCGAACTCGGTCAGCACGGTCGCAAGGGCGGAGAGCCCGACCGTCCCCGTGATCACCGGGCCGACCTCAACCGCCCCGAACGCCAGGGTCACCATCGCACCGAGGAAGTCCTCGCGGTCTACCATGGAATGCCTCGGAGTCAGCGGTGCGCGAGGCCCCTCTACGCCGGGTATCCGGCCGAAGCGAGTGCGGTCCCGGTCGTCGTTCCTCCTGCCGGACCCCGGTCGTCGTTCCTCCTGCGGCCCCCCGGTCGTCGTTCAGCGTCCAGGAGTCGGCGTGGCCTCTAGATCGCCGATGAATCGGACTGAGCCGAGATGGGTCGGCGACGCCGCTACGACCGGATGTCCTTGCGTTGAAACCACACGATGGCCGCGGCCCCGAACACGATGAGGTAGGCGACCTGAACGGCGAGGCCGACGAGCATGTCCGTCGGATAACGATTCTCGACGAACATGGCCCGCCACGCACTGAGATAGTGCGTCGGAAACGCGTACCGGATCTGGCCCAGCTGGCCGATCCCATCAAGGATCTGTGAGACCACGTAGACGCCCACCGTGGCACCGATGGCACTGGTGGCGGTGTCGGTCAGCGTGGAGAACAACGTGCCCAGGGCCAGCAGTGCGGTGTAGCCGAAGGCGACATAGGCGGTGGCGACCGCGTTGCGCAACAGCAGCGCGCCCTCGTCGAGATGGAACCCGCCGGCGAAGCGGGCGACGCCGGGGAACGTCACCGGGTGCGCGCCGAAGAGAAGGAGGCCACCGACGAGGGCGGCGGCGCTCACGAGCACGGTGCAGGCCCAGATGAGGACGCCGGCGACGACCGCTTTGGCCACCAGGAGGCGCCCCCGCGGCACGGGCCGCAGGAGCAGGTACCGGAGGTTCCCCCACGCCGCATCCCCGGCCACCGAGTCGGCGGCGATCGTTCCGGCGATCACGACGAGGAGGAACCCGCTCATCACACTCAGCACCGGCGCGGGCACAAGGAGCCCGCTCTGGCTTGCCAGCCGGAACAACCCCTCGCCGTTGGGGTTGTCGGCCGGCCGGTCGGCTCGGGCGTGGATGGCGAAGAGAATCAGAGTGGGAAGCCCGACCAGCATCACGGTGATGATCAAGGTCCGCGTGCGCCGAGCAGCCTTGGTGAACTCGGTGAACAGCAGGGCGATCATGGCTGCGGCGGGGTTTTCGCCTCCGCGGCCGGCCCCGCACCATCGGCCGGACCCTCGAGCAGATGCAGGAAGGCGTCCTCGAGCTGTTGGGTCGGCATGATCGTCTCCAGTCGCAAGCCTGCACCGACGATCGCCGCCGCGAGATCGGACCGACGGCCGTTGTCGAGGTCCACCACCAGCCCGTCGCCCTGGGTCGCCACCGCATGCACGCCCGCAAGCCCAGCCAGGACGGAGCGGGCCCGCTCGCGGTCGTCGACCTCCACGTACACCGAGCCGGCGGACCCGATCAGCTGGCTGACGGTGCCCGCGGCGACGAGGCGACCGCGGTTCATCACGAACACCTCGCTGCACGTTTGCTCTACCTCGCTGAGGTGGTGACTCGATAGCAGGACGGTGGCGCCTTGTTGGGCGAGGCGCAGGATCAGTTCCCTGATCTCGCGGATCTCCCCGGGATCTAGCCCGTTGGTGGGCTCGTCGAGCACCAGCAGCTCGGGACGCCCGAGCAGTAGGCGGGCGAACCCGAGCCGCTGCTTCATGCCTTGGGAGTAGGTGCGGACCTTCCGATGAAGGGCATCCCCTAGCCCGGCGATGGCAAGGGCGCCGTCGACGTCGGCGTCCTTCATCGACGTACCACCGGCCTCCCACCACAGGCGGAGGTTGGTATGGCCGGAGAGGTGGGGCACGAACGCCGCCTGCTCGACCATCGCGCCGACACGGACAAGCAACCGACTGCTGGGCACGACGCGCTCGCCGAAGAGATGAGCCGAGCCCCGGCTCGGCCGCTCAAGCCCCATGAGGACCCTAAGCGTGGTCGTCTTCCCGGCGCCGTTCGGGCCTAGGAGCCCGCACACTTGGCCTCGCTCGACCGAGAACGAGAGGTCTTCCACCGCGTTCACCTCGCCGAACTGCTTCCATAATCCCTCGACCGCGACGATCGACTCGTTCACCACCAGCCTCCGTCCACGACAGAAGCGTCTCACGCCACGCGGCAGCGGAGACCGCGGCCATGGCCTGAACCCCCGTCAAGCCGTGGCTCGGTCCTCGTCGATGTCGGGAAGGTCCTATGTCAAGGAGTTGCTTCAACCGGGCGAGCCAGTGACGTTCCACTATCTCGCGGTCCGCCACCTTGGACTCGGGCTAACAGATCGGCGCGACCACGAACAGGGCGAAGGCGCCAGGAAGATTGGGATGTGGCAGGTGCTCGGCTGTTCGGTGGGTCCCGTTCGCCGATCCGCATCCGGGATGGAGGTGGCGCATCGGTAGTTCGCCTGGGATGGTCAGAGCACCCTCGTGAGGGGTTCCTCCTGCGGAACCCCCCCCCGGACGTCGTTTCGCGGGCCGATGTCCTTCGTCGGAGGGGCGTTCGATCGGGAGGCGCTGTCACTGTGGGCTGAGCGACTTGCCGCCAGCCATGAGTTGTCCCGATTCGGCATCGAACAGTCGGATGCCGGCGGGGTCGACGGCGATCGCAATTGACTCACCCGGAGAAACCCGGTGGCGCGCCGGCACACGCACTGCCACACGGGATGAGCCGACGGTGGCCCAAACGAGGCGGTCGCTGCCGAGCAGCTCAACCTCGTCGACCACGGCCTTCATCATCGGGCCGTTCTCTCCGGGCGTCGTGATCCGCAGGTACTCGGCGCGGATACCGAGCGCACTCCGGTCCGGCAGGGGCGTGAGCGGGCCGGGCACGACCAGGTCGATCCCGTCGGCCCGGAACCGGGTGCCGTCGCCGTCTCGGCGGGCCTCCACCGGCATGACGTTCATCGGCGGTGACCCTAGGAAGTCGGCGACGACGAGGTCGGCGGGGTACTCGTAGACGACCTCGGGCGTGTCGATCTGGCGCACGACTCCGTCGTCGAGCACGGCCACCCGGTCGCCCATCGTCATCGCCTCGACCTGATCGTGGGTGACGTAGACGGTGGTGGCGCCGACGCGGGTGTGCAGGCGGGTCACCTCGATCCGCGTGCGGGCCCGGAGCTTGGCGTCGAGGCTGGACAGCGGTTCGTCGAGGAGGAAAACCCGTGGCCGCCTGATGATGGCCCGACCTAGTGCAACCCGCTGTTGCTGGCCGCCCGACAATTGTCTCGGCCGCCGGTCGAGAAGTCCGTCCAGCTCCAGGAGGGCACTGACCTCAGCGACCCGACGGTGGGTCTCCTCCCGGCTGACCCGTAGGCTTCGCAGCGGGAAGGCCAGGTTGGCCGCCACCGTCATGTGCGGGTACAGCGCGTACGACTGGAAGACCATGGCCACGTCGCGGTAACCCGGCGCCAGGGTGTCGACTCGACCATTGCCGATCCAGATCTCCCCGCCGTCGGCCGCTTCGATGCCGGCGATCAGCTTGAGGATGGTGGACTTGCCGGACCCCGACGGTCCGAGCAAAACCAGGAACTCGCCGTCGGCGGCGTCGAGCGACACGTCCCGCACAGCGTTCACCGTTCCGTAGCGTTTGGCCAGCCCCCGCAGGCTCAACCGGGCCACGCCGTTCAGCCCTTCGCCCGCACGGCCAGGCCGCGGACGAGCAGGCGCTGGCCTAGGAAGAACAGAACGACGCACGGGACGACGGCCAGTATCGTGCCCGCCATCAGGTAGTTCCACGCCGTGTTGTAGAGGTCACGGAAGCTGGCCAGCCCGAGCGGCAGCGTGTACGTGCTTGTCCGGTTCAGGTAGATGAGAGGGCCGAGGAAGTCGTTCCACTTCGACGCGAAGTCGAGAAGGCCGACGGCCAACAGCGCCGGCACCGACTGCGGCAGGATGATCCGGAAGAAGATCCGGAAGTGACCCGCGCCGTCGGCGAGGGCGGCCTGGTCGAGCTCGGGCGGGAGCGTGAGGAAGAACTGGCGGAGGAGGAACACGTTGAACCCTCCCCCGCCGAGCCAGGACGGGACGATGAGCGGGAGGTAAGTCCCGTACCAGCCCAGGCGCTTGAAGATGAGGAACTGGCTGATCAGCAGCACCTGCTGCGGCAGCAGCAGCGTGGCCACGACCAGGGCGAAGATCACCTTCATCCCGGGTGCCTTGAGCCGGGCCAACGGGTAGGCCACCAGCGCAGCCGAAAACACCGTCCCAAGGGCGCCGAGGCCCGCGACAAGCAGGCTGTTGCGCAGGTAGTGCCAGAACGGGATCAGGGTCGTGGCCTGGTGGAAGTTCGACACCTTCGGCGACGCCGGCACGAGCTGCGGTGGCACCGAGAACACCGCATTGTCGCCCTTGAGCGCGGTCGAGATCATCCACAGCACCGGGACGAGGGCGAACGCGCTGCCGACGATGGCCACGGCGTAGACCACGACGAGCAGTCCACGGCGCCGGAAGAGCAGCGTCCGCATCACGGCCGCGCCGCCGTTCCTTCGTAGAACACCCAGCGCCGGGCCGACCAGAAGATCAGGATCGTCACGAGCAACGTGAACACGAACAGGAGCCACGCCAGTGCCGACGCGTAGCCCATGCGGAAGTAGGAGAAGGCGTTCCGGTACAGGTACAGCATGTAGAACAAACTCGAGTTCCCCGGTCCGCCCTGGGTCACGATGTACGCCTGCGTGAACGTCTGGAACCCGCCGATCAGGTCCAGCACAAGGTTGAACAGGATGGCGGGAGTGAGTAGCGGGATAGTCACCCGCCAGAACCGGCGCCACGCACCAGCGCCGTCGACCTGGGCCGCCGCTAGGACGTCCCGGGGCAGGCCCTGTAGGGCGGCCAGGT
>Ga0310811_10004359_pt1 | contig 17790 bp, 15 predicted proteins | sample YCmetagenome_FD_207642 | JGI IMG/M metagenome (GOLD analysis project Ga0310811, IMG submission 207642) | Soil microbial communities from experimental microcosm in Duke University, North Carolina, United States - YC | ecosystem: Engineered > Artificial ecosystem > Soil microcosm > Unclassified ...
GCGGCAGTGGACCAAGACGCTGATCGACAACGACATGTCGCCCTCCAGTTGTGTGGTCGCGGACATCAAGGGCGACCGCAAGGCCGATCTTGTCTGCATGGATGGACGCACGCCCAACTACATTAAATGGTACGAATATTCTCGATAGAACAAAAAGACCGCACTATTGCTGCACTACTGCACTAAACATCGACTTATTGTGCACTGCAAGAAATGCCATGACAGCTAACTGACAGCTTTAGCCACTAGCATCGCCTCACACTGCGTCGAAACAGCCGGCAACCTGACAAAGATCGGGTATGGGCAGGGGAGCGATACGTGGATGTAAGACAGATACGCGATTTCATCGCCGTGGTACGGTCCTCGAGCTTCGCGGCTGCGAGCCGGAACCTTGGGGTATCGCAGCCGGGGCTGGGTTACCAGGTCAAGCAGCTTGAAGAAGAATTGCAGGTACGCCTATTGCGGCGGCACGCACGAGGGGTATCGCTGACCCGTGCGGGCGAGGCTTTCATGGACCATGCGGAATCGATCCTGGCGGCCATCGCCAACGCCAAGCTCGCTATGGCCGCGATCGCCAACGACGATCGCCACAAGATCAGGGTTGGACTGGCGCCGTCCCTGCAGTCCCTGGGACCGCTGCTGTTGACGTCGCCGCGTCAGAATCCGGCCAAGATTTGGCTCAAGGAGGCCCATCCGCTGGAGTTGCATCAAGGGCTGCTGGAAGGCGGCCTGGATGTCGCCATCTGCCTGAGTACCGGCAAGCCCCCATTGAGAACGATGCCGATCTACAGCGAGCCGCTGTATGTGGTGGGTCCCAGGATGGACATTGCGCCGCAACCGAAGAGGATCGCGCTTGCCGAACTTGCAGTACTGCCGCTGGTGTTGGGATGTCGGGCGCAGACCGCAAGACGCCTGCTTGACGACGCCGTGGCTGCCGCAGGCATCAAATTGACGATCGACCAGGAAGTGGAATCCCAAGCCTTGTTGCGCTCTCTTGTCCTGCATAGTGGCCGTTTCACGATTGCCCCCTATGGCGCCTTCGTGGAAGAGATCGAGAATAAGTTGCTATCGGTCCGCCGCATCGTCGGCCCGGGGTTTCGCCATTCCGTCAATGCTATTTATCCGGCCAGTTTGCCAGCCACGGTGGAGAAATCGGTCGGTCAGATCGTCCAGTCCATCCTGAACGCGGCCCCCCTTCCACCGGATGCTATAAACCTGGCTTCGATTGCTGCAGAGTGATTCCTGTCCAGTGTGGTACCGCACGCCACGCGCAAAAAAAGGGGGGCAGTTCCTTTTGAAGGGATTCGCGCTAGCGGGCTTTTTATGGGCGGCAGGTCTTCAGGCCGATGCGGTCCAGAACTATCCGCCGGCCTACGCCGATACCGTCATGCGCGCAAAGCAGGAGAAGCAACTCGTCATTTATGGCGTGATGCATGCGGATGCCGCGGTCGCGGACCTGCTTTGGCATTTTAAGCGACATTATCCTTTTATCGATATCCACAATTCCGACGGGGATGGGGCAAGGACCTATCGCCGGTTCATTTCCGAAGTGGCCAAAGATGAACCGTCCGCCGATTTCATCTGGAGCTCGGCGATGGATTTGCAGGAGAAGCTCATCAATGACGGCTTCTCCATGTCCTATACGACGCCGGAAATGGCCGCGTTGCCGGGTTGGGCGCATTGGCAGGATCTCGGCTATGGGGTGACGCTGGAGCCCATCGTCTTCGTGTATAACAGCCGCTATCTGACTTTGGCAGAGATGCCGCGCACCCATGCGGCGTTCAATGCCATGCTGTCTCAGCAACCGCGCAGGTTTCTGGGCAAGGTCGCGGCCTATGACCCGGAGAAATCCGAGGTCGGCATGCTTCTGCTCTCGCAGGATGTTCGCGTCACCAAGGATTCGTGGAATCTGTTCGACAGGCTGGCTGCCGCAAACGCGCACCTTTACAGCACCAGTCGCGACATGCTCGAGAACATCATCGGGGGCAAGCAGTGGATGGGATATGACGTAATCGGCTCCTATGCGTTGGAGCTGCAAAAGCGCCATCCGGAGCTGGTCGTCGTCTATCCCACGGACTATATCCTCGATCTTTCCCGTGTCGGGTTCGTCACGGCCCGTGCTCAGCATCCAAACGCCGCCAAGCTCTTTCTGGATTTTCTACTTTCGCGCGAGGGCCAAAGCATCCTCAAGCGTCATGGCATGGGCCCGGTACGCAAGGACCTATCGGTGGCGCAAGAGCAGTCCCGCTTCGATCCCATGCGTATCCAGGCCATCCGCATTGGCCCTGGTTTGCTGTCGGATCTCGACAGCCTGGTACGGGCGCAGTTCCTGCGCCGCTGGAAGCAGGCGCGCATCTTCTCGGGTTAGGGGCATTGAAACTGGATGACGGCCTTTAGTCCCCTGCCGCTCGCGGGTGTCTCAAGCGCGATGGTCGCCCCCAGTCGTTTTCCCAACGCCTGGACGATGGAAAGGCCCAGGCCGCTGCCTTCGCTGTCGCTGTTGTGAGGCAGGCGATAAAAGCGTTCGAAAACACGTTCCCGCTGCTCGGCCGGAACGCCCGGACCGTCGTCTTCGATCTCCAGCCTGCCTTGCGCATCCGGAATCCGGATCACGATATGTCCGCCATCGCGGCCGTAGCGGACGCAATTGTCCAACAGATTCGCGATCATTTCGCCGGCGAGGACGGCGCTTCCACAGACCGGCAACCGCTCCCGGTCGGTTTCGAATGAAAGCTCCATCCCCCGGTCGAAGGCGCGGGCGGCATAGGCGCGTGATGCCGCCGCGGTGCATTCGACAAGATCGAAGGTTTCGAGCGCTCCGCCATCGGAGGGCCGCTCCGCCTTTGCCAGGGAGATGAGCTGCACAATCAGGCGCTGCAGCGCCTTTACCGCCTGGCTGATGTCGCCCAGAGAGGTCTGAACTTCCGGCGAAGCCTTCGCCCGGCGTTCCAGCAGTTCGACATGCGTTCGCACCACCGCAAGGGGTGCTCTCAACTGGTGAGAGGCATCGGAGGTGAACCGGCGCAAGGTGTCGAAGGTCGCTTCAACATGTCTCAACAAGGTGTTGAATGCCGAGACGAAGGGCTGGACGTCCTGCGGCACGTCCTTGAGGGGAAGGGATGCGAAATCGAGCTCGGGCTGAGCGATGCGCGCCTCCACGGTACGCCGCAACGCCGCCAGGGGTCTCAGGCCCCAATCCACGGCAAAAAATATCAGGCTGGCGATCACCAGAAGCAGGAAAAGTTCGCTGGTCATCAAATAGATCATCATGCGATGCGCGACCGCACGGCGGTTCTTCGTTGTTTCCGCGACCTGGACGATGATCGGGCTGTCGAGCTGCGGCACAAGCTTGGCCTCCATGGCGATCCGGATCGGTACGCCATGGAAAAAGCCGTCGCGAAAGCGGATGCTCTCCAGGGAATTTGTGCTCTGATCTGCCTCCAGTTCGGGATATCCGGTTATGACTTTTCCCCGGTAGATCACGCTGTAATAGACATTGTCGCGATCCACATTCTCCAGCATGCCCAATGCCGATGGCGGAAGGTCCAGGGTTATATAGCCTTCCTGCATCGCCAGCGTCTCGCCGATCGCTTGCAAGGAACCGCTAAGGACGCGATCGCTGCTGTTCTCGACATTTCTCTGGACCAGCCAGGCACCGGAAAGGCCCAACACCAGCAGGATCACACAGAGCGGCGCGAGCAGCGTCCAGAGCAGGCGCTTCTTGATGGACGATGCGTGGGTTCTTGTGCGCATCATATCTGGCGCAGCAGATATCCCAGACCACGCACCGTTCGTATCTCAAGTCCGCTTTTTTCCAGCTTGCGCCGCAGGCGCCCTATATAGACTTCCAGGGCATTGGGAGAGACGGCGTCGTCATAATCGAACACATCGGCGGCCAGCCTCGACTTGGGCACCACTGTGCCGACGCGCGACACCAGCGTTTCCAGAACCGATCGCTCGCGGCGGGTCAAATCCAGCACGTCATCGCCCAGATAGGCCGCGCCGGTCGCACGGTCCAGTCTCAACGATCCCAGGCTCAGAATGGGATCCGGGCTGCCCTGCGCACGGCGAATGAGGGCCCGAACCCGCGCCTCCAGCTCCTCCACCGCAAAAGGCTTGGGAAGGTAATCGTCGGCGCCATTGTCCAGGCCATTGACCCGATCATTGGTGCCGTCGCGCGCCGTCAATATCAGAATAGGCGCGGTGACCTGCATCGTTCGCATGCGCTTCAAAACGGTCAGGCCATCCAGATCGGGCAACCCCAGATCCAGAATGATCGCGCTGTAGGGCTCCATCCTGACCACGTCCAGCGCGTCCTGCCCATTGCCGACATGGTCAACGGCCAGCCCATCTCCCCGGAACGCCTTTAACAGTCCCCGGGCAAGAGCGGCGTCATCTTCGACAATCAAGAGCCGCATGCGATCCCCTCAAAAACCTATCTTGAGCGGTCTCGGTCCGCAACGGCGACGATGACTTCTTCGACACCTAGACAGGGTGCCGCACCGTTGCGAGACCAGCGCGGGCGGCCAGCCGATTATAAAGAACTTCTATACTAGCTGGCTATTTTTTCTGTATTGCCGGCGTGCGGCGGCCATCGCAACGTGGAGAGCACGCCGCACTGCCGGTGTGCTGTCAGGATGGCACATCCCCCTGGTGTGCCTTCATTTGTGGAGCCCCTCCACGAGGTGGGACTGCGATGCCGAAGCGATGCAGAATTCGGAGTTCGCGGTCCGGTCGTGGGGGGGCTCTCGCACCGGCTGTTGCAATGACGACCATGGTCTTCGTTCTGTTGCTCGGCACGGGGCACATGGTCATGGCGGCCGCGAATGGCGCGTCCCCGGCAAATCGCAAGGACAGGCAGGACGTCGCCTGCAAGGCCGATATTCAGCGCTTTTGCAGCGAAGCAAATCTCAAGCAGGAATGCCTTGTTGCCCGCTGGGACAGGATCTCGGCAGAGTGTCGGAATGTCCTTGGCTCATCCGCCGGCAACCGTCCTGGCGGAGGCTCCTGAAAGGCCGTTTACGGCGGATCGCCAAGGCGTTTGCCGATGCAGGGCGCAATGATGCCGGTGTCGGCGCGCTCGCAGCTCCGGCTTCACCGCGCAAGCGACGTATAGAAAACATCTATATCACCCAAATATCTTTTCGCATTGGCGCCCTTCAGCAGCGCGGTCACTCTTGTTCCGGGATAGGTCATCGCCTGGAAGGCCGGCCTGACAGCGGTGTTCAGGCAGCCGGCTGCAAGAGCTGGCTGCCTTTTCCGGACCGCAAAGCCCTGGTGTAAATACACGGCGCGCGCGCTAACGCTCGCTTCGGGCTGCCATCAGCTTCTTGAATGCAGCCAGTTCCGCAGCATCGATCTGGCCATCATGGTTGGTGTCCGCGCGTTCGAACAACATGCCAGGGTTGTTGACGAACTCGTCCCGGCTGACCCGCCCGTCGCCATCCTTGTCGAGCATCAGAACCATCTGCTGCAGCCGGTCTCCGTTGCCGTCTTTGCGCAAGGAAAAGCGCGGCTTGTCGTCTGCCGACAGATAGCCATCGTGATTGCGATCGAGACGATCGAACATTTTGGCGCGGGCTTCGGCGAACTCGGCCTTGGTGATGACGCCGTCGCCATTGGCGTCGGCTTTTGACAATAGTTGGGTAAGGTCCGGCTTGCCCGGTTGCGCAACCGCCCGCACGGCCAGGCCGATGCAGCCGGTGGTGGTGAAAAGCACGAGACAAAGCGCGAGGATGAGGCGCATGGAACTCTCCTGATCGAAAGAAAAAAGGATGGCGCGGGCCTTTTGAGGGGCCCGCGCCAACGCGCGGCGAGGGGCCAGTTAGTTGCCGCGCGTGTAGGTTGCCGATCCGGAAACCGAGGCACCTGACCCGGTCGTGATCGCGCGATTAACGGTCATGCTGCCATCACCATAGGTGACGCTGCCGGTTTCGGTGGCGGATCTTCCGCTGGAGGTGGTGATGCCCCGGCTGCGGCTGACGCTGCCGTCGGTTTTATAGATGGTGCTCCAGCCCGACTGGGTGTTGCCATCGACGCCGGTGTGCGTCGCTTCGCGGGTCACCGAGCCATCCGGATTGTGGGTAACCGAGCCGGTCCGCGTCGCGGTCTCGCCATTGTTGTAGGTCCGCGTCACCGTGTTGGTCCGGTTGCCATCGCCGTAATTGGTCTGCCGGGTGGTGGCGACGCCGCGACCGCTGTCGGTCTGGACACCGCGATGCACCGTGGTGGAGCCGGGCACGCGATTGACGGTGCGTCCGGCCGCAAAGCCGCCGCGCAAGCCTTGGACCGACAGGAAGCGGCCATGAAACGCCAGGGCGGGTTGCATGGTGCCTGCAAGCAGAAGCGCGGCCGCCATGGAGGTTAAGAGGATCGGGGATTTCGCCATTGGGATACTCCGTGAGGAACGACGCGGCGTTTTTGCGCCTCCGGGGTATATCCAGCGTGATCTGGTCGTGCCGGAATGTAACGAAATGTAACGCGGTCGATTTTGAGTCTTTTCGGCGGCTTCGAAGTGCGAGTATCTGTTTTCCGAAGAACCGCGTCATGGACCAGTCCACACTCATCGCCGTCGTCGAGGACGACCCGGAAATCCGATCGCTGGTCGGCAAGGTGCTGGCGCGCGAGGGATTTGAGGTTGAGCTTTGCAGCGGCGCCGACGACCTTGACCGGGCGGTCGAACGCAGGCGCGTCGACCTTATCGTGCTCGACCTGATGCTCGCGGGGGAGGACGGCATCTCGATCTGCCGCCGCTACCGGGCCAATGCGGCGGCGATTCCCATTCTGATGGTTACGGCCAAGGGCGACGATATCGACCGTATTATCGGACTGGAGGTCGGAGCCGACGATTATTTGCCCAAGCCGTTCAATCCGCGCGAACTGACCGCACGTGTCAGGGCGATATTGCGCCGAACCCGGGATATTCACCGTCCTGTGGCCAGCGGATCATCGGAAGTTTTCCGGTTTGCTGGTTGGCGGCTGGATGCTGCCTCGCGCGCGTTGGAGAATCCCAAGGGAAAAGTTGTCGACCTTACTGGCGGCGAGTTCGACCTGCTGATGGTACTTCTGACGCACCCCCAGCGTGTGCTCAACCGTGATCAGTTGCTGGACTGGACGCGGGGGCGCAGTGCTGCGCCCTTCGATCGCACCATCGATGTCCAGCTCAGCAGGTTGCGCCGCAAGCTGGAGGATTTCTCCAAGCCGCCTTCCGTCATCAAGACGGTCCGCGGCGGCGGCTATTTGTTCGCCCCGGCCGTCGAACGGGAACGTGGCTGAGGATGCGCCGGATTCTGGGAAGCCTGGTGGTTCGGATCGGCCTGGTATTCCTGCTTGGGCTGGTGCTGATACAGGGCGTGATAGCGGCCGCGCTGCTATGGCCTGATGGGCGACCCACCATTTTCCGGCTGGTTTCCCCGCATGAAGCAGTGACCATCGCCAAGGCGCTGGAAGCAAGCGCGGACAGGCAGCGCCCTTTGTTCCTGGCCGCTCTGAATGCGGGCCAATTGACCGTCCATATGGTGCCTGACTTTCCCGCGGAGATAGTTGGAGGTCACAGCGATGATGCGCCTTATCTCAAGCGGCTCTATGGAGGCTATGCCTATGTCCTGGAGGGGCGCGCCTTTGAGGTCCAGGCCAAGGGCGACGCCGCGCTTCCGGTGCGGCGGACCTGGCTGGGCCAACCTGGGGCGGTTCGGCTGCTGGTGCGCCTGAAAACCGGCGGGGTGGTGGTCATAGAACGGGCGCCTGTTCTCATCCAGCGGCTGTTCGAGCGCTTTGCCGTGATCGCTGGCGCGGCAGCCCTCGTTTTGCTGCTGGTGATGCTTGTCTGCATCCAGCAGATGGTCAGGCCGACCCAAAGGCTGGCGCAGGCTTCGCGCGATGTCGCCGCGAACATCGATACACCGGATCTACCGGTCACGGGCGCCGCCGAAATCCGCACCGTGTCCCTGGCATTCAACGACATGAAGCACACCATCAGGGGCCTGATCGACGAACGAACCCGGATGCTTGCCGCCATCGCGCACGATCTGCGCACCTATCTCACGCGCCTGCGGCTGCGCACCGATTTCATCGCCGATGGGGATCAGCAGGAACGGGCGATCCGGGACCTGGACGAAATGGGCCTGCTGCTGGACGACACGTTGATGTTTGCGCGTGAAGCGACCGGTCCCCGGGCCGAAGTTCCGGCAATGGATGTGGCGCAGGAAATTCACGACTTTGTGAGTTTGCGCCAGGAAATGGGCGATCCCGTCACGCAGCTCGATCCTCCGGCTGCGGCGGTGCGCGCCCGCTGCGCGCCGCTTGCGTTCCGGCGCATGCTGTCGAATCTCACCGACAATGCCATTCGCTATGGAAAGGCTGCGCGGCTCAGCGCCCGGCATGACGGCGATACTGTCCGGGTTTCGGTCGAGGATGACGGCCCCGGCGTGCCGCCGGAAACCATGGCCCGGCTCATGCGGCCTTTTGAGCGGCTGGAGCCGTCCCGTGGCCGCGGCACGGGCGGGGCAGGGCTTGGCCTGGCGATCGTGAAGGCATTGGCCAACACGCAAGGCGGCGACCTCGCCATTGAAAACGTCAATGGGGGCGGACTGCGAGCCACCATCATCCTGCGAAACGGCTGAGTTACCTTTCGTTACGGGCCATTTATAGCTGCGCCGCCGGCGATCCCTAGATTGCCCCTCCGATCACGGAGGTCAATTATGTCCAGATACGAAGAAGAAACGAAAACCGCGGGGCCGCGAAGAACCTCGCTGATATGGGACATTCTCATCGCTCTGGCAGCCATTGTCTGTCTGATCGCGGCCGCTCTGTTCCCCGTGCTCGCGCATGCGGCGACCATTTCGCCCCCGCCCGCGCTGGTCGCGCAACTCAGGAAGATGACCCAGGAAGATGGCGTCGCCGGTGTCACCGTCATGGTGTTTCTGCGGGGACAGATGCTGTACCGGGTGGATCAGGGTGCCATCGCCCGCGATGCGGAACTGCCTGTCGCCTCGGCCTCGAAATGGATGGCGGCTGCGCTGGTGATGAGCGTGGTGGATGAGGGCAAGCTTTCGCTGGACGAACCGATCGGAAAGCGTCTGCCCGAATTCACCGGCGATGCTGCGGCGATCACCTTGCGGCAACTTCTGTCTTTCACCTCCGGCCAGGGCGGTTTGCGGGGCTTGGTGGATGTTCGGCAGGATCCTGGAATTTCTCTGGCGGAGTCCGCGCGCCAGATTGCCGCTATTCCGCTGCAGGACAAGCCCGGCACCGTATTCAAATATGGCAGCCCGGCGCTGCAGGTTGCGGGCGCCCTGGTGGAGCAGGCAACGGGGAAGGCCTGGTCGCAACTGTTCGACGAGCGGATCGCCCTTCCGTTGGGGATGGCGCATACCAGATGGACCGATCCGCTTCGGCCGGACATGCCATCGTCCGCGATTCACAATCCGAACCTTCAGGGCGGTGTGGTCACGACTGCCGAGGACTATGGGAAGTTTCTGACCATGCTGGCCATGGGCGGCAGCTACGAAGGCAAACGCATTCTTTCCGCACAGGCGATCACGGCCATGGAAACGGCGCAGACCGTCGGCCTGCCAAAAGCATTCGAGCCGCCAGGCGTGGCGGGCGCGCAGTTGGAATATGCGCTCGGCAATTGGTGCGCGAGCCTGGAAACAGGCGCGCAATGCCGGCTGGCCGCAAGTCCCGGCGCATTCGGAACCTATCCATGGATTGACCGAAAAACGGGTCTTTACGGCATCTTCTTCATGAAGCGCCGGCTGCCGCTGGTCGAAAAGGACATCCAAGAGGCGCGCCACATCATCGTTGAGAACGTCTTTCCCAACGCGCCGCCGTAACCCTTCGTCACAATCTTTCACCGGCTCGTTATGCGCAGGTTTCAGCGCGATCCGACACTGGATGCGCATGTCAGGAGAAACTCCATGTCCATTTCCAAAAAGCCCGCTGTCGCGATCCTCAGGGACAGTTCCTTCCTTCGCGGCGTCGCGGTCGTGGCCGCGGCATCGGCCCTTGTCGTCTGTTTGAGCGGGATCGCGGCGGCGGCGATTGTTGTGCGCCGTCCCGTCCCGCGGCTTCCGGTCATGCTGACAGGGCCGTACCTGATGCGCCCGGTGGTGTGGATTGCACCGCCCCGGCCGCGGGTCGTCATCGTTCCCGCTCCACGCCCGGGTTGGATCTGGTCGCCGGGATACTGGAATTGGAGCGGTGCCGCCTATGTCTGGGTCGATGGCGCCTGGTTGGCCGCGCGCCCAGGCTTCCACTATGTGCCGGCGCACTGGGACCGCTTTCCGGGCGGATGGCGGTTTGTTCCGGGCGGCTGGATTCGCCGCCCACTCTAACGTTCATTCCGAAGGTGACACATGTATCCCTGTCAGGCGCTTACCGCGATCGTACCTTGCACCAACCTGGATCTCTCCGAGGCCTTTTACAGCCGACTGGGTTTCGTCCGTTGGGACGATGCAGGTGCGGTCCTGACCGATGACGATTACCGCATCCTGCACGATGGCAATGGCGGCAGCTTGCATTTGCGCAAGGCCGAACATGGCTGGCTGATTCCCGGCCGCAATCCATTCGCACTTTACTATTACAGTCCGGATGTCGATGAGCTGGCGATCGCTTTTCAGAACGAGATCATCGGCAGACCCCATCCTGAAATCAAACCCTGGGGCATGTACGAGTTCGCAATTTCCGACCCCGATGCCACGCTGATACGGATCGGGCGGCCGGCGATGCTCTGGTCCCGGCGACCTGCCAACAGCGTCGCGGTGGAATAAGGCGAGCGGCTCCTCAACCCTGGCGGGTGCCGATCTATGACAAAGGTAGGTTTTTGTTCCGATCTCCCTGGGCGACCGTAAAAACCGGCCTCCGGCGAAGGCTGCCGGTGTTTCTTTCGGAGCGAGCCCGGGAGTAGAGTTGGCCACGGTGGCCCGCAGAACGATTCAGGAAACCCGGAGGCCCTGAACCGCATAGCGCGGGCGTTCGCGGATCGCGGAATATCGGCATGGCTGGGATGAGCAGGGGCAGGGCGATATGGCTGACGGCGGCGGTCCTTCTGATTGCCGTCGGCGGTGGTGTTGGTGCCACGATTTTCAGCCGCCATGGCAGCCCTGAACGGCACATCGACTTCAATCGGGACATCCGCCCGATCTTCAACGCCAACTGCATGGCTTGCCACGGCGGGGTGAAGCAGGCCTCTGGCGTTTCTTTCTCATATCGTGAGCAGGCGCTGGGCAAGGGCAAATCGGGTCGTCCGACGGTCGTGCCGGGAAGTCCCCAGGCTTCGGAACTCATAGCTCGGGTAACGTCCAAGGACCCGGATGTGCGCATGCCGCTGGGCGGCACGCCGTTGACGGCCCGGCAGATCGGCCTGCTGCGCGAATGGATCAAGGAGGGCGCGGTCTGGTCCGATTATTGGGCTTTCGTTCCACCCAAGCCACAGCCCTTGCCGGCGGTAAAGAACACCGCCTGGGTGCGCCAACCTCTGGACAGGTTCATCCTTGCGCGTCTGGAAAGGGAAGGCCTGGGGCCATCGGCCGAAGCTGACAAGCCCGCTTTGCTGCGGCGCGTGTCGCTGGACCTGACCGGCATGCCGCCCACGCCGGATGAGCTGGCGGCCTTCCTCGCCGATACGTCGAAGAATGCCTATGAAAAGCAGGTGGATCGCCTGCTGGCCTCGCCGCGCTATGGCGAGCGCTGGGCCACGATGTGGCTCGACGTTGCCCGTTATGGCGACAGCAAGGGCTTCGAGAAGGACAGGAGCCGTACCGTCTGGCCCTATCGCGACTGGGTCATCGGTGCCTTCAACCGCAACATGCCGTTCGACCAGTTCGTGATCGCGCAATTGGCGGGAGACTTGCTGCCCAACCCGACGTTCGACGACCTGATCGCGACATCCTTTCATCGTCAGACCCAGGCCAACGACGAGGGCGGCACCGATGACGAGGAGTTTCGCATCTCCGCCGTGATGGATCGCACGGCCACGACCTGGTCGGCGCTTAATGGCGTCAGTTTCAACTGCGTGCAATGCCACTCGCACCCGTACGACCCGATCCGCCATAACGAGTACTACAAGTTCATGGCCTTCTTTAACACGCAGCGCGATGCCGATATCGCCTTTGACAATGCCAGGAAAGACGATTGGCCCGTCCTGAACGTGCCCAATGACAAGGCGCAATATGCCGAGGCCGGTCGCTTGCAGCAGCAGATGCGGGCGCTCCGCAACGCGATCGTTACGGCCAGCCGGGCCGCGGAAGCCGACGCGCAGCAATGGAAGCCGCTTGCCATCCAACAAGCCAGCGTCAGCGAGGTCCTGGCGATCAAAAGCCTCCTGGCCCAGCTCCAGGCCAGGCCGGCCGACAAGAAAACAGCCAAGCAGATCGATGAGTTGCACAAAGATCTGGTCCGCGCCGAAGCGCACCCGCCGGAAGCGGCGTTGCACGTCAGAAATGGCCTGGCGGAAAGCACCGGCACGGTGCCGCGGCGGAGCGTCTTCGAGCTCACCGCGCCGTTCAACATGGCTCAGCTGACCGCCCTGCGCATCGAAGTGCCGGCAGCGGACGCCGTCAGGGATAGCCATTCTCCCGAAAAGGGTTTCATCATCAATCATGTCGATGCCTGGGTGGTGCGGCCCGATGGCGTTGCCGATAAGATTGTGTTCCGGCTTCTGGCGCCCGATGCGGTCGATGCCCTGATCGGCGACATCGCCAGGGATCAGCGCAACACCAAGGATACCAAGACCGCACGCCCCCAAGCCGCGGTGATGGAAAGCGTTGCCAGCAACAGCGGTGTCCTGGCAGACCCAAGCCTGTTCTTCACCCGCTGGGTGGTGGCTGTTCCCGACAGCCCTCTGCAATTGCCGGCGGGCGCCAAGCTGAAAGTGCAATTGACCCAGACCGAGCCGGTCAACCAGACCACGGGCGCTGCCCCGCGCGTGCGCCTCTCCACCAGCAACGATCCGCGCTGGACCAGGCTGGCCCATTCGCCGGAAATCGAAAAGGATATCGCCAGCCTGGAGGGTCTCGATCGCAGCCTGGCCGCGATTGCCACCGTGCCGGTGCCAGTGATGGCCGAACAGGCCGACTACGAGAAGCGGCAGACGCTGGAATATGACCGCGGCAGCTTCCTCACCCAGATCGGTCCCAATCTCGCGCCGGATACGCCGGCCTTGTTTCCCAAGCTGCCGGCCAATGCGCCGCGCAACCGCCTGACCCTGGCGCGCTGGTTCTTCCAGCCCGGCCAGCCTCTGACGGCGCGGGTCGCGGTGAACCGCTATTGGGAACAGCTGTTCGGCACCGGCATCGTGGAAACCCAGGAGGATTTCGGCAGTGCCGGCGAATTGCCCAGTCATCCCGAATTGCTCGACTGGCTGGCGCTTCACTTCCAGAACGACCTGCGCTGGAACCAAAAGGCGCTGGTGCGCGAGATCGTGACCAGCGCGACTTACCGGCAAAGCGCCAGGTCGACCGCGGCGCTGCGCGAGAAAGACCCGCGCAATCGGCTTCTCGCCCACGGCCCTGAGCAGCGGCTCTCCGCCGAAATGATCCGCGACCAGGCGATGCTGGCCAGCGGCCTGCTCAATCCCCAGATGGGCGGGCCGCCGGTGATGCCGGTGCAGCCCGAGAACATCTGGAACGTGGTGTCGAACAATCCGGAGCGTTGGGTCAATGCCACCGGATCCGATCGTTATCGCCGCGCGATCTATACCTTCGTCAAGCGAACCGCGCTTTATCCCAGTTTCGTCACCTTCGATGCGGCGGACCGCGCGATGACCACGCCGCGCCGCATTTCCACCAATACACCGCTGCAGGCCCTCGTGACCCTGAACGATCCGGTCTACCATGAAGCGGCCGTTGCCCTGGCCGGACGCATGATCAAGGACATCAAAGGCCCGCTCGACGCGCGCCTCAACTATGGCGCCAAGCTTGTGCTGTCGCGCGATCTCACGCCGGCGGAGCTGGCGCCTCTGCATCAGCTTTACGTCCAGACCGCCGGCGGGCCGCAGCCTGCGAGCCTGGCCGGATTTGCGGCGGTGGGGACCGCGCTGTTCAACCTCGATGCCGCGCTGACCAGGTGACGATGATGGGTAAAGTTGAAAGCCAGTCCGATCTTTTGCAGCGTCTGCATTGTCAGGCGCAGAACCGCCGCCAGTTCGTGGGCTGGGGGGCCGGCGGCCTGGGCGCCTTCTTCATGAACACGGCCTATGCGGCGCAGCAGCCGGCAACCTCAAGCGGCTTGACGTTCAAGCGCGATCCTTCGACGCCCCTGTCGGTGTTGCCGCCCCAATTTCCCGCCAAGGTCAAGCGGGTCATCTATCTGCACATGGGCGGTGCCCCCAGCCAGCTCGAATTGTTCGATCACAAGCCGACCCTGAGCCGGTTCAACGGTCATGACTGCCCGCAATCCTTCCTCAAGGGCAAGCGTTTCGCCTTCATCCGCGGCGTGCCCAAGATGCTGGGCCCCATGTTTCCGTTCCACCAGACGGGCAAGAATGGCACCTGGATTTCCGACCGGCTGCCGCATACCGAGCGCCTGATCGACGATCTGTGCCTGATCAAGTCGATGAAGACCGACCAATTCAATCATGCGCCGGCCCAGCTTCTGGTGCAGACCGGCGATGCCCGCACGGGCCATGCCTCGCTGGGATCCTGGGTCACTTATGGGTTGGGCAGCGAAAACCAGAACCTGCCAGGATTTATCGTGCTGGCGTCTTCCGGACCCGGCCCCACCGCCAATGCGGGCAAGCCGCTCTGGGGCTCGGGCTTCCTGCCCAGCGTCTATCAAGGCGTGGAGTGCCGGTCGGCAGGTGAGCCGGTGCTGTATCTCAACAACCCGCATGACGTCAGCCGGACGCAGCGGCGGCATGTGCTGGACGCGGTCGATGAGATCAATCGCCAGACTCATGCGGAATTCGGCAATCCCGAGACCGTGGCCCGGATCGCGCAATATGAGCTGGCGTTCCGCATGCAGGTGGAGGCGACCGAGGCGATGGACATCCGCCGCGAACCGGCGGCCGTGCTGGCCCGCTATGGGGCGGAGCCCGGCAAGAACAGCTATGCCAATAATTGTGTGGTCGCGCGCCGCCTGGCCGAGCGGGGCGTCCGCTTCATTCAGCTTTATCATTGGGGATGGGATTCGCATGGCTCGCCCACGGATGAGGGCATCAATATCGGCTTCGTCAACCGCTGCCGCGAAACCGACCAGCCGACCGCAGCCTTGCTGGCGGATCTGAAATCCCGCGGCCTGCTGGAGGACACGCTGGTGATCTGGGGCGGCGAATTCGGCCGTACGCCGATGGAAGACAATCACGGCGGCTCCAACGAGATATCGAAATATATCGGCCGCGACCATCACACCGCCGCCTTCACCATCTGGATGACCGGCGGCGGCGTCAAATCCGGCATGGTTTATGGTGAGACCGATGACATGGGCTATGAGGTGGTGAAGGACCCGGTGGAGGTGCGCGATCTGCACGCGACCATCCTGTATCTGCTCGGCTTCGACTATCAGAAGCTCAACTATCCCTATCAAGGCCTCGATCAGAAGCTCACGGGTGTCAAGCCGGCCCGTGTCGTGTCCGAAATCCTGACGTAGCGGGATCAGTGGCGCGATGGTCGGTTCGTTCGCAGGAACACGTCGCGTGTCGGCTTCCGCTTATTTCAGTGGCGTCGCCATGGCGACCCTGCTGGGTATCGCGGCGGCCATGTTCCTGCGTCCCGCCTTTGGGCATACGGTTCTGCAATTGGTGGGGCTTGAGACCGTCCCACAAGCCGCACCGGGTTCTTTCTATACGGTGCGTGTCGCGCCGCTGTTTGAGGCCCATTGCATCAGTTGCCATGGCGGCGAACGGCAAAAGGCGGAACTTCGGCTGGACAGTTTTGCCGCTGTCATGCGTGGCGGAAAACACGGCGCGGTGATCACGCCGAACATCGCGAAGGACAGCTCGCTTTTCACCCGCATCACCTTGCCGGCGACGGACGATAGGGCGATGCCGCCAAGCGGCAAGACGCCCTTGAGCAAGGACGATGTCACGGTCATCCGGCTCTGGATCGCCGCCGGGGCCTCGGGCACCCTGCCGGTCAAGGCCATCAAGGGGGCGCCCGCGCTGGTGGTGCCGGTCAAGATGCCGGAGCTCGATCTCGCCGCGGTTCAAAGGCAGCGCGCGCCCCTCGCCAATGAGGTAAGTCGGTTGCAAGGGCGTTTTCCCGGCGTCATCCATTATGACTCGCGCAGTTCGGCCGATCTCGAGATCGACGCTTCGTTGAAAGGTGCCGCGTTCGGCGATTCCGACCTGAAGGCGCTTCTGCCGCTGCGCGATCGCATTGTCAGCGCCAATCTTTCCGGCACCGGTGTCACGGATGCCTCCGCACCGCTGCTCGCGTCGATGAAGTCGTTGCGGGTCCTGCGCCTGATGAACACCAAAACGACCGATGCGACCGTTGCGGCGCTGGCCTCGTCCAAGAGGCTGAAAGTCCTGGCGGTGGCCAAAGCAACGCCGGCCGCGCTGGCGCCTCTGCGCCAAAGGGGTGTCCGGGTCTATGAGGATGTGGATGTCCGATAGTCCCGTGATCCATGAAATCCCGCATGTGCGCGTATGGGACGCGCCGACGCGGCTTTTCCATTGGGCGATCGTGATTCTGATCTTCGTCTCCTGGCTCAGCGCCGATCGGGGCCTGATGACGATACATCTGTGTTCAGGTTTGACATTGCTCGCGCTTCTGCTGTTCCGCATCGGCTGGGGTATCGTCGGCTCCGCAACGGCGCGGTTCAGCGATTTTTTGCATCCGCCGCGCAAGGTCGCCGCCTATCTCAAGGGGCTGGCCAGCGGCGACAAGCAGCTCTATGCGGGGCACAATCCGGCCGGCGGCCTGATGGTGGTGGCCATGATCGCGATCCTGCTCGCGCAGGCCGTGACAGGCCTGTTCGCCAATGATGGCCTGCATTTTACCGGTCCGCTGGCGCTGCTGGTCAGTGACGATGCCTCCACCTGGGTGACCAAGCTGCATGGGACGATCTTCAACGTCATCCTGCTGTTTGTCTGGTGCCATGTCGTGGCGGTGGGCTTCTATATGTTTGTTAAAGGCGACAATCTGGTCAAGGCCATGTTTACGGGGAAGAAGCCCCATACCCATGTACCGGCCGACATACAGGTTTCCTTCGCGCGTTCCTATGTCGCCTTTCTTTTGCTGCTGCTGGTGTTGACGGTCGGAGGGGTAGCCTGGTTCATCATTCAGGGAGGGGCTTTGCTGTGATAGATCACTGCTGCGGCGTGATTGGCGAAAAGAATTCGCTGCTCAATTGCGCCCTTCGCAAACGGCCGGCCCGTCAGCAGGTCCGTACCTTCCCTGTAAAGCACGATATCCGATCCGAAGCTGTGCATGTCGCGGCGCAGGCAAACGCTCAGGGTCCTGTCTTCGAAATCGCGCCGGAAGGAAAGGCATCTATCGGCCTGAAGCGGCCGATAAGTCCCTTTCTCCCATAAATCGGGATCGCGGCGCCGGGCCGCGAGCAGGCGGTTGAGCAGGTGCTGCTTCTCGATCTCTCCCGTGCCTAACGCGCGCGCCCGGCGTTCGAAATCCACGGCCCGCCGGTTATCGGGATCGACCAGGCTCAGATCCTGGAACTCGCAGCCCTGATAAAGATCTGGCACGCCGGGTATCGTGTTGCGCAGCACGAACTGGGTGATGATCGCATTGTCGATCTCCGGCTTCAGGCGGGCCAGCAGCGCGGCCAGCTTCTGACGGAAGCCGGCATATCTCTCGTCTTCGATCAAGGCACCGGCATAATCGCGGAAACGGG
>Ga0310811_10004360_pt1 | contig 17790 bp, 19 predicted proteins | sample YCmetagenome_FD_207642 | JGI IMG/M metagenome (GOLD analysis project Ga0310811, IMG submission 207642) | Soil microbial communities from experimental microcosm in Duke University, North Carolina, United States - YC | ecosystem: Engineered > Artificial ecosystem > Soil microcosm > Unclassified ...
AGGTTGGGGGCACCTGTCGAACATACCTTACCCCACCTTGTTTTAGTCACGAAAAATCATATACTTAGCGCCGTTCTCGCCAGTGCGGGTCAAAGCCCCACTTCTGTGATTTTTCATACCCCGTCAGCACCACCCCATTGCGCTGACCGGAGCCCATAAATGCCCGATAAAGACAAGACATTCGCAGTTGCTACTCCAACAGCACCTGCCCCAGCCGTCGGCACACCCGGCATCCCCGCCGCCAGTGGTGCTCCCGGCACCCCCGGCGTTCCGGGTGCGCCAGGCGCGCCGACCATCCCGCCACGGCGCAGCCCTGGACATCGCGGAGCTGATGTAAAAGATACCGTCGCCGAGATGGCGGCGAAGGCGCACGAGATCAGCCTCGAGGCCGGCAGCAAGATGGCCGCCGCCATGAAAGACGTCGTCGGTGCGGCCGCCGGACTCACCGGCCTCGTCCTCGAGAGCGCGCGCGATCTCCTGCAGTACATGGTTCGGCGTGGCCAGATGACTCAGGAGGAAGCAGACAAGCTGATGCGCGAAGTCGAAGCTTCCCACGCGAAGCGGAAGCCGTTCACTCCGCCACCGCACGTCGCTGCAAAGGCGCCTGCCAAAGTGGAATCATCACACTCGACCCATACCGGGCCGAGCACCCACGTATCTCACGTGTCGCACGCGGCACACCCAACGCATAGCGCGCCGGCACGACATGCGGCCAGTACCCACAAGCCCGCCACCAAGCACGCCGCAGCCAAGAAGCCGGTTGCCAAGAAAACGACAATGAAGCCGGCCGCCAAGAAGCACGTAGTCAAGTCCGCGAGCAAGTCCAAGCCCAAAGCATCAGGCAAGACCGCGAAGAAAAGGTAGGCAATGCCCATCCCGCGCGGCGATGCAGTCGCGCTCGCCCGCGCGCTCATACGAATCGATTCCAGAAATCCAACCCTCGCTCCGGATTCACCGGGCGAGGGTGATTGCGCTCGGACCCTCGCGTCGGTGCTCGATGATTGGGGATTCTCGGTCCAGTTGTTGGAAAGTGTTCCCGGCCGGCCCAACGTCGTCGCCCGCATTGGGCCCCGTAACGCGCCCGCCTTGATGCTCAATGGCCATCTCGATGTCGTCGGCGTCGAGGGAATGACCCACAATCCTTTCTCCGCGCAGCTTCGCGGCGATCGCATTTACGGCCGCGGCTCGGCTGACATGAAGGGCGGCGTCGCTGCAATGTGCGCCGCTGCAGCGAAAGGCGCGCAATCGGATTCCAGCAGGCAGATTCTCGTCACTGCCGTCGTCGACGAGGAATACGAAAGCCTGGGCATGCGCGCATTGCTCGCCGACGGGATCCGTGCCGAAGCGGCAATCATAACTGAGCCAACTCGGCTGGCTATCTGCCCCGCCCATCGCGGCTTCGTCTGGATGGACATCGTCGTGACCGGAAAGGCCGCGCACGGAAGCCGCTACGACATCGGAGTCGACGCCATTACCCACGCAGGCCTCCTCCTCGCCCAGCTTGAAAAGCTCGAGCGTACGCGCGAATCGGGTCCGCGCCATCAATTGCTTGGTCGCGGCTCGCTCCATGCCTCGAAGATTCAGGGGGGAGTCGGAATGTCCACGTATCCTGAATTGTGCAATCTTGCGATCGAGCGACGCACGCTTCCCGGCGAATCAACAGATAAGGCGCTGGCAGAGATCCGTGACGCGTGCGCCAAGGTCCGCTCGGAGCATCCCCAGTTCGCAGCCCGGGTTACATTGAATACGGCACAGCTTCCGAGCGATGTTCCGGTAGACTCGCCTATCATGAAGAGGTTGCGCGGCGCACTCGAGCGCGAAGGAGTCCCCGTGAAAATCGAAGGCTTGTCGGCGTGGACAGACGCGGCGCCTCTCAATGAAGCGGGCATTCCGACGATCTGCTTCGGCCCGGGCGACATTGCGTTGGCACATGCCGCTGAAGAGTTCGTGCCGATCGAGGAGATCGACGTCGCGACAAGGGTGCTGACGCGCGTCGTCCGTGAATGGTGTGAGGATTCGGTTCCTACCGTATAGATAGGAGAGGGTGTCGGTGACGCAGTGGACCCACAAGCAGTACGACCTTCTCGAAAGCGCCATTACCGGCGGAACGCGAATCTCCGCCTACCGGCGCGGAACCGAATACGTGGTCGTCCCGACGAGATTGCGAATGATCAAGGGCCGGGAAGCGGTCGAAGCCACCCATCCAACCACCGGCGACCAGATCACCATTTACCTCGACGAGCTGGACAGCTTCGAGGTCGTGAAATGACGCGCGCCCAATCTGGCGATCTGGTCGCGATCTATGCCGACGAATCGTGCATCGGCAACGGACGCGAAGGTGACAATCCCGGCGGTGCCGGCGGCTTGATCGAGTGGCTGCATCCAAAATCGAGCGAGGTCACCCGGTGCGACTACTGGATCTCCGAGCCTGCGACGACCAACAACCGCATGGCGCTTCGCTCCGTGATCGAGGCGTTCCGTCAGATCTCGAGGCGTGGCAACTCCTATCGGGTGTTATTCACCAGCGACTCGAAATACATCGTCGAGGGAATGAACGAGTGGCTGCATAACTGGAAGGCGCGGGACTGGAAAAAGAAAGGCGGACCAATCATGAACCTCGAGCTTTGGAAGGAGGCGGACGCCGCCGTGTCGAATCATGAGGTTCAGTGGCGATGGGTGCGCGGCCACAACGGACAACCCCAGAACGAATACGCGAATTTCCTGGCGACGCGCGCGGCGGCGGAACAGACAAACTCGAGCGGGTTACGGGAATCAGAGTTCGATAGCTGGATAACCAACCAGAAAGCAGGCACCGGCAGCCTGAAGGACATTGCGCCGTTCCCCGATCTCAAATCATTCCAGCCGAGTAAGCGAGCATGGACGACCTAGACCGTCTCTTTCAGCGTCTGGTTCATAACATCAGGAACGGACACGCCGAGTATCTGAGCGTCCCGTTCACGGTTCAGGAGCTGTACGACACCCTCGTGCCCTACCGCCATTACCGCCGCGACCTCGGTATCGAAACCAATCAGGACTACGAAGCTGCGCTGACTCGGCTACTCTCGGGCGAAAAGGGTTACGTGCGTGCCGACCAAGCGATGCAGGACCGGCTGAAAAAGGAGATGGAGTCGCCGAACTCGGATGTCGGTGCCTTTCGCGATTACGCGGAAGCGAGAATCTCGCTCGCTCCAGATGCCCTGCAGAAAATCGGTGTCGCAATTCCGGCGCAGAATGCCGGTGGTTATTCCGTCGGCCGCACTGGCCAGGCTGGAAATGGCAACGGGGGCGCCCCCCCAGAAGCGAGCACGTCGTTCACGGCTCCGGCGTTATCGACGTTGGAACCAGTGGTCGGCTGCAAATTCTGCGGAGGTACTTTGCCGGAAGGCCGCACCGCGATTTACTGTCCCCACTGCGGACAGAACCTCGCCGCGAAGCACTGCGCCGGCTGCGGAGCGGAGCTTGACCCCGTTTGGAAATTCTGCGTCAACTGCGGGAAGAAGGCGTAAATATGCGTGTTACAACGGAGCAATCTGGCGTTGTCTTTCTCTCGGCCCTGCGAACGCCATTCGGCACCTTCGGCGGAAAGCTAAAGGGATTCTCGCCCGTCGATCTTGCGGTTCACGCTTCGAAGGTCGCGATCGAGCGCGCCGGAATCAGCGCTACTGACGTCGATCAGACGATTTTCGGCAACGTGCTTTATACCACGAGCGATTCCATCTATTTCGCCCGTCACGTTTCGCTCAAATCCGGTTGCCGCCAGGAGACATCGGCACTAACGCTCAATCGTTTGTGCGGCTCCGGATTTCAGGCTGTCGCGAGCGGAGCACAGGAGATCATTCTCGGCGATGCGCAGGTCTGCCTCGTCGGGGGCGCCGAGTCGATGTCGCAGGCCCCACACGTGGTGAGAGGCATCAGATGGGGCACCCCGCTCGGAAAGGCGCCGCCAATGGACGACGTACTCTGGGAAGGGCTGACCGATTCGTACGTCGGGCTCGGCATGGCGGAAACCGCCGAGAACCTGGCGGAGAGATACAACCTCGATCGCGGTTGTGTGGATGAATTCGCACTGAGGTCTCAGCAGCTGTCGAAAGCAGCGTGGGATGAAGGCGTGTTCAAGGATGAAGTTGTCCCGGTCCCGATTCCGAATCCCAAGACCGGAAAAATCGAGGAGCTCGCGACCGACGAACACATGCGTCCCGACACGACGGCGGAGAAGCTGGCCGCGCTCAAGCCGGTATTCCGCAAGGGCGGAGTCGTAACCGCCGGAAATGCATCGGGCATCGGCGATGGGGCCGGCGCGATGGTCATCGCCAGCGAGAAGTTTGCGCGCGAGCGCAAGCTCCGGCCGCTCGGAAGATTGGTGGCGTGGGGCGTGGCGGGCGTGGATCCGGCAGTAATGGGAATCGGACCGGTACCGGCATCGAAGGCAGCGTTGTCGAAGGCGGGGCTGTCGATGAAGGACATGGATCTGATCGAGGTGAACGAGGCTTTCGCCGCCCAGACGTGTGCTGTCGAGCGCGAGTTGTCGCTTCCCCGCGAGCGCCTGAATGTGCATGGCGGAGCCATTGCGCTGAGCCATCCGCTCGCCGCTTCCGGAGCGAGGATTACGGCCCATCTACTGCATGCGTTGCGCGATCAGGGCAAACGATATGGTCTTGGCACCGCGTGCATCGGCGGCGGCCAGGGCATCGCGATCATAGTTGAATCCATTCAATAAACTGCGCTCGTCGCAGTGAACGAGGAAATCATGAAGCCATTGGTCAGAGCATTCGGATTGGCATCTGTCGTCGCCCTTGCGGCTGGCTGCGCTTCCGTCGGCGGCGGCACGGGAGGGACTGTCACGAGCGGCCCGGGTACCACGCCCGTACAGCCCGGCATAGTCTGGCCGGTCAAGACGAGGGAACACGTCGATCTCTGGCTGCACGGGTTTGCCATGCTCCAGGAAGACACAACGTTCGTGCCCTTCTTCAAGCGCGGCTACAGCACCGACATGATCGTTCTCAAGAACAAGGCGAACGTCGTTACCCAGCTGGACGCCAACCACGATAAGCTCCGCGCGAGGCTTGCAACCAATCCACAGCTCGTGAACGCGCAGTTCGTGCCGCTCTCCTTCGGGACGTGGGACGATCTCACTCAGACAGTCGATCGCTTCGTTCAGGCCAACGGGGATCCGCGCACCGCTTCGTCGCAGGCACAGGCGGCTGCGATGGCCCTGCTTGCTGCCTATTTCCAGACCCCAGCCGATCGCGACTGGCTGAGGCTCTTCGTGCAGTCGCTCAACGACGAGAGCGGCAAGTTCTACCATTCCTACTGGGTGGAGCAGGAACGCGAGCGCAGCAACGTGCTCGATCTGGTCGATACCCTCTGGCAGCGCACCTATCGGCCGAGGATGCAGACCTTTCTGAACAATACACAGCAGGCCCAGGGAACCGTGCTCCTTTCTCTCCCCCTCGACGGCGAAGGTCGATCGGTCACCAGCGGCAAGCAGTCGAACATGCTCACGGTCACTTTTCCCCAGCGGCCGAGTGACGCGGTGGAGGCGATCTACGTGATCGCACACGAAGCGGTAAGCGGGATCGCCAGCACGGCCGTCAACGACAACATCACTCCGGAGCAGCGCCGAACCGGGCTCGGCGAGCGCTACCAGAGCGCGGCGGCAGTGCGTGGCGGCGCGCTTCTCATCCAGCGCACATCGCCGGAGATTCTCGACGGTTACATGCGCTACTATTTGAAGTCGGTGAACCGGGCGCCCGGAGCGAACCTTCAGGCGACGTTCACGGCTACATTCGCGCTCGCCGATACCATTCGCGACGCTCTGAGCCGCCAGCTGGATGTCGTACTCGGGGGGATATAAGCAGATATAATTCTGCATGCCCGATGAGAAGAAGTCTCCACCGCCGGCGCCCCTTCCGGCACGGCAGACACTGCTGGATCGCCAGGCGCTCGAACGCGTGCTCGCGCGGGCGGCGGAACTTCAGGGCGCAAGCGCCCTTCCCGAATCCAGTGATCTGATCAGCGAGAGTCAGTTGCTCGACATCGGTAACGAAGTCGGGCTGAATCCGGCGACGATCAATCAGGCGCTGGCGGAAGAACGAACTCGCATCAACGTTCCCGAAGAGCGTGGTATCGTGGCGCAGATCGCCGGAGCCAGCTTCGCCACGGCGACGAGGACCGTCCCCGGAACTCCACGAGATGTGCTCGCGACCATCGACGGATGGATGCTCCGGGACGAATGCCTTCAGGTGCAGCGCCGCTTCGCCGATCGAATCACATGGGAGCCCCAGCGGGGACTGTTCGGCAAACTGAGACGTACCGTGAACGTCAGCGGCCGCGGGTTCTACCTGATGGATGCGAGCCAGGTGTCCGCGACGGTGCTTCCTGTCGACGCCACGCGCGTCGTCGTGCGACTCGACGCCGACATTCATGCCAGCAGAGCGCGTAGGGTCGGGATCGGCGGATTTTTGGGCGCGATGGGAGCGGCCGCGAGCGGGATCATCGGACTCGGACTCATCGTCGCGCACATTCCGCTTTTCATTGCCGCCGGTGCGGCTGTGGTCCCGTTTGCCGGGTCCACCTTCGCTGCCTACAAAATGGCGCGGACGCATCGCGGCGTGCTCTCCAGCGTGCAGCTCGCGCTCGAGCAGATCCTCGACCGGCTCGAGCACGGTGAGTTCGAGAGACCGGGACTCCTCGGCGTGATTTCTTCGCGGACGCGGTTGCCGAGAGGATAGATTGGACCGCAATCGCACGAGACGTGGAGTCGCTCGATGAAGAAGATCGGAAACGTCGCCGTCCTTGGCGGAGGCTTGATGGGAAGCGGCATCGCTCAGGTCTCGGCCGCAGCTGGATTCCCCACGGCAGTGCGCGAGGTGTCGGACGCGCTCAGCCTGAAGGCCCGACAGTCGATCGAGAAATCCCTCGCCAAAGGCATCGAGCGCGGAAAAGTGACCGAATCGGCGCGCGACAAGACTCTGGGGAACCTTCGCTTCGTCACCGATCTGAAGGAATTGGCGGACGCCGACCTGTTCATAGAAGCAGTCGTCGAGGACCTGGCGGTCAAGAACGATCTCTGGTCCCAGCTGAATCAGATCGCGCACCCCGATGCGATCTTCGCGTCGAACACCTCGAGCCTCACGATCATCGCGATGGCCGCCGCAAGCGGACGACCCGATCGAATGCTCGGGATGCACTTCTTCAACCCCGTTCCGCTGTTGAAGCTGGTGGAAGTAGTCCGGACTATCACCACCAGCAAGGAGACTGAAGAGCGCGCCCTGGATTTCGTGCGCTCCCTCGACAAGGAGCCGATTCGAGCGAAGGACAGCTCGTGATCCCCTACATGGTGGACGCGATCAGGGCGCTCGAATCCAACGTCGCCTCGATCGAGGACATCGACAAAGGGATGCAGCTCGGCGCCGGACACCCAATGGGACCGTTTACGCTCCTGGACTTCGTCGGCCTCGATACCGTCTACAAGATCGCCGAGATCATGTTCGCGGAGTACAGGGATAGCCGCTACGCTCCACCGCCCTTGCTCAAGCGAATGGTGCTGGCGGGAATGTTGGGCAGGAAATCGGGGAAGGGATTCTATGATTACTCGACGACTCCGCCCCGCGTGAGCAGTCTCGGTCTGTGAGCCTTCCGGGATTCCGCGGTTATTTTCGCGAAGACGATCTCGCTCGCGCCGTCTATTCCGAGGCTGCCGGCATCGGACGCTCGATTCCAGCCGCTGTCGCCGTTCCAGTAGATGCCGACGATGTCGTCGCACTCGTGAAGTGGGCGGCGGAGACGCGGACCAATCTCATCCCGCGCGGCTCGGGAAGCGGTATGTCAGGGGGAGCGATAGGACCCGGCGTCGTCGTGGATCTCTCGCGCATCAATCACCTTGGCCGGATCGACGAGCGGAATCGTACGGTCTGGGCCGAGCCGGGAGTCATTTGGTCGGCTCTCGACGTGGCCGCGAGGAGGAAGGGATTGCGATTCCCGGTTGACCCATCGAGTGGAAGCTTTTGCACTTTGGGCGGGATGGTTTCGACCAACGCAGCGGGCCCTCACAGTCTTCGCTACGGCTCGACTCGGCCGTGGGTGAATGCTATCGACTGTGTCTTCAGTGATGGAGACAGGGCTATAATCACTCGGGGAGAGGAGGCCCCTAAGAGAATCGCTGCCATCACGCGATTCCTCCGCGACGTCCATGGCGCGATCGTCTCGAGCGACACGCGGCGGCCGATTCTACATCTCGGCGTTCGGAAGGAATCGTCGGGATATGCGATTCACGATTACGCCGAGAAGGCGGATCTTGTGGATCTGCTTGTCGGAAGCGAGGGGACACTCGCGATCATTGTATCCGTGCAGCTCAAACTGTCTCCGCTGCCCGCGGCTACCAGCAGCCTGCTGGGAGCTTTTTCATCGCTGGAAGAGGCGACGGTGGCGGCGACAAAGGCTGTCGAATCGGGAGCGAGCGCTTGCGAGCTACTCGATCGGACGTTCCTGGCATATGCCGCCACGGCGCGCAGTGGCGACGAGAAGTTCAAGAAGCAGATGGAAGGAACCGCCGCCATTCTTCTCGCCGAGGTCGAGGCCGACACCGCGGATGCCGCTGCCGAAGGAGTCAAGCGGCTAGCGAAGGCGTTCAAGGATTCCGGCGCCCGCGAGGTCGATGTCGCGCTGACGCCCGAGGCGGAACACGATCTCTGGGAGCTGAGACACGCTGCGAGCCCGATCCTCTCTGAGCTCGAGCACAAGACATCGATGCAGTTCATTGAGGACGGGGCAGTGCCGTTGTCGAAACTCCCGGATTACATCCAGGGAGTCAGGAATGCGTTGGCGAAGCGGGAAGTGAGCGGGGTGATTTTCGGCCATGCGGGAGATGCCCACGTCCACGTGAATCCGCTGATCGACGTCCGCCGGCCGGATTGGCGCAAGACAGTCTCGGATCTCCTGGATGATGTCGTCGGACTTACGGCGCGGCTCGGCGGTACGCTCACGGGCGAGCATGGTGATGGCAGAATCAGGACGCCTTTGCTCAAACGGGTCTGGCACAAAGACGCGATCAGCGCCTTTGCGCTCGTCAAGAGCGCGTTCGATCCGTCGAACATCTTCAACGCCGGTGTGAAGGTCCCGCTTCCGCAGCAGAAAGCGATCACCGACATCAAGTACGATCCGTCGCTTCCCCCTCTTCCAGAAAAAGCCAGAGCGGCACTCGACGATTTGGTAAAAGCCCGCGCGTACGATCGCTTTCGGCTGTCGCTGATCGGCGGATCATCTTAGCTTTCTGCCGCCTTGGCGAGTTCGTAGCGGAGGAAAGAAGCCCGCAGCCAATCGCTGCCCCGCTGTCAGCCCCAAGCAGGTAGTCTTCCGTTTGCAGTTTCCTTTTCCCGAAGAAATTCTTGTATTACACAGAGCCAGTAGTAACCCTCCTAGCGCGTCCAGTCTTTCTTGAGCCGGATCACCTGAAGGTCCGCTGGCTCGGAGAGAGCACCGATGGCGAAAGGCTCGCCGAATACGCGGGCCGCCTGTGCTACATGAGCCAGAAGAACCCGGCCAACCGAGAGACACGCGAGTACCTCGAGAACATCAAGAAGCAGGGACATGGAAGCGTTCTCGAACACGCGAACTATTCCCTTCTGCTCGAGGGAGTCAGTCGCTCCCTGACCCACGAGCTGGTTCGCCATCGCGCCGGATTCGCTTATAGCCAGCTCAGTCAGCGGTATGTCGACGAGTCACAGGCCAACTTCGTCGTGCCCCCGGCGATTGTAGGAGAGGAAGCTCTCGAAAAAGAATGGCGGACCCAGATCGATCAGGCCCAGCAAAGCTACGTTCGACTCGTCGAGCATCTGATGGAACGTTATAGCTGGGTCGCCGACAAGGTCCACCGGCGCAAGATGGCGAGAGAGGCCGCCAGGGGAGTTCTTCCCAACTCCACCGAGACGAAAATCGTCGTGACGGCCAACGCGAGAGCATGGAGAACGATGCTGGAGCTTCGCTCGAGCGAGGGAGCGGAGCTCGAGATCCGTCGCTGCGCTATCGCCGTCCTCAAGCTGCTGCAGAGGGAGACTCCCGCCTTTTTCTCCGACTTCGAGCTCTATCGAGCCGAGGATCGGATAGAGGCGGCGCGGATCGTCTACCACAAAGTCTGAGAAGCGGACTTCGGAAAAAACTCCAAAAAAAATTCCAGGACTCCAAAAAAGTTTTTCCCGGGAATTTTTTTCTTTTCCAAAACGCGGAATAATTATTGCGCCTGGTGGTCTGCGTTTATATACTCGTCATCAATGATTCGATCGCTTGATCGTTCGTAGGGTGTCGATGACCGTTATCGGACTAGCCTACAATCAAAAGCCCGAGCCAACAGAGCTCACCAGCCCAGTTTCAGAGGGCGGCCGTCAGGAAGACGGGGAGCTTCCCCGCCCCGATGAAGAACCTCCCAGTAGAATTCTTGGCCTCACCATCGCGGAGCTAATCGCCCGCGACGAGTTCGCCGAGTGGGACAGTCCGACTACGATCGCCGCCGTGGAAGCGGCTCTTTCCCGCCTTGGAAAAGTGATCCGCCTCGAGGCGAAAGAGGATTTTCCCGAGAGGCTTCGTCAGGCGAATCCCGATATCGTCTTCAACATCGCCGAAGGATTTCACGGAGTGAATCGCGAATCCCACGTGCCCGCAATCTGCGAGTTTTACGGTATTCCCTACTCCGGAAGCGATCCTTTCACCCTGACGCTTTGCCTCGACAAGGCGCGAACGAAGGAGACGCTGACCTTTCACGGCATTCCGACGCCGAGGTTTGCCGTCGTCGAGCGAGTCGAAGATCTCGGGGCGGTCTCCGAGCAGCTCGCGTTTCCTCTTTTCGTCAAGCCGCTCCATGAAGGCTCGTCCAAAGGAATCACCGACGCAAACCTTTGCTTCGATCGCGCACACCTCTCCAGGCAGACCGCTTTCCTGCTCGAGAACTACCGGCAGCCGGTTCTCGTCGAGGAATATCTGCCCGGCAAGGAATTCACTTGCGCCGTAGTCGGCAACGGTGACGATGCGACCGTGCTGCCAATTGTCGGAATGAATTTCGAGACGCTGCCCAAAGGCGCGCTTCCCATCTACAGCTTCGATGCGAAGTTCGTCTGGGATCGTCCCGAGAATCCGCTAGACATTTTCCAGTGTCCGGCGCGTATCACGCGGGAGCTTCAGGCGTCTATTGAGCGTGTAACGCTCGATGCCTTCCGTGTGCTCGGCTGCAGAGACTGGGCGAGAATCGACGTCCGTCTCGACGCTTCCGGAAAACCGAACGTGCTGGAAGTGAATCCGCTGCCGGGAATTCTTCCCGATCCGGCGGACAATTCATGTCTGCCGAAAGCCGCTCGCGCGGCGGGAATCGGCTATGAAGAGCTCATTCAGAATTGTCTGAAGTATGCTGCCGCGCGGCAGGGAGTCGATCTCGATCGCTCCCGTTCGCATGGCAGCGGACTACAGGGCGCTCCAGCGCTCGCCGCCAGCGGATCGGCGTGACCGATACCACGCGGAGGAACACCAGATGAAAATCGCCTTGTTGTTCGACGGGCTCTCGGCTCTCGGGAAAGCTCCCGAGGTCCAGCTGCTCGATTCCATCGAGGCAGTCGAGAGCGCCCTGCTCGATTGGGCGACCGAAGTCGTCCGTGTGCCGGTCAGCAACGACGGCCGCTGGGTCGAGCGCGTCCGCAGAGGAAAATTCGACCTGATCTTCAATCTCGTCGAAGGTATTGACGGAGAGGCCGTATACGAGCCGATGGTCATTTCGGTGCTCGAGCTCCTTGGAATTCCTTTCACCGGAAGCTCGAGCTGGACGACCGCGCTCACTCTCAGAAAGAACGTGGTCAACGGCGTTCTCGATCGCGCCGGGTTGCCGGTTCCTCGCTGGAGTCACGTTCGTCGCGGCGATGAAATCACGAGCGTCGGATTCCCGGCCATCTGCAAGCCGGTCGCCGAAGATGCCTCAGTCGGCATCGAGCAGCGATCGGTTGTCCGGAGCATGCGTGCTCTCTCCGCCAGAATCGAAGCGATGTTCGAGGGTTGGGACGAGGTGTTGGTTCAGCGGTTCATCCCGGGCCGTGAGGTCAATGTCGGAATCGTCGGTGACGAGACAATGCCCATTGCCGAGATCGATTTCGCCCAGATGCCGCGCGGGATGTGGCACATCGTTTCGTACCGATCGAAGTGGGAGACCGGAAGCGACGAAGATCTGGGCGCGAAACCGAATTGCCCAGCTGACCTTTCGGAAGATCTCGCCAGCGAGCTGATCACGATCGCCCGAACTGCCTGGAGCATTGTCGGTGGCGAGGGATACGGTCGCTGCGATTTCCGGATCGATCAGTCCGGCCGGCCATGGCTTCTCGAAGTGAACGCGAATCCTGACATTTCACCGACCGCAGGACTGGCGCGCATGGCTGGCGTCGCAACCATCGGCTACTCCGATCTGATCCGACGGATCTGCGATCATGCTCTCGCCAAGCGCGGAGAGAACTACACTGAGCGGTGGGCGAAGACACTCAGGCTATCCGGTCTGGGCTGAGCGCGATGTTGCTTGAAGCGTTGCTGGAATCTGGCATCGAGTCGTTCGGCGCCGGAGTTTTGCCCCGATCCGAGGATGTTCGGATCATCTACAACGCCCCTAACGGGGCCGGAGTGGTGCACGAATGAGCGATTGGCAACAGATCATCAAGGATCAGAGCATCGCAAGTCTCGAGAAGCTGGCCGACAAGTTCGGGCACGACGTCATTGACGTCGAGGCTCTGAAGCCCGCTTTCGACAACTTCCAGATGCGGATCACTCCCGCTGCTCTCGAGCAGATCAAGGAAGTGGGCGATCCGATGTGGAATCAATACGTCCCGACGGTCGAGGAGCTCGATGTCGTCGACGGCGTGATTGATTCTCTCGATGAGGACGGCGACTCGCCGGTGCCGAACATCACTCACCGGTATCCGGACCGCGCACTGTTTCTCGTGAGCCCGATTTGCGCGAGCTACTGCCGCTTCTGCACGCGACGCCGCAAGGTCGGCGATCCGGAGAAGATCCCGCTCAATCAGTACGATTCGGCGTTCAAGTACCTCCGTGAACACACGGAGATCCGCGACGTCATCATGAGCGGCGGAGATCCGATGATGCTGAGCGACCGGAGACTGGAGTATCTCTTCCAGCAGCTGCGCGCGATACCGCACATCGAGATTATCCGCCTCGGGAGCCGCATCACCTCGCACCTGCCGGAACGGATCACGCCGGAATTCTGCGAGATGGTTCAGAAGTACCACCCGATTTTCATGAACACGCACTTCAATCATCCAAGTGAGCTGACCCCGGCCGCCGTTGCCGCGCTGGACCGCCTGTCGAGAGCCGGCGTCTCGCTCGGCTGCCAGACGGTGCTGCTCAAGGGAGTCAACGACGACCCCAAGGTGATGATGAAACTGATGCACGAGCTGCTCAAGGCTCGCGTCCGCCCCTACTACCTATATATGGCGGACCAGGTAGCGGGTGGTGAACACTTCCGCACCACTGTCCAGAAAGGCCTCGAGATCATGCAGGCTCTGCGCGGCTGGACGTCCGGCCTCGCGGTTCCGCAGTTCGTGATCGACTCGCCGGGCGGCGGTGGAAAGGTGCCGCTCCTGCCCGAGTACCTGGAGTCTATCACCGACGACGAAGTGATTTTCAAGAACTACGAGGGCAAGCGCCAGGTCTACAAGCAGCCGCACACCGTACCCGCCGCTCCGGCCGAGCTCGAGCCGGCCGCCGAGATCGGTGTGGTACCTATCAGCAGAAAGAAATCCGCGACGCCGAGGCGAACCAAGCGCCGGCGCGCGGCGGGCGAATAGGCCCACCCGACGAAAGGGCCGCCTCGCTGTCGAGAGGCGGCCTTTTTGTTTGCGGCCGCGTTTCCAGAATCTTCGCCGGTCAGTCGGTTTCTACAAACTGAACGTGATCCGAAATATCAAACTCAAAAGAACGTGATTCGAGATATCACCAGCGCAGATACCAGGGCTTAGTAACCACGCTGCGACATATTTGAGTGGCGTTATTGTACGGGCGGCCGGCTGGAACAGGCTACGCGCGAGATACGGTCAGGGCGCGGTGACTACCTCCTGAGATCTACGCCTCTCAGATCTCGGATCCCGTTCAGTTGCAGTTTTCAATAAGTAGCGCTGTCACGCCCGAATTGTTTTGCGGCGAAAATAAAAAAAGGCCACCTATCGGTGGCCTTCTTTTCTTCTGACGAAGTCTGGCTTACTGGTCTTCCTCGTTTTCGAAGGTGAGTGCATCCGCTTCGCGCACGCGAGCGAGCATGGCGTTGACCGGAACTGCGATACCCCGGTCGTTCAGCGCGGACTCGTTGCTGGATCCCCGCTGGAACCAACTCCCCACTCCGGGCGTCGTCTCCATACCACCAGCCGCCTCCTCGTCAGGGGCGATATCCGAACCATACACGTCCATTCGACCTCCATGGGTTTATTGTCGCTTGTTGCCATACAGTCTATACCCCAAAAACATTGGTTTCGACCCACGGAAGAAAGTACAACCGGTTTCGAAACCCTCCAATAGTTTGACGTTATCCGAAGCCAAACTGGTACAACCGGTCGCTGTTCCTACCGGATTGTTTTCGGGTCAATACCCCTAGTAGCGAAAATCCGGCCAACTGCCTCGCCAATCTTGTTGTTGGGTGTGCTGGCGCCAGCAGTTACGCCGACCCTTACCTTGGCCGTACGTGAAATCCAGTCCGAAGATTCGACATCTTCTTTGGCGCCCGGGGGGCGGTGGCGGATAGTACCGGAGGACGGATCGATGTCGTCGGCGTCCTCGACGTGGTAGGTGCGGACAGTCTCCGAGCAGAGAGCCGCCAGTGACATGGTGTTGCTGGAATTGTAACCGCCGATCACAACCATCACGTCGAGGGGCTCGCGCAACAGCTCGACAACAGCATCCTGACGCTCCTGGGTCGCGCTGCAAATCGTGTCGAAGGTTCGAAAATTGTCCTTCGCGTAATCGGCCCCCCGGGCGCGCGCCATCGAGGCTCCGACGAGCTCGCCGATCGCCAGCGACTCACGGGCCAGCATCGTCGTCTGATTGGCTACCCCGATGCGCCGGAGATCGCGCGCGGGGTCAAAGCTTGGAGATGCCGCGTGAGCAAATCGCTCCATCAGAGCGTCGGCGCTCAGTCGGCCCTCGAGGAATTCGCACACCTGGCTGGCCTCCTCGATGTTGCGAACAATGAGGTACTGACCGCCTTCGTATTTCTCCGCCTGCGACGCGGTCGCGCGCGTTTCCTCGTGGTAATACTTGCCGTGAATGAGCGAAGTGAACCCGTCGCGCGCATAGCTCTCCACCCGCTTCCACACGTTCAGAACCGAGCCGCAGGTGGTGTCGACCATCACGCACCCGATCTGCCGCAGAAGTTCGAAGTCCTGAATGGTGACCCCGAACGCTGGGAGAATAACGACATCCTCGGGCTTGACCGCGGTGAAATCGATTTTCCCGCTTCCCGCCTCCCGCTTCCCGCTTCCCGCCGTCTTCGGCATGAGAAACGTGATCCCCATCCCCTGAAGTTTCGAGTTCACGTGCGGATTATGGATGATCTCACCGGCCAGGTAGATGGTACGATCCGGAAACTTCTTTCTGGCCTGGTATGCGTACTCGACCGCGCGCTCGACCCCATAACAAAAGCCGAATTCCTTCGCTAAACGGATGGTTACATCCCCAACCGTCAGGGAATAATCACGGTCCTTGAGGAGGTCTACCAAGTGGCCCGTATAGTCAGAATCCAGTTCGGACTGTATCTCGGATTTCAACCCGAAACCTTTCCGAAAGTACGTTGCTTCCCCGGTTCCGTTCGGGGTGCTGGCCTGCATATTTCCTGTGGTGGGGATTGTGGTCCCGCCCTGACCCACCCCCTTCACCGACGCGTCAGACATACCTTGAATCTAGCAGTGGCCAACCGTTAATGCGCTTCGATAAACGACGATGAGCGAGTCATTCGGAGCGTACCCCGCAGAGGTGACGGAGGCGCCGGTAGTCGGCGCGCAATCGCTTCAATTCCATCCCGCGCCAGTACGTACGCCGGTCTTGAGCCGGCCAGCGCCGCTCGTCAAAGGCGATACCATAGGCGTTGTTGCCCCATCGTACGCCCCGCAGCAGGGATGGCTCCTGAGGGGGGCGAAAGCGATGGAAGACGCCGGCTATAAAGTCATGCTTTGCGGCGAGATCGATCGCTTCCGGCGATTCCAGCAGCGTGAGGACGAGCGCCGCGCCGAAAATCTGATGCGCATCTGGCTGAACCCCGAGGTCAAGGCCGTCGTCGCGGCTACCGGAGGGTATGGGGCCGCGCGAATCCTTCCCTATCTCGACCCGGACGTGTTTCGCCGGAATCCAAAATCGTTCGTGGGATACTCCGACATCACCGCCTTGCACCTGTGGCTGATGCGACGAGCTCAGTTGCGCGTTTTTCACGGCCCAACGCTCGACGATCTCTTTCCCGGCGGCACCGATCCAACGGTGCTTTCACTTCTGTCCGCCCTCACCACCTCGCGCCCGCAAAAGGATCTGGGACGTGATGTCGCCCGCGCCGTGCGCCCAGGCAGGGCGATCGGTCGGCTCACAGGTGGTAATCTTTCTCTCGTGCAACAGAGCATCGGCACACCGTACGAGATCGATACGAAGGACGCGATCCTCTTCCTCGAGGAGACCCGCGATCCGATGTCCGTGGCCGACGAGAGGCTGCTCCACCTTCGCGCCGCCGGCCTGCTACGACACGTCCGGGGAATCGTCTTCGGGCAGCTCTCTCTAGACCGATCCGAAGAGGATGAATTCGAGGATTTTCTTCTGGATCTGGTTTCCGATCTCCATGTGCCGATCCTCATGGACTTTCCAGCCGGCCACGAGGTCCCGAACCTCACGCTTCCCCTTGGAACCGAGGTGGAGCTGATCGCCGACGAGACGACGGGTTGGCTTTCGTACCGGGAAGACGCGCTCACGTCAGAGGAGAGACCCAGACTCAGTCTGGTGTAGCGCTACAATCCTCCGGCCTTGATCGTCGCGTCGACCGCGATGCACCAGACGTGCAACAGCATCAAATGAACTTCCTGGATGTGCGCACCATCCTCGCTGGGAACAGCAACGATGTGGTCGGCGTCGCCGCCTTGCAGCCCGTGTTTCCCGCAAAGGGCGATCGTAACCGCACCCTTGTCCTTTGCCGCCTTGAGACCACGCAGCACGTTTTCGGAGCGGCCGCTCGTCGTGATTCCGACGGCTGCATCACCCATCACTGCCAACGCTTCGACCTGCCGCTCGAAGAGAGCGCCGTATCCGAAGTCGTTGGCGATGCACGTGACGACACCCGCATCGCCCACGAGCGATATCGCAGGTAGTGGTCTCCGGGTTTCCTTGAAGCGGCCAATCAGCTCTTCGACCAGGTGGCTGGCCTGTGTCGCGCTCCCACCGTTTCCAAACGCGAGAACCTTTCCGCCGCGTCCAAGGGACGAGATAATTGCCTGGGCGGCGGCGTCCGACGCCGACTGAAGCGAAGCAAGACTGGCATCGATGACTTTCCGGTGCTCGCTGAAGTGCGTGGAGAAGTGTTGTGCTGGCATGCGCGGATTATACGAAGGCGAGCAGTCGGCGCCAGTGCGCGCGAGCCGCTCGGCGCGATGATTTGTGATGGGCGCCGTTAGCGCCCACGCCGCCTTCGTCCCGTATTCGAGCCGCCTCGCCCGTGAGAGCGCGATCCTCCGCGCGGTCCGTGTCGAGCGCCGTGCCGTTCGCCGCCCCCTCTCCGGTGCCGCCGAAACTCGC
>Ga0310811_10004361_pt1 | contig 17789 bp, 15 predicted proteins | sample YCmetagenome_FD_207642 | JGI IMG/M metagenome (GOLD analysis project Ga0310811, IMG submission 207642) | Soil microbial communities from experimental microcosm in Duke University, North Carolina, United States - YC | ecosystem: Engineered > Artificial ecosystem > Soil microcosm > Unclassified ...
CGTTCGGCACGGTGGTCAAGCCGCTGAACTTCCACCGCAAGACGATCAGGATGGAAGCATTGACCGAGCCCGCCCATAACTTGCGTGTCACCGCTTTGTTGGTGACCGGCAAGGGCAAGCCGTTCAGCGTGGTGATCGAGAATTACAGCCGCGCGCTGACGGACAATCCGCCGTAGCGGTGCCGGCCGGTGCCGGCGGGCACCTAATGCCCCAACTTGTCCATGAACGCGTCCATCTCCCGCATCACTTCCGCTTCATTGGTGCGGAAGACGTCATGCTCGGCATTGGCCAGCCGCACCACATGCGAACCCGGCACGCCCGCCTCGAAAGCATTGGCGTGCACGGCCGTCAACATGTCCTGGGCCTGCAGATAGGCCTTCACGCCCGCCGGCGCGCTGTCGGGCGGCGTATGGGGCAGATTGTAAAAGGCCAGAACCGGCGGCTTGATGACGGTGTATTTGCGCGTCCCGCCCAGGATGGCGTCGCTCACCTTCACCGCCAATGTTTCGCGTTCCGGCGGCGGCGGCGGCAAAAGCTTCATCTCCATCTGCGCCACGGCCAGGTCCTTCTGGAATTCGGGCAGGGTCTTCTGCAACAGGGTGTCGACCTGCGCTTTGACCTCCATGCGCCGGATCGCCGGTACATTGGTCAGCTCTTCCAGCGCCTGGCGCAGTTCGCGCGCATCCAGATAGGTGCTGACACCCGGCGGAAGGCCGCCGCCCGGCGTGTAATAGGCGTAAGAATAGCCCGCATCCATATAGACCAGGCCGGAAACCCGTTCCGGATGGCGCGAGCCGATGGAGCTCAACTCCTCACCCGCGATCGAATGGCCCGCCAGCACCGGGCGCTCCAGCTTGAGCGCATCCAGCACGGCGATCACGTCATCGCCCAGCCGGTCGGCATCGTAATTGGCGATGGTGGGGTCGGGGATGCTGGAAAGGCCGATCCCCCTGCGGGTGATGGCATAGACGTGATGCTTGGCGGTGAAGTTCAGCGCGAACTTGTCGAACTTGTGCGCGGTGTTGCCGATGCCCGCCAGGAAAACCAGTGGCGTGCCCGTGCCACCGAAATCCAGCACTTCCAGCTTCACGCCCTTGGCCACCGTCACAAAGCTAGCCTTGTGCGGCGCCGGATCGACGACAAAGCCTGCACTGGCGCGGGTGAAGGTGACCGGCTCGGCTTTTCCGCCCGCCTGCCAGTTCCCGGCAATGGAGTTGCCGTCCGCCGACAAGTTGCCTTCGAAACTGTCTTCGCGCCGGTCGAAGGAGAATTTGACCGCCTGTCCTGACAGGGTGATGGCAACGGGATTGCCGTTCAGCGTGCCGGGCGAGTCATTCAGATAGTTGACCTCGCCGCGCCAGCCGCCGCCCTTTTTGGCCTCCACCTGCAGCACACGCGCGGGAGCGGCCGATCCCTGCCAGATGCCGGAGATATCGGATGCCGCCAGGACCGGCGACGGCGACAGCAGCAGCGCGACCCAGACAAGGCTGTTTGCAATGGCCATTCTCATCGTCCGGGTACTCCGCAGGCAGGAAATCATGGGATGGAAATTCCAGAGACAAAGCTAAGTCGGCAATCCCTGATAATCAGTCACCGCCGCCCACGGCCTGCCGGCCAAAGGTCTGGCCGTTCAGCAATTTTGTTAACCAACCTGGGCGCGAGTGATCCCAGCCTCTACCCGCCTGCCTTGTGCGCGAAAAATCCGTTTCATCTGAAAAGGTTATATCGGTCTGTAAAACAGCGGTTACAGTTTTGTCGTCAAAACGCAGCCCAAATGTAAACCCAAATTACATGCCCCAAAATTTACCAACCATTTCAAATCGTGCCGAATTGGCACGGTTTATGCTGCCTAAGACCCTTGCCCGGTGGACTGAACCGCTTTCGGGTGGCGGTCATCTTCGGGCGGATGGAGAGAACAGGTGACCGGACGACACAGAAAATTGGGAGGCCTGGCGGAAGAATCCGTCAAGGGCGCCCAGCGTGGGTTGCTGGTGTTGTTGGGCTCCGCGCTGATTTGGGTCCTGCTGATCTGGGCCGGATACCGTTATTTCACATAACCGCCAGCGTTTCCGGTCCAGGAAAATCGCCAAGCCGCAGCCGGTTTGGGCGACGAGGGTTTGTGCCCGCGTAGCTAACTCGCCGAGCTTTTGGTGACCGAAGCCACCGTCATCTTGCCGCGCAGCAAGTCCAGCGCATAGGCAAGCTGGAAGTCGTCATATTTGCTGCCTGGTGCGGCATAGATCACCGGCGCATTGACCCGCTTGGCGGGAAGCGGCTCGCCATCCAGATGCCCCTGAAGATCGGCTTCGGAATAACGCAGCAGCTTGGGCACGCTGGCCTCATCGCCTTGCGCGACCTGGATGTCGGGGATGATGCCCTGCGCCTGGATGGAATGGCCGGATGGGGTGTAATAGCGCGCCGTGGTCAGCCGCAATGCACCACGCGCCTCGCCCAGCGGGATGACGGTCTGCACCGAACCCTTGCCGAAACTGGTCATGCCCAGAATGGTGGCGCGCCTGTGGTCCTGCAGCGCACCTGAAACGATTTCCGAGGCGCTGGCCGTACCGCCATTGATCAGGATCACGATCGGCTTGCCGCCCGTGATGTCGCCGGACTTGGCGTCATAGCGCTGGGTATCGTCGGGCCTGCGGCCTCGGGTGGAGACGATCTCGCCGGAATTGAGGAAATCGTCCGACACCTGGATCGCCTGGTCCAGCAAGCCGCCGGGATTGTTGCGCAGGTCCAGCACATAACCCTTGAGGGCGGGCCCGATCTGCTTTTTCAGCTCGCGAACGGCTTTCTCCAGCCCTTCGGCGGTCTTTTCGTTGAAGCCCGGCATGCGGATGTAGCCGATATCGCCTTCGCGGCGCGAGGTGACGGCGTCATAGGGGACGTCGGCCCGCGTAAGCGTCACGTCGAAGGGATTTTTCTCGCTGTCGCGCTGGATGGTCAGCGTGACCTTGGTGCCGACCGGGCCGCGCATCCTGTTGATGGCGTCGTTGAAGTCCTGGCCTTGAACCGCAGTGCCGTTGATGGCGGTGATCCGGTCACCCGGCTTGATGCCTGCCGCAGCCGCGGGCATGCCGTCCATCGGCGAGATCACCCGGATCACGCCGGCGTCCGGGGTGACCTGGATGCCGACGCCGCCGAAGCGTCCCTGGGTGCGGTCGCGGAAATCCCCGCCAAAGGACTTGGCGTCCATATAGGCGGAATGGGGGTCCAGCTTGGACACCATCCCCTGTACCGCGGACTTGATCAGGTCCTTGTCCGGGACCGGCTCGACATAATTGGCGCGGACCTTGGAAAAGGCTTCGCTGAACAGCCCCATCTGCCCGTAGGTCGACGGATCGGGGGCGCCGTGTGCACCTGCCACCGCCAGGGCAGCACCAAGCCCCAGCACTGCCCCCGCCCCAATCCACGCAATTGTCTTCATGGCCCGCGCCTTGGTTTTGGCGCCGCGTCGCGGGCCATCTCTCACTACCTCTTATAATACATCGGGATTTCGCCCGCGACCTTTGTCTTGAGGCGGTAAAGGCTAGTGGAACCAGTGAGATAGACGGTTTTGCCATCCTCGGCGAAACCGACATTGGCCACGGTTTCCGGCAGGACGAGCTGGCCCAGCACCTTGCCCTGGGGGCTGATGATGCGAAGTCCGCCTGGCCCGGTCGCCCAGATATTACCAGCCGAATCCACCTTCATGCCGTCCGGCACGTCGTTCGCCGAACCCGGCCAGGAGATCAGCTTGCGCGGCTTGGACAGGGTGCCGTCCGCCGCCACGTCATAGGCGCGGACATACATTTCGGGCAGCGAGTTGGAGACATACAGGGTCTTTTCGTCCGGCGAAAAGGCGATGCCGTTGGGCTGGGTCATGTCGGTGACCACCGCCGTGAGCTTGCCGTCCTTGTAGCGGTAGACCCCGTTGAACTTGATCTCCTTCTTGGGGTCCTTGTCCATGTCGGGCAGGCCGAAAGACGGATCGGTGAACCACAAGGTTCCGTCCTTGGTGAAGACCAGGTCGTTGGGGCTGTTCAGCCGCTTGCCCTGATACTTGGACAGGAAGGGCTTGGTGTTGCCCTTGTCGTCCATCTTTTCGATGGCGCCGATATACATGCGGGTGAGCAGGATCGAGCCGTCCTTGTCGGTGATCATGCCGTTGGAGCCGAAATTCTTGTCCGGCGGGGCGTTCTTGAGCCCGCCCGAGTCATTGAGGATCACCGTCACCTTGTTGGTCTTGGGATCATAGGTGCGGACCTTGTCCATCCGCACATCGGAGAACCACAGCTTGCCGTCCTTCCACATCGGGCCTTCGATGAAGATGAAGCCGCCTGCGACCTTCTCGATCTTGGTGCCCGGCGCAATGACATTGTGCAGCGCCGGATCGAGCTTCTTGATCGAAGGTCCCTGCGCCAGCGCCGGCGTGGCCAGCACGGTCCCCAAAACAGAACAAAGCAACGCAGTTGCAAGATGTTTGAACATGTATTCTCTCCCAGTGATTTTTGGCGGTGATTTGTCGGAGTTATAGCATTCCGTGTCCCGCAGGCCATATGACATGAAGAGTCTTTTTGGCTGCGAACTCTAAGGGAAAAACCGGCCCGATTGCCCCTCCCCCCGAAGCTCGATATTGTCGCGATGTGAGAACCGATCGCAACTCCTTGTTGAAGCGGATCGGGGCGATTTTCTGTGTCGCCCTGTTGTTTGTTTTCACCCAGGCCGCCGCCGCCAGCATCGTCGGCAATCTCCAGCACGCCGTCGTCGGCCAGCATGACCATCAGCACATGATCTTTGCGGACATCTCTCTCGATGCCGCGGAACATGACGCCGACCACCACCCGGATGAGGGCAACCAGTTCCACGACGACGGCGGTCCCGCCGATCACGGTCCCAGCCACCATCACCATCATGGCGATCTGGGGTCCAGCAATCTTGTGCTGGCGTCACTGCCTGCAGGCTTGCTGCTCGCATGGCATGAGACCGTTGTACCCGCACCCGGCCGCTTGCTGACCGATACACGGCAGCATCTTCCGGACCGCCCCCCCAGAACCGCCCTCCTCCGCGTCTAGTCCCGCAAGCCTTCGGCTTGCGGAATTTTCACGCCTGTCGAGAGGGATGCCTGACTTTGTCAGCACGCGTCTGCGCACGCGCCCCTCCGTGATGGAGGCCATCATGATTGAACAAGGACATAAACGCCGGCTCGCCGGTGCTGCCGCCCTGATACTTGCGGGTGGGTTGGGATTTGCGATTGCGCGCTGGACCGCGCCGCAGCCACCCGCCGTACCGCAGCCTGAAGCTGTGGGGCCGGCAATCCTCAAGCTCGATCCCAAAGAGATTGCGGCCGCAGGAATCCTGACCGAACCAGTCACTGCCGGAGCCGTTGGCGCGGAGATTCTCGCCCCCGCCGCGGCCACCGCCCAACCCAATGGGGTGGCGGCGCTGATGGCACATGCCGAAGGCGTGATCTCGCGCCTCAACAAGCGGCTGGGCGATCCGGTCAAGGCCGGTGAAGTGTTGGCGACGGTGGACAGCAAGGACGCCGCGCAACTGGCGTCCGACCGCGCCAGCGCCGATGCCAGGGCGGTGCTGGCACGAAACATCGCCGCCCAGGAAGAAGCTCTTTACCGCCAGGGCGCCACCTCCAAGCGCTCGCTGGAGACGGCGCAGGCAAGCCTTGCGGCAGCACAAGCCGATGCCCGGCGCGCGCGCAATGCTGCGGCAACTGCCAATCTTGCCAGCGACGGCCATTCCATTGCGGTCATCAGTCCGCTCACGGGCCGCATCACCGCGCAGACGGCGCAGTTGGGTGCCTTTGTACGCACGGAAACCGAATTGTTCCGCGTCTCCGATCCCAGGCTGATCCAGGTCGAGGCGCAACTTACCGCACGAGATGCGGCGCGCGTTCAACCGGGCGATGCCGCCACGCTGCTCTTGCCCAATGGCAGTACCGCCCGCGTGTCGGTACGCTCGGTCGCGCCGGCTCTGGATCCCCTGACCCGCACCCAAAGCGTGGTGCTGACTGTCCCCTCAAACCTAGAGCGCGGATCAGCGCTGGCGCCGGGCGAAACCTTGCAGGTGCGCATCAGGCCCAGCGCCGCCAGTGGCTCTGCAACGGCCATCGCGGTGCCGGAGGAAGCCGTTCAAACCATTGATGGGCACGACTCGGTGTTCGTGCAAACCGACAGTGGCTTTGCGGTGCGCCATGTCGCGGTGGGATCGCGCAGCGCGGGCCAGGCCGCCATCGTGTCCGGCTTGCAGGCGGGCGAGCGCATCGCCACGCGCAATGCCTTTCTCCTGAAGGCCGAGCTGGGCAAAGGCGCGGAGGACGAAGAATGATTGGCGCCATCATCGCTTTCAGCGTCCGCGCACGTTGGCTGATTGTTTGCCTGACCCTGATCGCCGCCGGTATCGGCGTGTGGCAGGCGCTCCTTTTGCCCATAGACGTCACGCCCGACATCACCAACAAACAGGTGCAGATCAACACCATCGTGCCGACCCTGACGCCGGTGGAGATCGAAAGGCGCGTCACCTATCCGATCGAGACCGCGCTGACTGGCCTGGACGGGGTGGAAAGCACGCGCTCCTTCTCGCGCAATGGTTTCTCGCAAGTGACGGCGGTGTTCAAGGAAAGCGCCGACCTTTATTTCATGCGCCAGCGCGTGCTGGAACGGCTGGAGCAGGCCAAAGCCGATCTGCCCGATGGTGCCGATCCGCAAATGGGGCCGGTATCGACCGGGTTGGGCGAAGTCTTTCACTACAATGTCGAATTCGAGAACCAGGACGGCAAGCCTAAAACCGTTCGCAACGGTCAGCCCGGCTGGCAAAGCGATGGCAGCTTCCTCACCGATGACGGTCAAAGGCTGCCCGACCATGTTTCCCAGATGGCATATCTGCGCACAGTGCAGGACTGGATCGTGCGGCCGCAATTGCGTTCCGTTCCCGGCGTCGCCGATGTCGACAGTTTGGGCGGCTATGTGAAGCAATATGTGGTGGAGCCCGATGCCGCCAAGATGGCGTCGTATGGCGTCTCCTATGCCGAAATCGTCGACGCGTTGGAAAAAGCCAACCTCTCGGTGGGCGCGGACTTCCTGCAACGGTCCGGCGAAGCCTTTCTAGTGCGAGGGGATGCGCGCCTGCGCGGGCCCGACGAAATCGCCCGTGCCGTTGTCGCCAGCCGCAACGGCGTGCCGGTGGCGGTGCGTGACCTGGCCGATGTGCGCATCGGCGGCGAATTGCGCCGCGGTGCGGCCAGCCATGACGGCCATGAGACCGTGGTGGGCAGCGCGTTGATGCTGGTGGGCGCCAACAGCCGCACCGTAGCTCATACGGTGGGCGAAAAACTCCAGGAAATCGGCAAACAGATGCCGACTGGTGTTGTCATAGCCCCAACCCTCGACCGGTCGCAGCTTGTTGTGGCCACTATCTCGACGGTGGGACGCAATCTGACCGAGGGCGCGCTGCTGGTGATCGCAGTGCTGTTCTTCATCCTAGGCAATTGGCGGGCGGCGGCGATCGCCACTTTGGTGATCCCGCTGTCGGTGTTGATCAGCGCCATCGGCATGAACCTGCTGCATATCTCCGGCAATCTGATGAGCCTCGGCGCGCTGGACTTCGGACTGATCATCGACGGCGCCGTGATCATTGTGGAGAACAATCTCAGGCGCCATGCCGAGCGTCAGGCGCGGATGGGCGGCGAACTCGATCAGGCGCACAGGCTGGACGAGGTGGTGCAATCCTCGAAGGAAATGGTACGGCCCACCGTCTATGGCCAGATCATCATCTTCCTGGTCTTTCTGCCCTGCCTCACCTTTCAGGGCGTGGAAGGCAAGATGTTCTCGCCCATGGTCATCACCCTGATGCTAGCTCTGGCGTCGGCCTTTATGCTGTCACTGACCTTTGTGCCTGCGATGACAGCATTGCTGCTGACCGGCCACGTCAATGAAGAGGAAGTCAAATTCATCCGCAAGACAAAGGAGCTGTACGAGCCATGGCTACGGCGCACAATCATTCGTCCCTGGCCGTTCATCGGCGCGGCAGTGGGCGTCTTCGCGGTGGCAGTCGTCGTGTTCCTGCTGATCGGGCGGGAATTCATGCCCACCCTGGACGAGCAGAACTTGAACCTGTCCTCGGTGCGCATTCCATCGACCTCCATCGACCAGTCATTGGCGATGGACCTGCCGCTGGAACGGCGGGTGCTGGAATTGCCGGAGGTGAAGACCGTCTATTCCAAGGCGGGCACTGCCAGCCTTGCCGCCGATCCCATGCCGCCCAATGCCTCGGACAATTACATCATCCTCAAGCCCAAGGATGAGTGGCCGGCGGGCGTCACCACCAAGGATCAGGTGATCGAACGCATCAGGCAAAAAACCGAAAACATGATCGGCAACAAATATGACGTCACCCAGCCCATCGAAATGCGCTTCAACGAATTGATCGGCGGGGTGCGCAGCGACGTCGCTGTCAAGCTGTATGGAGAAAACCTCACCCTGCTGAACAGCACGGCGCAGCGGATAGCCTCGGTACTGAAAAGAGTGCCGGGCGCCGCGGATGTGCGGGTGGCCCAGACACGGGGCTTTCCCACCTTCGACATCCGGTTCGACCGCGATGCCATCAGTCGCTACGGCCTGACCATGAAGGACGTGGCCGACACGGTCTCCATCGCCATGGGCGGCCGCGAAGCCGGGCAGATATTTGAAGGCGACCGCCGTTTCGATGTGGTGGTGCGCCTGCCCCATGCCAAGCGCAATGATATCGACGCGTTGGGCGCAATCCCAGTGATGCTGCCCTCGCCGTTCTTGTCGCCCGGCATGGAAGGCGAAGCCGAACGCTCCGTGCCGCTGCGGCGGCTGGCCAGTTTCCGTTTCTCGGAAGGTCTGAACGAGATCAGTCGCGATAACGGCCATCGCCGCATCTATATCGAGGCCAATGTCGGCGGCCGCGATCTGGGCTCCTTTGTGTCGGAGGCGCAGGAACGCATCGCCCAGGAGATCAAACTGCCCGCAGGCATGTATATTGAATGGGGCGGACAGTTCCAGAATCTTCAGGCCGCCACCGGGCGATTGGCGATCCTGATCCCTCTTTGCCTGCTGATGATCTTTGCCGTGCTTACCATGGCGCTGGGTGAGGCCATTCTGGCGGGATTGGTGTTCACGGCTGTACCGCTGGCGCTGGCAGGCGGAGTATTCGCCATCGCCCTGCGCGGCATCCCCTTCTCCGTCTCGACGGCGGTGGGCTTCATCGCCGTGTCCGGCGTCGCCGTATTGAATGGCCTGGTGCTGATCTCTGCCATTCGCCGTCGGCAGGACATGGGCGCCGACCTGGACACCTCCATCATCGAGGGAACCATGGAGCGGGTGCGGCCAGTCCTGATGACGGCGCTGGTGGCCTCATTGGGCTTTGTGCCCATGGCAATTGCCACCGGTACCGGCGCGGAGGTGCAGCGCCCGCTGGCGACCGTGGTCATCGGCGGGCTGATCACATCAACCGCGCTGACCTTGTTCGTGCTTCCGGCCATCTGCCATCTGGTGATGCACCGCCTGAAGAAGATTGTTTCACAGTAAGGCCAGTGTGTGTCCCGTCGCTCCTGTTGGCAGGGAACTCCAAAGGATTTCTCAAAAAAGACGTCGAGGCGTCACACGGCGATGCTACCCTCGCGCGAGAAGGCTGCTATTGTTCGCGCGCTGCATGGGAGCCCCCTCATGAGCAGATATGCCCCACCCAGTCATACCATGCGCCCCGGTGATGAGATCGCCTGCGCAGTCAACTGGGATTTGGCTGCGCCCGCCGATCAATGTCTCGCGGAATTCCGGGGCAATTTTCTGATCGCCGACCATCGCAGCACGCAAACGTCATTCCGAAAACGGATCGACGGCCGGCGCATGTCGCGCGTCATCACCTATGTCAGTGAACATATTGGGGGAAACATCACCGTGGCCGATCTTGCCGGGGCCGCCTGCATGAGCCCGGCGCATTTTGCCCGCTCGTTCAAACTCACCACCGGCCGATGCCCCCATGAGTTCGTGAACCAGATCCGCCTCGCCCTGGCAAAGCAAATGCTGGCAAACCGCCGCCTGTCCATTTCGGACGTCGCGCTGTCGACGGGTTTTTCCTCCCAGTCGAATTTTTCACGGGCCTTTCGCGGCGCCATGGGCATGACCCCGCGCGGCTTCCGCGCCAGCTCAGCAGTTTTTGAATAATTTCGAGCAGTCCGTGAAAAGCGGGAACCCTGTGCCATCGCTAGGTTCGCCGCGGTGAATGACCCATTCGGGGCCATTTCCATACCGGAGGATTACCATGCCCGAAACACCCGTCAGCCATAGCGATTTACCCACCACGCCTGCGGCCGTGAGCGGCCTCGGCTTGCGCACTGAAGACCTGACCACCCCCGACGCAATCCGGCCATTCCATATCGATCCCGTTCCCGAAGCGGATCTGGCCGACCTGCGCCACCGCATCGCCGCAACACGCTGGCCGGAGAAGGAGACTGTCCAGGACAACTCCCAAGGCGTGCCGCTGGCGACCATGCAGGCGCTCGCGCGCTATTGGGCGACGGACTATGACTGGCGCAAATGCGAAGCGAAATTGAACACCTATCCGCACTTCATCACCCAGATCGATGGGTTGGATATTCATTTCATGCACATCCGGTCCAAACACGAAAATGCCTTGCCGATGATCGTCACGCATGGATGGCCCGGCTCGATCGTGGAGCAGATGAAGATCATCGATCCGCTGACCGATCCCACCGCATATGGCGGAAATGAGACCGATGCCTTCCACCTGGTGATCGCATCCATCCCCGGCTACGGATACTCGGGCAGACCGGCCACCAAGGGATGGGGCCCCGCTCACATCGCGCAGGCCTGGGCCGCGCTGATGCAGCGCCTCGGCTATACGAGATACGTGGCGCAGGGCGGCGATTGGGGCGCCATCATCACCGAGATGATGGGGGCGCAGGCGCCGCAGGGATTGCTCGCAATTCACACCAACATGGCGAACGTGATCCCGCCCGATATCGATCAGGCGGCTTTTTCCGGTGCGCCGGCGCCTGCGGGACTCTCCGCTGACGAAAAAATCGCCTACGAGGAACTGAGTTTCGTCTATGCCAAGGGCATCGGCTATGGCTTCCAGATGGGCCTGCGGCCGCAAACGCTTTACGCAATCGCGGATTCACCGGTCGGGCTGGCGGCTTATTTCCTGGACCATGATGCGCGCAGCCTGGCGCTTATCGAGCGTGTTTTTGAGGGAAAGCCCGAAGGCCTCACACGCGACGACGTCCTCGACAATGTCACGATCACCTGGTTGACGAACACCGGCGTTTCGGGCGGCCGTCTCTATTGGGAAAATTGGGGAACGTCATTCTTCGGTGTCAAGGGCGTCGGCATCCCGGTTGCCGTCAGCGTCTTCCCGGACGAACTCTATCCGGCGCCCCGCAGCTGGGCAGAGCGGGCCTATCCCAAACTGATCCACTACAACCGGCTTGAGAAAGGCGGCCACTTCGCGGCCTGGGAACAGCCTGAGCTCCTCACAGCGGAGCTCCGCGCGGCTTTCAAATCGTTCAGATCATTGCATTGACGGGACACGCGTCCGGCGGCGCTCCAAGAGCAAAGCCGGACGCTACTTCCGTGTCACCCTCACCATGATGCTGTCCTGCTTGTTGCCGGAAAGCTGGATCACATGCCGGCCGGGCTGCAGCACGAATGACACCATCTTGGCCATGCCGGAACATTCCGCGCCATGCTCATGGGTGGTGGAGGCCACTTCCGCGCCATCCTTCAGCACATCGATCCAGGCGCCGGCCGACAGCGACACCTGATAGGTGCCCGCTTCGCGCACATCCACCGCCAGCATCCCGCCATAGCTGGAGACATCCAGCCGCCGTCCCGGCGCGCGCGCGAACCGTACTTCGCCGACCGGATGCAAGGTGACCGTGGCGGCCTGCTCCAGCGCCAGCCGCGCCGGCTCCAGTTCAGGCGATGCGGTGGCCGAGGTGACGCTCGCGCCTGATGCGGCGGGCGGTGTGGGACAGGATGGTTGCGCCTGGGCGCCGCCGATCAACAGCAGCCAAACACATAAAGAGACAGCGAGCGCGCGCATACTTCCTCCCATCATCCCCGCTATATATAAACAAATATAACGGGCGGCGAAAGCAGGCGCGCGAAGACCCGGATTGCTGAGCCCAAGCCATCGTTCTGGCGTCGACTATCTCGCGGCCGACCTGACTCGACTACCCCAATCGACCCCAAGCGCTAGACGACGGAAAAGTGCTCAAGTAGATCGGTACGCGGAGCATGGAACAACATCAGATCCGGCCAGGGGCCATGCGCCGTCCGACCGGCGACTTCATGGGGCCGTACCAGTGGTAACAGGACCGGTCACCACCGGCGCTGTGCCATTGTCGTCATTTGAAACTGCGAGCGCTATTCCAATACCCACAGCCGCCAACCCAATGACCAGCAACGGCGTATTATCATCCCAGCGCTGGGCGGCCTTTATTCCTGCGGGCTTTCCAGCGGAAAGCACCTGATTGTCAGATGCCACTGCGCCAATTGTTGTCGCGATCAGCAGCAGCGTTCCCACAGCTATTTTGCGCATGAGTACACCCTCCCACCTGGCTGAATCGCAAAGCACGTCAAAGACGTTCATTCCTTGCGTTCCGTTCAGAAGCAGATTACCGCGGAGCGCAAAGGCAAGACTTAACCTAGGTTGCATTTCTGGCGTTGTATCGAGGGTCCTCCAGCCAAAGTTCCTTCCGCTGGCCCCAGTTTCAATATGCATTCAGGCCCGGTTCATCAGCATTTTATCACTCTAAGTGCCATGACTCTGTTGATCGGTTGCCTTCTTATCTATCATTTCGGGTTGCCCTGGTGGCTTTACCCAATTGCCGCCGTGCTCTGGGGCGCCGAGATGCTAATCAAAATTGTTTTGTGGTCTGCCAGTCCGTGAATTGTAAAAAGGCGTTGATGGTGAGTTACGCTGCCGGCGACCGTCGGAATACTGCCCTCGAAAACTCGTCGTACACTCGGCCAAAATCCGCGCGTAGTTCCCGGCCTTGGCGATCAGGGTGTAGGTTTCTCACCTTCGCAGGACCCGCTGAAGGCTCAACCGAGCAAAGCGTCGATCGCCGTGCAGCCGTCGGCTTGTGCCGCCTGGGACGTCTCATCCTCGTAGCAGTTTGGAATTGTTGGCAAGCTCTGAGATCTGGTCTCCGCGAAGAATGGTGGGGGCAACGCCGTCGCGGCCCATTTTCAGATACGTCTCTGCCTTGCTTTCGTTCGGAAGACGCGTCCAGCGCCGGAGACACTGGGCTAGCGTGCCAACACAAAAGACATGTCCCTTGGTTGCAAGCGTTGCATCTGTATAGGGAGACAGTTCCATTGCGACTCAATAAAAATAGGGAGTGGCAGTATTAAGACCACATTTGGATGAGGTTGCGCCTTGCCGAGCCCGGGGTACCGGCTGGCTGCGTTCAGTCTGCTTCGGTGTGTTTGCCCAAAAGGGCCCACCATGCGAAATCAGGGTGGCCAAAGGCGCTGCGACAATGAGTGTAGAACGATAGGGGTGAATGACGCCCAGGCGCGCGACTTACGTCTCCAGCAGGGTGTTCGGCAGCCGGTTCGCGGGCGCGCCGGTGGGCGGGAAATGCTTTGCCAGCGCTGCGCCACAGATGCCGATGGCCTTGATGAAACCATCGGCCTGCTTGCCGGTCTTCATGCCGTCCACCACCGCAGCGACGCTTTCGCTCCAGGGCCCCTCGCCCACCGCCTTGTGGATGGCGTCATGCGCCACCAGTTCCACCCGCCGGTCGGCCAGCGAGGCATAAATCAGGATATGCGGTTCGGCATCCGACAGCCGCGCGCCCACCGCCACAAAATGCCGCCGCGCCGCCTGGCGCACGCGATAGGCCTTGAGCGCGCCCGGCGTCACCATGCGGCGCACGCTGGGCATCGCCACGATGATCGCCACCACCAGGAACACACCAGCCTGCACCAGCTCGAAGGCGGACAGCGCGCGCAGGATCAGTCCTTCCATGGCGTGCGCGCTCTCGTCCGTCCAGCTTGTGAAGATGGAGGCCAGCGCCAGCCGGTGCAGGCCTAGGAACACCAGCAGCGGCGGCACGATGAAGGCGGCCACCGCCGCCCACAGCAGCGGCACCTCGCGATAGCGCGAGACGTCTTTTGCCAGCACGCAGAAAATCTCACCCGCGGTCTTCTGTTCCACCTCGGTGATCGCGGCGCTGATCCGCGCTTTGTCTTGTTCGCTTAGCATGGCTACCAACTCCCCGATGATCCGCCGCCGCCGAAACTGCCGCCGCCGCCGCCAAAACCGCCGCCGCCCGACCAGCCGCCTCCGCCACCGGACCAGCCGCCGCCATAGCCGCCATAACCACCGCCACGGCCGCCGCGCGGCCCGCCGCCCATGAACAGCAACGGCAGCAGCCCCCAGCCGAACACGCGCGACAAGCCGATGAAGATGAACAGGATGATCAGCAACGCCGCCAACCCGCCGCCGCCGTCATTACCGCGCTGTTTGAGTTGCTGCGCGGCCGCCGCGGCGCGCTTTTCGGCTTCCGACGTTTCCAGCGACAATTGCTGGATCAGGGCATCGACGCCGGCCAGGACCCCGCCATTGAAATCACCCTGGCGGAATCGGGGAAGCACCTGGGTCTGGATCACCACCGAGGAAAAAGCGTCGGTGATGATGGGCTCCAGCCCATAACCCACTTCAATGCGGGTCTTGTGCTCGTTGGGCGCGACGATGAAGAGAATGCCGTTGTTGATCCCCTTCTGGCCGATGCCCCAGGCGCGCCCCAGCTGATAGCCGTAATCGGAAATCTCATAGCCCTGCAGCGACGGCAAGGTCACCACCACAAGCTGGCGCGAGTTCTTCTGTTCCAGCGCCGCAAGCTTGCCGTCCAGCTCCGCCTTGGTGCCGGACGACAAGATATTCGCGTCATCCACCACCCGCCCGGTCAGTGCCGGAAATTTCGGCGCTGCCCAGGCGGGTGTCAGAAGAACGAGAAAGGCAAGTAGGGCTGTAACCAGCCGCATCGCGATTATTACCTCGCGGGCTGGGTACCAGGCTGGGCAGCCTCAGGCGCCGCGGGAGGCGCAGAACTCTGCGCGCCGGGGAACACCGAAGGCGCCGTCTGTGCCGCCGCACTGGCGGCGAATGGCGTCGCCTGCTTGTACGAGCGATAGAAGGTCGCCGCCCAGAGCGAGCCGGGCACGGTCACCAGCTCGGTGTTATAGTCCTGAACCGCCGCGTTGTAATCGCGACGCGAAATCTCGATGCGGTTCTCGGTGCCTTCCAGCTGCGATTGCAGCGCCAGGAAGTTCTGGTTGGATTTCAGATCCGGATAATTCTCGCTGATCGCCATCAGCCGGCCCAACACGCCGGACAGCTTGTCCTGTGCCTGCTGGAATTCCGCGAACTTGGCGGGATCGCTGATGGTGGAGACATCCACCTTCACCTGGGTCGCTGAGGCGCGCGCCTGGGTCACCTGCGTCAGCACGGTCTGTTCCTGCTTGGCATAGGCCGCGACCGTGTTGGCCAGGTTGGGAATCAGGTCGGCGCGGCGCTGATAGGCCGCCTGGACGTCGGCCCAGCGGGCCTTCACCGCCTGGTCCTTGGTGGGAATGGTGTTGACGCCGCAGCCGGCCAGCACCAGCGCAAGGCCGAATGCGGCAGCCAGTTTGGGCAATTGTTTCCAAAGCGACATGAACCCTCCTTCAATTAATGGTCGCTCTTGCTCTCGCAAACGCTCCCGGGGCTAAATACCCGCGCTGGAATGTGGGGTAAGTTCCCTAAACCGCAAGGGATAAATTGGAAAAATCGGGCTTGATTTCCTGGGACCTTAGCCTATCGGCCCCCGAACATCCCGTTGAGAATCTTGCCCGAAGCCGCATTCGCCAGCCCGTCGAATGAGCCCTGCTTGATCTCTTCCGCCACTTTCAGCATCGCGCCGAGCGCGACACGTGCCAGCGCCCCGCCGACACTGATCCGGCGCACACCCAGATCGGCCAGTTGCGCCACCGTCATGCCGGGACCGGCCATCAGCACATTGAGCGGCTTGGGCGCCACCGCGCGCACCATGGCGGCAATATTCTCCCGGCCCGTGACACCGGGCGCATAAAGACAGTCGGCGCCGGCATCCGCAAAAGCCACCAGCCGTTCGATCGCGTCAGTGAGCGGGAAACTGTCGCCCAGCAGACCTTCGGTGCGCGCCACCAGGATCACATCATCGCCGGAGGCGACGATCGCCGCCTTGGCGGCGCGGATCCGGGCAACCGCATAGTCGAAATCATAAAGCCCGCCGCCGCCCAGCTTGCGGTCTTCGATGGAAAGCCCTGCCACGCCGGTCCCGATCGCCATCGCGACATTGGCGGCAACGCTTTCGGGCGTATTGGCAAAGCCTTCCTGGAAATCCGCATTCACCGGCAGGCTGGTGGCGGCACATAAGACCGACAGATGCGCCAGCACATCATCGCGCGTCACGCCATAATCGGGACGCCCCGCGGTCCAGGCAAAGCCCGAACTGGTCGAGGCCAGCGCCTTGAAGCCCAGATGCTGCAGCAGCCGCGCGCTGCCGATATCCCAGGGATTGGGCAGGACGAAACAGCCCTGGGCATGCAGGGCACGGAATTCGGCGCGCTTGGCGGCGGTATCCATTGCGCTTTAACTATGGCGCGGTCCGAGGGCCGGCGCAAACCGCCAAAAATACATGGGAGATCAGAAGCCTGCGGATAGCTTGATCAGCCGCGCGTCGGTCAGGTACTGGCGCGCCACGGCCGCGACATCGGCCACCGTGACACTCTCCAGCGCCTGTTGGTAATGCCGCGCGCGGTCGAATCTGGGCTCAAGCTCCCAGCCGCTGTTCAACAATCCCAGCCAGTAATCGTTGGTCTCAATGCTGCGACGGAAATCCTGCACGGTGGGCGTTCGGGCGCGTTCGAAGGCGTCCGCGCTGATCTCTCCCGCCTTCAGCTCTGCGATGATCTTGTTGGCGGCATCATAAAAGACCTCTGCCTTGCCCGCCGGCATGGTGGCCGTGGCTGCGAGGTAGCCGTAATCAAAGGCGGAAGAGGACGGCGCGGACACCGATACCGAATAGCTCAGCCCCTGGCCGCGCACCGCCTCAAGCAGCCTCTCGCGCAGGATTGCCACCAGCAGTCTCAGCGACGCATCTTCCTTGAGATCGGCAAAGAAATAGCCGCGGGTGGCCCAGCTCATATTGACCAGCATCTGGCCGGACGCGGTGAGAGAAGACGTCGGCAGCACCACGGGCGCCGCACCGCCCGGAAAGGCGGCGCCATTCTCGGCCGTGATCTTGGGCGTGCGGCCGGACCTTGCGGGCAAGGCGCCCAAGGTTGCCGCGACGGCGCGGCTTGCCGCATCCACCGTGATGTCGCCGGTAATGACGACTTCCACGGGACCGTCCGCAAAGGCACGCTCCACCAGAGCCTTGAGATCCTCCACCTTGGCGGCTTCGACCTCGCTGACACTGGGCGAGCCCCAGCGCTTGTCGCCGCTATGCAGGATGACAGGAGAATGAAGGCCCATGCTGCCGGATGGCGTTGCATCCGCCGTCTTCAGCCGGCTGACCGACTGCTGGCGGAACTGCTCGAAGCCCGCGGAACGGAAGCCGGGATCCTTGATATAGGCGGCAATGACCTGAAGCTGGGTCTGCAGGTCTTCTTGCGTGGTCTGGCCGCCAAAGCCAAAGGCGCTGTCCCCCACGCCAAAGCCGAAGCCATAGCTTTTGCCCGACAGCGCCGTGATGATCTGGTTGGAAGACA
>Ga0310811_10004364_pt1 | contig 17786 bp, 17 predicted proteins | sample YCmetagenome_FD_207642 | JGI IMG/M metagenome (GOLD analysis project Ga0310811, IMG submission 207642) | Soil microbial communities from experimental microcosm in Duke University, North Carolina, United States - YC | ecosystem: Engineered > Artificial ecosystem > Soil microcosm > Unclassified ...
GGGTCGATCTCGACCTCCTCCAGGGCATCGATCGCCAGAAAGCCACCTTGCTGGAAAACACCCGGCGCTTTGCCAAGGGCCTGCCGGCCAACAATGCGCTGCTCTGGGGGGCGCGAGGCGCGGGCAAGAGCTCGATCGTGAAGGCGACCCACGCCCAAGTGAATCGCGAGATGGGCGGCCCACCCGGCCCGCTGGCACTGATCGAGATCCACCGCGAGGACATCCCGTCGCTCCCCATCCTGCTTGGTCGTGTGCGCGAGAGCGAACGCCGCTTCGTGGTGTTCTGCGACGATCTTTCGTTCGACGGCCAGGATGCCGCCTACAAGTCGCTGAAGGCCGTGCTCGACGGTGGCATCGAGGGGCGGCCCGAGAATGTGCTGTTCTACGCCACCTCCAATCGTCGCCATCTGATGCCGCGCGACATGATCGAGAACGAGCGCTCGACAGCCATCAATCCGTCGGAGGCCGTCGAAGAGAAGGTCTCGCTCTCCGACCGCTTCGGCCTCTGGCTTGGCTTCCACAATGCCGACCAGGACACGTTTTTCGCGATGATCGAGGGCTATGCCCGCTACTATGATCTCGACGTGCCGGTCGAGGCGCTGCGCAAGCAGGCAGTCGAATGGTCGGTGACACGCGGCTCACGATCGGGCCGGGTCGCCTGGCAGTTCATCCAGGAAGTGGCCGGACAACTGGGCAAGAGATTGGGATAGCCATGAGCGATGCCGAAGACGTCCTGTTCTCGCCGGCAGTCAAGGCGGAGCAGGCGCGTCTCGGATCGCGCGCCGGTTTCGAGGGTCGCGACTGGCAGACGGAGATCAACGACAATCTCCGAGAGTTCCTGCAGGCGATCGATACCTTCTTCTTCGCGACCGCAAGCGCCGACGGCCGGCCTTATATCCAGCACAAGGGCGGGCCGCCTGGCTTCCTGAAGCCGATCGGCACGCACACCCTCGCCTTCGCCGACTTTGCCGGTAACCGGCAGTACATCACGCTCGGCCATCTGCGCGAAAACGACCGCGCCCATATCTTCATCCCCCACTTCGCCACGCGACAGCGGCTGAAGTTCTGGGGCCGCGCGCGCATCGTCGAAGGCGATCTCGAACTTATGGAGCGGTTGGTCGATCCCACCTACAAGGCAAGGCCGCAGCGCGCCGTCGTGTTCACCGTCGAGGCGTGGGACGTGAACTGTCCGCAGCACATCCTGCCGCGCTACAGCGAGGCCGAGATTGCCCCCGCCGTGAACAAGCTCATCGCCCGCGTCAAGGAGCTGGAGGAGGAAGTCGCGCGCTTGAAGGCCGGCGGCGCTGACTGGAAAGATCCCTCGCCTTCGGCTCGGGATGACACCCAAGAGCCTTGAACGGAGCCAGTTAGCTCTTTAGCCGCACGATCTTGATCGTCGAGGTCGCGTGCACGATCAACCGGCCTTTCTCGTCCTTCAAATCGCCGTTGAGGAAGCCGACCGAGCCGCCCCAGCGTGTCACGCGGCCTTCGGCGAAGACAACGCCCGGGCCCATGGCCTCGAGGAAGCTGACCTTGATTTCGAGCGTAGGCACGTCGACCAGGAGCTTGCCCTTGGCGAACCCCGCCATGGACATGGCCGTGTCGACCATGCCGGTGAGGAAGCCGCCCTGGCAGACCTTGCCCTGCGTATGGCAGAACGACGGCACGATCTCGAACCGCATGCGCGCAATGCCGCGTGTCGAATCGATGTCGGTCAGCTTGCCGTTCAGCGTCTTCGTCGGATTGCCGGGCGATGCTTGCAGAAGCTTGAGCAGATCGGCGTCGGTCGCAGGTGCCGCGTCGACACGGGCGAAGTCGGGATGGGCAGAATTCATGGCGTCGCGACTATAACGAACCGGCAGCAGCGCGTACTTTCTCCAGAAGGTCGATCAGCGTGCGCATTTCGGCCGCCGAAAGGCTCGAGCTGATCCGTTTTTCATGCGCTTTCACGAGCCGCGCGAACTTCGCCAGCGCCTTTTCACCCGCTGGCGTGAGCGCCAGCGCATGAGTCCTCCCGTCCGTCGGCGAGGCATGCCGAATCAACAACCCACGGCCCTGCAGGCGGTTCAGGATGGGGACCAACGTCGAACGATCGATGGAAAGCGCCCGGGCAAGCGCCATCTGGCTCAGTCCCGCATTGCGCTCGACCAGCACCAGCAGGCCGAACTCGCCCGGCGTCAGCGCCTCGCCGGCCTTGGCAAAGGTGCCGGCGAAATCGGCGAACACCGCCGACTGGGCGCGCCGCAGGCCATAGCCCAGGAGTTGGGGCAGGATGCCACGATCGAGAGGCTTGGCTGACGGCTTGCCGTTCAGCGGATCAAGTGGACTGGCCATGGCTCAAGTGGTAAACGGAGATTGTTTGGGGAGCAAACAAATTCGCTCCCTGTCCTCCCCCGGCCCTCCCAGGCGTTGTTTCGGCATGAACTTCAAGGTCCATATCGTTCCAGCCAGCCGCACCATCGAGGTGCCGACCGGCGCCACGATCCTCGAGACCGCCCTCGAGGCCGGCGTCGCCTATCCGCATGGCTGCCAGTCGGGCAACTGCGGCGCCTGCAAATCACACTTGGTGAAGGGTGAAGTCTCGATGGAGGGCTATTCCGAGTTCGCGCTCTCCGACGAGGAGAAGGAGCGCGGGCTGATCCTCGCCTGTCGCGCCGTCCCCTGGGAGGACTCGGAGGTGGCCTGGCTCGAGGAGGACGACCTGATCGCCCATCCCCGCCGCGTGCTTGCCTGCAAGGTCGCAGGGCTCGACGATGCCACCCACGACATCAGGCGCGTGCGGCTGGAGATCGTGTCGGGCGGGCCGTTCGACTTCTCGGCCGGCCAGTACGCCTCCGTCATTTTCGACGGCTGCCAGCCGCGCGATTACTCGATGGCCAACGTTCCCGGCGATCCGGTGCTGGAGTTTCACGTACGCCGCACCGAGGGCGGCACGACCAGCGCCTACGTCGCGGAGACGCTGAAGCTTGGCGACAGCGTCCGGGTCGAAGGCCCCTTCGGTACCTCCTATTTGCGCGAGGCCCATCGCGGGCCGATCATCGCCGTCGCCGGTGGCTCGGGCATGGCGCCGCTAAAGTCGATCGTCGAGCGCGCCCTCGCCAAGGCGCTGCCGCAGCACATCTACTTCTATTTCGGCGTCCGTACCGAGCGCGACCTCTACCTGCACGACCACTTCACTGCCCTGTCGAAGAAGCATCCGAACCTCCATTTCACACCAGTCCTGAGCGAAGCTGCGGATGGGACGTGGCGAACGGGCTTCGTGCATGAGGCGGTCGGTCAGGATTTCGACGAGTTCGACGGCTGCAAGGCCTATCTTGCTGGTCCGCCTGTTATGGTCGAGGCGGCAACCAAACTGTTCGAAAAGCGCGGCATGCGGCGCATCGATGTCCATGCTGATGCTTTCTATACCGCCGCCGAGATGGCCAGTGCCGGCAAGAAGACGGGAGCGGAACTATGACGGGACTTCTGGATGGACGTTCGGCAATCGTGACCGGTGCAGGCCGCGGCATCGGCCGGGCGATCGCCGAGGCGCTGGCCGCGCAAGGCGCTGATGTGATCGTGGCCGATGTCGGCGCGTCCATCGCCGGCGACAGCGCCGATCCCGCACCCGCCCGAGAGGTCGCCGCGGCCCTTGGTAAGAAGGCGATCGCCTTCACGGAAAGCGTGGCCTCGCCCGGCATCGCCAGGCTCCTCGTCGAGACGGCGGTGAAGCAATTCGGCGGCATCGATATTGTGGTGAACAATGCCGCGATCATGCGCGACGCCTTCGTCTTTCGCGCCGATCCGCGCGACTGGGACGCGGTGATCCGCAATAACCTCTCGGCGCCCTTCTATCTGATCAACGCCGCCTCGGCGGTGATGCGCGAACAGGGCAAGGCGGGCCGCGGCGGCAAAAGCGGCTACGACTGGGGCCGCATCGTCAACATCGTCTCCTCGGCGGGCCTCTACGGCAATCTCGGCCAGGCCGCCTATGCCGGCGCCAAGGCAGGCCTGTTTGGGCTCACGCGCGTCGCGGCGATGGACTTGCAGCGCGCCGCGATCACCGTGAACGCCGTGGCGCCCTTCGCGCGCACCCGAGTCACCGACATCATCCAGCCCGCCAACGACGCACAGAAGACCTACAAGGAACGCGCCCTCAAGATCGGCGCCCACCATGTCGCAAACCTGGTGACGGCGCTCTGCGCGCCGGCCGCCAAGGGCATCACCGGCCAGCTTTTAGGCGTGCGCGGCCGCGAGGTCTTCCTGTTCGGCCAGCCGCGCCCCATTGCCCGGCTCGAGGTCGAGAAGCCTGCCACGCTCGCCGACGACCTGGTGGCAAAGCTTGCCGGCCAGTTCACCGACCTCACCACCGATCTCGAAGCCTTCAACACCGAACCTCTTGTCTGAGGGAGCCCACCATGACCGACCTTGTCGTGAAGACCGTCGAAGAGCTGAAGGATGCCCCCGAGGAATATCGCGAGGCGGTCGCCAAGCTCGTGATCAGCCACGCCGTCAACGAACTCTATGGCGCACAGGTATTCGACGAGCCCGCCATCGCCTATGCGCCGACGCCCTACGCCAAGTGGCTCACCTGCCGCGTGGCGATGGAGGAATATGGTCATCACGTGCGCTTCAAGCAGCTCGGCCTGCAGATCGGCATCCCCGAGGACCGCATGATCCCGGGTGCGGGCAAGAAGCCCCTCTCGATCTTCGAATTCCCGCTCAAGACCTGGGAGGAGTTCGTCGCGATCAAACTCCTGGCCGACCTCGCCGAGATCCTGCAGGTCGAGGACCTGCTGCATTGCACCTTCCATCCGCTGCGCAACCTCGCCCGCGCGACCATGCCCGAAGAACGCTTCCATGCGCAGTTCGGAGAGGATTTCACCTCTGAGCTCATCAAGACGCCGGAAGGCAAGGCGACGCTACAGGCAGCGGTCGATGAATACTGGCCCTACCTGCCGAAATTCTTCGGCGGTTCGAAGTCCAGGAACAACGAGATCTTCCGCAAATGGAAGATCAAGCAGCGCACCAACGACGAAATGCGCGAGGACTATGTGAAGCGCGCGACCGAGGTCGCGACGAAGTATGGCCTCACCCTGCCGGAGATCCGGGAAGCGGCGTGACGTCGCGGGGCGCGTCCAGCCATGAGCGTTGTCCCTCTTCCTCGCGCTCGGCTCGACTCGTTTTTCACCGAAGTCAAAGCAGCGTCGTGGTTCGCAGCCCTCGGTGAGCCGCTCAACGAGGGCGACCGGGCCGATGTCCGCGCCTATGTCGATGCTCTTGGCTTCGGCCCGATCGAGATCGGCCTGGCGCACGATTGGCCGGAGGCGGAACGGCTGCTCCAGCAACCCGATTCCTCGGGCTGGTGGGACCGCGAGGAAGCGCTGCGGCGCACATTGCTTGCCGAGGCCGAAGGCCGTTACTCCGAGCGCGTGCTGTGGACGGCGCTCACCGAGCTCACCACGCAGGCGGGCGAACTGGTGCATGGCAAGGCGGCCACCGCCGCGGCCCGGATGGGCCATGCCGCGCCCGCCTCGATCCACGTCGCCGCCGGGGCCGCGGCGCAGGCCGTGTACCAGCTCGCCGTCGCCCGCCTTGCCGGGCGTGAAGACTCGCCCTTCGAAAGCAAGTTCCGTCTGTTCGCTGCCGGCCGCTGGCCGCTTGGCATCACGGGCTCTAGGCTGGTCCTCTTCTGAAGAGGACAGGCATGAGTTCCTATAGTGCACCGGCACGCAAAGCCGGACGATTGAAACGGCCGTTCGGCGCGCTCCACTACGAGGTCACCGGCAGCGGGCCGACCCTGGTCTTCGCCCACGGTTTGGGTGGCAATCATCTGAGCTGGTGGCAGCAAGTCGCCCACTTCGCTCCACACTACACCTGCGTGACCTTCGCCCATCGCGGCTTCGCACCGTCGGATGCGATCGCGGGCGGTCCGGACCCAGCAGACTATGCCGGCGATCTCGCCGCCCTGATCGATCATCTCGGTTTCGCCGACGTGCGCCTGGTCGGCCAGTCGATGGGCGGCTGGTCGGTGCTAGAATACGCCATTGCCCATGCCGCGCGCGTCAAGGCGCTGGTGCTGAGCTCGACCGCGGGCACACTCGACCGCCGACAATGCGATCCATCCGGCGGCACCGCGTACGACGACTGGGCCAAGAAAGCTCAAGGCGCGGTGGCCGACGGGATCGCCCGCGGTATCCATCCAGCAGTCGGCATGGGCGCGGCGGAGCGTTCGCCGGCGCTGCATCTCCTCTATCGCAGCATCGATGAGATGGCGGGCGCGCTCGACAAGGAGAAGATACGTGCCGGGCTCGGGCGCACAGCAACGCGCGTCCTGGCCGACCTCAAAGACTTCCCAGTGCCAACGCTATTGATCGGTGGTGCGGACGACATCGTGTTTCCGGCCTTCCTCACCAAGCCCATTGCCGACCGACTGCCGCACGCGGAAGCCCATATCATTTCCGACTGCGGCCACTCGCCCTATTTCGAGCAAGCCGCATTCTTCAACCGATTGCTGGAGACGTTCCTCGCACGCCACCGCTAAGCTGTACTCACATATATAAGATTTCGGGAGGACAAAGATGCAGCGTCGTTCGTTTCTCGCGACACCAGCCGTGCTGCTGGCCACCAGAGCCTTCGCGCAGCAGCCGGCGAAGACGCTGCGCGTGGTGATGCATTCGGACCTCAAGATCATCGATCCGATCTGGACCACCGCCTACATCGTCCGCAACCACGGCTACATGATCTACGACACGCTGTTTGCGCCCGACGACAAGCTCGAGCCGCGGCCACAGATGGTCGAGAGCTGGACGACAAGCGACGACGGGCTCGTCTGGACGTTCAAGTTGCGCGGTGGGCTCAAGTGGCATGATGGCCTGCCCGTGACGTCGGCCGACGTCCTGCCCTCGATCAAGCGCTGGATGGACAAGGATGCCGTGGGTGGCCTTCTGGCCAAGGCCATGCAGGAGATGACGGCACCCGACGAGCGGACCTTCCGGATCGCGCTGAAGGAGCCGTTCAGTCCAATCTTGAAGGCGCTCTCCAAGCCCGCCTCGGTACCGCTCTTCATCATGCCCAAGCGCGTAGCCGAAACGCCGATCAGCCAGCAGATCTCCGACACGACCGGTTGCGGCCCCTTCATCTTCAAGCGGGACGAATGGAAGCCAGGCGAGAAGGTCGTCTACGTGCGCAATCCCGACTACGTGCCGCGTGCCGAGCCGCCCTCAGGTCTTGCTGGCGGCAAGGCGGTCAAGCTCGAGCGCGTCGAATGGGTCTCGATCCCCGACTCACAGACGGCGATCAACGCCCTGCTCTCGGGTGAGATCGACATGCTCGAGCAGCCGAGCCACGACCTGCTGCCGGTGATCGAGAAGGATCGCAATATCGAAATCTTCATCCCGGACACGCTCGGCAACACCTATCTCCTGCGCTTCAACTGGAAGCAGCCGCCAACCAACGACCTCCGCATCCGCCGCGCGGCCGAACTCGCCTTTCGGCAGGAGGACTTCCTGAAGGCGACGATCGGCGACCCGCGCTACTACAAGGTCTGCAAGGCGATGTTCGGCTGCGGCACGCCGCTCGAGAATTCCGCCGGCATGGATGGCATCCTGGAGGCGAACTTCGAGGCCTCGAAGAAGCTTCTGAAGGAAGCGGGCTATGACGGCACGCCGATCACCCTGCTGCAGTCGACCGACCTTGCCGTCCTCACCAACCTTGCGCCGGTCGCCAAGGGTCTGCTGGAACGCGGCGGCTTCAAGGTCGACATGCAGTCGATGGACTGGCAGACGCTGGTCGGCCGGCGCGCCAAGAAGGACCCGCCCAGCAAGGGCGGCTGGAACATTGCCATGACGGCGGCCTCGGCCGTGCTGCTGGCCGATCCGATCGTCAACCACTACACCGAGACGACCGGCGACCGCGCCCAGTTCGGCTGGCCGCTCGACGAGGAGATCGAGAAGCTGCGCATGGGCTTCCTCCACACGAGCGACCCGGCCACGCAGCGCCGCATCGCCGAAGAGGTGCAAAAGCGCATCATGGACCTCGGTGTCACGGTGCCGCTTGGCCAGTACGTGCAGCCCATGGCCCGCCGCAAGGGCGTCACCGGCAACATCCCCTCGCCCGTGACGGTGTTCTGGAACGTGGAGAAAGCCTAGGCACGTTCCTTTCAGTTGTCGTCCACTGCGCGAAGTGCCAACCTTCCTCAACAGAGCTGCAGGCACAGGCAGCCGACGAGGGAGGGAAAACACCATGACCAGTGTCCGCTCGGGCGGCGTTTTGGCGGCGATCGTCTTCGGCACGAGCCTGATCTTCGCCGCCACGGCCGCCACCGCGCAAACCCATCACTACAAGTTCGCCTATGACCAGCCGAAGAACACGGGATACGGCATCGTGGGCGACTTGTTCGAGAGCAAGCTCAAGGAGCTCAGCAAGGGTACTATGCTGATTGATCAGTATCCCGGTGCGCAGCTCGGCCAGGAGCCACAGGTACTGCAGCTCGTGAAGGCGGGCGACATTGAGTTTTGCATCTCGTCGTCCGCCAATGCCGCGACCGTGGCACCAGAGTCGGGAGTGATGTCGCTGCACTTCCTGTTCCGCTCGGAGGACCACCTCAAGAAGGCGATGGCCGATGCTGCCGTCGTCAAAGCCGTCCGCGACATGATCGAAGAGACGGTCAAGGGCAGCCATGTAATCGGCCTTGCCACGCTCGGCCTTCGCAGCCTCTACAGCAAGCGCGAGATCGGCAAGATCGAAGACATCAAGGGCGTCAAAGTACGCGTCCAGGCCACGCCTACGGAGGACACGATGTTCCCGGCTTATGGCGCCCAGACCGTGCATATGCCGTTCGGCAACGTCTACACGTCCCTGCAGACCGGCGTGGTGGACGCGGCCGAAAACGGCGTGAACGTTTATCTTGTGAACAAGCACTACGAGGTGGCGCCCATCCTTTCGATGAGCGAGCACGAGGCGAACAACAGCCTTATCTGGGTGAGCGACAAGCTCTGGTCCAGCCTCAGCGCGGAACAGAAGGGTTGGGTCCAGGCGGCAGCCGACGAGGTGAACAAGACCCAGCCGGCTCGTGCACTCGAGCTCGAGCATCAATCGGCAACCAAGCTCAAGAGCATTGGTGTGAAGATCGTTGATGTCGACAAGTCAGGCTTCATCGCGGTCGCCAAACCTTATCTCGAGAAGATGTCCCACGACCTCGGCCCGCATGCCGAGAAAATCCAGCACCTGATCAGCGCGATTCAGTGATGGATCATGAGCGTGCGCTGGTCCTGCCGCGGCAACAGAAGCTGAAATGGCGAGCGCTCGACCGTCTTGAATCGATCCTGATGGTGTTGTGCGGCATCACGCTCGCCGCTTTCAGCCTCTCGGTTCTGCTCGACATCGTCACACGCACGATCGGCGCACCGTGGCTCTGGCTGCAGGAAGTCACTTCGACCTTCTTCATCTATGGTGTCTTCATCGGCGCGGCCGTGGCGACACGACGCAATGATCACCTCTATCTCGCGGCAGTGGGTGATTCGCTCACTGGGCGTCCGCGGCTCGCGATCGAGGTGGCGATTCGGCTGGTCGTACTTGGCGTCGGCCTCTTCCTCGCCTGGTATGGCTACCTCAATTTCCTGCGCGGCTTTTCGAGCTTCCGCATGCCGTCGATGACGCCGATCGCCTCCCTCTATGGGGCGATCCCGATAAGCGGCGCGCTGATCGCGCTGTTCTCGGTCGAGCAGCTCGTCAACGGCTGGAAAAACGGATTCGAGGAGCCGACAGAGGCCGACAAGGCGGGCACGGGACTGGGCAGGTCATGAACCCCGCGGTCATCCTCGGCATCATGACGTTCCTGTTCCTGTTCTTTGGCTACATGGGGGTGCCGGTCGCCTTCTCGCTCACCGCCGGCGTGGTGATCGGCGCCGCTTTCACCGACGTCACCTTCGCCGCGATCGTGCAGAAGATGTTCGACGGCGTGGACTCCGAAGCGCTGCTCGCGATCCCCTTCTTCCTGCTGGTCGGCGAGCTGATGAGCTCGGCCAATGTCGTCCAGCGCGTGATCAGATTGTCGCTGGCGCTGGTCGGCCACATGAAGGGCGGCCTGAGCCAGGTCGTGGCCGTGTTCAGCATGTTCTTCTCCGAGATGTCGGGATCGACCACCGCGGACGTCGCGGTCATGAGCCGCACATTGGGCGTCTCCATGCGCCACGAGGGCTACGATCCCCCGTTCATCGCGGCCATCATCGCCGCCGCCTCGACCATTGCAGCCCTGGTGCCGCCTTCGATCACTGCCGTCGTCTACGGTGCGGTCGGCAACGTCTCGATCGCCGGCCTCTTCATGGCGGGCTTCGTTCCGGGCTTCATGATCGGCATTGGCCTGATGATCTTTTGCTATTTCTTTGGGCCCGTCGGTACACAACGCAAGCGCGCAGGCTTCGGCCAGGTTGCGGAGGCGGCCAAGGAATCGGCGCTACCGCTCATGATCCCGGTGATTCTGCTGGGTGGCATCCTGACCGGCTGGTTTACGCCGACGGAAGCAGGCGTCGTGGCGGTGTGCTGGATCCTGCTGGTGGTGATCCCGCTCCTGAACCGCAAGCACATCGCCAACCTGCCGCGCGACTTCTGTTATGCCGGCCTGATCTATTCTTTGCCATTGATCACCATCGCCGCGGCGACGGCCTTCGGCTGGATGTTGGCTTACTTGCGCGGTGCGATCGTGATCTCCGATGCCATCACATCCCTCGCTGGCAACGATCCGCATCTGATCATGCTGCTGCTGGTGCTGCTCTTCACCATTATCGGCGACTTCATCGAGCCGGTGCCGACCATCATCATCTTCATGCCGCTCGTGAATTCGCTCACCGAGGCAGGCAGCATCAATCCCGTGCATATGGGCGTGGTGCTGATCGTCACCCTCGCCTTTGGTCTCATCACGCCGCCTTACGGCCTGGTGCTGCTGATGGCCTCGAAGTTCGTGGGCGTCGCCTTCTCCAAGGCGCTGAAAGCGGCGCTGCCGATCTATGTCGTGTTCCTGGCCACGATCGTGTTCACGATCTTCGCGCCAAGCGTCGTGCTGTGGATTCCCAAGCACGTGATGCCGCAATCGGTCGGCTGCTTCAAGAATCCCAGCGGCGAAGGCTATATCTGCCCGAGTTAGTCACCTCGCAAAGTCCGCTCTACAGGTAGATGGCGCAGCCTCGGCGTTCGAGCTCGGCAAACCACGCCGGCGGCCTGAGCGTGGTCACCCAGCGAAGATCTAGCTTCTCCAGGCGCGGCAGCTTCCGGAGGCTTTCGGGCAGTTGAATGATCGGATTGCCTCTGAGGTCTATTTGCCGAAGCTCGACCAACGAATCGATGGCGTCGGGCAATGACGCGAGTCGATTGTTCCGCAGATGCAACTCGCGCAACGCCGTGAGGCGCGAGATCGACGCCGGAAGATCGGTCAGGCGATTGTCCGTAGCCCGCAATTCGAGCAGGCCCGTCATCCCGGTAACGGCCTCGGGTAAAATGTCGAAGTCATTCTCGCTGATATTCAGGTAACGCAGGCGAGTGAGGCGGCCGAGCGAAGGCGGCAGCACCGAAAGCTCGTTGTCGTGCAAATAGAGAAAGTCGCGTAGCTGCTCGAGCTGGCCCAGGCTTGGCGGGATCTGGCGGAGCTTGTTGTGGCCCAGATCGAGCATGCGGAGGTTGTGCAAGCCGCCGACGCGTTCGGAAACCTCGGTCAGTCCATTGTCCGCCAGGACAAGGGTCTCCAGGCCTGTCCGATCCCAGACGTCATCGGGCACCGCCGTCAGCGCATGCTTCCAAAGAGAGAGATGCCGCTCCGTGCTCGTCACGCCTAGCGCTCCGGCAGCGGGATGAATTCGGGGTCGCCCGGCACCTTGGCGAAGCGGCCTTCCTTCCAGTCGGCCTTGGCGCGCTCGATGCGCTCCTTCGAGGAGGAGACGAAGTTCCACCAGATATGACGTGGCCCGTCGAGTGCGGCGCCGCCCAGCAGCATCAGCTTGGCGCCGTCTGTGCCGGCGACCAGATCAACAGCGGTCCCAGCCGCTAACACGGCAAGGTCGCCGACACCGAGCTGGCGATCGCCGATCGTTGCCGTACCTGCCGCGATATAGATGCCGCGTTCGGTGTGGTCGGCCGTCACGGCGATCTTGGCCGCCGCCGGCATCTCGGCGGCGACATAGAAGATCGGCGAGAAATGGGTCGTGGGTGCCGTGCGCCCGGCGTAAGTGCCCACGATCAGGCGCAGCGACGTGCCGCCTTCCTGCCAGGCCGGTAGCCGGGACGCCGCCACATGCTCGAATGTCGGCGGCGTTTCCTCGTGTGCCTGGGGCAGCGCTACCCAGGTCTGGACGCCGTGCATGCGAAAGCCGCTTTGGCGCATTTCGGGCTCGGTGCGCTCGCTGTGGGCGATGCCGCTGCCGGCGGTCATCCAGTTGACGTCGCCTGGGCGGATCGCCTGGGCATAGCCTAGGCTGTCGCGATGGAAGATGCCGCCCTCGAACAGGTAGGTGATTGTGGCGAGGCCGATGTGCGGATGCGGCCGCACCTCCATGCCGTCGCCGCCCGGCGGCACGACAAGCGGCCCGAAGTGATCGAGAAAGATGAAAGGCCCGACGGTACGGCGCTTCACGCTCGGCAGGACACGGCGCACGGCAAAGCCCGGTGCCAGTTCATGGGCGCGGCCCTGGATCAGAAGCTCGATCGGATCGGCCATCTTGTTCTCTCCTTCTGCCTGTGCTGCAACGACGCGTCATGTCCGCACCAACCCGCAATCTCTCGCCCTTCTTCGCCCCACGCAGCATCGCCGTCGTCGGTGCCGGAGAACGGGCGACCTCCTCGGGCGGCGCCGTCATGCAGATGCTGCGCCTGGCCGGTTATGGCGGACGCGTGGTGCCGGTCAATCCCAAGGGGGGCACCATCTTCGGTTACGAAGCGGTCACCTCGATCGCGGCCATCGAGCCGCCCGTCGACCTCGCGGTAATCGTGATCCGGCCCGACGCCATCGTCGAGGCTGCAGCCGAAGCCGCAGACCGCGGCATTCGCAACCTTCTGATCCTGCCGGGTGGCTTCGCCGAGGCCGGTCCCGCCGGCGTTGCACGCAACGAGACGCTGCTGAAGCTCGCGGCCGAGCGCGGTGTCACGATTGCCGGCCCCAATTGCGCGGGCATCCTGCACCTTGATCCTGCCTGGCGGTTTGCCGCGACTTTCCTGCGCGATCTGCCGCCCGGTTCCGCCAGGGGTGCGACGAACGGGCTTGCCTTCATCTCGCAGTCCGGCGCGCTGGCAGAGGAATTCATCGACAAGGCCAATGCGCGCGGCCTGCCGCTCACCAGCGTCGTATCGGTGGGCAACGCCGTGCATCTCGGCGTCGAGGACTACCTCGCCTGGCTCGGCGAACGGCCCGAGATCGGCGCCGCCCTGCTTTATGTCGAATCGATCGAGGACCATGAGCGTTTCCGCGCCGTGGCGCGCAAGGTCGCCGCCATCAAGCCGGTGGTCGCCCTGTTCGGCGGACGAACCGGGATCGGCGGCCAGGCCGCTGCCGCCCACACCGGCGCCCTCGCCAACGACGAGGCGGCGATCGAGGCTTTCTGTGCATCCTGCGGAATCGTACGGGTCGAGAGCCTGCGCCGCCTGCTCATCGCCGCCAAGGCTTTCGGCCGCTTCCCGCAAGGCCTGGGACCGCGCGCGCTCATCCTTTCCAATTCAGGTGGTCCCGGTGTGATCTGCGCCGACCGCGCCGTGCTCGAAGGGCTCGACCTCGCCCCGTTGCCCCAGTCGATGGCAGACGTATTGCGCCAGCGGCTACCGGGCGAGGCGTCGGTCGCCAATCCGATCGACCTCCTGGCCGATGCGCGCGAAGATCGATTCGGCCTCGCGCTCGAAGCCGCCATGGCGCACGCGAGCCAGGCCTATGACATGGTGCTGATGATCCACGTCGTGCCCTTCATGGTCGACGCCGGTCCGGTCATCGAGCGCCTGTCCGAGCTCGCCCCCAAGGCGACCCTGCCGCTGATGCACAGCATGATGGGCACCCTGCCCGGCAAGGCCGATTGGTTCGCCAAAATGGAAGGCGCGGGCGTGCCGATGTTCAACGACGTCGAGGAAATGGCCGAGGCTGCAGGCCTCCTCGCGCGCTACCCGATCCTGCGCCAAAAGGCAAAGAGCGGCATTCTGCCCACGATTTTTTTTCGCGACCGGAAACACACGTAACAGAAAAATAACTTGTAAATCAGTTATTTAGCCCGATCCGCACGGGTGTTGCATTTTTGCAACTTTTTGTTGGACTTGCGATTTTTTCGTGGCCAGTATCGCCCGCGAGGCGAGAAAGCGGGGGGCGCTGGCAGGGGAGCCGGCAAAAATCGCCGTTAGCCTCGAGCGTTTTAGTTCGGATCAATGAACGGGAGAGGCTAATGGCGATCACGACGACGCGCGCTGAGCGCGCCGACCGGTGGAGGACAATGCGTGCCATTGTGGCCGCGGGTCTGACAGTCTCCCTCCTCCAGGTCATGGCACCGGTCAGCTCGATGGCCCAGGTCGCCACCGCAACCAAGAAGCCGGTCCATACCCAACACAAGACCGCCACCGCCAAGCCCGCAGCCAGCCCAATCAAGAACCAGGCCTCTGCCACCGATCATGAGGCCGACGAGCTCAACAAGAAGTGGCTGACCGATTTCAAGGCCAACAACGCAACCGCCCCAACAACAGCAGCAGCACCAAGTGTCGCCGGGACCGAGACCGAGCGGACGTTGAGCGCGCCGACGATGCTGCCGCCGAGCGCTGCCGCCCGAGCCGTGGTGCCGGGCACGATCACTTTCGTCAGGGCAGAGAACGCCGCGACGGCCTTCAATGCCGTGCCAGGCGGCCCCAACCAGCCGGTGTTCAAGGACCTGACCAAGGCTTTCGCCGGTTTCACGTCGAACAAGGCGCGTGTCGAGATGATGCAGGCGCGGACCGGCGACGGCTCGTCGCGTGTGGTCTATGCCAGCATCGGCGAGGGCAAGTCACGGCAGTCCTACTGGTGGTTCGCCCCGCCGGATCAGCCGGGGGGATGGTTTGACGAATACGGCAAGCGGCTGGGCGGCTCGGCGTTGGTCGATCCCAAGCCGGGTGCCCGCATCTCCTCGCCCTTCGGGACGCGCCGCTACTATGGCCGCATCACCAGCAACGCCTTCCACAATGGCATCGATTTCGAGGGCCATGTCGGCGATCCGATCTATGCCGCCGCTGACGGCGTCGTGAACCACTCCGACTGGTATTACAACTACGGCCGGACGGTGAAGATCAGCCACTCTCAGCACTTCGAGACGCTCTACGCCCACATGTCGCGCATCGCGCCGAACATTGCTCCGGGTACCGTGGTGCATAAGGGCGACGTGATCGGCTATGTGGGCGCCACGGGACGAGCGACCGGTCCGCATCTTCATTTCTCGGCGATCGTGGACGGCCGGTTCGTCGATCCAGAGAACTATCTCGCGGGCGGCGGGCCGCTGACCGGCAACGACCTCGTGGCCTACCGCCAATGGCAGCAGGACGTGCGCGACGCGGCGCTGGCGCAGAAGTCCCAGGCCGAGCACGTCTCGTTCTGGAGCCGCAACCCCTTCACGCCTCCCCCGAGCCCAGGCCGGCTTTAATAATCTGGCGGCTTTAATCCGGCGGCTCTAATCGGCCACCTCTGCTCCGTCGGTAGAGACCTGCGCGCCGGCTGTATCGCATGCCGGCATTGCACGCCGTCGGGTGATCGCCTACCAATGCGCCGGTTCGCCTGAACGCGGCTCTGGAGTTGCCGGCGGGGGCGACGGGACAACTTTTAGGAACGGGAAACATGCTCAAGAAATCGATCGCGGCTGGTGCGGCCGTCGTGCTGCTCAGTGCTTCGGGCACCGCCTGGGCGGGCAAGGATCTCGATGCCGTCAAGGCGCGCGGCCTGCTCCTCTGCGGCGTCAGCACCGGCGTGGCCGGGTTCTCGGCGCCGGATGCCCAAGGCAAGTGGACTGGCATCGATGTCGACGTCTGCCGCGCCATCGCCGCAACGATCTTCGGCGATTCGGAAAAGGTCAAATATGTGCCGCTGTCGGCCGAACAGCGCTTCACGGCCGTGCAATCCGGCGAAGTCGACCTGCTGTCGCGTAACACGACGTGGACGCTGACACGTGACACCGCACTCGGCCTCGATTTCGGCGCCGTCACCTACTACGACGGCCAAGGCTTCATGGTGAACAAGAAGCTCGGCGTGAAGAGCGCCAAGGAACTGGAGGGCGCCACGGTCTGCGTTCAGCCCGGCACGACCACCGAACTGAACCTTGCTGACTACTTTCGCGCCAACAAGATCAACTTCAAGCCGGTGGTGATCAACCAGCTCGACCAGATCCGCGCCGCCTTCTTCTCCGGCCGCTGCGACGTCTTCACGACCGATGCCTCGGGCCTCTACTCGATCCGCGCGTCCAACGTGCCGGCACCGCAGACGGCAGACGACTTCGTCGTGCTGCCGGAGATCATCTCCAAGGAGCCGCTGGCACCCGCCTTCCGCCACGGCGACAACCAGTTCGGCGACATCGTCCGCTGGACCCAGTTCGCCATGCTCGAAACGGAAGAATACGGCATCACCTCGAAGAACGTCGACGAGATGCTGAAGAGCGACAATCCCTCGATCAAGCGCATCCTCGGCGTCTCGCCGGGCATGGGCAAGGCGCTCGGCGTCGACGAAAAGTGGGTTTACAACATCATCAAGCAGGTCGGGAACTACGGCGAGGTCTTCGAGAAGAACGTCGGCATGGACTCGCCACTCAAGATTGCCCGGGGGCTGAACGCGCTTTGGAAGAACGGCGGCGCGCAGTACGCCCCGCCGATCCGCTGAGGTCTCTTGCCCTCCAGCCATCGACCCGCCGCCCCAAAAGGGCGGCGGGTTTGTTTTGGCCTGTTGCTTGCTCGTCCCGCCAGTAGGACACTCGGCGGATCAATAAATGGGAGGCAGGACAATGGGCAGATTTCTAAACGCGGCAGCCATTGGCTGCGCTGTGCTTTCGGTATCGGGCACCGCCTGGGCGGGCAAGGACCTCGATACCGTCAAGGCGCGCGGCCAGCTCGTCTGCGGCACGATGGAGGGCACGGCCGGCTTCGCGCGAGCCGACAATCAAGGCAAATGGGTTGGCCTCGATGTTGACGTCTGCCGCGCCGTCGCGGCAACGATCTTCGGCGATTCGGAGAAAGTCAAATATGTGCCGCTGTCGGCGCAGCAACGCTTCACCGCGCTGCAGTCGGGCGAAGTCGACATGTTGTCGAACAACACGACGGCGACCCTGACGCGCGACACGGTGCTCGGCCTCGATTTCGGCGCCGTCACCTACTACGACGGCCAGGGCTTCCTGGTGAACAAGAAGCTTGGCGTGAAGAGTGCCAAGGAGCTGGAAGGCGCCACCGTCTGCGTGGCCCCCGGCACCACGACCGAGCTCAATCTTGCGGACTACTTCCGCGCCAACAAAATGACTTTCAAGCCGGTGGTGATCGAGAAGGTCGACGAGGTGCGCGCGGCATTTTTCTCCGGCCGCTGCGACGTCTATACCAACGACTCCTCGAGCCTCTATGCGACGCGCGCGGCCAACCCGCCGCCGCCGCTGACATCGGAAGACTTCGTCGTCCTGCCGGAGATCATTTCCAAGGAACCGCTGGCGCCTGCCTTCCGCCACGGTGACAACCAGTTCGGCGACATCGTCCGCTGGAGCCAGTACGCCATGGTCGATGCCGAGGAAAACGGCATCACTTCCAAGAATGTCGACGAGATGCTGAAGACCGACAACCCCTCGATCAAGCGGCTG
>Ga0310811_10004365_pt1 | contig 17783 bp, 20 predicted proteins | sample YCmetagenome_FD_207642 | JGI IMG/M metagenome (GOLD analysis project Ga0310811, IMG submission 207642) | Soil microbial communities from experimental microcosm in Duke University, North Carolina, United States - YC | ecosystem: Engineered > Artificial ecosystem > Soil microcosm > Unclassified ...
GATTACAGTTCTGGGACTAGTGAACGTCAGTAAACTATAGTCAGAAGTAGCACGTGCCACTCACCATAATGTTTGTATTGGGGATGGGTGTTGGAATGTCAAGGACCCATAGGTCAGAAGAGCCTAATAAAGACATAAGATATGAAAAAGGAAAGGGAACAAGAAAAACATACCTGTGTCAAGTTGGACCATACAATCTGGTTGATTGACGAGTCACCTTACGGTGTGAATGAGGTATATTATTACTTACCGATACCACCAAGGGTGACCTAATTACCTGGTGAATGAGCTGGCATGGCAGGGCAAACAAAGTGTACTTACATTTGCGATATAAATGAGATTGTGAAGGGCCTATTCTTCGACAAGTGGAGCTCTGTGGCCTCATGTCATATCCCATACATTCACGCTTCTCATCCGAAGTTCCGGATGTCAGATCCGATCAGATCCGATCCACAGATCCATACCAGATCCGTCACGATAAGCTTCTTCATTCATATCCTGTTCATATAATGTTAAACACTGCTTATTTCCTCCATTTAGTATATCCTCCTTTCCAGTATATCGGTTATGCTTTCTTCCGGCTATGTTTTACTGATCCATTCACTTGTGATTAACTTCCGGCTTATGTTTGACTTCTAATAAGCATTGCTTATACATTGCAATACTTTGTGCATAGCCTCTCGCGTAGTCTATCGTATATAAACTCTTGTATATGTCTTATAGCACCCCAGTTCGAATATCATCTTAGATTGTCCTCATTCTGTTATCTGGACTTGAGTTTTAAACAACTCTTGTCACCCTCCGAGACTTAAGGATTGTATCCGATAGTCTATACGCATCCGCCTCTATCTATGGATAGTCGATACTCTGTTAGTTTCTAGTCTTAGACTTGTCTAGGCTAGCCCTTATACTTCCGTCTGATATCCGGATGCCATCCGGATAAGTATACAATACTATTCCTTATCTTCGGATAGGAATACGATACTAATCCTTACCTTCGGATATCATATAATACTATTCCTTGTCTTCGGATAGGAATACATTACTTTCCTCTATACCCGGATACCATACAATAGTCGTCCGGACCTTCGGATATGCTACAATAGCCATCCGGATCTTCAGATACGATACGTATAGCATTCTGAAATACGGGGCTATACTCGGGAAAGGGGCACAGCATATGAGCTGAGGCCGAAGCCCTTCGGATCCGTTACCCCTTGAGTATGACCTTAACACCTCATAATACCTCGGGTGAGATTCAGTTCCTCATCAAATGTCGAAAGAGAGGCAAAGATGAGCGCCCGAAGGATGCCCATTCTTCTGGGGTTGAGGAGATGGCTAGATGAGGGACATTGGTGCTGGGATACATTCCTAGACCTGATTGCGAGAGGTCCAGAATATCTGAAGGGAAATAGTTATCAGATTGAGTTAAGCCAATGTGCTACTCTAAACATACACACATCAGGTCTGACTTGTCAGACTAGTCAATGATTCACGTGTTCCTTGTTCAAGCGATTCCCACATAAAGAAGTTGGAACTAATAAAAGTAAGTTGGAGTTTATTTCGAGGATTGATGTGCATACCTCGCTACAAGCCCCAGCATATCGCGCCTCGTCATAATCAAAGTTCAGTGCATGCCCGTGACCCCCTACTCCATTGAGAACTGTGCACCCTCATGACAGATCTACGACAGCATCTGGCTGAAGTCAGACATCCATCAGATATTCAACTTAAATTTCTCACATTATTGAATTCCAGGCTTTACTCTCATAAAGCGTCCTGTATACATATGTGAACATGAAAACATGGAGAAAAGGCAGTCTTGATACGACCCACATAATCAGTTCAATCTCACCAACTTGTTCTTGCAACTTTTGACATGCCACATCGTCACACACAAGGATGGGAATTGACCAAGGTATTTTGCTGCTGCTCTGAGATATCAATTCAGGCCAAAGCTAAGTTACTATTTGCTGACATTTACGCGGTAGAGAAAGGCTTTCAGATTATCAAACCTAGAGGAACACCTGCAAAAATTGTCTGTGTGGTATCCCCAGCCCAGAACAAACCATCTAGATTCCTTGTTTCATCAACATACCTAGTGCAGGTGGTCAGAGGTGAGATACATTGTTGGCATAACACATACAGATAATTGAACTGTTGGCCAGGGAACCTCTGGCTCTGCAAGAGCTTAAGTACCACATGCGTGCTGCTTGGGCATATGTCATGACATTATATGGATAAGAAGGGAGAACAGGTCATACCGATCTGCAACATCATGATGACATTGCTGCCTCTTGATTTTTGTATAATACTCAAAGATGTCATACAGAATTTCCCTCTGATTCGCAAAGTTTGGGTTAAAACGATGAGGAAGACGGCAGTAATTTGGGCGATCGAGAGCTCCTTCAGGATATGTCAGTGCATATTCGGAGCCTTTGATGATCCCTATAGGCATATTCAGAAATTGTCAATGTCAATGTAATACAAATAAGCACTCACTCATGAATTCGTTAAAAACTAGCCACGAATCTGATGGAGTAGTGTCAGTACTCTATTGTCATCATAAGAGAAAATGTTACTAAGATTCTTGCTGAGATTCTGTGGAAATGAGGCCAATATTGATTGGCGAATACATCATAGGTAATGAAACAATTATGTGCGTCAGCATTGTCAACATTGAGGAAAGTTCCTGCGCTATATTTCTTGTACAAGATATCTGCCACGATCATTTTCATCAGCTACATAAATGATTGGCTCAGGAACTGTCCAGATGATGGATTGGGACACACTCGATCGAAAGTTAGAAACAGAGGAAAGTGCTTATCCTTAAGTCCGCTGTATATCATCAGTATATTCATCTGTGATTTGGGCAGGTAGTCGAGATCAACAAGGCCCTCCAGGACACTTCATGCCTTCATTTTTGCAATTTCCTCCAGGATATAGCCTACCGATGCCAGAGATTCAGGAAGCTTCATGAAATACTCTTCCACTTTCATAGCAAGCACTCTGGATTTGGCGACAAAGGTTTGGTGTGGCTACAATCTTTTGTTCTTGAAGTTTGAACAAACATTGAACAATAAATGCATCTCATTGGGGCAGAACTCATGTGAGTATAAAGATGCTGTACATCTTGGTTTTGTGATGAGACCTTTTGGAAAGATAAGAGCAAGTGGTGAGCCAACTACATGATCACTTGCTATGCAGGAACACCTAAAACAAGAGGTTACCGAGTCAATATTTGTGTGCCTATGAATTGCATTTATAAGCTTACTTGGGAGAATATTTCTCCAAACTAGAAAATCATTAGACCAATTTGAATAAGGATGGCAAAGATTCATACACAAGTAAAGAGTGAAGCTATGCCATGCATCAATAACTGCACAAATGACAACTGAAATTGCTCAACACAGTTCATGTCCTTATCAGTGAGATCAAGGGGGCTTCCTGAATATTCTGGCTCATGTTCAGCTGGTAGGAATGATGCAAGCAGAATCACGCTGCCATTAGAGAGGACTGGTCTCTTCCAAAAGATGCACCTGCGCAAGCAATGATCCACTGAATTGCATCAAGAGCTGGAAAATGACTTCACCTTCTATGATATTATCTGCCCTTGCATGCGAGATGGCTGCCCAAGGCATACCATATTCCGCCAAGCTGAGTATGCAAATAAATGCTGTATACCTTGATTACTGGCATTCATATGGGCAATGGTAGACATGTGATTGCTCTTGACAGCTCACCTTGTGTTTCAGACTATCAAAACTGCAGTCTTGGTATCATGCTCAGTGATACAATCGACCTGGTAATGTAAGAAAAGGTGGGTCATCTCCTGCTCTAAGCAACATATGTAAAATTACACTTACTACTAATCGCAGGTCCCTTATCAACTTGGCTTCCTGGGTATACCTGTATTGGCCCTTGTGATTATCATCTGAGAAATGAGCATTCGGTAGTTGTCTAAGGCAGCAATGAGATCATCACAGCGAAGTTCATCAGAAGACAGAATCAATCTTCTTGACGAGATCTTGAATATCTTCGCATCTGTTCTACAGAATCCGCACATATTTTTATAGACATGAAGATTTGCCACTCTTCGAACCCATCTGCATCGCTGAAGTAAAGTGCAGCCTTCATGGGCTGCACCATTGGGTATGCATTAAGTCTGTTTGCCAGGCTTTCGATATCTTCTAGAACTGGAGCATTTGTCAAGTTAAAACCATGGCACCTATAGTTAGACCACCTGGAGCGCAGGCACTATGCAAATGGAAATTGATAATCAAGGTAATAATGATAAAAGCAACACAATATAGATAAAAATCGAGTCAAATGTACGAACGACGTAATGTGGCATATCAATACAATAGTGATGCGTTTCCCACACTACGCTTCAAGAAAAGGTACAACTACAAGCAAGTGTTTCACATGAGCACAGAGCCATTGGAAGATACAGAATCATCAAACCAATCATCAGACCAATCATCAGGGGCGTTGCTGGGTAGATGCGATTCACAAGTCATAGCACTTCCAGAGGATGTGCACATGCCTACAGTCACATTAGCAAGACAACAAAAGTAAACACTGCAAGCCCACCATCACCAGCACACCGAATCCCAGCAGTCTGTGCAATGGCTTCAGAAAACATGGCCACTTCGGACTGTGCACATCATTTCATCAGTTGCAACATATGAAAATTGGACTTGATTACATCCAGTGATTTGTCCTCCTTTGCTTTGAAGCTGTTGGATTTGTTGAGGTGGAAAGGTTTTGTGTCTACACAGGATGCGCTGATGAAATCACCATATGCGACATTGCTGACCCAGGCTCTTATCAAACAAGGCAGGGGGGGAAATGCATCGTTGATCTGCACAGTGTCAGAACACTGAGTCCCTCACAGTATAATAATACTCACCTTTGAGACATGTTGGTGAAATCGAGAAACTTCTTTAGTTCACAGGAAATCCATTTGAAACTGCCATGCCGTGGAAAGCCATGCCTTGCATTTGTCTCAAGTAGCTTTTGATGGTCTACAGCGATCAAAATTGACCAACAAATCATCATCATAAATCAATAGGGGCATTCCCATATGCACGATAGGGTTCTCTCTGAGTATTGCCCTTTGCCATGTAGCTAGGGGACAAAAGTTGGTGTCAAAATCATATCATGAGAGCATGACTTACATGGGCGGTATTGGGTATTTAGCTCTTCATACACATTTGCAATAGCTTTACTAAATAATGAAACTTCCATATGAGCTCGATACATCCTCTCCTCCATCAAGCAATGCCCTCCTTGCACAAGGAAGGTGATGCTAGTGTAATCTTCTTGCTGGAGCTGGTTCTCTACTGCAGCCACCCTGAGGCTTATATGCAGGACAGCGATAAGATCAAGGGGGTCGACCCATCCAAACAGCACGGATGCTGTGATCAAGAGGGAGTCAGGAAGCTGAAATTCATGTTATGAGAAAACAATATTCAAAACACGTTAGTGCACTGACAATTTCACACCCATGTGTCTGGAGCCAAGATTTCAGGGTGTTCTCAGTGTGGTCACCAAGCACGTACCTTGTTGAAGGAGTGTTAGATGTAGGAAGAAAAGCTGAACTGATATTTAACATATTGAAATGGGAGGGCACGAAGAGGCTCACATGCGATCATTCAGGGCTTACAAGTTGATTTGGAGACCGTGGCTGTACAACAGTGGTTCTGGCAGTGGTGGCTGTACGCCAGCAGTCTATAAAAAACACGGCATGGATAAGTAATTAGTAGAATTACAAATTACCTCAATGCTGCCATGGAAGGTCCATCAGACAACATGCAAGTTCCTGTGTGAAGATTTTTTGAGTGTGAGATCAGTAGGCTTGGGTATCATCGCTCACGTTGTAGATGTACTTCATCCTTCGCATTAATTATACCTTCGAATTGCAGCTGCCACAATCTGGCTTGGAGTGCTGTACTTACCACGACGAGCATCTTAACCCTCAAATATTGCAAGAAAATTCATAGGGTCATATACATTCAAACCCAACTGATGACTAGACAGCATATAGAAAGCGACTTCTGTTTCAGTTCGGCTTATTTGTGGCGGGCAATCGTGATGACATCATTTTTCCTGCATATTGAATTCCCATTAATCAGTAGCACAAAAATGAATTCCATGGTAACTCACTTCAGGTTACAAAACCCTGAAAGGTAAACCTGGAGCATTGGGAGGTCTGGGTCGCCTTCCTGTGCAAATATGTTCATAGCTGTCCCAAGAAGTATGTTGTAAACCTTGCTAACAGAAGGGAATTGTGATAAGTCCATGCTGGTTCCTGTTGTCTTGACCATATCTATCAGATAGGAGAGGAGGGTGCTGTAACACTATCGCAGTGGAACACCTTTAGATGAATAAGGGGCTGTAATGCAGAAGCAACTTATGCAGGTCCCTACAAACGCTAACATTGCCAGGGGCGGGTGTGAGGCATCCCTGAAGACCAGGCGGTTGATATCAGCCATAACCTTTATCACATTGGCTGACTTAGTAGGCCGGTATACCAGATAGTAAAAGAGCGATTTTGCAATACCCATGCAAAGGAAACACACAAAATCATTGGTCTGTGTGGCAAATAAGACATTAACATCAAGGTCAACATTAAATACTGACAGCAATTGGAAAACAAATTGAGTTGGGAGGGATGAACATGTTCATCAATTGTACACATATAGAACACATATCACTCTGTAGGGTGAAGGGGCATGGGTTTTGAAGAGTAAAATTGGACATCAGTCCACCATCTGCAATTGAAATGGTAGCTGCCCATTTCATGAGAGATAGAAGGGCAGACAATCATTTACTGACCTATTTTAAGTGAGAAAAGTAGATGGAGTCGATGAAGAAAACATACCATCCCCAATATAGTGTCTTCAGAGATATGGGTATGTCCATCGGATGATATGACTAGAAATGAGTCAGGATGTACAGAGAATATTACACAAATGAGCTCCTGACCGCAATCCAGAGCTGTTTAACTTATCCCAACTGCAGCAAGGCTTCGTTCAAAGAGCTGGCAGACAAATTGTCCCCTTTCCTGGGCGTAATTTGCTCGTGTGAGCAAGAATGGATTGATGGGTCTTCCAACAGCAATGTCAGATCTCATCTCCAGCCTCAAATGAACAAGGACTGTTTTCCACTGGGAATACTGCTCTTGAATGACGGTCAGTGTGTCTGGACCATCTGCTTGCTGTGTTTCAGGTTGCGTGACATTGTCGTCAAGATTTGTTGTACAGCCAGTTATGTTCACAGAAGGATTATGGGAATCCATCACTGGCAGTACCTCAGGCACAGTCAGGGTTTGTCTGAACAGGAGTCCATCAAACACAGGAGACTCTGACTCCAAGACAATGAAAGGTGGCTCAAGCGGCTGATAGTCGTTAAACTCTGGGGCAATTGTAGAGGTTTGAAAGGGCTGAAAGAGTTGTGATAGAGCAACAGTGATGTCAATGTTGACGCGTCCCTGGGGATACTCAGCAAGAAAGGCTGTTGTTTTGTGAATGCCTGGAGTGGGCTATAATTTTGTCATGCAACAAAATTTTAAGATTGTAAGGTGGACTCACCCAATCGTATTTGATGTACAAAAGGTGGTCAGTTATTGTGTAGGCCCAGGGAGCCAGATACAACTTCCCAGATGGCTCTGCGTGCTACACAACTAATCAGTGGGAAGGCAAGGCACAGTCTCGATGCAACACTGTATACCTGAGTGTATATGGGCACGGACCCAGCTTCAAACACAGAATGGTGCATAATTTCCATTCCATTGTGCATAATCAGTGTTGCTATATAGCCGACCAGGTAGATCTGTTGCTTGAGCTACAGAGATAGTCAGTGTATAACACCCGATGAATGAACCACCTACAGCTTCGAGAGACATAGATAAACACTGGTGTGTAATGAGACACTTGCAATTCTCAAGAAAAAGACAACCTACATATAGCAGGAACAAAATTGCTCTTTGTTCCCCGATGGAAACATAACCAACAAAATTGAACCCTGCATCTAGCCTGACAAGACCCTGGATGGAGTGAGCGAGTGACGTTGAGATAGCAAGGTCAAAAAGCAATGCACAGAGATAGGCATCATACTAGGAGAAAGGTCGCTGAAGAGATAACATTCATGAAGTTGAGGTTCCATAGTATCTGCAAATAAAGACCTTGAGGTGGGAGGGAAAAATATTCGTTGGGATATGATTACATACTTTTGCCACAGCTGGCTGCATTCAACCTACCTGACTGCATCCACACGCCATTACAACGCAGTCAACAAATTACATGTAAATTGTCCAGAAACGGCTCAGATGGTTGACCATGAAAGCAGTACCATTAAATTTAAGGTTTTCTACAGTCGCGGAATAGTAAAGCTACATTTACAATGAAAGATCAAGGGTATCTAGTGTTCATAATCCAGATCCACCTCGCCATCATACATCTCATCAAATTGGTCCAGTAATGATTTGTTTGAACCAAATGGCTGCTCAACGTCCAATGTGCCGTCGGTATCATCACTTTCATCACTATCGTCATTTATTTCTAGATCATCTGTGGGGCCTTCTGCATCATGATTAAACGATGCATGTAAGGGGTTATCTTCTCATTGAAGTTCAACCTGTGTGGCACAATGGTGAGAATACACATGTCCAACTCCAAGCCCAAAGTGAAAGTGCATAAGCATTTCATGGTCAACAAATCTAATGTAACGAACTTGAACTTAATACTGCTGATCCATATTGCATTATGACCGACTCACCGATTAACATAGTATTCGTGCCAGTCATCTTTGTCTCCTGCACATGCCAACACACCCGACCCATCAGTATGTCTCTGGCCTCTAGCAAAACGAGGAATGATGTGACAACCTCAAAGAACATCTGCAGGATCAAGAAAGTCAAATGAGTGCTCATTCGTCAGGGGCGGGAAGTTCACTCGATCTAGGGTTGAAGTGTCCCAGGCAGAGACTTCATCCACAGGCTTGTACCAGCGAATCCACAGGAAATCCATTTGGATTGGAGTGTAGTCAACCATGCCATGTCCAATGAAGATGACATTGACATGATATATGCCCAGTACCTTACCATAGTTGTACCTGTGACCTTGGCACCCCATATCGTTGTTGGAGTGGAGCACCATGATATTACAATGTGAAGTCCCTGGATTGATAATGTCCTGGGCTCTTTGGACATTGTAAGTTATGTAGTTAAACCTAGCGATGTTATGGTGATACATGCAATCGTCCTTGAAGATAATTGTATTTATATCCTGTTCATCTCCTACTCCTGGAGTGCCTTTTGAGGTGTTAATTCGACTCAGGAGGTGTTCCTTCAATTTCGGAAAAAAGTTCTGCAAGAGCATATTAGAACAAAGGCTCTCGATACAGCAGTATATGACCAACTTTTATAGCTGGATCACCCGGGTGGCTAATCAAGTACAATCCTATATGTACGGGGTACTTTTGTGTGAGGCCAATATGATGATGAGCCTGAGGGCTCCTTGCTACTTCAGAAATTTCAAAATGGGGGTGATGAACAATAGTGTCTCCAATATGGCAAATGCAAGCCTGACGGCGCTTGATCCGAGTCAGCTGTTTAACAAAAGAATTGTGATCAGTGTGACGATATCTTGCCTTGGGAGAATGGTGTTCAAGTTCGCCCTGGAGAAGTCGAGTGAGGGAAGTTCATAGTTGAAGGTTATATGACAGACTGGTTCAGTACTATAGGAATCAGACGTTCCATAACGACAAATGGTGGACACATAGTCTCCCAACGCATGGAATTTGTATGTTTGAAGATTGAACACTTTGGTGCACTTCACATTTTGGGCTAATAACTCTGAGTCGTGCACCTCAGCTTGCCCTATGACATGAGTAGGTTATGTGCCTTTACGACCTGCCTGGTTCATCTCCTTCTTTGCACAGCGTCGGGCACAAGCCCTGACTTCCTGGCCAAGTTTGTGGGTCTCATAAGCATTGCAAACTGTGCCCTTGAATTGGCGAAATTGTTGGCCAAGTGCTGACATCACATGGTCCATGATCTCAAGCGTCAGATCAGAATGCATCCGGAGCTTAGCTAACCCATGCCAATGGGCCATGGTAAATAGCAACTTAAGTATAGTCTGATTATGCGGCTCAGGAAGAAGGCCATCAAAAACAGGGATGGAGCACTGTACATTGTGTCAGCCTATCCAAGTTGAATGACAGTAAAATTATACCTGAAGGAGATCTTCAAAGTTTCTAGCTGCCAGATGCTTCATCTCGGATGAATTGGCCAAAAACCTTTGAATGGTAGCTGGGCCAAATGTCGGAGTCTGCCTGTATCTGATGATAGGAGTCAGCTGAATCACACAAGTGACACATTATCAGACATTATACCTCTGATACAATTGATGAATGAGACCCAGGTCCTGCACTGCAATGATCTGCAACAAGTGAATGAGAGAATGCATTCTAAGATTTGGTTAGTCATTGTGAGCAAACGAAGTGGAAGTCTTACTGAGGTAAGTACCCACAACTGAGGTTTCAAAATGTGTTCCACTGCTGCACTGCCAACTGCGAAGTTCTGCTCGTGAATCAGTGAGCAGGCATCATTCATGATCATCCTCCTTCTCTCGTCACTGCAAGAAAGGGTCTGATGTTGTTGTCTATCTTGAGGCATGCCCATTTTCTGGATTCGATTCTTAGGTATGAGGCAGCAGGGACATGGGCAACCTCCTAAGTTTCGAACTGTAGCTATAAGCACTCTGGAGAAATTAGAATCAATACTATTTGAGATACAAATTGAGCACACATACTTTTCTGGATAGTCTGCAGAAAAAATGAAGATTCTCAGGTAGAATCTGCGCATGATTCCATCACAGCAACACACCACAATGCCATGCTCGTATGCCTCAAGGAACTCGTCGTCCAGTAGAATCTTCCATTGCTCGTGAAAGAACTCTCTGTGACAATGTATTGCACACTTGCTGCTCAGGCCCCTCCCATCTGTAAAGGCTTTGAATGAATCAAGGAGCTGGTGACAAAACGTTGAGTATGCAGCAGATCAAGCAATGTAAAAAGGTGGACCATTTCAAAGTAGGCAACATGATTACTCAAGTTAAGTGATGGCTTGCAATGACAATACTTAGATTTGTTGCCAAAGTACATGTAGGTAGGCCACAGTTTGGCAGTGCCAAACAAAGTGAGTTGCATGGCATCGGACCAAAACATGAGGCCAGCCACCACTCGAGGCAGATCACAACCAGGATCCCCTGGTAATTCTTGCAGGTCACTGTGAGCTTTGTGAAAAGCAGCAGATGTGTACAAGTCCCCATGGATGATGACTTCGGAATCTAGGTGAGGAGGATTCCAACGCAGCTGGTACAGCTTGTAGTGGAAGAGCTTATCGTCTCAGGCATTGGCCAGCTTCTCTCGCAAAACACCCATGAGAGAACAATGGCATAATTCTGCAGCGTGATAACGCCATGAACCTGGTATTTCAGTGGTGTGCGAAAATGGTACCTCAATGGACACAGGTGTCCTTTTCCATCCAGCGTCTTCATCTTCCCATTCCTCTCCATCTCTCTCGTTGTAGTCATTGGTGCCAAGCTGGGAGTTAATTTTGTTCCAATGCATAGAACACATGTTGGTAACTTTAAGGTATTGTCACCCATGATTTTCATTAGTTTCACGTAGTCTGTTTGCAATTTTTGCACCCCTTGATTCCAGTACCAATTACTGAGTTTGAATGACAAACAATTAGGATATGGGTGATACTGAGAGCCACTGCTCGCAGTGAGAGGTGCATGTTCTTCATCATCAACTTGAGAGCTGCCCAGTATAAACGACAGGTCTGCAATAGTGATGTACTTTTCAGGATCGTGTAATGGCACTTCAGGGGAGAAGTATTGATGCACAAGCCCAAAGACATTTCAGGGGGTGCACAATACCATACATACTGGTCGATGATCTGGAATGACAATAGATACAGCGGGTGCAAGATGATGGTTGCGAGCTTCCAATAGCACGGTAGGAGGAGCTGTGGAAGCACATCTCTGAATCTTAGTGGCATCCGGCGGTTCTGACATCTCAGTCGACGCTGTGCCAGGGACATGTCCTCTACATTATTTTCCGCTCCCTCACATGTGGGAGGGACACCCACTCCTTCAGGAGTGGAGGATAAATTGGGCAGAGATGCCATTGTCACTTCATGATGTGAGGTTGTCGAAGGATTGGCTTGCTCAAATGGCAGCAGGTTGGCGGATGGTATATTGATGGATCCCACAACTCCCACGGGCCCAATCTCATTGCGTGAGTTGCGTGACTTCTTCCTACAAGTTAAGAGTTCCTTGAAAGACAATATGGCCGATGAAAGATGCTTTTTTGTCTGAGAGCATGACCGCTGATGGTGGTTGAAGTAGTTTTGTACTGCGAATGTGCACTTACAGACGCAGGTGCAACCAGCGGCTGACATGAAAAACAAGGACAGATTGCACTGCCCAAGACATTGTGCAACAATATAATCAAATCCGAATAGTGATGGCAGAAAATTGCAACCGCAATCGCTGAGTACCTGAAAATGGAGACCGCAATTGCCAAGTACCTAAAATAGAGACCGTGATCGCCAAGTACCTGACAATGAAGACCGCGCCAGCTGAATGATAAAAATAGGGATCGCGCAGTGGTAGCGTGTCTTGTAGGGTGCATAAATGCTCTCAGTATGAGAGCAAGGCGTCCCCCATGCCCTAGAGATGTCTACATACTCTTCTCCTGATTTTGAAATGCTAGAATGTCCTGTATTTGAAGTTGACCCCAATATCATCAGGATGCTGGTCAATATCTTGACTTGCTGTCATGGAATACTGCATTATCACAGCCCAACAGGAGAACTAGCTATGTATCAATGGTAAATCAGTTGATTTTATGGAACCCTCCACTCACCAGAATGACAGGCCGACCGACGGATATGGGCACAAAATTCATCCATCACAGTTTGTGAAGTATCGCAAGACGCATGCATTCCATTACCTATCCTGTCTTTGCTCCAAGGTTCATACTTATGTCGAGGCTTCAGTTTTTCAATGAACTGCAGGGATATGTACAGGAGAATACGTCGCCAAATGCGCGACCAGCACTTGCGGCTATATGCATAAGTTGACTTCCTCAACATTAGGGTGGGAGGATGGCTGACCGTTAACTTAGTAAATGTAGAAAAGTTCTTTGAGAAAGCCTACATACCGGCTATGCATTATCCATGCAAAGGTATACTTGTTGTATCTCTGTTCTATCACACACTCATACTCTAAAGATCATTACCCGCCCTGCATGCTCCTGCTATGTGATGATGACCAGCAAGAGTCACTGCGTTCTTTGCCAAGATCTGCAACGGTGTCCCCATATCAAGACCCTAGTACAGATTACCTGTTGTAGTTATAGCTCACATCAGTATCTTATTCTGAGTTTTTAAGTGAAGCACCAACGAGTGATATGCATCCAAGATCGGACAATGTCCTTCAGGACATTACATGAGCCTGGTGAGGTATCAGGACATTCATTAATCCTAGATTTATGCATTAAATATGTTGATCACAGTGATCAATATTGTATCTCACCACCTTGTAGTGCCATGTAGGCTGTTGCAGCATTGTCATTGCTGGTCATCAACGTGGCAATGGGCGAAAGTTATATTTAATGATGACACATAAGCGCCAGACTTTTCAACTACTTCTAAGTGCTTGTACATAAAGTTACTCCAGGCATAGTAAGTATAGTAACAGGTATAGTATGTGCAGAGATATACATATGGTTAAGTGAAAGGGAACAAGTTTGAAAGGAGCAGGTTAATATATGGCTTTACTCAGAATAAAACTCTGCCGGCGCTATCTGAGAAACCCACACGTTGTTCCAAAATGATAAATAAAATAAAGAACAACACTGGAATTGAACTCTCAAACTCCAAGAATGCTTCTGATAAGATTTTTGACATCTCAGCAGGAATCATCATGGAGTTGTCCTTTTTTGTAATATTTCTGCAGTTCTTCCTTGGGTAGTGCAGTGATGCATGCATGTGAGGTTTTTGAGAGTATTCAGATTCTCCAACCACCAATTCTCCAAAGAACCTCTGAAATCCTCCAAATTGGTAATGACCACTACGACTGGCACACCTAGTTTATCCACCACCGACTTGAACTTCTTGAAGTTACGTGCATGCAATTTGTATCATGTACTTGACATGATATTTGTCTCCCAAGATTACATGTGTACCCTTTTTCTACCTATGTGCAGCCAAATGTGTCGTTCGAGGTAGGAGCATTGGCCCTGGAACAAATGATGTTAATGAGGGAGCTTTTCCCCGCCCCAGATTGACCAATGATCACCATGTTCTTCGACATATCACTCTGAAAAGGTATCAATATCATCAAGACCATCAACTGGTGAAAGGTGATCTTAATACTGAGCAAGGGTTCCAAAATTTTGCAAAGAGCCGAAATCCAGTGGAAGGTATTTGGTGAAGACAAAAAGAATGATCTGTAGTCAGCCCTTTTGGATGATGAAATGACATTGGTATTAATACATGCATCTGAGCTGAGGCTCTGGAGGAGTCAATACCATGCTGCCATAGTGTGGCGAAGTGCCACGAGGCTGTTCTTCAGCTATCATCCACTCTTACTCAACCTGGACCCTCTCCCGACGAAGTTGAGTCCAGACCTAACTTATGTCTGGACTCTGCAGCAAAACTCACTTTGTCTCCTGCACAGAGTAAATGGTTGAGTTCATTGTATTATGTAATATTTTGAGATGATTGATGTTGCTTATCGTTTGGGCCAGATCTCAGGGTATTCAAGTTAGATCATCTAAATGGCTATATGACTACTTCGCTCTCAGAAAACCATTGTATCCTTGATATATGTGGCATGTAGTTATATGAATGCCTCATGCTCAGCCAACCCACACCAGTTCACACCTTAAAATTCCACTAGTCTACTTATTGCCTCTATAAGATTTCTCCAGATGGCCCGCGTGTCTATAGTACATAAATTGAGTGCAGTATGTAGGCACATCAAGGTATATCACTCGTGTCTGAGGCAGATCTATCCGCAGAAACAGCAATCAGCATCATACACAAAAATTGATAATATCACTAGTGAGCACACTGACCCCTGTGGGTTCTATCCGCTGCGTGTGAAGTGGTATCACCATGACAGTACTAGTGACAGCTGCTTAAGCACAGAATCTAGCATCCGCAATTCCCGTCATCCTGTGCAGTCGTGTCATGCTCTATATTAATCATTCCTGGCATCCCCTCCTCCTCACCCTGCTTCCCAAAACTTACACCAGCTTCCAGTGCAACAGGTGCCCATAGTTCTGGGGTCTCAAGAATCTGCGCCACTAGCTCCTTGAATACCTCGCATACCCCTATAGCCGTCTTTGCAGAGGCTTCAACAAAGAGGGCATTCTGACGAGAGGCAAATGTGGAACCTTCGTTGGTGGAGACTTGTCAAGAGTTTTCCTGGAATGGTGTTAGCGGTTGGTAGGAAACAAGCGACAAGTTGGGGAATGTAAGTGACAAAAAATAAGTAGGCAAAATTGTGGTGATAATGATGCAAATGTAGTGCAAGCAGGTCGATAAAAGGACTGAAGTCCAGAGAATAACAAGAGTATGTAAAAAGATGATAGGGAACAAGCAAGTACCTTATCGACCTTGTTTCTAACAATAATCTTCGGCACTGTGATTGAGACATAAGTGTCAATTTCCGAAAAGCATTTCGGAAGTGCTTTGAATGTCTCGCGGATTGCTACATCATACACTGTACCACAGCATTATCAGGCCTCTGAACCTTCATCTCATAAAAGTGAGCAAGAACACACCAAGTACGATCCCTTGAGCACCATGGTAGTATGAGGATGTGATCGTACAGAATCATTCTTGGCCCACTGTATCCTGCAGAACAGACATCATTATCACACAGATGCAAGGGAAAGAAAGAACCAACACACCCATATACTGAGTTTCACTTTCTGTCCATTGACCTCCATCTTGTGCACCTATACCAACTAGGGTCAGCACATGACTTCATCTCCAATGGGAGAAAGCACGGAATGATGAATGAACATGGAAATCAATGCCTATCATTGCACTTGCTTTGTCCTCAGTGAGCCATTGCTCATCCAAGAAGCGTAGGAGCAAACTACTTTTCCCTACTGAGGTGTTCCCAATTAGTAGAAGCTTGACATTTACAGGCGAGTTAGTGGTAGTAGCAGTAGAGGATTTCTTCCTAAGATCCATTAGAGGCATGATATGTGATTGGGTCGTTGAAAGGAACGTGGCCTGCAAAAGTTAGCTCCTTTGAAAGGAACATAATACATCTCTTGTGATATATGGTGCTGCAGTAGTAACCAGACCAACTTTTTCATTCGAAGTTTACTGATAAATGAAGTTGTATCTGCAGGCAGTATTCATAAGCATGGGATTCGTCTAGCACAGCTGGATGGGCGGTTACCTTGATAGTAGGTGCAGGATCACGGAGAGCTGGGGACCATATCTGGGGTTATACGATGTTACCAATATGAAACATGCACTCTTAAGCTTATTAAGACTATCAAGATGAACCGTGTGGCGTTATCATACAGCTCAAACAGGGGGATGGCAAGGAGCTTCATGTTTTTCGGCACAGCAAGGACCTCTAGTGAAGATACAAGTTAAATGAAAAGTATAGCAGGACTGTCTGACGTACTCCACTCAGGCATCTGAACTAGATAAAGTTTCTTGCATTCCTTTGGCTTTGTGATGTGTGCTGGCATGAATGGATACCACAAGCATGTGTCAGCATCGCTCATTCGCTACAAGGAAGACGAATGCATCATAAATGTCTCAAAATTGGGCCACCACCATTGTGCAAGACAATCACCGAATCCAATGATCCAGCTGCTTGTGATGTCAATTAGTCATATTTGTACACCCAAGTTCTGTGCTTATACCAAAGTAGCATACAGTTGCAGTGCTATCATTACCTGAGCTCAAGTATCCGCTCTTGACAACCTTAGCCCTGAATTAATAGCCACCTACTCCCCAGACAGTCACAAACTTTAGTATCAGACTATATTTACCTTGACATCCTTGGTAATGATCATTGTATCAAAAGAAATATAGTTCAAATACATAGTCTAATGTTCCATAGATGGATCTTGAAGACCATTGATAACTATACAATAGGTAGCGTACAGGCATGTTTAAGTATTCAACTACATCCAGCTTTGTTGCAAATAATTAGATTGACAATATAAAGAGTTTATGACATCATGAAGCATTCCATGAGGCATATCTGGTCAAAATGTAAGGTAATACTAGGAGCATCCGAGTCCCCAACCACAAGCTCAGCAGTACTGAGCTTAACATTACACTTCGAGACAGTTTGTATCTGGCCACAAAACTCCCCATCCAGAATCAGGCACAGTTGATTCTTTCTGTGTGGAGGCGCTGGGCATAGATTGCCAGCGGGGATGTGGTAGTGTTGAAGTGTAGCACCTTTATTGCTTGATGCGCTGTAGGGATTAGCTTCACTCTGGGCTTGTATTGACAGTTTTTACTTAGCTTTCTTACCTTACTTTTCCTTGCTTATGTTCGCATTTTCACTGCTTACATAATCACCAAATCTTCGCCCTATACTCCACTCATTAGCTAGACTTTCAGTTATAGTTCTGGTAGCTCTCCTTCTAGGATTCAGTAGCTTCCCCAGACTTGCAGCTTATTAGTTTTAGTAGTAGCTTAATAGCTCACTATA
>Ga0310811_10004367_pt1 | contig 17782 bp, 15 predicted proteins | sample YCmetagenome_FD_207642 | JGI IMG/M metagenome (GOLD analysis project Ga0310811, IMG submission 207642) | Soil microbial communities from experimental microcosm in Duke University, North Carolina, United States - YC | ecosystem: Engineered > Artificial ecosystem > Soil microcosm > Unclassified ...
GGCAGTTCCACGAACACGACATCGCCCAGGCTTTCGGCGGCATATTTGGTGATGCCGACCGTGGCCTCCTCGCCGTCGAGGCGGATCCATTCATGCTGGTCGGTGTAGCGGACTTCGGACATGGTTTTCTCTCTTTCTGCCCTCATGCTTCGACAAGCTCAGCGTGAGGAGTTTTCTTTGTTCCTCACCCTGAGCTTGTCGAAGGGTGAGGTCGGTTCATCGTTTGTAACGGTTGGGAACAAAGGGCGTGGGCGCGATGCGGGCGGGCAGAGCCTTGCCGCGCACCATCAGGTCGATCTCGGTGCCATTGGCGGCGAAGGCGCTTTCGACATAGCCCATGGCGACCGGCGCATTCAGGCTGGGACCGAAACCGCCGGACGTGACCTTGCCGATGATGCGGCCATCTTTGGCTGCGATCTCCGCGCCCTCGCGGGCGGGCGCGCGGCCGTCGGGCAGAATGCCGACACGTTTGATGGCAGGCGCGCCATTCAGGGTCGCGGCGGCGCCGGGAAAATCCTTGGCTTCCTTGCGGCGCTTGCCGACGGACCACATCAGGGCGGCCTCCGCCGGATTGCGGGTCTCATCGATGTCATGACCGTAGAGGCAGAGCCCTGCTTCCAGCCGCAGGGAGTCGCGGGCGCCAAGCCCGATAGGCAGCACATCGGGATCGGCCAACACGGCGCGCGCCACTTTCTGCGCATCGACGCCTTCCAGCGAAATCTCGAAACCGTCTTCGCCGGTATAGCCGGTGCGGCTGACGATGGCGGGGGCGCCGGCAACGGTTGCGCGGCGCACCTGCATGAAGGTCATTTCGGAAATGCCGGGCGACAGTTTTTCCAGCGCGCCGGCAGCCGCGGGACCTTGCAACGCCAACAAGGCGCGGTCCGGACGCGGCGTCAGGATGGCGGCGCCTTTCAGCTTCTCGGCAATATAGGCGAAATCATCTTCCTTGGTGCCGGCATTGACCACCAGATAAAGGTCCTTCTCGCCGGCCAGGCGCGAGAACATGAAATCGTCCTTGATCGTGCCGGCATCGGTCAGCAGCAGGCCGTAGCGCTGCATGCCTTCCTTCAGGCCCGTGACATCGGCGGGCGACACCCGCTCCAGCGCCGCGGTGTCGCCTGCCAGAAACGCCTGGCCCATATGCGAGACATCGAACAGCCCGGCCTTCTCGCGGGTGTGCAAATGCTCTTTCAGGATGCCGGCGGGATACTGCACCGGCATCTCATAGCCGGCGAAGGGCACCATCTTGCCGCCCAGCTCGAGGTGCAGGGCGTGCAAGGGCGTGACGCGTAGGACTTCAGATTCGAGTGTCATGTCGGTCCTGATGAAAGGATTCCACACGCCTTTCGGCGCACGGCCCCTCTGTCATCGGACCTGAGAGATTTCCCCCAGCAAGGCTGGGATTACCCCTTCGGTGGAGACTGCACTCTTTCAATTAGAAGAGGGGCAGTCTCGCTTTCCAGAAGTTCATCACCCGATCGCGGTCCTTTTGCCTGAGAGTTTCCGGGGCGGTTGCTCCTTCGGCGGCCTTCCAAGAAGGCTCTCTCCCGCGTGGGATCGTGTGCTGGCCACCCCCACAGCGCCTCCGGCGGGCGGGAATGTTGCTGCGCATCATAAGGGGGGCCGGTATCGAGTCAACGAAAGCCCGGAAGCCCCTAAAGTTACTCACATTCTTTCGGGAACCTCGATGCCCAAAAGGTCAAGGACACCCGTCAAAACCGCCAAAACCAGGGCGCACAGCCCCAGGCGGGAGGCCTTCAGCCCTTCCTCCGGCTCGGACAGGATGTGGTGCTCGCCATAGAAGCGGCTGAAATTCTGGGCCAGCTCGAAGGCATATTCGCACAGCATGTTGGGCGCGCGCTTGTCCTCCGCCGCCTTCAGCACATCGCCCAAGGACAGAAGCTGCAGAATCAGCCGGCGTTCCTCCGGGGAATGGATGGCGGGGGCGCCCGGCACCACCCCTTCCGCCTTGCGCAGGATGGATTTGATGCGCACCGCCGCGTATTGCAGATAAGGCCCGGTCTTGCCCTCGAATTTGGAGAAGCGCTCCAGATCGAAGATGTAATCGGTGCTGCGATGGTTCGACAGATCGGCGAACTTGATGGTGGCGATGCCCACCTTGCGCGCGATCTCGGCCCGTTCCTCAGCCGGGTAATCCGCACCGATGCCATGCTCTGCCAGCCGCTTTTCTGCTTCTGCCTGTCCCATGGCGATCAGGTCGTACAGCTTCATCGCCCCACCGGCGCGGGTCTTGAACGGCTTGCCGTCCGGCCCATTCATGGTGCCGTAGCCGACATGCTCCAGCGCGGCCTTGCCGGAAAGACCGGCTTTCTCGGCGGCGCGGAAGACCTGCTCGAAATGACCGTGCTGGCGGTGATCCACCACATAAAGGATCAGGTCGGGATCGTAATCGCGCACCCGCTCGATCACTGTGGCCAGATCGGTGGTGCCGTAGAGCACGCCGCCTTCCGACTTCACCAGAATGAGCGGCGGCATGGGCTTCTTATCGTCGTCGCGGGCGACCGGCACCACCAGCGCGCCTTCGCTGATTTCGGTCAGCCCCCGCGCCTTCAGGTCTTCCAGCATGGGCCCGATCAGCGCATCCACCGTGGATTCGCCGTTCCACAAATCGAATTTCACACCCAGCGCACCGAACTCGCGCGTCAGACCAACCTCCGTGACCTTGACGAAATGCCGCCACAGCGCGCGATAGCCAGGCCGGCCGGCCTGCAGATCCACGGTGGCGCGGCGCGCCGCTTCCAGCCGGGCCGGATCGGTCTTGCAGGCGGCGGAAGCACGCGGATAGATCGTTTCCAGATCGTCCATGCTCACCGGCGATTCATCCGGGTACGGACCAACAACGTTGACATCGAAATAGACGGGCGCGATGCCCATGATCTCGATCTCGGTGATCAGCTGGCCCATCTGCAGGCCCCAGTCGCCCAGATGCACATCGCTGATCACCCGCCAGCCATTGGCGCGGGTGAGCCGCTGCAGGCAGTCACCGATGATGGTGGAGCGCAGATGATGCACCGCCATCGGCTTGGCGATATTGGGGCCGCCGAAATCCACGATCACGGTCTTGCCGTTAGGCTCGGAAGCGCAGGGCGCCGGCGCCTTCGCCAGCACGCTGGCGCGATCGTTCAGCGCCGCATCACCGAGATCCAGATTGAGAAAGCCGGGACCGGCAATCTCCACCTTGGCGAAGATGCCGCCGGCCTTCAGCCGGGCAGCAATCTTCTCGGCAATGGCACGGGGGTTTGTCTTGGCGGCTTTTGCCGCCGCCAGCGCGCCGTTGCACTGGAATTGCGCCAGGTCCGGCCGGTCCGATACCTGCACCTGGCCATAAGTCTGCTCAAGCCCTTCCGCGGCAAACGCCTCACCGGCGATCCGCGACAGCTCCGCCGTCAGCCGCGCCGTCATGGGACGTAACGGCCCCGGCTCTTGGCATAGTCGATCTGGGCCGGCGTCATCTGGAAGCCTGCCATCTCCTGGTAGTTCCAGGGCAGCTTGCCGTTCATGATCTGAATGCGGACATCTTCGGGCGCCTGGGTGATGACGGCCGTGGCGGCGCCGGGCGCAAAGCTGAACTTCAGGGTGTAAAGCCGCTTGGCATAGATCCGGGCATTCTCATGCACGGCCACGAAATACGGCACCGTGTAGGTCACCCGCTCATTGGTGGGGGTGCGGGTGGCGCGGAAGGTCAATTCCAGCGAGGCGGTGACCAGGGCGGTCTTGGCGGTGTAGGTGCAGTCGCCTTCCGCATTGATCAGCGAGACGGTGAACAGCTCGTTGGCCGGGTCCGGCGTCGTGCCCGGCCGGAAATAGGTCACGCTCTGGGTATCGGCCAGGATGGCCGGCACCGGGCAGACGGTGATCTTCGTGCTGCAGCCCATGACAAGCAGCAGGGCGCCGAGCGGGACCAGGCGGAGCAGGCGCAAACGCATCAATTCCGGTTCTTCCTTGGGCGGGGTCTTGCCTTTAGCAAGGCAGCCCCGCGCTTGACTTTACCCATGGCCTGCCTGACTTCTCGCCGGGCCGCGGGAGGGCGCGGCGGACCATAGCGGGCGGGCCTTGTGATGGAAAGCATAGAAAGCCAGAAAAGCCAAGCCTTGCCGGGTTTTAAGGCCGGATTCTGACCACCGATGGCTGTCTATACCGAAGTCAGTTTTGAGGACCTGGAGCGGCTGCTGGAGCGGTACGACATCGGCCAGCCGCTGTCCTTCAAGGGCATCGCCGAGGGTATCGAGAACTCCAATTTCTATCTGCAGACCGACCGGGGCGCTTTCATCCTCACCCTGTACGAGAAGCGCGTCCATGCCGAGGACCTGCCCTTCTTCATCGGCCTGATGGAACATCTGGCCGAGCGCGGCGTCCATTGCCCCCTGCCGGTGAAGACCAGGGACGGCACGGCGCTGGTCACGCTCAACCGCCGCAATGCCGCCATCGTCACCTTCCTGACGGGCATCGCGCTGCGCCGGCCCGACGCGGCGCATTGCGCGTCGGCCGCGCGCACCTTGGCCAACCTGCACAAGGCGCAGGCCGGATTCGCCCTCAGCCGCCGCAATGCACTGGGCCCTTCAGGCTGGCGGCCGCTGGCCGAAGCCATCCATGGCGCCGACAAGATCGAGGACGGGCTGACGGCGCTGATCAACGGCTCGCTGGACGAACTGGTGACGGGATGGCCCGCACATTTGCCGGCAGGGGTGATTCATGCCGACTTCTTCCCCGACAATGTCCTCTTCGTGGGCAACGAGGTGGGCGGGGTGATCGACTTCTACTTCGCCTGCAATGACGCCTTCGTCTACGACCTCGCCATCATGCTCAATAGCTGGTGCTTCGAGCTGGATGGCAGCTTCAACATCACCAAGGGTCAGGCCGTGATCAACGCCTATCGCCAGCAGCGGCCGCTGTCGGAAGAGGAGATCGCCGCCCTGCCCGTGCTGATGCGCGGCGCCGCGCTGCGTTTCCTGCTGACCCGCACATACGACTGGCTGAATCCCGATCCCAATGCGCTGGTCCGGCCCAAGGACCCGCGGGAATATGCCAAGAAACTGCGCTTCCACAACAAGGTGCGTCACGCACGGGAATACGGGCTTTGAGCATCGACATCTTCACGGACGGCGCCTGCAGCGGCAATCCCGGTCCCGGCGGCTGGGCAGCGATCCTGCGCTCCGGCGACCACGAAAAGGAACTGTCGGGGGGCGAGAGAGCCACCACCAACAACCGCATGGAGCTGATGGCGGTGATCCAGGGCCTGAAGGCGCTGAAAAAGACCAGCGCCGTCACCATCCATACCGACTCCCGCTATGTGATGGACGGGGCGTCGAAATGGATTCTGGGCTGGAAGAAGAAAGGCTGGAAGACCGCCGACAAGAAGCCGGTCAAGAATGAGGATCTGTGGCGTGTGCTGGATGACGAAATGGCCCGCCACCAGATCCACTGGATCTGGGTGGCAGGCCATTCCGGCCATCCGGAAAATGAACGCGCCGACGCTCTAGCCAGGGGCGCAATACCCGGGCCGAGATCGCGATAAGCGCGAGGAATTTTGCGGCGTGAACAGGAGCGCCAAGCGACGCGTACAAGAGGTACACGAGCGATGGCGCGACGCATTCACGACGCAAAAGAACCGCGCTTAGGGCAGGATGCCGTTGTTGAGCATGTACTCGGCGCTGGAAACTTCGAACGCGCCCGGCTGCTCCACGTTGACGGACTTCACCACGCCATTGTCCACGACCAGGGAATAGCGCTGGCTGCGCTTACCCATGCCGAACTTGCTGGCATCGAATTCCAGGCCCAGGGCGCGGGTGAAATCGCCATTGCCGTCCGCCAGCATATGCACCTTGCCGTCGGCCTTCTGGTCCTTGCCCCAGGCGCCCATCACGAAAGCGTCGTTGACCGAGACGCAGGCGATCTCGTCCACGCCCTTGGCCTTCAGCGCGTCGTGATTGTTGACGAAGCCCGGCACATGCTTGGCCGAGCAGGTCGGGGTGAAGGCGCCGGGCAGCGCGAACAACGCCACTTTCTTGCCGGCGAAGAAATTGTCGGTGCTGACGGGTGTGGGCTTGCCGTCCTGCATCTCCATCAGGGTGGCGGAAGGGATCTTGTCGCCGACTTTGATCATGTCCTGCTCTCCGTTCTCGATTTTTCCAATAGGGATTGACGGTCAGCCCAGTTCCGGCGCCGCCTGGGTGTTATAATGCCTTGCGATGTAATCCAGTGCCGCCGGACCGTCGAGGGCGGGCGAAAAATAATAGCCCTGGCCGAATTCGCAGCCGATCCGGGCCAGAAGCTGGGCATCGGCCTCGCTCTCCACGCCCTCGGCCACCACCGCGCGCTTGAGCTCATGCGCCATGGCGATGATGCTCGACAGGATCACCTCACCGTCGCTATCGAGGTCGCCGCCGCCCTGGCGAGCCAGGAAACTGCGATCGATCTTGACCGTGTCAGCCGGCAGATTGCGCAATTCGCTCAAGGTGCTGGCGCCGGTCCCGAAATCGTCGATGGAAAGCCCGGCGCCGGCGGCACGGATGCGCGCCATCAGCTGCGCCATCCCGGAATCGGAGGCGATAGCGGTCTCGGTGATCTCCAGATGCAAGGTGCCCTCGGCGATGCCGCCGCCTGACAGGATGGTCTTGAGCAGGCTCTCAAAGCCGGCATCCTTGAGCTGACGGCGGGAGAAATTCACGCTCACGAACAAGGGCGGCTTCAAGGGGAAGTAGCGCTGCCAATGGGCCAGATCGGTGGCGGCGCGTTCCAATGCAAAACGTCCCAACTCCACGATAAGTCCGGTTTCCTCGGAATGGGAGATGAAATCGGCCGGCGAGATCAGGCCCTTGACCGGATGCTGCCAGCGCAGCAGCGCCTCAAAGCCCACCACGCTGCGATCGACCAGCCGGATGATGGGCTGGTAATAGACATCGAGCTGCCCGGCCGCCAGGCCCTGGCGCAGCTCGCTCTCCAGCGCCACGCTATCGGCGGGAGCAAGCTGTTCCATCTCGCTCGCATAGATCCGGGCGCAGGCCCCGCCCTGCCGCTTGGCGGCGATCAGCGCCAGCTCGGCATTCTTGATCAGACCCAATGGCTCGCCGCTCTCCGCGCCGCCCGCCAGGCCGAGGCTGCAGGGCGCAAAGACCTCGCGCCCTTCGAGCTGGTGCGGGCGGGCACAGGCCTCGGCCACGGCATTGCCGATGGCCTGGGCGCCACGGCGTGGATTTGCGAACAGAAGCGCGAAACTGTCACCGCCGACGCGGAAGACTTGCGCCTGCTCGTCCAGGCCCGCGAGCCGCGCGCCCAGCATCTTCAGGACTGTATCGGCCCCGGTATCGCCCAAGCTGGCATGAATGGCCTTGAAGCGGTCCACGTCCAGCAGCACCAGCAAGGCCCTGTCGAAATCCTGTCCCAGTCCATCCAGCGCTTCCATCAGCGCCACCCGATTGCCGAGGCCGGTCAGGGCATCGCGCGGCATGCCGGGCTCCTGCTGACGCTGGAGCTCGCTCTGGACGACGGCGAATTCGGCTTCCTTGCGCTGGCTGATGTCGGAGATCAGGCCCAGACAGTCGGACGATACGTCCTGCTCGGTGACGATGGTGGCGCGCAACTCCAGCCAGCGGTAGGGCCCGGCCTGTCCGCGCGCGCGGAATTCCAACCGGAAAGCCAGGCCGGGGCGGTGGCGATAGGCTTCCAGCGCCTGGGTATAGACGTCGCGATCCTCAGGATGAACCAGCGCGACCCAGTCGGAATGCGACAGCGTCGCCTCGTGGCTGGAAACGCCCACCATCTGGGCTGCTTCCGCCGACAAGGTGAGCAGGCCGGCGCGAAAATCCAGGTCGAACACGCCCTGATGCGCCGCGCCGATGGCTGCGCGCGCCAGGCTGTTGAAGGGGGCGTTGCGATCCAGGCCTGTCGCATTCTCCGGCGTATGCGCTTCCAGCAACCTTGCGGCATAGGAGCCGTGCAGGAAGGGCAGCACCGCGATCTCTTCCGAGGCGATCACCGACAGCGCCAGCAGAATGGCGCCCGCGGCGGCAAAGCCGCCGGTGGCAGCGGGCCCGGTCAAGGTTTCGCCCAGGCCGCCTACCGCCATCACCGCGCCCGCGATCGCCACCAGCGCGAAGGCGCCTGCGCTTGGCGCAATCACCTGCGCCGCGCGGCGGCCATGGCGGCCGCAATAGACCAGATAGATCCCCACCGCGATGGAGCCGATGACGATCGCGACGTCGGTGAGCAAGGTGGCGGCGGGAACACCCAGATAGGCCAGTGCGCCCAGCCCGATCAGGCCATAGATGGCCCAGGTAAAATATTTGCGATAGCGCGGCAGGGTCTCGGCGATGGGACTGATGGCATCGGCCAGCCGCATGCCCGCGGCCAGCGCCAGAGCGGTAAGGAAGGCCGAAAGGCCATAAGGCCCGCCGATGCGGGTCACCAGATTGCCGTCGAACATGCCGGTGCCGGAGATCCAGCTCAGCAGCAGCATCAACAAGGTCAGCGCCACCCAGCGCGGCGCGGCGTGGCCGATCAGCACGGCCAGCCCCCCGGTGATCAGCGCGGCGGCCGCGATCAGCGCGCCCACGGCGGTGATGAAGATGGCAAGCTGGCGGTTGTGGGACGACAGCGCCGGTTCGGTCCAGGCCGAGATCGCGGGCGGCGTATCGGCCGAGCCGACGCGGATGGCAAGGCCAACGGTGGAAACGGGCGGCACGATCACCCGCCAGGCCCTGCGGCCATAGGCCGGCGCGGTCTCCACCATCGTGCCAGAGTCCGAGCTGGCGACGGCAATGATGGCGGGGCGCGAGCGGCGCGGCAGCACCGACAGGGCGGCGCGCGGCGGCTGGCCTGCCATCAGCACGCGGGTGGCGGGCCGGACCGAGTCATTGGCGACCTGAACGATGTACCAGGAAGAACCGTCGGCCTCGGTGCCACCGCCCGGCGCCCGGTAAGGCGACAATGCGCTCTTCAACTCCAGCACATTTTCGCTGGAGCCGAAATTGACGGTGGCGGGCGGCTTTTCCGCAGGCTTGCCCGCTGAAGGCTTATCGGCCGCCTGGGCCGCGCCGACCAGGCCCAGAACAAGACAAAGGAAAAGCAGATGGCGCAAAGCCGCGAGGATCCGTGTGCGGGAAACAGAACTCACAGCGCTTCTTCCTTGAGCAAGGCAAATAGCAGATGGTCGGCCCACTGCCCGTTGATCAGCAGATACCGGCGCGCCAGGCCTTCCTGGCGAAAACCGGTGCGGGCCAGAAGACTCTTGGAGGCTTCGTTCTCCACCAGGCAGGCCGCCTCTATGCGGTGCAGCCCCAATGTCTTGAAGACAAAAGGGACCAGCGCCTTGACGGCGTTGGTCATGTAACCCTGACGGGCGAACTTGGCTCCGATCCAGTATCCCAGGGTGCAGCACTGGGTAACGCCGCGCCGCACATTGGAAAGCGTGCAGCCGCCCAGGATCGCATCGTCGCTCTGGCGCAGCACAAAGAAGACGTAGGCGGAATCCTGGCGCGTCTCTTTCTGATAGCGCTTGATGCGGCGGCGGAAAGCGCCGCGCGTCAGCTCGTCATCGGCCCAGACCGGCTCCCAGGGCGTGAGGAATTCCCGGCTCTCGCCGCGCAGCCGCGCCCAGGCGAGATAATCGCCGATGCGCGGATAGCGCAGATAGATGCCCTGCCCGCGGATCACCGGCTGCTGGCCGCCCGGAAAAGTCAGGCCGCGCATGAAAGCGATCGGCCGGGTCTTGGCGAAAGCGGCCTTGACCATTATTCGGCCGCGTCCGACACGGCGCCCGCCCTTTGGCCAAAGCGGGCGGCGAAGGCGGTGATGGATTCCAGTTTCTTGACCGGACCGACGCAGGCCATGGTGGGCCGGCCCGCTTCCATCACCCGCGCGGCGAAAGTTTTCACGGCGGCCGCATCGATGGCGTCGAGCTGGGCGACGATCTCCGCCGCGGATTGCACCCGGCCCAGCGCGAAAAGCTGGCCGGCGATCTGTTCGGCGCGGGTGGAAGGCCGTTCCATCCCCATCAGCAGCGAGACCTTGAGCTGGGCGCGGGCGCGCGCCACTTCGGCCTCGGTAAGATTTTCGCTCATCGCTTCCATCTCGCCTGCGATCACCGCCGAGATGCCGGCCGCTTCATTTTCGCCGGTGCCGACATAGACGCCCAGGAAACCGGAGTCCTGGAAGCCGTTGGAGAAGGCATAGATGGAATAGCACAAGCCCCGCTTCTCGCGCGCTTCCTGGAAAAGGCGCGAAGAGGTACCGCCGCCCAGCGCAGTGGCGTAGATCTGGGCCACGAAATAGTCCGGATCGGCATTGTTGAGACCCGGAAAGGCGTAAGCCAGATGCGCCTGTTCCAGATCCTCGATCTCGCGGAAGTCGCCGCCGACATAGTGCGCGGGCGGCGACGCCGGCACCTGGCCGGGATTGAGGCCGCCGCATTTGTCTTGCGCCAGGCGCATGATCTCATCGTGCTTGACCGCGCCGGAGGCGATCAGGGTCATGCCGTCCAGCCGGTACTGCGAGGCCATGTAATCCTTGAGCATGGCGCGGTCGAAACCGTTCACCGTCGCCTCATTGCCCAGGATGGACCAGCCCAGCGGCTGATCCTTGAAGATGGCGGCCTGCAGATGATCGAAGACGATATCGTCGGGCGTATCGCGGGCCTGACCCAGCTCCTGCAGCACCACCTGGCGCTCACGCTCCAGCTCGCCCTGCTCGAAGGTCGGATTGGTCAGGATGTCGCCGATCATATCCAGGGCCAGCGGCACGTCCTGTTTCAGGATGCGAGCATGAAAAGCCGTCTGCTCGCGGCTGGTATAGGCGTTGAGCACGCCGCCGACCGCTTCGATCTCCTCGGCGATGGCGCGGGCGCTGCGATTTTTGGTGCCCTTGAAGGCCATATGCTCGAGCAGATGGGAAATGCCCATCTGGCTGGGCTTTTCGTTACGGCTGCCGGTATTGACCCAGATGCCCAGGCTAGCGCTTTCAAGCTGGCTCATGGGGTCGCTGACCACCGTCAAGCCATTGGAAAGTTTGGAGATTTCTAGGGTCATGCCGCCAGTCTAGAGAAGATGAAGTTCTTTATCAAAGACGGGTCATTGGCCAAGGTCCGGGCCCGCTCGGGCAGCTTTCGCAGGCCCGAAAGCGCCACGGGCTCGGGCGGCGGGACGCCAATCGCCTGGCTGACGGCGTCCGGGAACTTGGCGGGATGGGCCGTGGAAAGAACGACCACCGGGGATGCGGGGCGCCCCATTTTCAGCGCCGCCGCCATGCCCACCGCGGTGTGCGGATCGATAATGCGTCCCGTTTGCTTATGGACGGCGGCGATGGCGGCTCTGGTTTCCGCATCGGTGCTGGCGAAGGCGCTGTAACGGGCGCGCAGATTTTCCAGCACGCCTGGCGGCAGCTCCAGCCGGCGGTTGCGGACGAAATCCTTCATGGCAGCGGCGGTCCAGTTCGCATCGCGGCCGGATGCCTCGAACAAGGCGCGCTCGAAATTCGATGCCACCTGGATGTCCATGGAAGGGCTTAACGTGGCGTGGCTTTGCCCGCTGGCATAGACGCCGTCATTCAGCGCCCGTGCCATGATGTCGTTGGCATTGGTGGCGATCACCAGCCGGTCGGCGACAAGCCCCATGCGCATCGCGGCCTCGCCGGCGAAGATGTCGCCGAAATTGCCGGTCGGCACCACGAAGGTGGCCGCTTTGCCGAGCTGCGCGCTAGCCGTGAAGTAATAGACGCATTGCGCGGCGATGCGGGCGAAGTTGATGGAATTGACCGCCGTCAGTCCCACCTTGGCGGCGAACTCCGTGTCGGCGAACAGCGCCTTCACGATGGACTGCGCGTCGTCAAAGCTGCCTTCCAGCGCGATGTTATGGACATTGGCGTGCGCGCTGGTGGTCATCTGCAGCCGTTGCACATCGCTGACCCGGCCCTTCGGATGCATGACGAAGACGTCGAGATTGGCGAGCCCGCCCAGCGCGGCGATGGCGGCCGAGCCGGTGTCGCCGCTGGTCGCCGCCAGGACCGTGGCGCGGCCGCCCCGGCGCGCCAGCGCGCGCGAGAAAAGCTGGCCCAGGACCTGAAGCGCCACATCCTTGAAAGCCAGGGTGGGCCCATGGAAGAGTTCGAGCAGGAAGCGGCCTTCGCCGATCTCGACCAGGGGCGCGATCTCGGGCGCATCGAAGCCGGCATAGGCGGCGGCGATGGCCTCTTTCAATTCGGCATCGCTGAACGAGCCGGCGGTAAAGCGCGACAGAATGGCGAAAGCCACGTCCCGGTAGCCGGCACCCTTGAAGGCAGCGATCTCGGTTGGCGAAATCTGCGGCCAGCTTTCCGGCAGATAGAGACCGCCATCGGGCGCCAGGCCCGCCAGCAACACATCGGAAAAGGAGGCGCGGGGCGCGGCGCCCCTTGTGGAAATGAAATACATGGGCCGGGGTTATAGGGCCGGAAAGGGCCCCCTGCCACCCTGACTCATGCTATTTCAGGGCAATGCGGCCCTTTGAAATATGATAGGCCAGCCAGACACCTAGCAGCACCGCCGCCAGCCCGAACCAGGTCACCGCATAGGAGAGATGCTGGTTGCGGAAGTTGACCACCGTCTGGCCGCCACGCGGCAGGCCGCCGGGATTTGGTGCCGCATCGGCCTCGACCACCACCGGCGCCGCCAGGGTCAGACGATCGGTGGCGGCGATGGCCCGCACGTCGCGCGAGAACCACAGCCGCTTGGCAAGATTGGGCGCGGGCGTGAACAGGCCCGGCGGGTCTGGCGCGCGCCAGACGCCGGTGACATGGGTTTCGCCCTGGACATTGCCGGCCGCGCGCGTCGCCGGATTGAGCCGGTCTTCCGGCACCGCACCGCGATCGACCATCAGCACGCGCCCGTCGTCGGTGTGGAACGGCGTCAGCACATGATAGACCGGCGCGCCCAGCGCATCGGTGGCGAAGACATAGGCCTCCTGGGCGTGATCGAAATGGCCGGTCAGCGTGATGCGCCGATATTGCGATTCATCTGGGCCCATCGCCAGCAGGCGGCCCAGCGGCACGGGCGGTGCCGCCATATGGCTGTTCACCCGCGCGATCAGGTCCAGTTTCCAGGAAAGGCGTTCAAGCTGCCACACGCCCAGACCGCACAAGAGGGCGAACATCAGCACGCAGGCGACGGTCAGGCCGGGATAGGGCCGGAAAGTCACGTGAGCTTTCCCTCGCCGGCCTTGTGCTTGTACTGCAGCACCAGCAGCGCCGATTTGGAAAGGCGCAGGAAGATGGCCGTCAAAAGACAGATCAGCGGCAGCCATAGCACCGCATGGACCCAGAGCGGCGGCTGGAAGGTGAACTCCACCCACAACGCCAGGCCGCAGACGATGGCGCCCACGATCAGGATGCCGAACACCATGGGGCCATCGCCGGCGTCGAACATGGCATAGTCCAGACCGCAGGCCGGGCACTGCTTCTTCAGCGCGATATAGCCGTCAAACAAAGGCCCCTGCCCGCAGCGCGGACAGAGGCCTTTGAGAATCGCAGACACTGTGTTGGGCGGGTTCAACGCCACACCCCAGGGCTAAGGATTTTGGCATCCTGAGCAGGAGCGCCGAGCGATGTGGCCAAGCAGGCCATGAGCGAAGGCGCGACGAACTCAGAAGCCAAAAGACTAGCCCTGAATCAGTGGGCCTTCGCCCCAGACGTAAATACAGGCGAACAGGAACAGCCACACCACGTCGACGAAATGCCAGTACCAGGCCGCTGCCTCGAAGCCGAAGTGGCGGGTGGGCGTGAACTGGCCCGCGATGGCGCGGAACAGGCAGACCGTCAGGAAGATGGTACCGATGATGACGTGGAAGCCATGGAAGCCTGTCGCCATGAAGAAGGTCGAGCCATAGATGGCCTGGAAGTTGCCCGCGCCCGCGGCCAGCACGGCATGGGCCGGATCGGTGAAGGGCAACAGCGCCAGATTGTTGAAGCCGAAAGTGAAGGGCGCATGGGCATATTCCCAGGCCTGTACGGCGGTGAAGGAAAGACCCAGCAGCACGGTCAGCACCAGGCCCTGGATTGCACCCTTGCGGTCGCCGGTCTGGATGGCGTGGTGCGCCCAGGTCACGGTGGTGCCCGAGGTCAGCAGGATCAGGGTGTTGAGCAACGGGAAGTGCCAGGGATCGAGGGTGACGATCCCGGCCGGCGGCCAGCTGGAGACGCCGACATCGCTGTGGAAGATGGCGGTGTTGAAATAGGCCCAGAACCAGGCGACGAAGAACATCACTTCCGAGGCGATGAACAGCAGCATGCCGTAGCGCAGATGCAGCTTCACCACCGGGGTGTGGTTGCCCAGCACGACGGATTCGCGGATCACATCCCGCCACCAGCCGGCCATGGTGTAGAGCACCAGCGCCAGGCCGATGATGAAGATCCAGGGCTGGCCGTTCAGCGGCAGGCCCCAGAAGCCCGTGTAATCCTTGTTCATCCAGAACACGGCGCCCAGGAGCATGGTAAAGGCGCCGATCGAGCCGACCACCGGCCAGGGGCTGGGATCGACCAGATGATAATCGTGCTTCACATCGCTGCTCATGTCAGTCCCCTAGTGGTTCGCATGCTCGTGCCACTGCACGATCGACATCAGATAAAACAGTACGGCCAGGCCGGCGAGCGCCAAACCCAGCGCGATATTTCTTTTGCGGCGCGCGCGTTCCGCATCGTCATCCCTCACGACCCCACCGTCAGGGAGAGCGCCGGAATACCGGCCAGCTTCTCGATGATCAGGGCCGCAAATAGCGCGGCAAGATAAAGCAGCGAGACACCGAACAGACGGTGCGCCGCAGGCTCTTTGGTCTCGTCGCGCTCGCGATAGGTGGCGATGGCTTCCCACAGGAACCACAGGCCGACGCCGGCAGAGGCCGCGAGATAAAGCAGTCCGCCGATATGGAGCACGGCCGGCAGGACGCCCAGCGGCACCAACACCAGGGTGTAAAGCAGGATCTCGAAGCGGGTATGGGGCTTGCCCTTCACCACCGGCAGCATGGGCACGCCGGCGCGGGCATAATCGCCGGAACGCCACAGCGACAGGGCCCAGAAGTGCGGCGGGGTCCACATGAAGATGATGGCGACCAGCAGCAGCGGCGCCAGCGACAGGGTACCCGTCACCGAAGCCCAGCCGATGGCCGGCGGCAGCGCCCCGGCAAGCCCACCGATCACGATGTTCTGCGGCGTGCGGCGCTTGAGCCAGAGCGTATAGACCACGACATAGAAGAAGACGGTGAAGGCCAGAAGCCCCGCCGCCAGGAAGTTCACGAACAGGCCCATGGTGGCGACCGCAGCCACCGAAAGCGTCCAGCCGAAGGCCAGCGCCTCTTCCCGCGCCACATGGCCCATGGGAATGGGACGGGTGGCGGTGCGGGCCATCAGCCGGTCGATGTCGCTGTCATAGGCCATGTTGAGGCAGCCCGACGCGCCCGCCGCCACCGCGATGCAAAGCAGCGCGGTGAAGCCAGTGAGCACATGCAGGTGCCCCGGCGCAGCCACGATCCCCGCCAAGCCCGTGAAGATCACCAGCGACATCACGCGCGGCTTCAAGAGCGCGAGAAAATCGCCGACGGTCGTGACACGGGGATAGGCCAGGGAAAGCGACATGCTGGGCGGATTTCCTATCGGATCTTGGGCAGCTCGTTGAACTGGTGGAAGGGCGGCGGCGAGGGCAAGGTCCATTCCAGGGTGGTGGCACCCACGCCCCAGGGATTATCGGCAGCCTTGCGCTTCTTGGCGAAAGCCTCGGCGATCATGGTCAGGAAGATCAGCACCCCGAAGCCGGCAATGAAGGCGCCGATGGAGGAGATGTAGTTCCAACCCGCATAGGCATCCGGATAGTCGGCGTAGCGGCGAGGCATGCCGGCCAGCCCCAGGAAGTGCATGGGGAAGAAGGCCAGGTTGACGCCGATGAAGGTGACCCAGAAGTGCAGCTTGCCCAGCACTTCATTGTACATGTAGCCGGTGAACTTCGGGAACCAGAAGTAGAAGCCCGCAAAGATCGCGAACACCGCGCCCAGGCTCAGCACATAGTGGAAGTGCGCCACCACGTAATAAGTATCCTGCAGCACCACGTCGACACCGGCATTGGCCAGCACCACGCCGGTCACCCCGCCCACGGTGAAGAGGAAGATGAAGCCGATCGCCCACAGCATCGGGGTTTTGAACTCCAGGGAGCCGCCCCACATGGTGGCGATCCAGGAGAACACCTTGATGCCGGTGGGCACCGCGATGACCATGGTGGCGAAGACGAAATAGGCCTTGGTGTCGACGGAGAGACCCACCGTGTACATGTGGTGCGCCCAGACCAGGAAGCCGATGAAGCCGATCGCGACCATGGCGTAGGCCATGCCGAGATAGCCGAAGATCGGCCGCTTGGAGAAAGTGCCGACGATGTGGCTGATCATGCCGAAGCCCGGCAGGATCAAGATGTACACCTCGGGATGGCCGAAGAACCAGAACAGATGCTGGTAGAGGATCGGGTCGCCGCCGCCGGCCGCGTTGAAGAACGAGGTGCCGAAATGGCGGTCGGTCAGAAGCATGGTGATGGCGCCGGCCAGAACCGGCAGCGACAGGAGCAGCAGGAACACCGTCACCAGGATCGACCACACGAACAGCGGCATCTTGTGCAGGGTCATGCCCGGCGCGCGCATGTTGAAGATGGTGGTGATGAAGTTGATGGCGCCCAGGATCGAGGAGGCACCGGCGATGTGCAGCGAGAAGATCGCCAGGTCCATGGCCGGGCCGGGCGAACCGGTGGTGGAAAGCGGCGCATAGAGCGTCCAGCCGCCGCCCACGCCCATGCCGGCCGAGTCCCCTTCCACGAAGATGGAGAGGATCAGGAAGGCGAAGCTGAAGGGCAGCAACCAGAAGGAGATGTTGTTCATGCGCGGGAAGGCCATGTCCGGCGCCCCGATCATCAGCGGCACCAGCCAGTTGCCGAAGCCGCCGATCATGGCCGGCATGATCATGAAGAACACCATGATCAGGCCGTGGCCCGTCACCAGCACGTTGAAAGTGTGCGGCTCCTTGAAGAGCTGCAGGCCCGGATACATCAGCTCGGCCCGCATCAGCATCGAGAAGGCGCCGCCGATGCAGCCCGCCAGCACGGCGAATATCAGGTACATGGTCCCGATATCCTTGTGGTTGGTGGAATAGACATAGCGCCGCCAGCCGGTCGGATGATGGGCGTGATCGCCGCCGTGATGGGCGTCTTCGTGATGGGCGTCGAAGGTGGTGGTCATGGCGTTATTTCCTATTTCGACGCGACGCGGGTGGCGTCGTTCTCGATCGCGGCGAACTTCTTCTTGGCGCCGGCAAGCCAGGCGTCGTAGTCGGCCTGGCTGACGACATGCATCTCGATCGGCATATAGGCGTGACGGGCCCCGCACAGTTCAGAGCATTGGCCGTAGAACACGCCCTCTTTCGTGGCCTTGAACCAGGTCTTGTTGATGCGGCCCGGCACGGCGTCCATCTTCACGCCCATCTGGGGCATGGCCCAGCTGTGGATGACGTCGGCGCCGGCGGTGTCGATCTGGATCACCTTGTTCACCGGCACATAGATCGGATTGTCGACGCCCAAGAGGCGCGGCTTGCCGGCCTTGGCGGCATCGGCGTCCGACAAGCCCAGCGAATCATACGTGAAGCCGGCCTGGGCACCCGGATACTCATAGGTCCAGAACCACTGCTTGCCGATCGCCTTGATGGTGACGTCGGGCTTGGGGATGGCCGCTTCGAAATAGAGCAGCCGGAAGGACGGCACGGCGATGAAGAC
>Ga0310811_10004368_pt1 | contig 17782 bp, 14 predicted proteins | sample YCmetagenome_FD_207642 | JGI IMG/M metagenome (GOLD analysis project Ga0310811, IMG submission 207642) | Soil microbial communities from experimental microcosm in Duke University, North Carolina, United States - YC | ecosystem: Engineered > Artificial ecosystem > Soil microcosm > Unclassified ...
CCGGTTTTACACGGTTTGGATCTTTTTCTTCATCGGTCCGTCGGATAAACCGCAGTGTAAGCAGCGTAGCAACGATACCGAAGGGAATATTGATATAAAAAATCAACGGCCAAGAATAATTATCGACGATGATTCCGCCGAGAATCGGGCCGATCGTTGGACCAAGTACGATACCCATTCCGAACATCGCCGAGGCCATCGGGCGTTTTGCCGGTTCGAATGCATCGAATAAAATCCCTTGCGATGTTGATAGCAACGCGCCACCACCAATACCTTGCACAAATCTCCAGAACACCAACATCACCAAACTTCCCGCCTGACCACACATATACGACGATATTGTAAATATGATGATCGAGATGATGTAATATTTTTTGCGGCCAAAGAGTTTTGCCAAAAATCCTGTCAACGGAATAATGATCACGTTGGCGATGGCATACGCTGTCACTACCCAAGACGTATCTTCAATCGTAGCGCCAAGGTTTCCACTGATGTCTGAAAGAGCAACGTTCACGATCGACACGTCAATCAGTTCCATGATGGCCGCCGAAATGGTGGTGATTACGATGATCGCTCTGGCAAATCCGGTTGGTAGATTATTTGGACCTTGAGACATTTGGTTTATGATTTCAAAAAAATTTTGTTTTGATGTTGTTTCAATCCGTGTTTCGAACGAGGTGAATGATTACAGTCAGTAACGTCATTCCCATCCATGGTTCTATTTCACGTTGACTTCAACTTCCACGCTAAGGCCTGCGCGAAGGATGTCTTTGTATTTAACATCGTCATCGATTTCAATTTTCACGGGAACGCGCTGCGTGATTTTCACAAAGTTGCCCGTGGCATTGTCAGGTGGTAACAAAGAAAACTTTGCTCCCGTCGCCAGACTCAAGGAGGAGATCTTTCCTTTGATGTCAACGTTTGGGTATCCATCCAATTTAATTGTTGTCTCCTGCCCCACTTTCATTTTCTCTATTTGCGTTTCTTTAAAATTCGCTACGACCCAAAATTTCTCTTTGTTGACCACCGTCATCAGTGGCTGACCGGGCTGAACATATTGGCCTATCTCCAAATTCCTTTTTCCAATTTGTCCATTCACAGGAGCAAACACGTTACAATAACTCAGACGAAGTTTTGCCAGATCCAACGCCGCAACTCTCGTCTCCACGATCGCTTGCGCTTTTCTGATTTGAGCCTCGGACGTCGTCACCTGAGAGGTCGCAAATGCCACTTGCTTTTGATTGGCGGTCAACTGCTTTTGAGTTGACTCCCAGTTGTTCTTGGTGTCGTCCAGTTGCTTTTGTGTGATCGCTCCGTCCTTGAAGAGCGCTTCATCACGTTTCAAATCGTCGGTCGCCTTTTGCAATCTCGTTTGTTGCACATCTTGATTGGCTAAGGTCACTTGCTTATTAGCAATGCTGTTGTTCAGCTGCGCCTGCGCATTCGCCAAGTCGGCTTTCGCGTTGGCCAAATCAGTTTCCGCCTGAAGCACGGCCAAAATATATTCGCGATCGTCGATGCTCACTAAGAGTTGACCTTCTTTTACATCCCCATAGTCGACGACCGAGACGGTATCAATAAATCCAGCCAATCGACTTACGATGGGAACGGCATTGGTTTCAATCTGCGCGTTATCTGTCGATTCATAGTCCATGTTGTGGAGAAAAGTTCGTCCGCCAAAAAAAGCAGCGACGAGTAATACCGGCACTATAATAAAGGGTGCCTTGTTTCTTTTTTTCGGAGTTTCGTTTGATTCCATAATTTTCAATTCAACGGACAAAAGTAAACTTAGTTGACTATTTAGTCAACAAAGTTGACTATTATTTTTTTATCAACTACCTTTGTCCTTGAAAACCAAATAGTATGGCTTTAGATAGAAAGTTGCAAGATCCAGAATACGTACGCTTGTATGGATGGAGCAAAATCATATCTCACTTAAAAAAACAATTGGACCAATGGGCGTTGGACCAAATCACAAAGAATGGGTTCCGTGATTTTAAATTGGCCTACATGCCAGTGATCATGAACATCGACAAAGACGGCACGAGAAACAATGACCTCGCGTCCTGTTCGAAGATGACAAAGCAGGCCATGAGCAAAATCGTGAAAGAACTGCAAAAGAAAGGTTACGTATCTGCCAAAACGGACCCGACCGACAAGCGCGGCGTCATTTTTTCGCTCACCAAAAGAGGCAACGATTTCCTGATGGGTGCAAGAGCGCGAGTTGCCTCATTGATGGAAGAGTACCGCAAAGAAATGGGCAAGAAGAATTTTGATGACATCATGAATAAACTCATTACTATTATAGAGTATAACGATAAGAAATTAAATGGCTGACGTTGAATTCCCGGCGGCATTCGCGCAACGAATGCAAAAACAACTTCTCGAGGATTGGCCGAGTTTTGTCGGCGCTCATCGCCTCCCCTCGCCTACGAGCATTAGAATTAATCCAAATAAACCAACACAAATGTCACCCATGGGCGCAGATGGCTCATCGGCGCTCGAAAAAATTCCTTGGACTGAATTTGGGCATTACTTGGTGGGGCGGCCGCCATTCACATTTGATCCTCTTTTTCATGCGGGGGCATACTACGTCCAGGAAGCCAGCTCTATGTTTTTGGAGCACGCGCTCAAGCAGGCTGTAGATTTAACGCAGCCACTACGGATTCTTGACTTATGCGCAGCACCCGGCGGCAAATCGACTCATCTTTTAAGTTTGGTCAGTGATCATTCTCTTTTGGTTTCAAATGAAGTGATTCGAACGCGAGCTACTATTCTCGCCGAGAACATTTGCAAATGGGGAAATATCAATTGCGTGGTTACAAGCAATGACCCCGAGGATTTTGAAAGGTTAGGCGGTTTTTTCGATGTGGTCGTTATTGACGCTCCTTGTTCGGGTGAGGGGTTGTTTAGAAAAGATCAAACGGCGATGACGGAATGGTCTGAAGAAAATGCGAATCTATGTTCGTCACGACAGCGACGGATTCTGAATGAAATCTGGCCATCGTTGAAACAAAATGGAATTTTGATTTACAGCACATGCACCTACAATAGGCTTGAGAACGGAAATAATTTTATTGAATTAGTCGCACATGGAAGAGCCAAAAGTCTGAAGTTGAAGGTTGAAAAGGATTGGAAAATCGAGGAGGTTTTCGAAAATGAAGTAGTCGGCTATCAATTTTATCCGCATAAAGTAAAAGGTGAGGGTTTTTTTATTTCCGTTTTACAAAAAACCGAAAGTCAGGAAGAGGTTGGCATTCGCACGAAGAAACAATTCGAATACGCGTCTCGAAAAATCATCGATCGATTGAAAAGCTGGACAAAGGATGACCGAATGGAATTGGTGTCGCAAGACGATTTGATCATTGCGCTTCCAAAAAATGCAGAACAAGAAATCGAGTTCATTTCAAGGCACCTCCGCGTCATTCAAAAAGGAACGGCAATAGCAACCGTAAAACACGACAAGCTTGTACCCGAACATGCATTTGCGCTTTCGAATAAAATAGACGTGAGCCGTTTTCCTTCCAAGGAATTGACTCGCGATCAAGCCATCGCTTTCCTCAGAAAAGATGTGCTGACGTTAGACTCAGCTCAAACGGGTTTCACATTGATGACTTACCAAAATACGCCGATCGGATGGGCAAACCATCTGGGCAACCGCACCAACAATTTATATCCTTCCAATTGGCGCATTAGAAAGTCAGAACTATGATTTTTTTTATTTCCTTTGATTACCTGGCTTCCCCAGAAAAACTTTGATGTATGCCTTCGATTTTGTGGTTGTGCAATCAACGGTTAATTTGCAGTTCATGAAAATCATCGGAATAATTCCCGCTCGCTATGCTTCGTCGCGTTTTCCGGGCAAGCCATTGGTCGACATGCTTGGGCAAACGATGATCCAGCGTGTTTACAAGCAAGTCAAGAAATCAAAACAGCTTCAGCGAGTTGTCGTTGCCACTGATGATCGACGAATTTTCGATCACGTTTTGTCGTTTGGCGGTGAGGCGTGCATGACTTTCGAAAATCATCCGAGCGGAACTGACCGTTGTTATGAAGCAATGAAAGCTCAACCCGAAAGATTTGATTTTGCCATCAACATTCAAGGTGATGAGCCCTTTATCGATCCCAATCAAATCGACCTGCTTTGCTCCTCTCTTACTGCACACACCGAATTGGCCACGCTCATTCAAAAAATCGCTACGCTTGATCAACTTCACTCTGTTGGTGAGGCAAAAGTGGTGATCAACAAAGACCGAGATGCGATCTACTTCAGCCGTTCACCCATTCCATTTGTTCAAAAAGCCGAGTCAAAAGACTGGCTCGACAAGACGACTTTTTATCGTCACGTTGGCCTGTACGCGTACCGGGCAGATGTACTGGAGAAAATCACCAAACTCGCTCCCTCCCTGCTCGAAAAAGCCGAGTCGTTGGAACAGTTGCGCTGGGTAGAGAATGGTTTCAAAATAAAAACGGTGGAAACGGAAATGGAAGAAAGTATCTGCATCGACACCCCTGAGGATTTAAAGAAGGCCCTGGAAATTTTGAAAGCCGCACAATAGTTATTTCCGCTCAACGGTTGCCAGAAGATCCGTTAACACGACCTTCATTTTAGCCACTCCTTCTTTACATTTCTCAAGGTCATACTCTTTCAAATATTTTTCGGGGTTGATGCTGCCCGCCTTGACTTGTTTTTGTTCGTCTTCCCAAATCAGAATTTTTAATGGAAGGATAATTCCCATGCGTTGATCGCAATTCATGAGAGGCGTTCCCCCTCTAGGGTTTCCAAAGACAATCAGTGTTGTTGCACGTAAGGCCATGCCTACCGATTCCGCTCCCGCAGCATGGTCTATCATATTAAAAATCTTAAATCCTTTTTCCTGAATTGCCTTTTGCAGTGACTCAGCAGTCTCTTTTGCTGACTTTGCGCTGATTACGGTAATCCATTCATCTTTAGACTGCGCGTGGAGCAGTAATGGCAACCAAACAAAAACGGTGATCAATACTTTTTTCATAACAAGCAATTTGGTTGAACTCAAACATCCATACCCAAAGCCTAAGACCTAGTCGCCAATGCCTAAATTCGGAACGGGGGCGATGTCCAGTCCGCAAAATTTCCCTTCCAAAAATTTGAAATGTGCGGCAATGGCAATCATTGCGGCATTATCGGTGCAATATTGAAATTCAGGGATAAAAATATTCCAGTTCAGCTCCGCGGCCGCCTCCGCCAGGGCACTCCGTAGTCCGGAATTGGCTGCCACTCCCCCCGCGATGGCGATCTGGGTGATCCCTGTTTGGGAGGCCGCCATTTTCAGTTTATGTAAAAGCATCTGCACCAAATGTCGTTGAAGGCTCGCGCAGATGTCGTTCAGATTTTTATCGACAAAATTTTCATCCTCTTTTTTTCTATCTCTCAAAAAGTAAAGAAATGCAGTCTTAATCCCGCTGAATGAAAAATCAAGGCGGGGCATAACGGTCGGAGAAAATTTATACGCGTTAGCGTTACCCAGTTTAGCATAATGGTCAATAAGCGGACCGCCTGGGTAAGGTAGGCCCATCATTTTGGCCGCCTTATCGAAAGCCTCTCCCACGGCGTCGTCTTGGGTTTGTCCGATCACCTTCATTTCAAGAAAACTTTTGACCAGCACGATTTGTGTATGACCCCCACTTACCGTAAGACACAAAAAAGGAAACTTAGGTTTGGGCTCACCAATGAAGTGGGCGAGCACATGCGCTTCCATATGGTTCACTTCGATGATCGGAATGTCGAGGGCTAACGCCATGCCTTTAGCGAATGAAACACCCACTAGAAGAGATCCCATCAGGCCCGGTCCACGTGTAAAAGCCACTGCATTTAACTCTCCTTTTTTTATACCTGATTGGATCATTGCGTCGTTTACTACTCGAAGAATATTTTGCTGGTGCGCGCGCGAGGCAAGTTCGGGTACTACACCACCATGTTTGTGATGCACTTCCTGTGAAGCTATGACATTATTGAGTACCTTGCCTGATCGAATCACTGATGCAGAAGTTTCATCGCACGAAGACTCAATGGCGAGTATTGTTGGATGTAGCGTTTGATCCATGAGGTTGCAAGTTATCAAAAACAGCGTTTTGTTTTGGGTCAGGAAAATTCTCCTATACTCGGTGTTTTCTGTCCTCTCTATCGTATTGCTTTCCTTTCTCATTTTCCAGTTCCCCGAAGTTCAAACCGCCCTCATCAACCGTTACCTCGAAGGGTTCTCACAAGTTGTCGGTTTTCCTTCCACCGTGGAACGCATAGACCTGCGGTGGTACGATCGCTTGGAGATGCAACAAGTGATGATCAAAGACCCCCAGAACAATCAGATGATTAGTGTTGGTAGGCTGCAAGTAAATTTTGATTTCTTTGATTTGTTGGCAAAAGGCAATGTGCAAATTGACGAGGCTGATCTCGACCACGCATTGGTTCACCTGATCAAAATCAAGGAAAGTGACACATCCACTAACTTGAACATCAATGTCTTCATCAAAAAGCTAAACGAAAAATTCTCCTCCGGCAGTGGCGGGCAGAGTTCGGCCAAGCTGAACATCGGGGAGATTGCTCTTGACCATTCACAATTCATCTACAATGAACCTGAAAAAGACACCATACGAAATGGGTTTGACTATCGGCATTTTCACCTGGATGTCAATGAGGGCCAGTTTCAGGCCTTTCAAGTGATTGGCGACACCATTCAGTTCGACGTAAAGTCCATTCAAGTGCAAGATCGAAAGACAAAATTCAAGATCGACGAACTGATCACTTATTTCAGGATTTCTCAGAGCTCTATGGAGTTTCTCCACATGGAACTACGCGCTGGCAAAAGTTACATCTCCGATAGCATTCTTTTCAAATATCAGAGCCAAGATGACCTCAGCGACTTTAACGACAAAGTGAGCATCATTGCCAAACTGAAAAACACAGTGCTTGATCCGAAAGACCTCGCGCTGTTTACGTATGGCCTGCCCGAGCTCCCGCAGCCGATCACGCTGAGTGGATCCGCCAGTGGAAAGGTAACCCGTTTTGTTCTTCGTAACATGAATCTGTCGATGGGCGGTACACAAGTAAAGGGAAGACTTAGCATGGACGGGCTCCCCGACATCAATGAAACTTTTATCGACTTAAAAATTAATGAAGGGCATGTGGTGCAAAGTGACATTCGGTCTTTTATACCTGAAAATTTTTACGAAGTGATCAAACCACTCGGCCGCACGCAAGTGAGAGCTGAGTTTCGGGGTTTCACCAATGACTTCGTGACCAAGGGAACATTAGCGACTGGCCTTGGATACATTCAGTCAGATTTAAATCTAAAAGTGAATGAGCGTAACATAGGTCAGTCTACCTACAAAGGAAACTTGTCCCTTACAGATTTTCGTTTGGGAGACTACCTGAACGATACGTTGAATTTTCAACAGGTTACACTCAACGGTCGAATAAATGGAAAGGGCCTTACCCGGGAGACAGCCGATTTTACGCTAACGGGCCAAGTGAAATCGATCGGTGTGAGAAACTACGATTACGTGAACATCAGTACGAATGCACGTTTTGCCGCACAGCTCTTCCACGGTGACTTTTCCATCAATGATCCAAACCTAAAATTCAACGCAAATGGCTTTATCGATTTTAGAAAAGGCAACGAGCTCATACAGGTCAAGGCCATGCTTGACACGGCGTTTATTGATAAGTTGGGATTTATTAAGGATCCTTTGTTCGTGCGCTCGTACTTTGACGTGAACACCAGCGGATTGAAACTCGATAGCTTATTTGGTTCTGTGATGTTGCGAAACTCGTTGGTGAAGTACAAAGACAATGTGCTCAGCCTCGATTCTGTGCATATTATTTCGGCGCAAGACGGTGGAGAACGCCAATTGAAGGTGCTCAGCTCCGTGGCCGACTTCAGTATGCAGGGAAACTACCGATACACTCCGATTTACAATGACTTGCAAATATTGGCCAACGAATTCTACTTGAGTTTGAAAAATGACCGAAAAGCGCTGGCCAGTTATTACAAACGGAAACAATCGTCGAGTCAGTTTTATAAGTCCACGTTTGAACTCACGGTTCACGACATGCGCCCTTTGGCGGTGCTGGGTGAATTGGATTTGTTCATCTCACCAAATTCGATGTTGAAAGGAAATTTCAGCAACGGACAGCAGTCGGTAATGACCCTCATTGGAAAAATCGACACCCTGAAGTTTGACAAAAAAACAGTTATTGGGAGCGAGTTTGAATTCAACGCCTCCAAACCGCACGACAGCGTTCGTGGAAAATCATCGCTAACTGTCAAATCAGCGCAACAAGAATTTAATCGGGCACTTAAAACCAAAAATTTGCTTTTCGGCGCGGAGTGGGATCGAGATCACGTGGATTTTGCCTTGGACGTAGATCAAGTGGGTAATAGCAATATTCTCCGGATGAAATCTGAACTCGATTTTCTAAAAGACAGCGTGCGAATTAAAATTCTGCCCACTCAACTTCGCATCTTTGATGAGTACTGGAGAGTGAGTGCCGATAACTTCACCCTCATGAAAGAGGGCGAGTGGAGTTTCAACAAAATGAAAGTTCATCACGGCAATGAATTGGTTTCCCTCGACGGGTTCATTTCAGAAGACCCAAACAAAACGCTGACGTTAAATATTGACAGCCTTGGTATTGATATCATCAACTCATTGGTACTTGAAAAGGTCTATGGCACCGTGAATGGCAGTGTTCAAGCGCGCAATTTGTATCATGGCCCATCGATACAAAACAACGTTTCGATCGATGATTTGACGGTAGACCAGTTTTTGGTAGGTAATGTGCATGGCCGCAACGAGTGGAATCGCGACAAGAAAAGATTCGATCTGAATTTTTCGCTTGAGCGAGAAGGAAAGCGCACAGTCGAAATGAATGGTTTTTATGACCCGTCGCAATCGGTAAGCCCACTCTCCGTAGCGGCGAGGTTAGAGAACGCCAACATCAAGATCATCGAGCCCTTTATGCGTGGCATTTTCTCGAACATGGATGGTGCCCTTACCGGAAACTACACTGTGACAGGCACATTTTTAGAGCCCATATTAAATGGTACGGGCAAAATTGAATCCGCGCAATTGACCATCGACTACCTTAAAACGAAATATTTCTTTTCGGGCGAGCTGGGGTTCAATCCCAAACAAATCCTATTCAAGAACTTCAACGTTCGGGATGAATTGAAAAACAAAGCCACTTTGGAAGGCTCGATTTCGCACCGTAATTACAACAATATGCGAATCAATGTAGACGTGGCATTCGCCAACTTTCAATTGCTAAACCTCACCGCCAAAGACAACGATCTATTTTATGGACAAGCCTACAGCACAGGCCACATGAACATGGTTGGACCAATCAACAATTTAAAAATCTCAGGCACCGCCAAATCAGACAAGGGAACGCGCATCTATATTCCGCTAGGTGGACTGCAAGCCTCCACGGTGACGAAGAAAGATTTTGTCACGTTTGTCAAATTTTCGGACACGCTCAAAGTCGATAAGAAAACGGTCAAAGCGAAGACCAAGGACGAGCCCACGGGTATCACCATGGACTTGAACTTGGATGTGACGCCCGATGCGTATGCCGAAATTATTTTTGACATCCGTTCGGGCGATATCATCCGCGGGTACGGGAAGGGGGACATCAAACTTCAACTCGATACCAAGGGCGATTTTAACATGTTCGGTGATTATGAATTCGAGCGCGGCAACTACAACTTTACTTTATACGACATCATCAACAAGGAATTTTCGATCAATAGAGGAAGCCGCATCACCTGGCTTGGCGATCCGTACGGGGGAATATTGAATATCAACGCGAGTTACAAGCAATTGGTATCCTTCGGCCCTATCCTTCAAACACAGGCATACGCCAACTCCATCGCGATGCGAAGAAAATACCCTGCAGAAGTTCAGTTAAAAATCGATGGAGCGATGATGTCGCCTCAGATCAATTTCGATATCGTCGCAAATGATCTGCCTAACAACGTCCCCGTTGAAGCCGTTGCAAACGCGCCTGCGGGCTCCGTTCAATTGAACAATGAATTCAAAGCGTTCAAAGCACAACTCAACGAGCAAGAGCTCAAACGGCAAGTCTTTAGCTTGATCATGCTGCGCCGATTTTCGCCACCCGATGCATTTGCCACAGGCGGAAGTTTGTACAGCAGTGTGAGCGAGTTGTTCTCTAACCAATTGAGTTATTGGCTAACCCAAGTGGATCAAAACCTGGAAGTGAATTTTGATTTGGGGAATTTCGACCAAGAAGCATTTAATACGTTCCAACTCCGCCTCTCTTACTCATTCCTAAACGGTCGCTTGAGGGTAACCCGCGATGGAGCATTCAACAACAACTACACCCGATCCGAGGTGTCAAACATGCTGGGCGACTGGACCGTCGACTATCTGCTGACACCGGATGGGAAATTTAAGGTTAAAATGTACAGTCGAAACAACATCAATCAGCTTTTGAGTAACTCTATCGGCTCTCAATCCGCCGTCACCACAGGGTTTAGTTTGATGAATACACAAAACTTCAATCACTGGAGCGACCTGCTCACCTCAGCTCGCGAGCGTAGACGAAAAGAGCTGGCCAAACAACCAAAGAAGGAGGAAGACGATGACACCAGCGATTAGCCGGGATGACATAAGCTTCACGCGATAATCCCGACTGATAAGTCTTGTGTCTCAGGTCTAAGGTCTATTTGTTATCTTGCACTAAACCCCATAGCCCATGGACTTAAGTGCGATCATGAAAAAGTATGCCGCGGAAACCGGCGCACAGTATACCGAATACGACCAAGCCCAATCCATCATCATTGTGCCCGTATCCGGCGGAAGGTTTCAGACGGTCATGGGGCTCATCACAGAAAACGCATTGTATAAGCGCAGATTGATTTCGCTTACCTCGAAAGTGACCGCTGTAAAACCTGATATCGATTATCGGATGTTGCTGGAGCAAACGACTTTTTTTAATTATTGTCGATTTGCTATCAAGGACAACTATCTCCAAGTAGAAGCCACCGCTTCGTTGGTCGGCATTTCGGAAGAAACGATCAGAGAAATGGTGCAAGAGGTGGCCAACTTAGCCGACCAATTTGAGATGAAAATTACAGGCGTGGATATTTATTAGAACCACTTCTTGTATCGGAAGAAGAAAATCATCCCCACCGTCACCAAAATCATTACCAGCCACACCGCGCCATAGCCTATGGCCCAATGTAGCTCTGGCATGAAATCGAAATTCATACCGTAAACACCCACGATGAAGGTCAGTGGAATGAAAATTGTCGAGATCACCGTAAGCACTTTCATCACCTCATTCATTCGTGTATTCTGCGTGTTGATGTAAATGTCCATCAACCCTGACGTGAGGTCCTTATAGGTGTCCAGCGAGTCGATCAAGTGAGCCACGTGATTATAGACATCATTGAAAAAGCGTGCATTGGCCGACTCTATAAATCCACTTTCATCCTTAATCAATTTGCTCATCGCATCGCGCAACGGGTAGAGGGCCTTCCGTAAAAAAATCAGTTCTTTTTTTAAATGCTGAATTTTTCTGAATTCGTTGCCTGTGTGCCCTTTATATATCTGTTCTTCGATCCCCTCAATCTGCTGTCCGATTTCATCAAGCACCGTATAATAGTTGTCCACGATGATATCGATGAGTCGATATAATAAATAATCAGGTCCTTTCTTTCGTACGCGACCTTGATCGAGGCGGATACGATCGCGAAAGGCACCAAAAAAATCTCCTTCTTTTTCTTGGAAGGAGAGTAAATAATTCTTCCCCAGTACGAAACTGATTTGTTCATAATCGATTTCCCCTTCCTCGATACGGTATAGCATCTTTAATGTGAAGAACAAATAATCATCATACTCCTCCACTTTTGGTTGGTGGTCACTGATAATATCTTCGAGTAACAAACTATGGAGGGAAAAATTTTCTCCGATGCGATTGATGATTTTAGTGTCGGTCAGACCATCGAGATTTATCCAGTTGACCAGCTGTGGTTGCTGCTTTTTTAAGAGATCTTCAATTCCAAGATTGTCGAATGCGACGTATTCTTTTTCGTTGTATTGAATCAGCTCGAGGATGATTTTCGACTCGGTAGGGATATGTGCTTTCTTTTTCACGACCTGTTCAAAATCTGGTATTGAAAATCCGACAATTCAATTCCCTCCTTATCAAACCTCTCTTTTATGGATTTATTCAAATCACATTTTAAGTCAAAAGCATCCGTCGCATTTCTTGTCCAAACGTAAGCACGGAGGAGAATGCCGCCATTCAAAAAAGTCATCACACGCACCATCACGGGTTGCTCACCTCTGGCGATCTCAATGTCACTGCGATTCTCTATGAAATAACGATGCCTAGCGGCCTCTTCTTGCATAATGGCAATGGCTTTGTCAAGATTTGTTTTCAACCCAACGGCGATCTCGACAAACACACACATTCGCTCGTCCACTGTCGTGGAATTGATGATCGTCTCATTGCTTATCACACTATTCGGCATGATGACCCGTCGGTTCTCAAAATCCTTGATCACCGTATGGCGCAACGTGATGTCTTCTACGTCGCCGGTATACAGTTGCCCTATTTTCACTCGGTCGCCCACACTAAAAGGCTTGAATATCACCAGGAATACCCCGCTGATAATATTTGAGAATGCGGACTGGGAGGCAAACCCTACGATCGCAGCGAGGACTCCCGCTCCCGTAAGCAGGCCAGTGCCATACGTACGAAGTGAAGGTATCGATCGAAAAATGACAATGATCGCGGCGAAGAAAAGAATGAAGTCAACGGCATTCTTGAAAAAATTATAGCGTGTTGGGTCGACCTTGAGTTTGCGAGCGGCGCCTTTGATGAAGCGTCCCACCAAGAAGCGAAAGAGCAGCGACGCCAAAAATGTGATGGCGAGAACCGCTGCTATGAAGATGTACTGCTCCCATTGCCTGTCCATAGCTATCATGGCTCGAAAATAGTCAATAGTCCATAGTCGATAGTCCAGGAACGTCATGAATTTTTCAGGATAAATCAAAAAAACCATCGTCTATGGACGATCGACTATCTACTATTGACTATACTTGCAAGATGTCTTTGAAGTTGGACGACATAAAAGCGCCTGTTGCTCAAGAGATGGAGGAGTTTGAGCAGAAGTTCCGCTCGGCCATGAAAACAAAAGTGCTCTTGCTCGACAAGATCATGGACTACATTGTGAAGCGGAAAGGCAAGCAAATACGTCCTCTTTTTGTGTTCCTCAGTGCGGGTGCATGCGGTAAAATCACCGACTCAACTTTTCGTGGTGCATCTCTTATTGAACTGTTGCACACCGCAACACTTGTCCATGATGACGTAGTGGACAATTCAAATTACCGTAGAGGTTTTTTCTCTGTAAATGCCTTGTGGAAAAATAAAATCGCAGTTCTCGTTGGCGACTTCCTGCTGTCGCGAGGTATGGCATTGTCACTGGACAACAAAGATTTTGACCTGCTCAGCATTGTTAATATGGCGGTTCAGCAAATGAGCGAAGGTGAACTCTTGCAAATGGAGAAGGCACGCCATCTCGACATCTCGGAAGAAATTTACTACGAAGTGATCCGACAGAAGACCGCGTCTCTTATTGCGTCGTGTTGTGCTGTTGGCGCCTGTTCGTCAGGAGTGAATGGGAGTACCGTGGAAACCCTGCAGAAATTTGGCGAACATGTGGGTATGGCGTTCCAAATCAAAGATGACCTTTTTGATTATGGCGACGAAGAGATCGGCAAGCCGGTGGGGATCGATATTAAAGAAAAAAAAATGACATTGCCCTTGATTTATTCGTTGTCGAAAGCACCGTGGCTCGAAAAGCGAAGAATCATCGGTATCATAAGAAATCACAGCGAAAATTCGAAAAAAGTTCGTGAAGTAATTTCTTTCGTCAAGGATTCCGGCGGGATAGATTATGCCCGCGAAGCTATGGAACGATTTTACCTGCAGGCGCTGGAGTTGTTGAAATCCTTGCCTGAATCCAAATACAAAACCTCACTAGGCCAGTTAGTGAGGTTCACTATAGAAAGAAAGAATTGATTTCAGCGCTTGGGGTTGGCTTTCCCTCTCCCCGCTTCCAGCACCGCATAGTCCTTATAGGCATTAAAAGCAGACAACTCCAGTTTTTGTTGCGCAGGACCAGCTTCTTCCGGTATAAAATTGCCTTCACTTTCCCACCATTTTTTGGCGTTGGTACGTGCCTGCGTTTTATCTACCTCAAAGTAGCCGATGATCGAATCGGAGATCATCCAAGGTTTTGCAACCGATGCATATTTTTCGAAGATCATATTCCGCATCTGAGTGCCGCTGGGCTGATTATTGAAATGAGAAATAGTGTACGACAAAGTTTCAGGCTCTGTCATCACCAAATCCCAGTACTTTTTTGACGAAATGATTTGCGCCGTGGTCAGCAAATAGCCGAATCCGCTCTCCAAGGGTTCACGAGTAATATTGCAGAATGCCTTAAACTCCTTTTTTTTCTTTCCAAACAGATTCATCAACGACATAACTTGTGGTTTCTACACCTATTAGATACTCCCAATTACCGAAATAGTTGCACGTAAGCGTACAAAAAATCTCAAAACCTTGACTTTCAGCTCAAAATTAAGGCCAATGTAACTCGAAAGCAAGCCGTGAAACTGCTACTTGCCTTGATTCGATGCCGTCTTTTGCGAATTGGAACCGCTCGTTTTCTTGGCTTGTGTTTGCCTTTCGTACCTTGTCAGGAAATCCTCCACTTTCTCGACCGGAAGTTTTTTGGCGATGATCTTCTTTTTGTCGTCCAGGATATAGATGGTAGGTGTGGTGTCGGCATGATAGAGTTTTTGAACGTGCACCTTGACGTAACTGCGAGGGCCGTTTACAGTGATCCAAGTCGTCTTGAACTCCTTGATAAAATCGCGCATCTTCTGCATTGAAGTATCAAGCGACACCGCAAACACTTCAACATTAAACTTCGCTTTGCCTTTGTTGTAGAACTCAACCAACTTAGGAGTCTCTTGGCGACAGTGTCCACAGTCGGGGTCGAAAATGAACAGAAGGGTGTACTTGTTTTTAATGTCATACATCGACTTGGCCTGGAGATTTTGATCTTGCATGATCAAATTTGCTCCTGTCCGCCCGATCATGCTTGATCGAATTTTGTCGGCATATTCCTTCATGTTCTCTTTCATCTTGGCATTCGCCCAATAGTCCATTTCGCCTGATTTGAAATACGCGTCGTACACGTTCACGAATACTTCATCTAGTCCCATGATTTCAGGCTGTTGGTATAGGAATACGAAGTTGTAGACGCAATATTTATAGGTCTCTTGATTCTTTTTAGCCTTTGCCACGGCAAAATGGATGGCCTTGGTCACCGAATCGGGCTGCGGGACAAAGAGTTTTTCGGTGTATTCCTTCAGTTTCTGTTGGTAAATCGGCTGAGGCATTCTGATCATCGCCTCATCCGCCAAGTCAAAGTTGTCGAAGAAATGCTCGCGATAATATCGCAACTGAAATGTCGAATCGATTTGTCCGTTCGCTTTTTTGGGAGGATCAGGAATGTTTACCGGCATTGCCGCTTTGAACATGCGCGCGGTAAGAGTGGTCGGGTATTTTTCGATGACCTCTTTTTGGTGGGCCATCACCTTGTCGTTGATCTTGGCAAAACCGGCACGCGCATCTTTTTTTTGATCTTCTTTTAATGTGCTGTCCTTTACAATTTTCACAAAGGGTTCTGCTTCTTTGTTTCGTTCGACATTAAATAGAATATTTTCAAAAAAAAGTCGATTGTCGTCATCGCCTTTCACTTTCATGTTCACAATATACTCTGGAGCAGCCGTTTCAAGGGCGAAGGTCTGATCTTGGCCGATCACAAAATCGAAAACCTTATTATTTCCCTTACTTGATTTTCGTACCAGGAAATAAACGCCTTGGGGCAAGTTTTCCTTCTTCTGAAAAATGAACGCGCCGTCAGAGCTGACTTTGGCGGTGTCCTTAATATAGGTGTTCTCACCATAATAATGGCCGAGGTATACGGCTGAGTCTTTCCAGCCCTTCACCTTGAATTCCAACTTATAGCCGGTTTGAGAAAAAGCCCACGTGGACAACAACAAAAGCCCTAAAACAAATACGATCCTCATAAAGTGATTTTTGTGGTGTGCAAATTTCATCAAATCAAGTTTCTCCTGCAATGACAATACATCAACAAAATCGCCGTTTAGTAACTCAATTGGGAACTTATTAACAAACCGGACGCTGGATTCAGATCGCGGATACTCGATGCCGGAAGTTAGATACTAAGACGTTGAGATGATGCGGGAGGGATCGAAATTGGAAGTAGATCCAGTATCCACTTCCAGGATACAGGATCAAGTATCCGGAATCAAGAACATTTGTATTTTTGCTCACCATGTCTTTGCAAGTCAATCACCTCACCAAGATTTACGGTCAGCAGAAAGCGGTTGATGACGTTTCTTTTTCAATCAATAAAGGAGAGATCGTGGGGTTTCTTGGGCCTAATGGTGCGGGGAAATCAACGACCATGAAAATTGCAACGGGCTACCTACCTCCCAGTGCGGGAAGCATTGAAGTAGATGGCTTTGATGTGATGGACCAACCGATCCAGGTCAAGAAAATAATTGGCTATCTACCGGAGCACAACCCGCTTTACCTCGACATGTTTGTCCATGAATATCTCCACTTCATTGGTAGGGTCTATCAGATTCCCCCTAGTCAGCTAAAGAGTAGAACCAAAGAAATCGTTTCCATGTGTGGGCTCGAGCCGGAGCAAAATAAGTTGATCGGTTCGCTTTCAAAAGGTTATCGGCAGCGCGTGGGATTGGCACAGGCACTGATTCATAATCCGCAAGTTTTGATTCTGGACGAACCCACCACGGGACTAGACCCAAACCAGATTGTGGAGATCAGAAAGCTGATCAAACAGATCAGCGAAAACAAGACGGTCATTTTTTCCACGCACATCATGCAAGAAGTGCAGGCCTTGTGTGACCGTGTGATCATTATCAACAACGGGAAAATAGTAGCCGACGATCAGTTCAAGAACCTCGTTGGGCGACAGGCAAACGTGTACATCATTTCGGTAGAATTTAAAGAACAGATTGCCGCTCAGGAGCTATCGATCATTGACGGAGTAGAAAAGGTGCAACTCGAGGGCAAGCAGTTTCGGGTTCATTCTACCAAAGATATCCGCAACGAATTGATTCGCTATGCCACTGAAAAGAATCTCTCATTGCTCAGCTTGAAACAAGAAGAAAACTCAATGGAAGAAATTTTCCGTTCGCTTACGTCAGAAGCCACTGCATGATCCGCATTTTTACAAAAGAATTTAATAGCTACCTCAATTCGCTAATCGCCTATCTGGTAATAAGCGTGTTTCTCACCGGCATCGGTTTGTTGCTTTGGGTCTTCCCGGAAACCTCTGTACTCGACTACGGCTTTGCCGATATGGACACGTTGTTTTCAATGGGGCCATATGTCCTTATTTTTCTAATTCCAGCGATCACCATGAAAAGCTTTGCAGAGGAGAAAAAGCTTGGAACCATGGAATTGCTTCTGACCAAACCCCTTACTGATTGGGAAATCGTATTTGGGAAATTTTTGGCTGCCTTTGCCTTGACATTGGTTTCCCTTGCTCCGACTCTGATTTACTATTTTTCAATTTCGCGATTGGGGAACCCCACCGGAAACATTGATACCGCCGGAATTATCGGTTCTTACATCGGATTG